>Ga0187776_10000354_pt1 | contig 22272 bp, 20 predicted proteins | sample 0216_BV02_MP12_2_FD_132426 | JGI IMG/M metagenome (GOLD analysis project Ga0187776, IMG submission 132426) | Tropical peat soil microbial communities from peatlands in Department of Meta, Colombia - 0216_BV02_MP12_20_MG | ecosystem: Environmental > Terrestrial > Soil > Wetlands > Peat | place...
ACCGGCGGCGTGATCGCGCTGGTGCTGCGCGGCGATCACGAGCTGAACGAGGTCAAGGCCGCCAAGCTCCCGCAGGTGGCCAAGCCGCTGATGTTCGTCACGCCGGGCGAGGTGGAACTGGCCGCCGGATGCGAGGCGGGATCGATCGGCCCGGTAAGGCTCAAGGTTCCGGTGATTGCGGACGAGTCCGCCGCGCGCCTTGCGGATTTCGTCTGCGGCGCCAACGTCAACGGCAAGCATCTTATTAATGTGAACTGGGGCCGCGATGCCGCCGAGCCGGCGGTGGCGGATATCCGTAAGGTGGTCGAAGGCGACCCCTGCCCCGATTCCGGCAATGGCGAGTGCGGCGGGACGCTCGCGATCCGGCGCGGCATCGAGGTCGGCCATATTTTTCAGCTCGGCACCAAGTACAGCGAAGCGATGCAGGCGACGGTGCTCGACGAGGCCGGTAAATCGATGGTCATGTCCATGGGCTGCTACGGGATCGGCGTTTCGCGCGTGGTGGCGGCCGCCATCGAACAGAATCACGACGACAACGGCATTGTCTGGCCGAGCGCGATCGCGCCGTTCCAGATCGCGCTGGTGCCGATCGGTTATCACAAATCAGCGCCGGTGCGTGAGACTCTGGATCGTCTCTACGGCGAGCTGGTGCATGCGGGTTTCGACGTGCTGCTCGACGACCGCGACGAACGCCCGGGCGTCATCTTCGCCGACATGGACCTGATCGGGATTCCGCACCGCCTGGTCCTCGGCGACAAGGGCCTCGCCAAGGGCATGCTGGAGTACAAGGGACGGCGCGAGAAACAGGCGCGCGAGCTACCACTCGACGGCCTCCTTGACCGCCTGCGCGAATTAATGAAGAGCTGAAACGTAGGTTGGGGTGAGGCGTGAAACGCCGAACCCCAACGCGCGTTTACCGCGTGTTGGGTTTGCGGAGTCCATCCCTGGACTCCGCCCCGCTGGCGGGCCTGCGGCTGTCCAAGTTTGCGTCCTTGCTCCGTAACCGGCGCATTGCGTCCTCGGCTCCGTAATCGGTGCATCCATGCACCGCTCCTCCTGCGCCACTTCTGCTCCCGGCGATTTTGTCGCTTGGCTCACCCCGACCTACAGACGGGCCATTCGCTTGATTCAGGTCATTTGCCCGGGGCACCCGCCTCATATATGATGCGCGCCGTTTTACCCCTGGCAGCGCATCATGTCCATCGAACAATTCGAATCCTGGTCACTCGTCATCGGCATCGGCGGCCTGATCGTCTGGATGCTGCTCATCATCTGGAAGATGGGACAGGAATCCCAGGCTGGCCGCTACGGTTACTTCGTGCTGTTTCTGGCTCTGGGTCTGGGCTTCGTCGGTTTTATCGCCAAGACCGTTCTCGTCGAACTGCTCAAGTTGTAAAACAACTTGCCACGTCAACGACCCCGTCGGCCTCAGGACGCCGCACCGCCGGCCGAAACGGCGCCCGGCGTCGCGATCAGCTTGTCCAGCGGCAACGGATGGCTGATAGCGAACCCCTGGGCATAGTCGACGCCCAGCGTCTTCAGTTTGTCGAGCACCGCCTCGCTTTCGACGCATTCGGCGATGGTGCGGATGCCCATCACGTGCCCGAGATGATTGATCGCCTCGACCATCGCATAGTCGACCGGATCGCTGGCCATATCGCGCACGAAATTGCCGTCGATCTTGAGATAATCCACCGGCAGGTGCTTGAGATAGGCGAATGAGCTCAAGCCGCTGCCGAAATCGTCAAGCGCGAACCGGCAGCCGAGGCGCTTGAGCGAACCGATGAATTGCCGCGCCTGCGCAAAATTCGCCACCGCCGCGGTTTCCGTGATCTCGAACACGATGTGCGCCGGATCGACACCGGCGCCGCGGATCTCCGACATGACGAACTCCTGGAAACGGGGATCGCACAGCGACCGCCCGGACAGGTTGACGGAACACGCCATCGGAGCCGCGAACCGGGATATCCGCCGCATCCAGGACAGGGTCGCGCTCAGCACCCAGCGATCCACCGACGGCATGAGGTTATAGCGCTCCGCCGCCGGGATGAACGCCATGGGCGGGACCATCTGTCCGTCTTCGTCCAGCATGTGCACCAGGATTTCATGTCGCACCAGGTTGTTGCCGGCCTGCAACGCCACGATCGGCTGGCCGCAGAGACGCAGCCGTCCCTCCTTGATAGCGCCGGACAAGCGCCGGGCCCATTCCATCTCGCTGCGGTGCCGGGCGAGGGCCACGTCGTCCAGCTGATGCACGTGGATGCGGTTGCGGCCGAGGTCCTTGGCGACGTAACACGCCGCGTCGGCCGCGCTCAACACCTCGGTGACGCTACCGCTGTCGGCGCATATCACCGCCACGCCGATACTCACGCCGACGTCGAAGGTCCGCTCGTCCCAGGCAAAGCGGAAATCCACGACCACCTGGCGCAGCGTCTCGACGATATCGAGCGCCTTGGACAGCGAGCAGGCTTCGAGCAACACGCCGAATTCGTCCCCCCCGAGGCGGGCCAGCGTATCACTGTCGCGAACCTTGGGAGCGATAAGCGCCGCAATCTGCATCAGCAACTGATCGCCGGCCACATGCCCGCAGGTGTCGTTGACCACCTTGAACTGGTCCAGGTCGAGGTAGCACAGGACGTGCTGCTTGTTATCGTCTTTCGCGCTCTGCAGCGCGTATTCCAGGCGCCGCTCGAACTCATGACGGTTGAGCAGGCCGGTCAGGGAATCGTGGCTGGCCTGATAGCTCAGTTGCCGCGCCAGGTGCCGCATCTCGCTCACGTCGCGCAAAGCCAGGACCACCCCGATCACGTTGCCATGACGGTCACGAATCGGACCCACCGAATGTTCCACCGCGAATTCGCGACCGTCGCGCCGCGTGAAAAGGCAACCGCTCCGGGACCTCACGACGCTTCCCCGGTCCAGGCACATCCGAACCAGATCGAGAGGCGCCTGGTGATCGGCTTCGTCCGCCATCCGGCACAATGTCGACAGCTCCATGTCGCGGACATCCGCTTCGCTGCAATCGAATAACTTCTCCGCCACCGGGTTGAGATACTGTATGCGCCCGTACACGTCCGTCACGACCACGGCGTCACCGATGGACCGGAACGTGACCATCAGGCGCTCCTTCTCCTCGAACAGCGCCTGTTGCGCCCTTTTGAGCTCGGTGATGTCCCGCACCGCGACCACGCGCATGGAACGGCCGACATAGGGAAAATCCCTGGCGCGCACCTCGGCGGGAAACGTCGTGCCGTCGCGGCGGCTGATTTCGATCTCCCACGGCTTGTCGGTGGGCTGCTGCAATCGCTCGATCACGGTTGCACGGGAGGACGAAGGAACCAGGTCCAGCACGCTGGCGCCGACGAGCTCGGTGAATTCGTAGCCCAGCATCCCCGCAAACGTCTGGTTGACGTCCACGATCATGCCCTGGTCGTGAATCGCAATGCCTTCGAAGGCGGCCTGTGACAGGCTGCGAAAACGGTGTTCGCTTTCGCGGATGATGCGCTCGATCTCGCGCTGACGCGTCAGGTCGCGTAGTGCCATCAGCACGCCGAGCGGCTCGCCACTGCCGTCGCGGATGATCTTGACGATGATCTCGAGCGGCCGTTTCCAGCGATTCATCGAGGCGTCCGCTTCCTTTACGAACACCCCGTCGCGGCGATCAAGACGCGCCCGACATACCGGACACGGATCCTCTTCGCGCTCGCCGTGAATCAACTGCATGACGTTCCGGCCGATGACCTCGTGCGGCTCGAGCCCGAGAAAGCGGCAGAAGGCGCGGTTGGCGCGCACCACGCCCTCGTTCAGGTCCACGACGTACATGGCATCCTCGGCGAAATCGAGCGCCTGCGCCCACTCGGCTTCGGCGCGCGCCAGGCTGGCCTCGCTCACGCGCAACCGCCGGCGCATTCGCAGCAATGCAGTGAAGGCGATTGCCAGGACGCCGAGGAGGAACGCGACGAACCAAAAGCTCGCGGGCCGGTCCGGATTCAGCGGCAACGGCGAACCGTTAGCGACTGCCGGCGCGAACTGGCTAAACGGAACAACGAGAAACGTGCCCGGCTTGAGGAAACGACGGGACAGAGAACGACCGACATGAAGATGTGCACCGGCCAGCATGATTATTAGTCAATGAATGGACGTATGACTCCGCCGAAATCTGACGAAAACACCGTCCGCTGGCTATCAGCTTAATTCTAGACCATCGGGGCTGCCCGCACCGGCTGGAACAACATAAAAAACCGCCGTCCGTCGCCGTTCGAACCGGCTCTATAACCGCATGATAAAAGGGCGCTAACCGGGCACTCCGGTCACGGTGCGCGCGGAAAATGTAACAGGGTCCGGGAGATACCCGGGAGACTTAATGTGCGCGCCGATGGACTTCGGAAACGTTGGGAATCTGATCGAGCAACGCAAGGATGCGGCTAAGGGTCTCGATATTCGGGATATCGAGCGTGAAGGTCATGTGCGCCACCTGGCTCTTGTCGGTGACGGTGCTCACGCCGAGTACGTTGATTTTCTCGTTCGCCAGCAGCGAGGTGATGTCGCGCAACAGCCCGCCGCGATCATAGGCGGTGAGTTCCACCTCGACCGGATAGGTCTGGCCGGTCTCCGCGCCCCAGCTGACCTCGATCAGCCGCTCGTCGTGCTCGTCGTGATGCCGCAGCGCGTTCGGGCAGTCCTGCCGGTGAATCGTAACGCCCTGCCCGCGGGTAATGAAACCCACGATCGGATCGCCTGGCAGCGGGTTGCAGCATCTCGCCATGCGCGTCAGCAAATTGCCCACGCCCTGAATGGTCACGCCCGCGGGCTTGCGCCCGACCGCCGGCGCGGGGCGCGACGTGACCAAGGGCCGCGCCGTCTTCAGCGCCGGTTCGGTCAACTCCTGCACCGCCGTCATCAGCTGCGAGGGCTTGACCTCGCCGCGACCGGCGGCGGCCAGAAAATCCTCGACCCGGTGAAACTGGAACCGGCGCGCGAGCTTCTCGTAATTGACGTCGCCGATGCCGAGACGATGAAACTCGCGCTCCAGCACCACGCGCCCCTCGGCCACGCTGGTCTCATGGTTCTGCTCGCGGAACCAGTGACTCACCTTGGCGCGCGCCTTGGAGGTCTGCAGATAGCCGAGGTGCGGCGACAGCCAGTCGCGCGAGGGACCGCCCACCTTGACCGTGAGCACTTCGACGCGGTCGCCGGTCTTGAGTTGATGCGTCAGCGGCACCATCTGGCCGTTGACCTTGGCGCCGCGGCAACGGTGCCCGACGTCGGTATGGATGTGGTACGCGAAGTCGAGCGGCGTGGCGCCGGCAGGCAGGTCCACGATATTGCCCTTGGGAGTGAACACGTACACGCGCTCGCTGAACACCTCGGACTTGAACCGGTCGACGAAATCGGCGGCCTCCGCCACTTCGTCCTTCCACTCGAGCAGGCTGCGCAGCCATGCGATCTTGGCGTCGTAACTCTTGTCGGGACGCGCGCCTTCCTTGTAGCGCCAGTGTGCGGCGACGCCGAGCTCGGATTGATCGTGCATCTCGCGCGTGCGAATCTGCACCTCGACGGTCTTGCCTTCCGGCCCGACCACCGCGGTGTGGATGGAGCGATAGTTGTTCTCCTTGGGGGTGGCGATATAGTCATCGAATTCGCCGGGCACGTGCTGCCACAGGGAATGCACCACGCCGAGGGCGCCGTAGCAGTCGCGGATGTTGTCGACCAGCACCCGCACCGCGCGCACGTCGAAGATGCGTTCGAAGTCCTTGCCTTTCTTCTGCATTTTGCGCCAGATGCTGTAGATGTGCTTGGGCCGGCCGGTGACCTCGCCGACAATGCCGGCCTTTTTCAATTCTTCCGAGAGTCTTTCGACGAAACGCGCGATATAGTCCTCGCGGTCCTCGCGGCGTTCGGCGAGGAACTCCGCGATCTGCCGGTACGAAGCGGGTTCGAGGTAGCGGAACGCGAGGTCTTCGAGCTCCCATTTCATCTGCCAGATGCCGAGACGGTTGGCGAGCGGCGCAAAGATATCCATGGTTTCACGCGCGATGCGTATCTGCTTCTCCTCGGGCATCGCCGAAAGCGTCCGCATGTTGTGCAGGCGGTCGGCGAGCTTGATGAAAACCACGCGCACGTCCTCGGCCATGGCCAGCAGCATCTTGCGCAGGCTCTCGGCCTGGGCGGACTCCCGGCGCGAGCCAGAGGGCTCGCTCTGGAACTCCTGAATGACCTTCATCTTGGTCACGCCGTCCACCAGGCCGGTAATGCGCGCGCCGAAGTCGCGCTTCAAGTCCTCCAGCGCTACGCCGGTGTCCTCGACCACGTCGTGCAGGATGGCGGCCGCCAGCGTTTCGTGATCGAGGCCGAGGCCGGCGAGTATCTGTGCCACCGCGAGCGAATGCTGCACATAGGGTTCGCCCGACACCCGGCGCTGGCCGGCATGGGCTTGGAGCGCCGTGGCCACGGCGCGACGTAGAAGGTCAATTTCCGCCGCCGGCCGGCCGGCGGCGACGGATGCGAGCCAGCGCTCGGCGTCAACCGACTCGGGCGCGTCGTCCAGCGTTGAAATGTGTGTCGGCGTGGCCATGATGGGGTTGTCCTTCCGTCTGGATGGGGTCGCGGGAGGCAAGTTTAAATGCCTATAATCCAACGTATAAAGTCTTTATCAATATTAAATTGATCAACAGGACGCCAGGAACGCCAGGGAATGAGAAAACCGGACGAAATTGCTTTTCCTCGCGACCTTGGCGCCTTGGCGTTCAGGATCATTTTCATCACCCTGCACAAGTCGGCGCTGACACTACTGACAGCACTTACCTGTCTTTGCGTCGGCGCTGCCGTTCAGGCCCAAACCCGGGCCGCCGCGTCGGCGCCGATCCAGAAAATCTCCTCGACCGCGATCGACCCGGAATTGCGTGAGCTCGTGAAGCAGGCGGCGCTCGACACCGACAGCTTCGGCGACCGCTTCGACGGCGAGGTGTGGTTGGCGGACATGTCGCGGCGGCTCGAGCCGCGCGTGCCAGACGCGCGCTATCGTGTGGAGCTGCTCAAGAACGTGCACTACGAAGCGCGCCGCGCCGGGCTGTCGCCGGAGGTGGTGCTCGCGGTAATCGACGTGGAGAGCAATTTTGACCAGTACGCCATTTCCACCGCCGGCGCGCGCGGGCTGATGCAGGTGATGCCGTTCTGGCTGAAGGAGATCGGCCGGCCGGGCGACAGCCTGTTCCGCATCCGCACCAACCTGCGGCTCGGCTGCACCATCCTGAAATACTATCTCGAGAAGGAAAAAGGCAATCTGTACGCCGCGCTCAAGCGTTACAATGGCACCCGCGAACGCGAATATTCACTGCGGGTGGACAAGGCTCTGCGCACACATTGGTTCGCGCAGTAAGCTAACGGCGCACGGAGAAACCGGGGAAGCCCTGCGCGTCGACGTCCTGCACCGCCACCTGCTCGACGCGCGCCCGCGGCGGGCCCTGCCATAACCACTGCTCCAGCTCCTTGAGCTTCGTCTCCTCGCCGCAGGCCACCAGCTCCACGCGCCCGTCGGGGAGGTTGCGCACCCAGCCGGTGAGGTCGAGGCGGCGCGCGACCGATTCGCTCGCGGCACGATAAAACACGCCCTGCACCCGGCCGGACACTAGAAAATGCCGGCAGCGGTTCATTCCGAAACCAGGCTCGCGTTCAGAGTTTTTTCGACGTGGATTGATCTTGCTCCAGCTGGTGGATTACCTCCTCCGCTTGGGCCTGGGTGATCGGCCCGATGCGCTGGGCCATGAATTTTCCCTCGGGCGAAAAGAAATAATAAGTCGGCGTGCCGATGAAGACGGTTCCGCTCAGGCGGCTCGGGTCGTCCGGGGTGCCGATGAGATTGGGAAAATTGAGGCTCTGGTCGTTGATGAAACCTTGTGCCTTGTCGCGATTGGCGTAGCCATCGATCGACAGACCCAGCACCGTGGCGTCTTTTTTCCGGTGCTCGTCATGGAAGAACGTCATGTGAAAGATATCACGCTTGCAGATGGGACAGTCGGCCGACCACACAGTCACGATCGTCCACTTGCCCTGACCGACGAATTCGTTGACGTTGCGGTCCTTGCCGGTGAAATCCTTGAGCACGACGTCCGGACCGGCGGCGAGTGCCAGCGCCGGAGCCAAACACAACAACACCGTGAAATACCTGATCAGACGAAGCACGTTGCCCTCCTGTCGCTGTTGCCGTTGGGCGCGGATGCATTCCCGCGCCGCCAACCATATTATTGACCCGGCACGATTGTTCTTGAACGAAGGCCGGTTGCGATATACGTTACTGAACATCCGTAATGACGCGGGCGTGCCGGGTCAATAATGAAAATCACAAGATTTCTGATTATTGCGGCGGCTTGACCGCTTCTATCCCGGGCCCAGAGAATAACAACCCATTTAACCTGTTCAATCAGATTCATGCCGCCGCAATAATCGCTTCACTTACTTGGAGCCCGCCATGAACCAAAAATTCCGCACCGAAAAGGACACTCTGGGTGAATATCCGGTGCCCCGTGATGCCTGGTACGGCATACAGACGGCGCGAGCAGTGGAAAACTTCCCTGTCTCCGGCCGCCTGCCGGACACCGACTTCATTATCGCCCATGCCCGCATCAAGCGCGCCGCCGCCGCGGTCAACGAATCCGCCGGGGCGCTGGAACCGCGCCTGGCGCGCGCCATCATCGAGGCGGCCGACGCCATTATAGCGGGAAAGCACCACGACCAGTTCCTCGTCGACCGGTTCCAGGCCGGCGCGGGCACCTCGCACAACATGAACACTAACGAGGTAATCGCCAACCTCGCCAACGTCGCGCTCGGCGGCAAGAAGGGCGAATACAAGCCGGTGCACCCGAACGATCACGTGAACATGGGGCAGAGCACCAACGACACCATCCCGACTGCGATCCGTCTGACGGCGCTCGCCAAGCTTCCGCGCTTGCTCACGGCCGTCAATCTGATGGCCGATGCCTGCGAGGAAATCGCCAAACGCGAAGCCGGCACCGTCAAGAGCGGGCGCACTCATTTGCAGGACGCGGTGCCGACCACGCTCGGACGCGAATTCGGCGCCTACGCCTGGACCCTGCGCCGCGCCGGCCATCAGCTGCGCGCGGCGCTGGCACCGTTGTGCGAAATCGGCCTGGGCGGCTCGGCCGTGGGCACGGGTCTCAATACCGTTCCCGGTTACGCCGCGCACGTCGCCGAGGAGCTTGCGCGCCTCAGCGGCGAGCCGATCCGGTCAGCTGACGATCTCGCGGCGCAGATGCAATCGATGCACGACTTGCAGCAGCTCTCCAACACCATCCGCGCATTGGCGCTGGAATTGACGCGCATCGCCAACGACATGCGCCTGCTCGCCTCCGGACCGCGCACCGGGTTCGGTGAGATCGAGCTGCCGGCGGTGCAGCCCGGCTCGTCGATCATGCCGGGCAAGGTCAATCCGGTCATGTTCGAGATGCTCAATCAGGTGTGTTGCCAGGTCCTGGGACAGGACCACGCTATCGCCCTGATGACCCAGGCCGGACAGCTGGAGTTGAACGTCATGATGCCAGCGCTCGGCAGCGCGCTGTTCGACGCCATGGACTGGCTCACCCGCGCCATGAACGCCGCGACCGAGAAGGGGCTGCGCGGCCTCAAGGTCCACCGCGCGCGTTGCCGCGAGCTGGCCCATACCAGCGTCGGGCTCGCGACACTCCTTAATACGTCCATCGGCTACGCCGCCGCCGCCGAGGTTGCCAAGGAATCCGAACGCAGCGGCCGCCCGGTGCGCGACATCGTCGCGGAAAAAGGATTGATGAGCACCGCCGAGTTCGACCGCCTGGTGGAACGTGCCGCGGTCGAGGGCAACATCACCCCGCCCCGCCGCTAGCCCCCCGGTAATCCGCCGCCGGCAACCGGCCGGACCGACGACTGCGCCCGAAATCCCCGAGAATTGGTGCCGACCCCGGCTGCCGTCTACACTTCGGCATAGGTGCCGATCACCACAACGGGGTTCCGAATTTCATGGTGTTGCCGCTGTCCGTACCGCAAATCTCCGCACGCGACGTCGCGGGCATCGAACTCGATCCATCCAAGGTCAGCCAGTGGCTGCAGAGCCTGCCGCTGCTCAACGTCGCCGACACCAGCCGCAAGTTGTTCTCCACCCTCTCCACCCACAACCGCGTGGCGTTCGACGACGCGCAACGGCTCAAGCTGCTCGAGCTGTTCCGCCCACTGGTCCGGCATATTTCGCTGGAGCTGACCAAGCAGTGCATCGGTCTGCCGCTGCCGCTGGCGGAGAAACACAAGAGCATTGCCGAGCAAAATCGCCAGTTCCAACTGGAAATGGCCAACGGGTACAAGCGGCTGGCGCTGAACGCGACCGCGCGCAACGACGGCATGGTCGGCGGCGCCATCCAGCCCACGCTGGCGCTCGTCGTCCAGCGCGCCATCCGCCATCTCACCGAAGTGCTGGCGGTTTCGTTTCAAACGTATTCGCCGTACCCGGCGCAGATGTGGAGGGAGATTCACGCGCTCTATACGCACGCGGTGAATCTGAGGCTCGCGAGCGTCGAGGTCGACGACCCGCTCAACCCGGCGGTGCCGAAATCCAGCGTCGATCACGCCTACAAGCAGGCGTTGTTGCTGGATTTCAGCGATCCCTACACGCTTCCGCCGCGGATGATCGACCGCGTCCACGACTATCTCGACCGCTGGGCGCCGCTGGCACAGCTCACCGCGGCCACGGCGACATACGAACCCACCTGCCAGTTCCTGATTGATCCCGAAAACGACCAGGCCGGCGCGGTCTATACCGCCTACGCTTCCCCGGACAACCCGCAACGCTACCGTTTGCTGAAAACCGTGGAGCTGGCCCGCCAGGTCTACACGCAGTTGACCCTGCTCAAGGGCGGGCAGATGCCGGCGACCGACGGGCTCAAGGAGGATTTTTTCGTCGAATCGGGCCGGGAACTGCTGCGCCGGGTGCTGAACGCCTGGGGCGTGAATCCGCAACGTTCTTTCCGCCGCAGCCCGCGCACCGGCTACCAGGTGGAAATGGCGATCGGTCTCGAGGCTATCAACTACTGGATCAACGGCGGACGCAAGTTCGTCGTCAGCTCCACGTTCGTGGGACCGATGCCGCAACGTCCCCAGACCGGCGCCGGCGATGCGCGTTCGGCGGACGCCAGATTGCCGCCGCGGGATTTTTCCACCTGGGACATCGAGGACGAAAGCGCCGGCGGGTTGTCGCTGTCCAAACGCGGCGACATCAACGTGCATATTCAGGTCGGCGATCTCATCATCACTCGCACGCCGGGGCAGGGCAATCCCTGGAGCGTCGGCGTGATCCGCTGGGTCCGGAGTCCGGGATCGTCCGATGTCGAAATCGGCATCCAGCGCCTGGCGCCGAACGCCGATCCGGTGGTCATCAAGACCGTGGGCGAGGACGGCAAGGAAAGCGACTTCCTCCCGGCGCTGTTGCTGCCGGAAATCAAGCCGCTCAAGCAACCGCAGTCCCTCGTCACACACCGCGGGGTGTGCAAACCGGATTCGCTGATCTACATGGACAACGGTTACCGGCTGTACAAGATCGAGCCGGTCAAGTTGATCGAGGCGGGCCATTCCTTCGAGCAGTTCCGTTTCGAGATCCTCAATCCCTGAACGCAGAGCCGGCACGGCGCTTCTTGCGCCACTGCCGCACCGCCTGCGGCCGGCGCCACTCGGGCAGCGCCGCCGTGATCACCGCCCCGAGCAACACGATGGTCCACGATAAATAGATCCAGAGCAGGAACACCGGCAACGCCGCCACCGCGCCGTAGATCGCCTTGTAGGATGAGAACTGCACGAACACGGCGAAGCCGCGCTTCGCGATTTCGAACAGTGTTGTCGCCACCAGGCTGCCGGCCAGCGAATGCCGGAGCCGGACGCGGTAATTCGGCACCACCGTGTACAGCAGCCACAGCGCCGCCCACTGAAACACCACCGGCATGGTGTCGAGCAGGAATTCCCGCAGCCCGCTTAGGGGCGCGTGGCGCCCGAACGGCGGCAGCGAGAACAGACGGTAAGTAAACGACAGGCTCATGCCGATCAGCACCGGACCGAGCACCAGCAGCGCGCCGTAGGTCAGATACCGGTGCAGCCGCTTGCGCGTTTGCGGCACGTGCCAGATGTCGTTGAACACACGCTCGATGGTGGCCATGACCATCAGCGAAGTAATGACGAAGAAGAACAGGCCCCAGGCCCGCAGCCGGTCGGCGTTGGCCGCGAAGGTCCGCAGATAGCGGCTCACCGTCTCGCCCGCCGCCGGCACGAAATTACCGTAGATGAATTCCTGCACCATCGCCATCCACGATTCGAATCCGGACAGATGGGAAAATATCGCGAAGGTCACGGCCGTCAGCGGCACCAGCGCGAGAAGCGTGGTGAACGACAGCGCGCCCGCCACCCGCGTGCAGCGGTCCTGCCGGAACCGTTGCGCGACCTTCACCATCCATTGCCCGAACGCCGGTAGATTGTCCACGGTGTTATGTTAGCAGTTTGTTGAAAAAAGCTTTCGTCACACCGCGAGTAGTGGCGCAGGGATGCGCCGGTTACGGAGCTAAGGATGCAAAGCCGGGGTCCAGGATATTAGAACCAACAAAATCAGTAATAGACGGGATTACGGAATACATCCCTGTATTCCGCCCCTTCGGGGCCAGCCTTCGGCTGTACAAAATCGCTCCCGGCGATTTTGTCCGGCTTACGCCGGAATGACGAGTTCGTGAGTTTTGGTGATTTTTTCAACAATCTGTTAGCTGAACTTCTGACTTTGAGTACGCTCGTAGTTTTTGATATACGACACGAAATCGGGTAACTATATAGTCCGTCCGATCCCGGGAGGTCCCATGGCCGTCATCATCTATCACAACCCGCGCTGCACCAAGTCGCGCCAGACGCTGGCGCTGCTCACGAAACGCGGCATCGAACCCACGATCATCGAATACCTGGTTACCCCGCCCTCGGAGGCGGAACTCAAGCGCCTGCTCAAGCTCCTCGGCATAACACCGCGCGAGCTGTTGCGCACTAAGGAAGAAGAATATAAGAAGGCGAAGCTCGACCGCCCCGACGTTTCCGACGCCGACATCATCCGCGCCATGGTGAAATACCCGCACCTGATCGAGCGCCCGATCGTGGTGGTTACCAGCGACGTACAGGGACGTACAAGTGTCGCGAAAGGCAGGAAGCCGAGAGCGACCAGCAAAGCCGCACTCGGCCGGCCGCCGGAGAATGTACTGAAAATTCTCTAACCTTTTCCTGCGTCCCGATCCCCGATCTCTTCCAACTGCCGCAGAAACGGAATGGTCACGCGCCGCTGATGCGCGAGCGAGGCGCGGTCGATGCGGTCCAGCAGGTCGAACAGCGAATGCAGGTCGCGCGGATAGCGGCTGAGGATGTAGCGCGCGACGTCCTCGGCCATCTCGAAGCCGCGGTTGCGCGCGCGCAGCTGCATCGCTTCGAGCTTCTCGGCGTCGCTCAGCGGCTGCAGGGCGTACACCGCGCCCCAGGCGAGACGGCTCGCGAGATCGGGCAGCCGCAGCCCGAGGCGCGCCGGCGGCAGGCTCGCCGCGGCCACCAGCATGCCGCCGGCTGCGCGCAGGCGTTCGACCAGACTGAACAAGGCCGCTTCCCATTCAGCGTCACCGGCGATGCGGTCCAGATCATCGAGACAGACGAGCGGAATGTGCTCTGAACTTTCCAACAGCCGCGGCGACAGTCCAGCGGCGTCGGCGAGTGGCGCGTACAGCGGTACGGCGCCGAGTTCCTGTGCCAGTCGGCAGGCCGCCTGCAACAGATGCGTCTTGCCGACGCCGTCCGCGCCCCAGAAAAACAGTGCCGGCTCCGGCGCCTTGTTCTGCGTGGCCGTCGCCACGACCGCGGCGCGCAGGCGCTCGAGCGCCTCGCGGTTCGAACCCGGCAGGAAATTGCTGAACGAGGAGGCGTCCTTGAGACGCAGATTGAGCGAAAGTTGTTCGCTCACGGGGATGCACGATCCGGTTGACATAGGCGGCGTCCCTCAGCCATCGTTCCCTCCGGCGGGTTCGACCTGCTTCATCACGCCCCAGATCCAGACATAGTGCACGCCGCTCGCGACCGTCGTGACGAGTACCGCGTAAATCAGGACATCCACCACCACCGGATAGCCCAGCGCCAGCGCCTGCTGCGCCAGGATCACGATCACCAGCAGTATCTGCATCAGGGTGTTGAACTTGGACAGCCAGCTCGGGCGCATTTGCACCGGCCCGACCATCGAGGTGTACATCAGGTAGCCGCCGATGATCAGCAGATCGCGGAATGCCACCGTGATCATCAGCCAGAACGGCACCTGGTTGAGGAAGGTGAGCATCACGTAACTGCTCACCAGCAGGGTCTTGTCCGCCACCGGATCGAGGATCGAGCCCAACCGGCTGGTGAGGTGGAGGCGCTTGGCAATGAAGCCGTCCAGACCGTCGGAGATGCCGGCGATAATGAACACCGCCAGGGAGGCGGCGTAGTTCTGCTCCTTCAGCAGCAGGATCAGCACCGGCGCGAGCGCGATGCGCGATACCGTGATCATGTTGGGCAGTTGGGAAATGCTCGCCATGGGTCTTATTGTATTAGCCGGCCGGCGCCGGGTGTCCGGTCCGACCATTATAATGGCAGGACCAACGCAGCGGGGCTACATTCAGAAAAGCCTTGCATGTCAGCCCGCGGATTTCCCGCCTTCGGGCCAGGCTGTTGCGCACGCGGCGCAGATGTTTACGCCGGCGCGGACTCGCCCTACCATACGCATCCCGTAAGCATTACCGGAGCACAACGTGAACAAACCGCGCGCTTCTCTCACCTACCGCGACGCCGGCGTCGACATCGAGGCCGGCGACGCGCTGGTCGAGGCCATCAAACCGATCGCCCGCGCCACGAACCGCCCCGGGGTGCTCGCTGGGGTCGGCGGTTTCGGCGCGCTGTTTGAAATCCCGCCGGGCCGGTACCGCGAACCGGTGCTGGTGTCGAGCACCGACGGTGTCGGCACCAAGCTCAAGCTCGCGATCGAGCTCAAGCGCCACGACACCATCGGCATCGACCTCGTGGCCATGTGCGTCAACGACATCGTCGTGCAGGGCGCGGAACCCCTGTTCTTCCTCGACTACTACGCCACCGGCAAGCTCGACAACGCGGCGGCCAAGGCCGTGATCCGCGGCATCGGCGAAGGCTGCCGCCAGGCCGGCTGCGCGCTGGTCGGCGGCGAAACCGCGGAGATGCCGGGCATGTACGCCGAGGACGATTACGATCTCGCGGGCTTCGCGGTCGGCGTGGTCGAGAAATCGAAGATCATAGACGGCTCGCAGGTGAAAACGAACGATACGCTGATCGGCATCGCCTCGAGCGGCGCGCATTCGAACGGCTACTCGCTCATCCGCAAGATCCTCAAGCTGCGCAAGACCAGGCTCGATCAACCATTTGACGGCCGGCCGCTCGGCGAGGTGTTGCTCGCGCCCACGCGCATCTACGTCAAGCCGCTGCTGGCGCTGCTGCGCGAACTGCCGGTGCACGCGGCCGCGCACATCACCGGCGGCGGTCTGCCAGGCAACGTGCCGCGCGTGCTGCCGCCGGGGGTGCGCGCCGTGATCGACGCGCGCGCCTGGAAACGCCCGGCGATTTTCAACTGGCTGCAGGAAGCCGGCGGGGTCGAGGACTTCGAGATGTATCGGACGTTCAACTGCGGCCTGGGCATGGTGCTCGCGCTGGATGCCGCCGACGCGGAAAAGGCGTTGAAGCTGCTCGCAACCGCCGGCGAGAGCGCCGCCATCATCGGCCACGTCGAACCCCATTCGGGAGAAGATCAGGTCGTCATTTTAAAATGAATGAGGCCAAACGGCCCGGCATAGTAGTTTTGATCTCGGGTCGGGGAAGCAACCTGCAAGCGCTGATCGACGCGATACACGCCAACCTATTGCCGGGCGAGATTCGCGCCGTCATCAGCAACAACGGCGGAGCGCCGGGTCTGGTGCGCGCGCAACGGGCCGGCATTCCGGCGCATGTCGTCAATCATCGCGATTTCGCCAGCCGCGATCAGTTCGACCGCGCGCTAATGCAGCGCATCGATGCGTATCAGCCGAAAGTCGTAGCGCTCGCGGGTTTCCTGCGTATCCTCGGCAAGGATTTCATCGATCATTACGCCGGCCGGCTGCTCAACATTCACCCGTCCCTGTTGCCGGAGTTTCCCGGTCTCGATACCCACGCCCGCGCCCTGCAAAGCGGGGCCAGATACCACGGCGCCAGCGTCCATTTCGTCACGCATGAAATGGACCGCGGACCCGTGATCATTCAGGCAGCGGTGCCCGTTTTGCCGAGCGACACCCCGGATACTCTGGCGGACCGCGTGCTCCAGGAGGAACACCGGATATATCCCCTGGCCGTATGCTGGTTCCTGGAAAACCGGCTGTCCATCGCTTCCGGACGGGTTCTGCTGGACGGGCGGGAGCAGCCGGAACAGGGTTTGCGCCGCTAGTCCCGGAATCCGCGGCCCTGGGAGCCGGGCCATCATCTATATAATAGAATGGCTGGAAAGGACTGCCGGGGAATAAACGACACCAAGGGGCCGTCTTTTAGAGCATTGATCCACGCAAATTCACGCCTACAGGTTTGATAATGGACGTATTCAACTTTCTCGGTCGCACCCGCGAGGCCAAAGCCCGGCTGGAGCAACACCGCCTGCGGCTTTATCGCATCGCCTATGCCTGGACCCATAACGCCGCGTTGGCCGACGACCTGGTGCAGGAAACCCTGACCAAGGCGCTGCAGAAATCCGGCCAGCTGCGCGACCCGAACGCCGGCGAGGCGTGGTTGTACAGCATTCTCGCCAATTGTTACCACGATCATTTCCGTCGTCATCGTGTCGCGGAAGAGATCGACAATCACATACTCACTGATGAGACCACCCCGGAGAAGAAGAGCAGCGAGCAGGAGATCGTCCTCAAGGTAAGGGCGGCGATCGCCAAACTGTCGGAAGGCCAGCGCCAGGTCGTCACGCTGGTCGATATTCAGGGACAGAGCTATATGGAAGTCGCGCAGATCCTGAACGTACCGATCGGAACGGTAATGAGTCGTCTGTGCCGGGCGCGTTATGCACTCAAAGACCTGCTCGAGGAAATCGCCCCCAAATTGGCTGCCGAAGAATCCAAGATCCGGAGAATCAAATGAACACCGAACAGAAGTTTTCGGATGAATTCCTCAACGCGTTCGTCGACGAACAGCTGAGCCTGGAGGAACGGCAGCAGGTGTACGCCTGCCTCGCGAAGGATGAGGCGCTGAATCGCCAGGTTTGCGAGCTGCGCAAGCTTCATGGACTGGTCAGGCTGGCCTACGAGCAGCCACCGGTGCCTCCGCAAGGCTTGACGTCATTCGCGACCCGCCGCCGGCTCGGCCTCGGTCTCGCCGCCGGTCTCGCGCTCGTCATCGGCGGCGTCACCGGCTGGTTCCTGCATCAAGCGCCGGTCCCCCAATCGACCGCGGTCGCGCAGGCGACGCCCGACGCCCAGGATCCGGCCAAGGTGCTGTTCCACGTCAGCGACGGGCATCCGGAACATCTCAGAAACGCCCTCGATGAGGTCGAGAGCCTGATGCAGTACTACCGCAAGTCGCATCAGAAGGCGCGCGTGGAAGTGGTCGCGAACGGCGACGGACTGAACCTGCTGCTCTCGGGCATTTCCCCCTACGCCGAGCGGGTGCGCCGCATGCAGGAGGAATACCCGGGGCTGAAGTTCGTCGCGTGCCAGAACACCATCGATCGCATTCAGCATGAAGTCGGACTCAACGTTAAATTGCTTCCCGGCGTCGAGGTCATCGACTCCGGCGTGGCGCAGATCATGCGCCGGCAGCACGAGGGATGGGCGTACATACAGGTTTAGAAACACTTCAAAACCACGTTAGATAGAGGAGACACAGATGAGAAAATTTGTTTCGCTGGCCATGATGGCTCTACTCACGCTCGGCATCAACCTGGGCACGGCCTATGCCGGTGACTACGGCAAACAGAAAGTCGTCTATCACATCAATGTGGACGATCCCAAGGTGCTCAAGGCCGCGCTGGGCAACATTCAGAACCATATCAACGCCGTCGGCAAGGACAACATCGATCTGCGCGTGGTGATGCACGGTCCGGGAATCGCGCTGCTGCAAATCGCGAACAAGGACGCGGACTTCGCCGACAAGATCAGCAATCTCAAGCGCCAAGGCGTGCACTTCAACGTTTGCAACAACACGCTCGTGAGCAAGAAGATCAACTACAAGAACGATCTCTATGATGTCAGCAAGGACGACATCGTGCCGAGCGGGGTGGCGGAAATCGCCCACCTGGAATCGCAAGGTTTCTCCTACGTCAAGCCCTGAGGCGGCGCACCGTCTCTCTCCTCCAGCCCGCGATGTCTGCGGGCTTTTTTTTGCCCGCACGTCCCGCTATGCTACCCGCGACAGGGCCCCGGCTGGGGCCCGGGATTACCGCATCGATTCATGCAAGAATGGTATGACTATTTCCCCAGCAGCGCGGTCATCCGCGACTTCCTGAATTCGCCGTCCACGTGGGCGCAGACCGGCATCCTCCTCGCCGGCCTGCTGTTCGCCGTATTCATTGGCAGCCGGCTGCGACGCCGGCTGCGGGCGCTCGCGCAACCGGGAACGATGGAAGGCGTCGGCCGCACCGCGGTGCGCACCGGCGCGCGCGGTCTGATTCCCCTGCTGCTGTGGTTGTGGCTGCTGATGTCGATCGAGATCCGGCGCCGGCATGGCGGCGAAACCGACCTGCTGCATCCCGCGATGATCCTGGTCGGGGCGCTCGCCGTCATCCGCATGGGTGTGTTCGCGCTGCGCCACACCTTCAGCCCCGGCGGTCCGCTTAAGGCCTGGGAAGGCGTGCTGACGGTGACCATATGGACGCTGGTGGCCTTGCACATCCTCGGTTGGCTGCCGTTCGTCTCGGAAGTGCTGGACGAATATGCGGTCTACTTCGGCAGCGTGCGGGTCTCGCTCTATACCGCGGCGAGCTTCCTGTTCTCGGCCGCGCTGTTACTGCTTGCGGCCCTGTGGATCGCGGGCGCCGTCGGCAGCCGGATTCAGCGCAGCCGCGTGCTCGACGACAGCCTGAAGATCGCCGTGTCCAAGCTCGTGAAGTTCGTGCTGCTGATCCTGGCGTTGCTCATCGCCATGGTGACCGCCGGCATCGACATCACCGCGCTGACGGTCTTCGGCGGCGCGCTCGGCGTGGGCCTGGGCTTCGGCCTGCAGCGCGTGGTAAGCAATTTCGTCAGCGGATTCATCCTGGCCTTCGAGGGATCGATCAAGCCGGGCGACGTCATCAGCTATGGCAATACCTACGGCACCGTGAAGGCGCTGCACACGCGCCACGTCGTGATCCACACGCGCGACGGTCTCGACATCATCGTGCCCAACGAAAATCTGCTGACCTCCGACATCACCAACTGGTCATACGAGGGCGACCGCCGCATCCGGGTGCGGCTGCCGGTGCAGATCAGCTACAACGACGATCCCGAGGCGGCGTTGCAGCGTCTGGAACGCCTGGCGCTCGAGCAGGAACACATTCTGCGCGAGCCCGCGCCAAGCGTCTATGTGACGGGGCTGGGCGACAACGGCGTGAATCTCGAACTTCTGGCCTGGGTCGACGACCCCGACTACAGCCTCGACGTGCGGTCTGCTCTGTATCGGAGGATATGGAACGACTTTCGCGCCGCCGGCATCAGCTTTCCGTTTCCCCAGCGCGACGTGTACATCAAGGATTCTCCGGCTGTGGCGCCGCGAACGAGCAGCGCCAAAAAACCAACAAAGTCTTAGCCGAAACCCGAAGTCAGCCCGGATTCGGCGGCGGAGGTTTCCCGTGTCGCCGGTAAACCAGATAATCGCGCAGTATCCGCGCGTGATCGAACGCGAGCGGCGAAGGCAAAGCCTCCGGACTGAACAGCGCCACGCCCGCGGCATCGTCCTGCGCCCGCGGTTCACCCTGCGCCTCGGCGACATAAACGACGGAGGCGGTGTGGCCGCGCGGATCGCGCGCCGGGTCGGAATAACAGCCCAATAGTGTCTTGAGCGTCACGCGCAGGGCGGTTTCTTCCTTCGCCTCGCGCACCGCGGCCCGCTCCACCGACTCGCCGACATCCACGAAACCTCCGGGCAGCGCCCAGCCATGCGGCGGGTTCTTGCGCCGGATTAGAACGATCGGCAAGTCAGGACGGTCCGTCAGCTCGATAATGATGTCCGTGGTGAGCGCGGGTGTCGTCGGTGTCGGCATATTTCCAGTATTCGCGGTGTATTTCGGTCAATCGCGCCCGGATCGAACAGTCCCGGGTTCTTTCTGTTATACTTGCATAACATATTGTCAAATGAAACGGGGTTTTACGAATGCTTGAAGGACTCATCGCGCTTCCATGGTGGGGTCATATCGTCGCCGCACTTATCCTGACCCACATCACCATCGCCGGCGTCACCATTTATCTGCACCGTCACCAGGCCCATCGGGCGCTCACTCTACACCCCGTCATCAGTCACTTTTTTCGCTTCTGGCTGTGGCTCACCACCGGCATGATCACCAAGGAGTGGGCGGCGATTCACCGCAAGCACCACGCCAAGGTGGAAACCCCGGATGACCCGCACAGCCCGCAAATTGCGGGGATCAAAAAGGTGCTGTTCGACGGCGCCGACCTGTATCGCCAGGAGGCAAAGAACAAGGAAACCATGGAGAAGTACGGTCATGGCGCACCGGACGACTGGCTGGAGCGCAAAATCTACACGCCGCACAATGGCAAGGGCATCGCGCTCATGTTAGTACTCGACCTGGTGCTGTTCGGGCCGATCGGCCTGACGATCTGGGCGGTGCAGATGATCTGGATTCCGTTCTTCGCCGCGGGCGTCATCAACGGCATCGGCCATTACTGGGGTTACCGCAATTACGAAGTCGCCGACGCCTCCACCAACATCGTGCCGTGGGGCATCCTGATCGGCGGCGAAGAGCTGCACAACAACCATCACACCTTCGGCAGCTCCGCCAAGCTGTCTTCCAAATGGTGGGAGTTCGACATCGGCTGGGCGTATATCCGTATCCTGGAAACCCTGGGCCTGGCGCACGTGAAGAAAATCCCGCCGGAGCTCGCCTGCGACAATGCCAAACAGAACATCGATCTCGACACGGTCCGGGCCGTGATCACGGGACGCTTTCAGGTCATGGCGCAGTTCGCGCGCGACGTCATGCACCGCGTGTGCCGAGAAGAGCTGAAAAAAGCCAACCGCGCCGACCGCGAATCCTGGACCCTGCTTAAGCGCGCGCGCCGACTGATGGTGCGGGAAGCGGCGCAGCTTGACGAGACCAAGCACCGGTTGCTGCAGCGGGTGCTGGAGATCAACGACCGGCTCAAAACGGTATACGCGATGAAACAGAAGCTGGTGGACATCTGGAACCGTCGCGCGACGACCCAGGAGCATCTCATCCAGGCGCTGCAGGAGTGGTGCCGCGAGGCCGAGGCCACCGGTATCGAGTCCCTGCGTCACTTCTCGCGGAAGCTTCGCACCTACACGCTGGTGCCGACATCGGTCTGATCGTCAGTTTTCGCCGTAACAAAAAACCCGCCAGTGGCGGGTTTTTTGTTACGAAACGGAAATCCGCTCAGGTCGCCCTGGCCAGACGTTTGTGCAGCGGACTGTGGCGCGGGAAGTGTGCCAGCAAAAACTCCATCTGGTCGGCGAGAATCCGTTTGCCCTGCAGGAAGATGTATTCGGCGTGTGTCGGCGTGAACGGCACCGCCAGCAGCTCGAGCCCGGCCTGCTCCGGGGTGCGGCCGGCCTTGTGGTTGTTGCAACGCTTGCAGGCGGTGACGACGTTGTTCCAGGAATCCGTGCCGCCTATGGACAGCGGCATGATATGGTCGCGCGACAATCCGCGCGCGGAGAATTGCTCGCCGCAGTACAGGCACAGGTGCGCATCCCGCGCAAACAGGGTTTGGTTATTGAGCGGGGGCACGTAGTGCGCTCGCGCCTTCAGCACCGCGTGGCTGTCGCCGTGGGTGGCGACGATGGAGCTGATCTCCAGAACGGAGCGGCGGCCGGTGACGGCGTTGTAGCCACCGCGAATCCGGTACAGCGGTACCCCGCAGGTATAGGCCACCTGCCCCAGGTGATAGACCCGCACGGCCTCTTTGAAGTCAATCCATTCAAGCGGCATCCCCGATGCGTCGGTCCTCAAGACTTGCTGATTCAATGAATACACGAAAC
>Ga0187776_10000355_pt1 | contig 22259 bp, 21 predicted proteins | sample 0216_BV02_MP12_2_FD_132426 | JGI IMG/M metagenome (GOLD analysis project Ga0187776, IMG submission 132426) | Tropical peat soil microbial communities from peatlands in Department of Meta, Colombia - 0216_BV02_MP12_20_MG | ecosystem: Environmental > Terrestrial > Soil > Wetlands > Peat | place...
TGAATAGCGCGCGCCTGAGGAGCGTCGGGCAGGCCCCAGGAAGCTTTTTCTTCCGCGAACGTCTCTCACTGTGCGCACGCCATGGCTACCGCACGCGCACTTGAACAGATCAGATGTCGAACCGGAGGAACTGACATGTTTGTCAACCGAATCAGCAGCCGGATCACCGCCGCGGTGGTCGTACTCGTCGCCGGTGCCGCCGCGGCGGCCCCGACGACCGCCGCCGCCAAGCGGCACCACCACCCGAGCAGGCACCATCACTCCTCGATCCCCCAGCACAACGGCGGCGATCACGACTCCGACAACCGGGGCGCGCCGAGCGACGGCGACGGGAACGTGTAACTGCGCTCTGTGTATCCGCCCGCGTGCTCGTCTGCCAGCGGGCGGTCAGAGCCCCTCGGTGGTGGCCGCTATCCCGTGACGATCGGCTTCGGGGGTCGGTGAGGCTTGGGCCTGGGCCTCGTCGTCTCTTCGGGAAGTTGAGTGGCGTGCCCCCTCTGCACGACGACGGTCTCGCCAGCGTCGCCGCACGCCGTCGCCGCCGCCGCGTTGTTCGCGTCGCCGGAGTACGTCGCCACCCACCGATAGGTACCTGCCACCGCGGGCGTGGCCGCCGGCGACCGATAGCTGCCGTCGCCGTTCACGGTCTGCTCGGCGACGAACACAGGCGGCGCTGAGCAGGTGCTGTCGTTGGGGCCGTACAGCCGGAATGTGATCGTCCGTTGCGGGTTGGCGCCGCCTGTAAGCGTCGCCGTGTCACCGGCGGCATGGCCACTCCGGACGACGACGGGCGAGGCCGCCGTGCGGAGCGTCGGCTGGGCCCGCGATACGTCAACCGTCTCGGCAGCATCGCCGCAAGCGGTCGCCGCCGCCGCGTTGTTCGCGTCGCCCGAGTAGGTCGCTACCCACCGGTACTTTCCGGCGGCGATGGGCGTGAACGACGCTGATTGATAGTCACCCGCTCCGGAGGCCGGAACGGTCGAGGGAGGCGCCGCCGGCGTGACGCAAGCTGCGTCGTTGGGGCCATAGACGCGGAACGTGATCGTGCCCGTCGGGCTCGAGCCGCCGCCCAGGTGGGCTGTGTCCTGGATCGGCGAGCCGACCGGACCGCCGGCTGAGGCGGTCGAGGAAATGCTCGGCGCTGCGGGCGGCGGTGCGGGGCGCACGACGACGCTCTCCCCGGTCTCACCGCAGTGCGTCGTCACCGAGAGGTTGTGGGTGTCCCCCGAGTACTTGGCCACCCATAGGTAAGTCCCCGCCTTCGTCGGTGTGAACTCAGCCGAGGTGTACGGACCGTTTCCATGGACGCTGACGGTCGAGCTGCGCGCAGCCGCCGGCGTGCAGCTGGTGACATCGGGTCCGTAGACATCGAATGTGATCGTGCCCGTGGGCAAGAATCCGTTGTTCAACGTCGCCGTGTCGCTGATTGGGCTGCCGAGCACCGTGGCGTTCGATGCGACGGTCGTGAGGGTAGGTAGTACCGGGCTTGGGGGCGGGCTGATCTCGGTGGTCTCTGAATCGATACCGCACTCGGTCGGCCCGTCGCCGTGGTTGTTGTTGTCTCCGGAGTACCTCACCTGCCAGCGGTATACGCCGGTGGCGGTTGGCGTGAACGGCTTGGAGTGGTAGTCGCCGTTTCCTGAGACCGGGACGGTCGATGTATCAAGCGGCGGACCGGTGCATGTGTCGTTGCCGGGACCGTAGAGGTCGAAGGTGATCGTCCCCGTCGGGTTGTCGCCGCCGCTCAGATGTGCGGTGTCCGTAAGTGGCTCGACGAGTCTCGCGTGGCGCCGAAGGTGGTGCTTGCCGCGCGCCCTCGAATTCACGCTGCCCGACGCGGTCGACGAAAGGTCCGGAGTCGCCTTGCAGGTCCGAACCAGGAACGGGGTCGGGGCGACGTAATCCTGCATCTGGGACTGCCCTCCGGCCGACGAAGACTGCGAGTACATCCAGATCGAGGTGAACTTCGAACATCCATCCTGGTCGCCAGTCAGCACGGCTGACAGGTTGATCGACGCCTCGCCGAAGTTCGCGGTGTCGATTGTCGTGACCGAGGTCGGTGGAAGGAAGTTCTGAATCGGGGCGGCGTTGAAGGCGGCCTCAAAGTTCGCGTCAGGACTCGGTGGGGTCGCGAACGACAGCTCCTCGAACGTTCCCGCCGTCGCGCACCCACTCCCCCCAGGATCGACAGCCCCGCCGTTGTCGGCGGTGATCCATTCTTCGACCTTGAAGCTGTCCTCGTTGTGACTGCTCTCGGGCTGGAACGTAATCAAGAGGTCGCCCGTCGTGCGGCACGGAATCCCGGGGGACGGAGGCGGGTGCGGATGCCAGAGCTGGGCTTCCTGATTGAGCTCGAAGGTGATGAAAGTGTCCCCCCCGCTCTTCTCGCGCGTGAACGCGAGATACAGGAACGCGGGACTGCCGGTCACATGTTGAAATCCCCAGTACGAGTCGAGGATGTTGGCCTTCGCTGGGTTCGAATAGCCGCCGCCCGGCTGAGTGATGATTTCCCAGCTCCCGGGGGAGTCGCTTTGTTGCCGCCGGCGAAGATATCGTCCCCTGGTATCGGGCATGGCGACGCTACGCCTGTCGGGCAGTCGGCCTTGTGGTGGACTTTGCCCTGGGCCTGCAGTCCCTCCCAGTCGAAACCAGTGCCGTTGGCTTGGTTGCCGTCCCCTCCGTCAAAGTTGGTGCCTGGTAGTGCACGGGACGTCCGCCTGACATGCTTGGCAACCGCCGTCTCACCGCTGAGGGCGAGCACTGCGGCAACGAGCACCAACAAGCTGACTAGCCACGCACCACGAAGCCTGCTCCAACCCGCCATGCAAATCTCTCTCCCGAGGAACCCGTCGAGCCGGGCTCACGGCGCCACCTTAGTCTCGGTCAGCTTTGCGTCGAGGGTGCGTGCATGCCACTGGGCATTCGGCGGCTACCACTCGTAACGTGGGACCCGCGGTAGCACACAAGCTGTAGCCCACTCCACCGGCCGCCGCCTCCCGGTCAGGTAACGTCCCCTGGCGGTATGAGCGGGACGCGGCGAACCTTGGTGGTGGTTTGGTCGGTGGTCACGTTCGCCGCGGTGCTGCCAGTGGGTACCGCCGGAGCCGCAGACTCCATTTGCGCAAACGTGCTCGGCCAAGCCTCCGTTGCTTCGCCGACGCGAGCCGGTGCGTGGCGCGCGGGCATCGAAGCGCGCACGGCCGTCTTCTACCGCCTGCCGGGGCCGCGCCTGCGGTCCAACCGGTGGCTAGCGCCAACGGATGCTCCTTGGGTGCTGGTACTAGCGCGCCCGCGTGTCGCCCAGCACCGCTGCTGGATGCTGGTCCGTCTGCCGTGGCGTCCAAATAACGCAAGCGGCTGGATAAACGCCAACAACGTCTTCGTCGAGCGGACGCCGTGGCAGATCAAGGTTTCGACGGCTCAGCGCACGCTCACCGTGCTTCGGTCAGGGGCACCGATCCGCGCCGTCTCGGTCGTCGTCGGCAAACCGAGCACGCCCACCCCGGTCGGTCTGTTCGCGATCACGTGGGCGATACCGTGGCACCCAAACGACTTCCTCGGCAGCTGGGTCCTCGAACTGACCGGGCACAGCGACGTGCTGCAGCAGTTCGACGGCGGCGACGGAACCGTTGGCATCCACGGCCGTGGAGGGACGAGCCTCCTCGATCCGCTCGGGACTGCTCGCAGTCACGGATGCGTCCGTCTGGCGAACAGCGCGATCGACTGGCTCGTGCATGCGATCGGCGCGAGCGACCTGCCCGGCACACCGGTTCAGATCAGCTAAAGCGCGTCGCCGCGTTCGGGGCGGCGGCCTGACCGTACTCTGCGTCGTCAGATCTCCACCTCCGCTGCGGTGAGCGCGCCGCCGGCATCGCCGGTGTTCGCGGTGCCCTTCGGCTCGATCAGCAGGACGTGCGCTTCCTCGTCAGCCTTGGGGCAATGCTCGACGCCGCGCGGAACGACGAACAACTCCCCTTCGTTCAGCTGGACGTCCCGATCACGCAACTGGATCGTCAACCGTCCGTGCAGGACAAGGAAGAAGTCGTCGGTGTCATCGTGCTTATGCCAGACGAACTCGCCTTGGACCCTGACAACCGCGAGCTTGTAGTCGTTCAGGTAGCCGACGATCCCGGGGATGTAGGGCCGGTCGAGCAACCGGATCTTGTCTGCGAGAGTGACCTTGTCGTTCATGGCTCAAGCATGACGGACAGGGCGAGCTGCTCTGGAAGCACCACCTACACCGCCGCGAGCGGAGGGTCGGACGGTCACGATCCGGGTCCGCCGGGAGCAGCTGCCGACCGGCATGATCGTGGTCTGACGCTTTGCCCCCCCGGCGCGCCGCCTCGGGCTGACGCGCCTCGGACCGCCTCGCTTCAGCGCGCCGCCACGACGCCTCGTCGTCGTCGACGAGCGGCGGCGACCCGACGACCTGGCGGTGGTGGCGGTGCAAGTCGAGCCATAGGTCCCTGAGCCCGTCGACCCGGTCGGCGCCGGCGAGCTCGAACTGCGTACGACCAGCGCTCACGGACCTGAGAGTAGGTCAGCGACGGGCGCGGGCCCTGCAGCCACGCGGAACGGCCAGCCCGATCCTCGGTAGCAGAAGAGCCGCAGGCTCTCGAGGTGTCGTCGTGATGCTCGCTTATGGACTCTTCGGTCCAATGATGAATCCTCCGGGGGAGGGGCTTAGACGCGTGCCCGGCGGCTCGTAAGGCCCGCCGCCTAGGGCAACAAACCCGCGCGCCCCGCCTGCGCACTCACGGCTGAAACCGGTAGCCGATCCCCCACACGGTCTGGATGTGACGAGGCTGGGCGGGGTCGCGCTCGATCTTCGCGCGAAGCCGGCGGACGTGGACGGTGACGGTCGAGGCGTCGGTGTAGAACGAGTACTGCCAGACCGAATGCATCAGCTCATCGCGAGAGAACGCCCGGCCCGGGTGCCTCGCGATGAACAGCAGCAGGTCGAGCTCGCGCTGCGTCAGCCGCACCTCGATTCCGTCGACAAACAAGCGCCGGCCCGTCGGATCGAGCCGCAGATCGTCGAACTCCAGCGTCGGCTCCGGTGTCGGCCCCGACTCCAGGCGCCGGAGGACGGCTTCGACGCGCGCCACCAGCTCGGCCGGAGCGACCGGCTTGACGACATAGTCGTCGGCCCCGGAGCGAAGGCCCACGATCCTCTCGGTCACGTGGTCCTCCTCGCTAAGCAGTATCACCGCTGGGCGCGAGGAATCGCCCACGCGGAGCCGGCGCATCAGCTCGAGGCCATCCGTGCGAGGGAGGGTGACGTCGAGCAGCACGAGGTCGGGGCGAAGCGCAGCGGCCGCATGGACTGCCGTTGCGCCGTCCTTCACGACGGTGGCGTCGTATCCCGCGCGCCGCAGATATCGCGCTATCACCTCCGTAGTGATCGTCTCGTCGCCTGCGACGAGAACCGAGCCGCGGCTGCTCGGCTGATCCGGCACTTCCGGCGTGGTGCTGACGGCTTGGAGCATGGCTGCCTCCCTCCGGAGAACGGACGGCAGGGCCCACGCGGGCGTTCGCCACGAACGCTGCACTGGCCCCCATTCGCGTTGTTGGACCACTTGGTCCAAAGGTCCGCCGAAGCGTACGCTTCACTCGTTGGACTGTCAAGTCCAACGGACCAGGCCTGCATGTGTCGTAAATCAAAGTTCCTAACTCGGCTCGTGGACCAGTCCGTCCAACCGTTACCATTCGGGCAGTGGCATCGATCCCGAGCACAAAGCAGGGCCGCGCGACCCGCGACCGGATCGTGCAAGCGACCGCGGAACTGATGGCTGAGCGGGGAGCGGCTGCGACAAGCCTCGACGACGTCCGCGCCGTGACAAACGCGAGCAAGAGCCAGCTGTATCACTACTTCGGCGACAAGCACGGTCTGGTCGCAGCGGTGGTCGATTACCAGTGCGCGACGGTGCTCGGGCTGCAAGCCCGCGCCCTTGCCTCCGTCAACGGCTGGGAGGACCTCGATCGCTGGGCGGACGTCATGGTCGCGATCGTTGAAGAGCAGGACGCGCACGGCGGATGCCCGATCGGCACCCTCGCCGCCGCGCTCGCAGACACCGACGAGGGCCTCCGAACGAGTCTCAGCGAGGCATTCAAGACGTGGCGCGACGCCATCCGTGGCGCGCTGCTCAAACTCCGTGAGAATGGGCTGCTGGCGCCCGATGCCGACCTCGACGCGCTCAGCACGATCACGCTGTCTGCGATCCAGGGTGGCCTGCTGCTGACCAAGACCTCACGCGATACCGCGCAGCTGCGGACGGCGCTGAGGGGAGCGATTTCGCAGCTACGGGCTCATGCTCCGTCTGCCGTGAGCGCGCCGGCAGAGAGCCGGCGCGCTTACGCGACGCGCGGCCGACGCTGATTCAACGTCGGCCCCAGGCGTTCCCGCTGCGACGCGCGGAGTAGACCCGGCCTTGCGCGGCGTGGTCGAGCATCTGCTCGACCACGCCGGTGATCGGCGCCGTCTGGGTGCTCATCCTGCGGCCGCGACGCCGGAGAACGCGCGCTCGAACGACTCTGGGTCGGTCCACCAGAGCTGGGACATCGCCTGGGAGTTGGGGTCCGGGAAGATGTCCTTCTGGCCCGCGGCCAAGCCTCCGAGGATCCCGCCCGCGACCTCGTGCGCGGCGGCGGTTCGCCGACGCGGTCGGCGAACCGCCCCTCACCCATCTCGCCAGCTGGCGAATGCGCCTCGCCGCCCAGCGCCGCCACCGCGGCCAGCCGCCCGGCCGCTACCGGCGGCTTGCCCACGCGGTCGGCTGAGAGCCGGCGCGGGGTAGCCTGTCACTCCGTGCCCCTGACGGACGGCGACAGCGGGAGGATCCCCCGCGACGCGGCGTCCGAGCGGTGGCTGAAGGGCCTTGCGGCCGAAGGCCCACGACGGGACCAGTGCATTCGCGAGTTCCACGGGCTGCTGTTGCGGGCGGCGCGACGCGAGGTGTACCGGCGGCGCGACTGGCTGCGGGGCGCGGCCGGTCCCGAGCTCGACGACCTCGCTCAACAGGCGGCCGACGACGCGCTGGTAGCGGTGGTCGGCAGTCTCGAACGGTATCGCGGCGCGAGTCGGTTCACCACGTGGGCCTACGGGTTCGTGATCAACCAAGTGTCGATCAAGATGCGCGTGCACGCGTGGCGTGGGCGCCGTGTCCCGTTCGACGAGGTGGACTGGGACCGCCTCCCCGACCGGATCGTTCCGTCGGTGCCCGAGCGCAGCGAGCAGCGCGCGCAGCTCGATGCGTTGCGAACCGCTGTCGAGCGAGATCTCTCGCCTCGGCAGCGCGAGGTGTTCGTGTCGGTCGCGCTGAACGAAGTGCCGGTAGACGTCGTCGCCGCGCGGCTTGATTCGAACCGTGGCGCGATCTACAAGACGTTGTTTGACGCCCGGACGAAGCTCCGGGCCTGCCTGCGGGTCGCGGGTTACCCTCTCCCCGAGACAACGGAGGTTTCGTGAGCGATCGGATAAGCCTCGATCAACTGCTGTTGGCGGATCCAGCGGACGAAGGCTGCTTCGCGGGCGCGGACTTCCTCGCCGAATACGTGGAGCTGGAGCTCGCGGGTGAGGATCCGGCGATTAGGTTCCCGGGGCTCGCAGCTCATCTGAGGGCATGCCCCGACTGTCCGGCCGTGTACGAGGGCGTGCTCGAAGCAGCGCGGGCGGAGCTGTCCGGCGAGGACGGCTAGGTCGTCACGTCGTCGGCTGCTCCGTACGGGCGGCGTCGAGTATCGCGTCATGGTCGATCCGGCACGCCGGACAAGTCGCGAGGTGGAGAGCCAGACCCGGGAACCGAGCGGCGGCATCGCCGCCGGCGACTTCGAGGTCGACGTATTCGCTGATCAGCGCGAAGCCTTGCTCGCAACCGATGTCGTTCGGGTCGGCCTGGAGCAGTTCGGCGATCGTCAGCCGCTGAGTCATGATCCCCGCTCCGCGTCGGTGATGGGGTATCCGGCTTCGGCGAGGCTGACTCGCAACTTGGCGCGGGCGTCGAACAGCGTCTTGTAGATCGCCCCCCGAGTCGAACCCAGCTGAAGCGCCACGACGTCAATCGGAGCCTCGTTGAGCGCCACGGCGACGAACACGTAACGCTGCCGTGGGCTCAACTCGTTGTCGACGGCGCGTCGGAGCGCAGCGAGCTGAGCGCTCTGGGCCACTTGAGCGTCGGGCGCACGGGTCAGGCGATCCGGCAGCCGCTCCCAGTCGTAATCGTCGAATTCGACGCGTCTTGCGCTCCAGAGATGCCGCCGCGTCTTGGTCGACACCTCGTTGATCACGAACCGATAGGCCCAGGTGGTGAACTTGCTGGCACCGCGATAGTCGTCCAGATGCTCCATGATCGAAACGACCGCATCCGCCGCGGCCTGGTGGGCGATGTCTTCGAGCTCGGGTCCGCTTGCCCCACCGAGCATTCCGCGGCGACGGCTGACCTCACGCAGCGCGACCCGCACGAGATGCGCATGGAGCTCGCGAACACGGCGGTCGCGCCGCGCACCGTCGGCGCGCAGTTCTTCAAGCCACGCGAGCGAGGCCGAATCGAGTGCGTTAGGTGGCCGGGTGGCGAGCCAGTGGTCGTCGAGTCCACCCGTGAGCATCGGCTCCTGGAGCAGCGACTCCGTCATCGAGAAGGCCACCTGAGGCACATGTCCTCACCGCGCGCCGGCCCGCTCCCTCCAGAGGCGGCCAGCGCCCGTATGACGCGACCGTAGGCACTGGATCGACTCCGGGTCATGTCCTCCCTTAGTGGTGAGAGCGCACCGGGTTCTTACGCCGACTCGCGGGGCCGATGTAAGACTTCCGGTCGCCGCTGCCTCCAACCGAGGAACCGTCCGATCGACAAGGAGGCAAGGTGGCAACTTTCAACGAGAGCTCCGTCGCCCGTTTCTACGACGCGCTGGCCGTCTGTCGGAGCAGACGAGGTTGCACGGCGCGTGCTCGGGCCGATCAACACCGATATCGAGGGCCTGACCCTGACCGTCGAGCAACTGCTCGAGCTCGGACGCCACGTCACCGTGGTCGGCCGCTACGGCGGCGTCGCGCGTGCGTCTCGCCGATCGATCGACCAGCGGTTCGTCCATATCTGGACGCTGGATGACGAGGGCCTTCCGCGCGAGTTTCGCCAGTACACCGACACCTCCCGTTTCAGGAGCGTGTTGGCGTCGCCGGCGGACACCGCTTAGCCCGTCAATGCCGCGTTGGGGCGTCGAATCGAGCCGCCCGAGATGCTCGCCCACAGCCAGCGCGAGTGCGTTCGCGATCGCCGGCGTGACGCTCCCTGCGCGAGTGCGGTGGACAGGCCGAGCTATCCCTCGAGTAGAGCCGTACCCGCCATCGCCCTGATCGTGTCGCCGTTCGCGCCGGCCTGATCCTCGGCCGCCTCGAGCAGGCGGCGAGTCCTCCCGCTGCCGCCCACATCATTGGCGCCGCCGGCTCGGCCGCGAGCTCTCGCGCCCGCCCGAGCGCGGCGTCGCGTGCCGCGTCCGGATCAGCGGTCAGGACCGTCGGCTGGAAGCGGATCTCCGAGACGTCATCCACACCGATGAACCAAAGCCAGTCGTTGAAGAACTCGGCGTGGAAGTCGGTCCCGATCTGGATCGGTGCACCCGGCGAGTAGACGCGGCTGGTGTAGATCACCACCGCCCGCTTGTTCTCGAGCCGCGCGCTGCGTACAGGAGCCTGCTCATTGGTGGCCCTTTCGGGGTCGTGTCTGGTTGTGGTTGCGAGTCGATGCGTCCGGCGATCGCGCACGCGGTGGCGGGCGCCGCGGCGTGCCTGGCGTGGAAGCCCGTGATCAGCGCCGCGATCTCGGCGGCGTGCGTTGCGAGCGCGAAGTGGCCCGTGTCGAGCAGGTGAAGCTCGGCGTCGGGGACATCCGCCAGGTAGGCCCGCGCACCTTCGGCGATGAAGTACTGATCGTTCGCTCCCCAGGCGATCAGCGTGGGAGGCTGACGCTCACGCAGGTAGGCGTGCCAGGCCGGGTACAGAGCGAGGTTGCTCGTGTAGTCGTAGATCAGATCGAGCATCACCCGGTCGCGACCGGGGAGGTCGAGGAAGTGCTGGTCGAGCGTCCAGAGGTCGGGGTTGACGGAGGTCGGGTCAGCGACGCCCTCGAGGTACTGCGAACGCGTCGCCTCGAGCTGGAGCAAGCCGCGGACCGCGGGCTCGGCAGCCTCGCGGTCCTCCCAGTACGGCGCGAGGCCGGCGAGGTTCGGGCCGATCCCGGCCTCGTAGGCGTTGCCGTTCTGGACGATCAGCGCGTCGACGCGCTCCGGGTGCCGGGTCGCGAGCCTGAAGCCGACCGGCGCGCCGAAGTCAAAGACGTACGGCGCGTAGTGCTCGAGTCCGAGCTTCCCGACGAAACCGTCGACCACGCCGGCTAGGCGCTCGAACGTCGAGGTCCCCTCGAGCGGCGGCGTGTAGCCGAAGCCGGGATAGTCGGGCGCCACCAGGTGAAACCGATCGGAGAGGTGATCGATCAGCTCCTGATACTGCGCCGAAGAGGTCGGAAAGCCGTGCAGAAGCAGCAGCGTCTGCGCCGCCGGATCACCGGCTTCGCGGTAGAACACCTCGACGCCGTCGACGTCTACGGTGCGATATGAGGTCATCGTGGGCTCCTTTGGAGTCGGTTACGGAGCCTTTAGACGGCGCGGCCCGGATCCGTCTTACGGCGTAATCGACTGAACAGTCCATTACGCCACCGCGCCGGCCCCTTGCGTGCTCGGTCGACGCGACGTAAGAACCAGGGCCGAGCCGGATACCAACCTCGGCATGAGACTGCTTTCCGTCAACGTCGGGACGCCGCGTCAGGTCCGTTGGAACGGACGCACCGTCAGGACGTCGTTCTTCAAGAGGCCGGTCGGCGGCCCGCGGTTCGTTGCAAGCCTGAACGTCGAGGGCGATCAGCAGGCCGACCTCGTCGGGCACGGCGGCGAGAACCGCGCCGTGTTCGTCTACCAGCGCGAGTCCTACCGCCACTGGGAGGAGTTTCTGGGGCGCGATCCGATGGCACCCGGGACCTTCGGCGAGAACTTCACGGTCGAGGGCATGCCCGACGACGAGGTCTGCATCGGCGACCGCTACCGCATCGGCTCAGCGCTCTTCGAGATCTCGCAGCCGCGCGTCACGTGCTTCAAGACCGGAATGGCCCTGCGGGAGCCGCGCATGCCGGCGCTGCTTTACGAGCACGGCCGCCCCGGCTTCTACCTCCGCGTCCTCGAGGAAGGCCGGGTTGCGGCGGGCGACCAGATCGAGCTCGTCTCGCGCGGCGATGAGCAGATGACCGTGCGAGAGATCTCCGCCCTGCTGTACCTGCCAGGACACAAGCCGGAGGACGTCCGGAGAGCGCTCCGGATCCCCGCCCTGCCGAAAGGCTGGCGGGGCTCGTTCGAGGCTCTGGTCGAACGAGGCGACCGCGGCGGCAACCCCGGCCTGACCGCAGCGGCCGCCGCGGCGCCTGCCGCGTGGAGCGGGCTGCGGCCGTTCCGCGTCGCCGGCCTCCGCGATGAGACCCCTTCGGTCCGCGCCCTCGAGCTCGAGCCGGTCGACGGCCAGCCGCTACCCGAGTACGCGGCGGGTCAGTACGTGACCGTTTCGCTCGATGGGCGGGAGGCCGAACGCCCGCTGCTCCGGACCTACTCGCTGTCGTCTGCAGCCGATCCGGCCCGATGGCGAATCAGCGTCAAGCGCGAGCCGCGCGGTCGCGCGAGCGAGATCGTTCACGAGCAGCTGGCGATCGGGGACCGCCTGTCGCTCGGCGCACCGCGCGGCAGCTTCACGCTCCCCGCCGACGACCTGCCGATCGTCTTCCTGAGTGGCGGGATCGGCATGACGCCGCTGCTGGCAATGCTCGAGCAACTCGCGGGCGCCGGTGACCGCAGGGACATCTGGTGGATAAACAGCACTAGCTCATCTGCGGAGGTCCCTCACGCGCAGGAAACCGAGGATCTGCTGACACAGCTGCGGGCAAACGTCGTGACTCGGTACACGCGCGAGGGCGACACACGCCTGTCGGCCGGCCAGCTGACCGAGCTGGGCGTCCCGATGAATGCGCACTTCATGCTCTGCGGACCCGACGGATTCATGGAGGACCTGACCGACGGGCTCGTACTTCAGGGCGTTCCGCCTGGCCTGATCCGCCGGGAGAGCTTCACCCCAGCCCGCAGCGGAGCCGACGACGTCGCCGTGCATCCGCCCGATGGCCCCGAGGGACGAGGTCCCGCGATCTCGTTCGCCCGCAGCGGCCTGGCCGTGCGGTGGGACCCCGAACGTTACGGCTCGGTGCTCGAGCTGGCCGAGGCCTGCGACGTGCCCGTGGCCTGGTCGTGCCGAACCGGAGCCTGCCACGTGTGTGAGTCCGGTCTGATCGCCGGCGGCGTCGACTACGCGCCGGAGCCGCTCGATGCTCCGGCCGAGGGAAACGTGCTGCTGTGCTGCTCGGTCCCGTCCGGTGAGCTGGTGCTCGATCTATGAGGCGGGAGATGCGACTCTGGGTGTCAGAACGCGCGGTTGCCGGGATCGGTCAGCAGCACAGCTTCCGCCTCCTTGAACCGGCTGTTCATCGCGCGCGTCTCCACGAACGTCATGAATAGCCGAGCGACCAGCACAACAAGCTACAAGAGCGCCCGGCCGGCCCGCTCGGCCGGAGCACTCGCACAAAGAAGCGGGCGGCATGAGCAGAGCCACTGAGTCGGTCGTCGCTCGGCGCGTTCAGTGACTGTTCACGTTCTGGACGGCGGCGTGTGTCATCGTCACCGTGATGCACCAGTCCGGTAGCTCGTTGCGAGTCTGAGCTGAGGCGATCCAGATGCCCATCGCGATCCCAGCCGCTGTGCGTGAGCTTATAGAGGCGCCCAACTACGTCCACCTCTCGACGCTCCGCGCCGACGGCTCGCCACGCAACTGGGTCGTGTGGGTCGGGCTGGAGGACGAGCACATCCTCGTCTGCACCTCCGATGCGATCTGGAAGGCCAAGGACATGCGCCGCGACCCTCGCGTCGCCATGTCCGTCACCGACCTGGAGAACCCGTACCGGATGGCGGCGATCCAGGGCCGCGTCGTCGACGTCCGTCTCGACGAGAGATGCCGCTACATGGATGCGATCTCGCATAAGTACACGGGCAAGCCGTTCCCGAGCCGCGGGAGCGACCGGGTGTGTTTCGTGATCGAGGTCGAGAAGGCCGCCCAGCGAACACTGGGTTTTGTGCACGACCCGCACCTGGAAGCTCAGCGTTAGGCGAGACGGGCCCGCGGGGCGGTCGCGAGCCGGCGCTCGCTCAGCGCGCCAGGCTCTTCAGCTCCGCGTGGAACGTGGTGTGCTGCGCGCGGGTGTTCTCGGCAATCACCGTGAGGGGCAGACCGTGGAGCTTCCTGGCCCTTGCCTTCAAAGCCCGGCTCTCATGCAACGCGCCTGGGCCGATCTTCACGGTCAAGTTGGACGCAGGTCTCCGCAAGGTGATCACAAGGTGACCGTGGGAGATCGACAGCGACCTGACCTGCGCTCCGATCAGCGTGACGCCGATGAGCTTGATGCGCTTGCCCACGCGGTGACGCGCGAGGCTGATTCCAGCCGGCAGGTCAATCGTGAGGGCGGACAGCTTGGCGGCGCCCTTGGCCAACGCGACCCTGAAGGTCAGCGACGGATGAGCGGAGCTGAGACCGGACCGGCGACCGTTGATGACGGTCGTGCCCCCGGCGGTCACGCCGGTGCTCGAGGACGCGGCGCCACCACTTGGACCGCTCCCACCCGGACCGCCACCAGCCGTACCGCCCCCACCGCGCCCGTGCGCGGCCGAAGGGCATCCGGACACCGTGAAGTCGGACGGGCGAGCCCGAGGTTCGCGGTCGACCCGGCCGTCGTTCCCGCGCTCTGATCCAGCTGCATCGTCGGCGCGATCGATCCCCAGGCCGCCGGCGCGAGGGCCGCCGCCACCGTCGCGGGAATGGGGTGCGCCACCGCCGGCGGCTAGAGCGGGCTGGCGTGTGGCGCGGGGTGAACGGCTGCGGCGCTGGACGACCACGCGGGCAGGACGTGTTCGAGTGCGCTCACCGCCTCTGGATCCAGCCGGCGGCTCGCGTCACGGCGCATGATCTCCAGCACCTGCTCGAGGCTGAGCGCGCGCCGATACGGCCGGTCCGAGCTGAGGGCTTCCGCCACGTCCGCGACCGCGAGGATCCGCGACGGCTGATCGAGCTGATCGGCGGTGAGTCCTCGGTGATATCCGCTCCCGTCCAAGCGTTCGTGGTGCGCTGCGGCGATCCGAGCGACCTCGTGGAAGGCGCTCACCCGGGCGAGGATCTCCATCGACCACCGGGGATGACGGCGAACCGTCTCCCACTCCCGCTCGCCGAGCGGGCCGGGCTTGTCGAGGATGCGATTGGACACTCCCAGCTTGCCGACGTCGTGGAGCAGCGCCGCACGACGGAGCGTCGTGCGCATCTCGATGTCGAGGTCGAGCAGCGAGGCCAGATCGAGCGCGATCGTGGCCACCCCTTCGGAGTGGTGAGCGGTGTACGGAGATTTGGCGTCGACGATCGAGGCGAACGCGTGCGCGACCCGATCGAGCCGGGCGTCGTCGGCGACGAGCATCCGGTCGGGCGGCTCGAGCGCGGTGACTGACGGCGCCTCGAGCGACTGCCAGAACGCCGCGTCGCGTTCGAGCGCGACGAACGCGTCCACCAAGGTGGGATCGAACCACGTAGCACGGCGTTGTCGCGCGATCTCGCACGCGGCGCTGGGTCCGCCGTGCTGCCAGAACACCTCTGCGGTCTGCGCGAGGCACAACACGCGCCCGGCCAGCGAGATCTCCTCGCCCGAGATCCCGGCGGGATAACCGCTCCCGTCCCAGTGCTCATCGGCATCCATGATCGCCCGAGCCGCGACCTCGCCGAGGCCGATCGCGCGCACCACGGCGGCGCCTCGCTCGCACCGCAGCTCGATCAAAGCGCGCGCGCCGGCAGTCCCGGATCTGAGCACCGCGGCGATGTGCCGAGCTCTGGTCAGCACCGACCCATCGGCGCCGGCGGTGTGGAAGACGTGCACCAGCGCTTCGGCGGTGCTGCTCGTATCCGTCATCCGGCGCGAACTCTTCACCACCGCGTCGTCGGCACCGAACAGCGCCGCGACCTTCGCGGCGTTCGAAGAGCAGCCCGCGTCCTTCAACAGCAAGGCATAGAAGAGCGAGGATCGCCAGCCGTCGCTCAGACCGAGCGCCGCCACGAGCCGCATCCCGATCAGGCAGCTGCGCTCGGCATGCCCGGGGGCCTGACCCTCGGTGATGTCGAGCGCGTGCGAGAGCCCGGAGAGCACCTCCGACAACCGCAGCTCCTGCGTCCCGCTGATCGCCCGCTCGGTGCGCTCCACCCGCTCAAGGATGGCGCATCTGGGCGACGGTGTCCCGATTGCCGCCCCAGCTCGTACGACAGCGCGGGCCCAGGGGCGCGCCGTCTTACGGCGCGGCGACCGTTCGCGTGGGCACGTTCCAGCCGCCCACGCTCACAACCGGCGAGAGGGCGTGGAGGTCGGTTCCTCGGTAGGACACGCTGAGCGTCTCGGACTCGCCCGGCCACAGGGTGATGTCGTTGTCGCTCCAGAAGCTCGGCAGCACCTCGTTGTCACCGGCGGCAGGCCGGCCCGAGGCGGAACCCCGGCGGAGGTCGGCGCGGAGGAAGAACGCCACCGTCGGCGCGCTCGACGTGTTGGTGATCGTCACGTCGGTGACCGTGTCGGCGCCGTCCGCCGCGGCGTGCGGAAAGCTCATCGCGGACACGGCCACGTGGGCTTGGGGAAGCGTACGTAGCTTGGTCAGATCGCCGTACCGGGACATGGTCGCCTGGGGATTGCCGCGCGTGCGCTTCCAGTTGACGACGTCCGCCTGGGTGGAGAGCCAGTACGCGTTGCGGTCGACCACATGACCGGCTTGGCGGAGCACGAGCTCGACGAAGTAGGTCTGGGCCGGCGCCGGTGGGGTCGTCGTCGCGGGCACGCTTGGATGCAGGAGGCTGGTGGCGACTCCCTGCGGACCGAGGCTTATGTCGCTGGCGCTGCGGTCGTCAAGGAGGTTGCCGGCCAGGTCGTAGAGCTTCGACTCGACCGACAGGCCGCCCTGCGGCGTCCCGCCGAGGTTGTCGACGGCGACCGTGCCGTCGTCGTAGGTGTAGAGCGCGTGGAGCGGCTCGTTAGCCTTCTTGGCGCCGAAGAAGCTCCCCGGCTCGTCGTAGTCGTGGTTGTAGAGGCTCCAAAGGAGCGTGGGCCATCCTTTGTTGAGCTGCCAGTAGACGACGCCGGTCGAGGGAGCCTTGGAGCGGGTGGAGTGCGCGATGTATGCCTCGAACTCGGCCCGCTGAGTCTCGTAGTTCTGGACCTGCGCCTCCTCGACGTACTGCGGCAGGCTCGTCCAGCTCCCGTACCGGTGTGCGACCGCCAGGTCGAGGTCGAGCAGGGTGCCGAACGAGTACCCGCCGTTGCTGGGCCCGGGTAGCTGCGGCTCGTAGTTGGCGTGGTACTGGTTGTAGTCAGGGCTCCGCCAGAGCTGCCGCTGCTCGAACGGTGACAGGAATCGCTTGATCGAATCGAGCGTGGGGACGGTGTGGCCGGCACTCGCCTCGCTGTCGAACGCCCAAGCGCCACCGACGTTGGTGCGCGTCGGGTCGGTCGGGTCATAGTTGGTGGTGTCGTACCAGTAGCTCGGCGGAACCCAGTCATAGGGGCCTTCCTTCTCGCCCGAGGGCCCGAGTCCGCCGCTGCTCTTGTACTCGGCCGAGGAGATCAGCGGATCCTGGAAGTCGGCTCGGCCGAATCCACTCAGGGAGACCGCCTCCTGGCGAGGCGTGGGATTGTTGTCACTCCAGCTGAAGTTCAGGACGCTGGGGTGATTGCGCAGGTTCTGCCCGATCGTGAGCGCCGACAGGTACAGGACGTGGAAGTCCTGGCTGGTGGTCAGGTGGCTGTCCTGTAGCTGCCACGCGTCGCAGCACTGAAAGCCGCCGTCGACGAGGATCCCGGCGCGGTCCATCTGCTCATAGAAATCGTCGGGCATCTGCTTGCCTTCCGTGCGGATGCCGTTGAGGCCGAGGTTCTGGATCATCGCGGCCTGGTTCGCCGTATCCGCCGCGGAGTAGCGGAGGAACTGGTCCTCGGACCACCCTCCGGCGCGGAACACGAACGGCCTCCCGTTGACCAGGAACTGCCTCGAGCCGTGAGGCGCGATCGGCGAAGCGCCGACGAGGCGGGTAGCGATCGTGCGGATGCCGAACGTCTCGGACTCGCCGTCCGGGGCCGAGCCCGGCTGCCCCGCCGACATCGCCAGTCGGTAGAGCGGCTGATTGCCCATCTGATACGGCCACCACACGTCCGGGTGCAGGATGCGCAGCCGCGGATCACCGGCGGGGGCGAACGTCACGGTGCGGGTCGCTCGCGGCGGCACCGAGACCGCGCGCTGCACCCGGATCAGGGCACCGGCGGGGGATGTCACGGACGCGGTGACGACGCCGGTCTGCGGGTGAGTCGTCTCGTTGCTCACCTCGCCCTCGAGCGTCAGCGCCGAGCTCGACAGGTCCCGGGCGTTCTGCTCGACCACGTGCGCATCGCTAAGCGCGAGCGGGCCGGAGGTGTGCAGCTGGATCGGGAACTGGATACCCGTGTTGTTGTCCGGGGGGATCTCGGTCCAGTCCACGTTGTCGAGCGTGAACATCTTGAGCGGGTTGTTGGGGTACAGCTTCAGCGCAAGAGCGTTCACCCCGCCGTGAACACGCCGGGTGATGTCAAACGTGTACCTGGTGTAATCGCCTTCAACGGTGGACCGGGTCGCCACCTCGACCCCGTTCACCCAGACGTCGGCCTCGCCGACGACCCCGTTGACGATCAGCTGGGTGTGAGTGGCGCCTGCCCCGCGGGAGACGAACGTGGTTCGGAACCACCAGGGCACGGAGAACGTGCGGAGGGTGTCGGGGCCGATCTGGGCCATGTAGCCGAAGCACCGCCTCATGTTGGTCGAGAAGAAGACGTTCGGGCAGCGCCCGTTCTGGACGAGCGCTCCGACCTCGGTCCCCACGGCGCCCGCGTCGTCGGGCTTGACATGGAGCCAGGATCGGGTCGCAAATCGCGGGGTCGAAACCAGCGCTCCGCCCTGCGGGACCCCCGCGGTGCTCTGCACCTGCCATCCGCCGAGGCCGACCGTCGTGAACTCCGCCGAGGCGGGGGGCGTGGCGAGGAGAAGCGACCCGCCGGTCAGCATGAGGCCGCAGACGATCTTCCAAATGGCGACTCGAGCCACCCGACTCCTCCCGTCCGGTGCACGTATGTCGGCCAACACACACCCCGCGAACGCGCTTCGCATTCCCAAGCGTGCGTGCGCCGCAATTTGTTTGAGGCCTATACGAATGGGACGTTACCGGCGACCTTGGTTTGCGTCAACCGTCATGCATTTGGATGGCATCTAGCCGAATAGCTCGCGTGGGCGCCCGCGGTCGGGGGCGCGCTGGCCGCCGGGTTGGGAAGCCCACGCCGCCCGTGCCGCTCTGAGACCTCCGCCGGGCCACGCGGTCGAGCATCACCTGCTCGGCGCTCGACGTGCCGTACGAACGCGGATCGCGCGATGATCCTCCGATGAACGGCGCCGTGGGTCGGGGGTCGGCTGGGTCCGCACCGCAACTGGGGATCCAGCTCGTGGGTGGACCGACCGCGATCCTGGAGTATGGCGGGCTTCGCTGGTTGACCGACCCGGCGCTCTCGCCGCCCGGCGAATACGGAGGACTCACCAAGCTCACCGGGCCGGCAGTCGATGTCGGCGCGCAGGACCCGATCGACATTGTGTTGCTCTCGCATCATCATCACGCCGACAACCTCGATCCGGGGGGAAGGGCGTTCCTCCCATCGGCGAGCCGCGTTCTGTCCACCACGAAGGCCGACGACGAGCTGGGCGGCAACGTCGTTGGCATGGAGCCGTGGTCAGAGATCGAGGTCGAGGGTCCGCGCGAAGGTGCGGTGAGGGTGACGGCCGTTCACGCGCAACACGGTCCCGACGGCAGCGACGAGATTCAAGGCCCAGTGCTCGGGTTCGTGCTCTCGGCCCCGGGCGCCGACACGGTCTACTTTTCCGGCGACAACGCATCTCGTGACGTGGTCCGCACGATCGCCGAGAGGACAGGTGACGTCGGCATCGCGATACTCAACGCCGGCGCGGTTCAGCTGTCCAAATTCGGCGGCGCCTATCTCACGCTGTCCGCCGACCATGCCGCGGATGCCGCCGAGATCCTCGGGGCTCGTGTGGTGATCCCTCTCCACTTCGAAGGCTGGGCCCATTTCACACAGGGCGCCAAAGAGCTCGAGGCGGCGTTCCGAGGGAATGGGATCCGAGATCGCCTGGTCATGCTCGAGCGCGGCCAGCGCGTAAACGTCTGAACAGGGCGTCTTACGGTTTCCCGTCGGCTGGGGGAAAAGCGACGGCCACGGCGAGTCCCCCGCCCTCCCGCGGCCGGACGGTCAGGCTCGCGCCGTGGGCGACCGCGATGGCTCGAACGATCGAGAGTCCGAGCCCGTGCCGCCCGGAGCCTCGGTCGGCGCGGGCGGCCGCGATCCGCTGGAACGGCTCGAGCAATCGCTCCACCTGATCCGCCGGGATGGGCTGGCCGCTGTTGGCGACGCTGAGGAGGGCATGATCGGCGACCGTCGCGGTATTCACCTGTATCCAGCCGCCGCGGAGGTTGTGCTGCACCGCGTTGTCGATGAGATTCGCGACCAGGCGCTCCACCAATGCCACGTCGCCGCTGACGCCGGCCGGCGAGAGCTCATGGCTGACGCTCAGCGACAGCTCGTCGAACTCGGCGCGGTGAGCGTCGAGCACGCGGTCGGTGACCTGCGCGAGGTCGATCGGATCGCGATGTTCGAGTCCACGCTCGCTGCTCGCCAGCGTCAGCAGCGATTCGAGCAGCCGTTCGTGCTCGACGCCGGCGGCGAGGAGCTCTTCGCACGTCGCCCGGAGCGACTCCACATTCGCGTTCGGGTCGGCCAGCGCGACCTGGAGCAACGTGCGCTCGATCGTCAGCGGGGTCCGCAACTCGTGCGAAGCGTTGGCGACGAACCGTCGTTGCGCCTCGAACGCGGCTTCCAGCCTTCCGAGCAGGTCGTCGAGCGTGTCGCCGAGCCGCTTGAACTCGTCCTCGGGACCCTCCAGCGCGAGCCGCTCGTGGAGGTTTCCGACGGAGATCGTCCGGGCGGTGTCGGTGATCGTGCGCACCGGCCGCAGCACCCTGCCGGCCGCGAACCAGCCGAGCGGCGCAGACGCCAACGTCGCGGCGGCGAGCGCGAGCCACGACACGCCGAGCAGCCGGCCGAGGTCCGCGTTGTGCTGGGCGATCACGGGGTCGACACGGGTTGCAGGCGGCGGGCCCGGCAACGCGGAGACCTCCCTGCCCACCACGCCGCCCCCGGCGAACAGCAGGTACGTGATCACGATCACCACCGTCCCGGCAAGCAGGAACAGCCCGGAGTAAAGGAGCGTCAGCCGGAGCCGTGCGGTCCGGTGAGGGAGGCGCAGCCACGCGCCCGGCACGAGCCTTGTCTGGACGACCGCGCTCAAATGCGATACCCGCCTTCGCGAACCGTCTCGATCAGCGGCGGGTCCCCGAGCTTCGCGCGCAGGCGACCGATCGTCGTCTTGACGGTGGTCGTGAACGGATTCGCGGCCTCGTCCCACACTCGCGCGAGCAGCTCTTCGGAGGAGACGACCCTGCCTTCCGCGGCGAGCAGGTACTCGAGCACGCCGAGCTCCTTCGGAGTCAGCGTGAGCCGCCGCCCGTCGCGGATCGCGACTCGCCGTCCCGGGTCGACCGTCAGGTTGTCGTGCTCCAGGACCGGCGGCAGGGGCGGCGCCGCGCGGCGCGCGAGCGCCCGGATCCGGGCGACCAGCTCCGCAAAGTCAAACGGCTTCGTGAGGTAGTCGTCGGCGCCGATGCCGAGGCCCTCGACCCGATCGCGAATCGTGCTCGCCGCCGTCAGCATCAGTACGCGCATCTCGCGGTGCTCCTGGACGATCGCCCGGCAGACGTCGTCGCCGTGCACCGCCGGCAGATCGCGATCGAGCACGACCACGTCGTACTGGTTGACCCGCACGCGGGCGAAGGCGCCCTCGCCGTCGTACGCGAGATCGACAGCCATGCCCTCACGCCGCAGCCCGTCCGCGAGGGCGGTGGCGAGCCTCCGATGATCTTCGATGATCAGAACGCGCATGGGGGTTGCGGCCGATCTGGAGTTTGCCCTACACGAGGTGACAGGCAAGTGACAATCTGTGTGACCGGCGTGTCACGGTCGATCGGCTACAAACGACTGGCGATGCGACGGATCCTCTGCTCAGCCGTCTTGGTGGCGCTGCTGGCGGGTTGCGGCGGTGGATCGAAACCGCCTTCAAGCGGCGCGGCCGGACCGCAGAACCTCGCGAGCGCCGCGTACAAGTACGCGGCGTGCATGCGTGCCCACGGCGTCTCCAACTTTCCCGACCCGGTGGTGGTGCAGCACGGGGGCGAGACCGGGATTCGCCAGATGCTCCCGGCCGCGGCGGCCGCGGCCCCGGCGTTCCAGGGCGCGCAGAAAGCGTGCGCGGGAATGATGCCGGGACCCCAGAATCAAGTCCAGGACGCCCGGCAGCGCCGCGAGCGAGTGCTCGGCCTGCTGTCGTTCGCGCGCTGCATGCGCTCGCGGGGGGTCGACAGCTTCCCCGACCCGAACACGCAGGGACAGATCGACCAGCAGACGCTCGCCGCCGCGGGGATCGACGTTCATCTACCGAGCGTCATTCGCGCGGCGATGGCGTGCGTCCCCGCTTCGCACGGTGTCGTTACGCGAGCCGCGATCGCCCAGGCGACGAGCGGCGGCGGATAGGCGCCGCGGGTCTGCGAGCGCACAGAAGCCGCGTGCGGAATCAGTCGACCGAGACGAGGAACGGCCTCCCCTTCTCGACGACGCACGTGGCGAGCTTCATTCGGCTACAAGCGGTTGCGTTTCGGATGTGCCGGACCTAACCCGGAACCTGCAGTAGCGGGGGGATGGAACGCCCGCGCCCCCTGCGGTGGGGGCGCGGAAACGTCCGATCGTGCAGCGATTCTTCGGCTTGTCAGGAGTCGAAGATCGAACTGAGGAGGTTCACCTTGAGGGTGATGCGCGATGGGCGCTCTGTAACCGTAGATGTGGTGGCGGACGGAGCGGGTTTGGGAGCGCCAGGATAAACCGGCATGGAGAAGGAGATGAGAGAGCTCTACA
>Ga0187776_10000356_pt1 | contig 22239 bp, 23 predicted proteins | sample 0216_BV02_MP12_2_FD_132426 | JGI IMG/M metagenome (GOLD analysis project Ga0187776, IMG submission 132426) | Tropical peat soil microbial communities from peatlands in Department of Meta, Colombia - 0216_BV02_MP12_20_MG | ecosystem: Environmental > Terrestrial > Soil > Wetlands > Peat | place...
GGCCTCCGTTCTCTCGATTCAGGCGCTGCTCGACCTCCTCGCCGTGGTCGGCTGGGGAAGACGGCTCGCCCGCACCGGTGACGACCTCGCGCAGTGGCTCGCCCTCGGCTTCACCCTGCAGCTCTTCGCCGCGCTGCATCTCGTCTTCGCACCACCACGGGGCACGACGTACGTCGCCGAAGGAGAGTTCCTCCGCCTGCTCGCCTTCGGGCTGATACTCGTCGGCGCATGGCGCGCCATCCGGGCGGCGGAGCTCGGCCGCGCCGTCGCCGAGGAGCGCGCGCGAGTCGCACGGGAGATCCACGACGGGCTCGCCCAGTACCTGTTCGCGCTCTCGACGCACGCGCAGATGCTCGAGGCCGGGGCACCAGTCGACGAGGTCGGGCCGCAGCTGAAGGAAGCCGCGGCGCTCGCGCAGCAGGAGGCGCGCTTCGCGGTGCTCGCGCTCTCGTCCGCAGGCGGTACCGCTCCCTTCGACACTGCGCTCCGCCGCTACGTCGAGTTCCTGACCGCCGACGGGGAGCTCGAGGTGGATCTCGAGGTCGAACCGGCCATCCGCCTTGCTCCGGACGAGCAGATCGAGATCTTCCGGATCGTGCAGGAGGGGCTCGGGAACATCCGCCGCCACGCGAACGCTAGTCGTGCCGTGGTCGTGATCGGCCAGCGTCCATCGGGAGAGCGGTTTGTCGCAATCGAGGACGACGGCGCGGGGTTCCCACTCGACACGGCCAGGGCCGGACAGGGGTTGCGGAACATGCGAGACCGGGCCTCGTCGATCGACGGCGGCTTCAGCGTGCGCAGCACGCCGGGCCGCGGCACCGCACTCGAGGTCGTCCTGCGAGCGTAGCCCGGCCGGCGCTTCCCATCCACCGGCTCTCTGCCTAGAGTCCGGGCGCGATGCGTAGCACGGTCGTCTCCGCGCTCGTCGTCGTCCTCTGCTGCACGGCCGCGTCGGCCGCCACCGGGGCGAAGAAGCGGCCCCTGCAACACGTGACGATATTCGGCGACTCGGTCGCAGCGGCGTTCACCTGGGACCCGACGGCGCGCCTCGTGCTGGCGCGCGGCGACCGCCTCACGCTCGCCCTCTCCGCGTGCGGCCGGCTGGTACAGCCCGGCTGCATCACCCCGCCTCCGCCGAGTGTCCTCAAAGAGGTGGAGCTACTCGGGCGTGGAGTCGGGCCGACCGCTGTCGTCCTCGTGGGCTACAACGACGATCCGCACGTCTACGCGGCGGGGATCGACCGGGTGCTCACTGCCATGCAGCGGCGGGGCGTCAAGCACGTCCTCTGGCTCACGTTGCGTGCGGTGAACGAGCAGTACCGCCTGATCAACGAGGCGATCCACGGCGCCTCGGCGCGCCACCGCTGGATGACCGTGCTCGACTGGAACAGCTACTCACGCGACCGGGCCGCCTGGTTCGCGACGGACGGCATCCACCTGAGCGCCGTCGGCGGCGTTCAGCTCGCGATTTTCATCCATCGTGCCCTGAAGCAGCTGGGCCTGACCGGCCCGCTTCCCACGCAGGTCTCATAGAAGGAGAGGAGCCGCCCACGATTCACCTGTTGTCGAGGCTGGCTCCCCGAGCGGCGCGCGAGCGAAACGCGCCCTGGCGCCGCCGGGCAAGGTAGATACCGCCGAGGCAGAGCGCCCCACCGGCGACCGCGGGCAACGCCGGACGCTCGCCGAGGTATGCCCAGCCCAGGGCGATTGCCACGACCGGGATCAGGTAGTTGAGAGACGCCACCCGTCCGGCGTCGGCGCGCGCGAGTGCGAACGACCACGTTGCGAAGCCGAGGGCGGTGGGCATTGCGCCGAGATAGGCCGTCCACACGAGCGCCCGCACGCCGCTATGGCTCACGCCGGCCGCGAGCATCGGGGCGAGGGGCAGGCAAGCGAATGTCGCCGCGACGCAGCCGAGCCACGTCACCTGGAACGCGGTCGCGTGGCGAAGGGCTGTCTTCTGGACGACGACCCCCGAAGCGTACGCGGCGGCCGCGATGGCGAGAAGCGCGACGCCGGTCGTGCTGTGCCGTCCGTCCCTGGCCGTCGCAAGCCCGATCAAGACGCAGCCGGCCAGTGCGACGCAGCAACCGAGCAAGAGGCGACGCGGAAAGCCCTCGTCGAGGAAGACGCCGGACAGGAGGGCGATGAGAAGCGGGCCGGTGTTGACGACCATTGCCGAGGTTCCGGCGTCGACGCGCCGCTCGGCCACGTTCAGCAGGACGCTGTAGCCGGCGAGAAAGACAAGCCCGAAGACCGCGATTCGGACCAGCGCGGCTGGCCCGGGCAAGCACTCACGGCGCGCGAGGGCAACCCCGCTGAGAACTGCGCACGACACGAGCAGGCGTCCGAGCGTGATCGATCCGGGCGCCAGCGTCTCACCTGCCGCGCGAATGCCAACGAACGCGGTTCCCCAGAGCACGACCGTCGTGATCCCGGCCAGAAACCCCGCCGCGTCGTCAGCCACTCCCCGTCTCCGGCACGAGGGTCATCCGCACAGCGGCCGGCAGGCGCGGCTCGAGCGCAAGCATCGAAAGCGCGGCCGCACCGGCCGCAGCGGCGCAGGCCCCGAACGTCAGAGCGGTCGAAACCTTGAGCAACTGGGTGCCGAGGATCGGCCCGAGCGCAAGCCCGGTCCACCAGGACAGTCCCATCGTCGCCATATAGCGACCGCGTAGGCTCGGCGGCGCGAGTTCCGCGACGAGCGGCATGAGCACTGCCGTGTGGAAGCACTCCCCGACGCCGATCGCGATGGCAGCCACAGCCAACGCCGCGTACCCGGCGCCGCCCAGGTTCCCCGCCGCGAGGACCAGCAGGTATGCGGCCGCGAAGATCGCTCCACCCAAAGCCATCATCACGACGCGGCGACGCCCTTCCGAGAGCTTCGCGATTGGCACCTGCACGGCGACGACCGTCACCGCGTTTGCGAGCAGCAGCAGGCCGACCAGCTTCGAGTCGACCCCGATCTCGTTCCTGGCGTAGAGCGGGAGAATCCACGACGAGATGCCCCAGCCGACGGCGATGAGCACCGCGTTGGTCGCCGCGAGGCGGACGAACGGGACGTCCCCGAGCACCCTTCGGTAGCCGCCGGCGAGCGGCTCGGGCCGCGGCTCCTCCCGCACGACGACGACGAGCACCATGACGTACGCGATGTACGTCGCCGCGTTCAGCAGGAACAGCGCCATGAGGCCGGACAGCCCGTACGAGGCGACCACACCTCCAAGTGCGCCGCCCAGACCGAAACCGGCGTTCGTGCAGACCCGGGACACTGCAGTTGCGCGGTGTCGCAACGCCGGAGGCGCGAGCGCAGCAAGCAGCGTCGACTGCGCCGGGAGGAGTGCTCCGTTGCCGGCGCCGGCTACGACGGCCGCTGCGAACGCCGTTTCCTGCGTGTGCGCAAAGGCGAGCCCGGCGTAGCCGAGGCCGAGTGCCAGGCCGCCGCCCACGACGGCCGCACGCGAACCGAAGCGATCGATCAGAGGGCCGGTGAGCGGCGCCGCAATGACGGCCACGCCCGTGACGGTCCCAACGATCAGCCCCGCGGCGCCGAGCGAGAACCCGCGGCCGTCGTGCAGGTAGATGATCTCGAACGGCAGCACAGCTCCCCAGCCGAGCGCGTTCAGGAAGATCCCGACCTGGACGAGCCACAGCTCGCGCGGCAATCCGAGACTCAACCGTCGGCTCACGCACCGAACGCTGGAGCCTCCCGCAACGGGAGAGTCAAGCCCTCAGAATCTCGGATGCTCGACCGTGTCGTGACCGCGCGATGGCGGTTCCGGCTTGGGCTTCTCCGGCGGCCGCGGCTGCCCGAAGACCTCCTCAGGCAGAGGCTGTGCGTACAACTGACTAGGCAGAGGTCGTCTGGAAAACGGGCCAGCAGACCTCGATGCGGTCGCCGCCGAGGTAGTTCTCGCGCAAGAGCGGTCCCTGGATCCCGATCGCGCGCTCTGCGACGACGGCGCCGAGGGCGGCGTACGTGCGATCGACCTCCTCCAGGGGCCCGGCGTGTACCGCGACTGCGTATTCGACCCGAGGCAGCTCGAGCGCGATCACCCGTCCGGCCGGCTCGCCCGCGCCGGGCACGAGCGCAACGATCTCGCCGAACTCGTCCTCCATGAGCTCTCCGGAGAAGAGAGCCCCGTCAACTGCGTCCCGCCGCCCGACTGCGGGACGCAGCTCCGCGAACGCCGCTTCGAGCCACTGGAACATGTCGTCGTGCGCGATCTCGGCCCGGATTGCGAGCGCGGCCGCCGGTTCGTCGACCCGGTAGCCGACCGCAATCGCCGGTGGAGGCTTCTCGTCGAGCAGCAGGCGGAGCGACTTCACCGTTGCGCGGGTCTGCTCCAGCTCGGTCTCCATCTTCGCCAGATGAGCGCCGATCGCGGCGTTGCGGGCGTCAACGTCAGGCGCCTCGATCACTGCTCGGACATCGTCGAGCGACATCCCCAGCTCACGCAGCCGCCGGATCACCTGCGCGGTCGGCACCTGCGAGAGCTCGTAACGCCGGTAGCCGCTGTCGGGGTCGATCTCCGCTGGCGGGAGCAGCCCGACTTGGTGGTAGTGCCGCAGCGCCTTGACGCTGAGGAACGTCATGCGCGAGAAGTCGCCGATGTTGACGAGCGTGCTCACGGGGCAAGAATGAAGCCTCCTCCTGGGGGAGAGTCAACCCGGCAGAGGAGAAGTGGGCGCAGAAATGGAAAGCCCCCGCATTTGCGGGGGCTTTCCGTAGCAGGCCTGTAAGCCGGATTCTGTCGGGGGTGACCATCCATCTGTGCAGCTACCCGGCTCCTCGGCGGGCCGCCTCGGCGGAGCCTGTTTGCCTTGCACCGAACGGGGTTTGACGAGCCGGCCCCGTCGCCAGGGCCGCTGGTGGGCTCTTACCCCACCGTTTCACCCTTACCGGCCGCGACTCCGGAGATCCGCGACCGGCGGTCTGTTTTCTGTGCCACTTTCCGTCGGCTTTCGCCGCCTCCCTGTCGGGAGCGTCCTGCCCTGTGGTGTCCGGACTTTCCTCGACCGCCTTCAGGCGGCCGCGGTCACCCGGCCTGCAGGCCCGATTGTACCCCGGGCTTGGCCAACCCAGCTCCGGCGCCGTCGATCCTTCCGTGCAGGCGCATCTCGCACTCGGGGCAGCGGACGAGCGCCCCCTCGTGGAGGACGAACTCGCCGCAGACAGGGCACTCGAGCGACGCCCCGCGCAGCACGGCGAGAAGCTCCTGCTCGAGCGTCCGGTGAAGGGGCGTCGGCGGTGTCACAGCTCCCGAAACACCCCCACGACCTTGCCGAGGATCTGGACGTGCGGAGCGAAGATCGGCTCGAGCGCCGCGTTCTCGGGCTGCAGTCGGATGCGGCCGTTCTCGCGGAAGAACCGCTTCACGGTCGCCTCGTCAGCAGACTCGTCCTCACCGGCGAGGGCGACGACGATCTCGCCGTTCCGCGCCTCCTGGGCCCGGCGCACGACGACGACGTCGCCGTCGAGGATGCCGGCGTCGATCATCGAGTCGCCCTTGACGCGAAGCAGGAAGTCGCCGCGCAGGCTCTCGGGCACCGCAATCTCGTCTTCGACGTTCTCGTCCGCGAGCAGCGGGCCGCCCGCGGCGATCTGCCCGAGCAGCGGCAGCTTCGGCAGCTCGGCGACCAGGGCCTCATTGCCCTTCTTCTCCCGGCCGACGAGCTCGAGCGCGCGTGGCTTCGTCGGATCACGGCGGAGCAGCCCGGCACGCTCGAGGTTCGCGAGATGAGCATGAACGGTGGAGGGGGAGGCAAGCCCGACCGCTTCGCCGATCTCGCGTACCGTGGGCGGGTACCCAACCCGATCGACATAGTCGACGAGGAAGCTCCAGATCTCGCGCTGGCGGCCGGTCAGCTCGGCTGTCGTAGGCATCTCACGCTCCGGGGGTCGGGTACGGTGCCGAACACGTGTTCGACAGCAGAGTACGGACTCCTCCGGACGGCGTCAATAGAAAGGCCGCCCGCGGGCGGCCTGGAGAAGTGCGCTGGAGAGGACTTGAACCTCCACGGCCTATGCGGCCACTAGGCCCTCAACCTAGCGCGTCTACCAATTCCGCCACCAGCGCGAGAGCCCGCGCAGTGTAGCGAGCGGCGTGCCCCTCTACAGGTAGTGGAAGAGGGCGATGCTGTTCGCGAAGAACAGCGCCGCGAGCACGACCGTGACGCGCGTGAGGTTGCGCTCGACGATGTGCGTGCCGCCTTGCGAGGTAGGCGTGAAGCCGAGACCGCCCATGCCCGCGTCGCGGCCCGAGTGCATGAGAATCGTCGAGACCAGAGCGACCACGATCAGCACCTGCAGGACTGCAAGAAACTGGAGCACGCGCCTAGGGTAGCCGCCGCTCGCGCACTTCGAGGATCGCCTCGACGAGCTCGGACGCGATGCGGTCCTTCGTGACGTAGCCGGACGCCCCTACCTCGCGCGACCGGTCCACGTCGGCGCGCGAGTTCGAACCCGTGAGCATGAGGATCTGAACGTCGTCGCTCTCGGCGCGGATCTCGCGAGTCGCCTCGAAGCCGTCGAGCACCGGCATGCTCACGTCCATCAGCACGATGTCCGGCTCGAGCGACCGCGCCAGCTCGACCGCCTCGCCGCCGTCGCTCGCCTGGCCTGCGATCTCGATTCGGTCGTCGGCGCCGAGAATCGCCTCGAGCGCCTCCGCGAACAGGCGGTGGTCGTCCGCGATGAGGACACGGACCGGCTTCTGCGTGCGTTTGCGCACGTTTCCATCCTGCCCTGTTAGCGTCGGCCTGTGGAGGGGGAGGTCCGCGAGCGGATCCAGAAGCTCCTGGTGACCGGGGACAACCGCCTCAAGCAAGGCGTTGACCCGGCGAAGGCTCGCGAAAGCTGGGAGCAGGCGCTCGCGCTCGCGCGGGAGGCCGGCCTCGAGGAGCAGGTCCGGCCGCTCGTCGAGGTCAGACTCGCCGACCTGGAGCGGCCGCCCGGCTGAGAATCGCCTCGATGCGCCCTGCCTGGCGGCGGACGTCGTGGTCGGCGGTCGCGTCCCGGGCCGCGTCGTTCGGGCAGGGCAGTGCCGCCGCCTGCACGAGCGCCCGCGCGAGGTCGTCGACGTCGAGCGGATCGACGAGGATGCCTGTTCCCGGCGTGACGAACTCCGGCGGCCCGCCGATGCGCGTGGCGACGACGGAGCGTCCGCAGGCCATCGCCTCGAGCAGAGCCTGGCCGAGTGGCTCGACGAGGCTCGGCTGGGCGAGCACGCGACACTCGGCGAGCAGTCGCGGGATCTCGTCGTGCGGCACGCGCCCGAGCAGCCGGACGCGGTCTCGGCCCTCGAGACGGGGGCGAAGCGGGCCGTCGCCGGCGAAGGTGAGCGTCCCCTCCCCGACCTGCGAGAACGCCTCGGCCAGGCGGACGACGTTCTTGCGCTCTTCGAGCGCGCCCACGCAGAGGAAGCCGGGCGGTCCGGGCGGCGGCTCGGTCACCGCGAAGCGCTCGCGATCGACGCCGCTCGAGACCACCTCCACCTTTCCCCGCGCCTCGGGCAGCTTCGTCTCGAGCTCGCGCCGCAGGTAGCCGGAGACGCAGATCACTGCCACCGCGCGGCGCACGACGAGCCGGGTGGCGGCCGCCACGCCGGGAATCGCCCCGATGTTGCGCACGTCCCGCCCGTGCGCGGTGACGACGAGCGGCGCGCGGCCGGCGAGCGCCGCGATCAGCCCGGCGGGGACGAGGAAGTGCGCGTAGACCACGTCCGGCTGTTCTGCCAGTGCAGCCCTCGCGGCGCGGCGAGCGAGTTCCAGATAGCGAAGCTTCCCGCCCGCACGGGTGTCGAGGACGGCACGGTCGATCTCGTGCCCCCGCTCCGCGAGCTCCCGCTCGACCTGCGCGACGAAGGTGCCGAGGTCGGGCGCGACTGGCCCTGGATACATCTGGGAGACGAGCAGGATGCGCACGGGGCCAGCGTACGCGGGGCCTCTTGCGCTGAACAGCCTCTTGGGCGCTCCGGCGCTCGACGAACCACTCGACGAAGTAGCCTCCCGGACATGAGCGACTACACGATCGTCAACCTCGGCGACGTCGAGAACGTCGCACCGAAGTTCCAGATGCCCGAGGGGATGGACGTCCGCTTCCCCAAGCGGGACCTCGGCTGCTCCGTCGGCGGCGTCGGCGTCGAGAAGCTTCCGGCCGGCGTGCGCACGCCGTTCGGCCACACGCATTCCACACAGGAGGAGATCTACGTCATCGCGGAGGGATCCGGCCGGATCAAGCTCGACGACGAGGTGCACGACCTCCGGCAATGGGACATCCTCCGGATTGGTCCTGGGGTGATGCGGAACCTCGAGGCGGGCTCCGACGGGATCACGTTGGTGGCCTTCGGCGCCCCGATCGGCGAGGAGAACGACGGCGAGATCGTTCCCGGATGGTGGACCGGATAGAAGCTCCAGCGACGGCGGCGCGTATGCTCGCCGAGTGCGCAGCCGCGGCCGTCTGAGGTTCGTAGTCGCGGTCCTGGGGCTCTGGGCGCTGCTTCAGCTGCCCATGACGGCCTCCGCTCGATCGACGGCGCCGCCGCCGGCTCAGGTGACGATCGCCTTCGCCGGGGACATCGCTCTGCTCGGGCAGCCACCCGCTTCGCTCTTTGCAGGTGTCCGGGGACCGCTCCGCGGAGCCGACATCGCGATCGGGAACCTCGAGGGGACGCTGAGTTCGGGCGGCACGTCGAAGTGCAAGCCCGGGAGCTCCGGGTGCTACGCCTTCCAGGCTCCTCCGCAGTCGGCCGCCCTCCTGCGCGACGCGGGCTTCGACGATCTGAACGTGGCCAACAACCACGCGTATGACTACGGCCCCTCGGGCCAGCAGCAGACGTTGCGCGCGCTCGCCCGCTACGGGCTGCACTGGAGTGGCCGGCCGCGCCAGATCACGGTCATGCGCTCTCACGGCATGCGCGTCGCAATCCTCGGCTTCGCCCCGTATCCCTGGGCGCAGAGCCTGACCGACATTCCCGCGGCACAGCAGCTCGTGCGGCGGGCAGCAGCGCGCGCCGACGTCGTCGTCGCGGTCCTCCATGCAGGCGCCGAGGGCACCGATCACCAGCACGTCCCCCACGGCACCGAGTACTACCTCGGAGAGAACCGTGGCGACGAGCGCAGGTTCGCGCACGCGCTGGTGGCCGCGGGAGCGAATCTCGTGGTCGCCTCGGGCCCGCACGTCCTGCGCGGGCTCCAGCTCTTCCACGACACCCTGATCGCCTACTCTCTCGGCAACTTCGCCACGTCGGGCCAGGCGCTCTCGATGAACGACGTCCTCAGCCAGAGCGCGATCCTCAGCGTGACGCTGGGCGCCGACGGAACGCTCGTCTCGGGACGGCTGCAGCCGGTGCAGATCATCGGAGGCGAGCCGCGCCGCACTTCCGGTGCGAGCATCGTGCAGCGCATGAATGCGCTCTCACGCCAAGACTTCGGCGGGAGCGCCGTGCTCGTCGGGAGAAACGACGCGCTCGGCCTCGGCTAGCGAACGGCGTCGTACATACCCCACTCCTCGCGCAGCGTCTCGCAGATCTCGCCGACCGTGCAGCGGGCCCGCAGCGCCTCGCGCATCGGCGGCAGCAGGTTCGCCTCACCGCGCGCGGCCTCGCGCACGGCGGCGACCGCCGCGGCCGCCTCCTCCGCGTTGCGCTCTGCACGCACGCGCGCCGTCCGCTCGAGCTGGTGCCGCTCCGCCGCGGGGTCGATGTGGAGGATCTCGACGCGTTCGTCGCCCTCCTCCTCGAACGCGTTGACGCCCACGATCACGCGTTCCCCCGCCTCCACCTCCCGCTGGTACTCGAACGCGGCGCGCTCGATCTCCTCCTGGACGAGGCCTGACTCGACCGCCGCGACCGCGCCACCCGCCTCGTCCACGCGCTCGATCACCTCCATGGCGCGAGCCTCCAGCTCGTCCGTGAGGGCCTCGATGAAATAGGAGCCGCCGAGCGGGTCGGCGGTGTCGGTCGTCCCGCCCTCCACCGCAAGGATCTGCTGCGTGCGCAGCGCGATCCGCGCCGCGTGCTCGGTGGGCAGCGCGAGCGCCTCGTCGTAGGAGTTCGTGTGGAGGCTCTGCGCACCGCCGGCGACGGCCGAGAGCGCCTGGATCGCGACGCGCACGACGTTGTTCTCCGGCTGCTGGGCGGTCAGCGTCGAGCCGCCGGTCTGGGCGTGAAAACGGAGCGCGAGCGCGCGGGGGTTCGTCGCGCCGAAGCGCTCGCGCATGATCCTCGCCCACAGCCGCCGGGCCGCCCGGAACTTCGCCACCTCCTGGAAGAAGTTGTTGTGGGCGTTGAAGAAGAAGGAGAGGCGCTCGCCGAAGTCGTCCGGCGACAGCCCGGCGTCGACGGCCGCGGCGCAGTACGCGATCCCGTTCGCGAGCGTGAACGCCAGCTCCTGCACCGCCGTCGATCCCGCCTCGCGGATGTGGTAGCCGCTGATCGAGATCGTGTTCCAGTGCGGGATCCGCTCGGCGCAATAGGCGAACAGGTCGGTCGTCAGCCGCATCGAGGGGCGCGGCGGAAAGATGTAGTTCCCGCGGGCGATGTACTCCTTGAGGATGTCGTTCTGGACGGTTCCGCGAAGCGCGCCGGCCGCGACCCCCTGCTGCTCGGCGACGAGCTCGTAGAGAAGGAGCAGGAGCGACGCCGGCGCGTTGATCGTCATCGAGGTCGACACCTCGCCGAGCGGGATCCCGGCGAGCAGGATCTCCATGTCGGCGATCGAGTCGATCGCCACGCCGGTGCGGCCGACCTCGCCGAGCGCACGGTGGTCGTCGGAGTCGTAGCCGAGCTGCGTCGGCAGGTCGAAGGCGATCGAGAGGCCGGTCTGCCCGCGCTCGAGGAGGTAGCGGTAGCGGGCGTTCGACTCCTCCGCCGAGGCGAAGCCCGCGTACTGCCGGATCGTCCACGGCCGGCCGCGGTACATGTCCCGATACGGGCCCCGGGTGAAGGGGTAGTCGCCGGGTGGCTCGAGCTCGCGGGGCGCGTCGGCCGCCGTGTAGACCGGCTTCACCTCGATCCCCGATTCGGTCCGCCGGTCGCCCGCCGCCGTCATGGCGGGGATCGTAGACCGGCCGGATGCCCCGGAAAGGGGACGCCGCCAGGGCCGAGGCTCGGTTCAATGCGTCGGCGCCGCCCGTGCGGCCACTGCGGACAAATGCTGAACCTGCGGAAGAAGCGACAGCTGCGGAAGCTCTCTCAGGCGCTCCAGGCCCTCGCGCCTGCGAACTGAGGCGGTCCTCAGCGGGCCTCCACACGCTTCGCGGCCAGGCAAGATCAAGGGCGTGCGTGTCACGGTCCGTCTCTTCGCCGGCCTGCGCGAGCGCGCGGGACGGCCGAGCGTGGAGCTCCAGGACGTCGCGCGCGTGGACGACGTATGGCCCGCCCTCGGCCTGGGCCCGGAGCCGCCAGGCCTGCTCTACGCCGTGAACCGGAGCTACGTGCAGCGCGGGCAAGAGCTCGCAGACGGCGACGAGGTCGCGCTCATCCCACCGGTGAGCGGCGGCTCGTTCCAGCTCGTGGCCGAACCGCTCGACGTCGGCGCGGTCGTCCACGAGGTCGAGGACGCGGAGGCGGGGGCCGTCGCCAGCTTCGTCGGAACCGTGCGTCGCCACTCGCGCGGGCGTGACGTGCTCCACCTCGAGTACGAGGCGTACGAGGAGATGGCAGAGCCGATGCTCGCCCGGCTCGGCGCGGAGCTCACCGAGCGCCACGGCCTCTGCGGCGTCGCGATCCACCATCGGCTCGGCCGCGTGGAGATCGGCCAGGCGAGCGTCGTGATCGCCGTCTCCGCCCCACACCGCTCCGCCGCGCTCGACGCCTGCCGCGAGGCGATCGAGAAGCTGAAGACGACCATCCCGCTCTGGAAGAAGGAGGTCTACGAGGGGGGCGAGGAATGGATAGGCCGAGGATCGTGAGCACGCAGGCCCAACCGGAACACGAGCGCGGCATCGTCCGCCGCTCGCTCGAGCGGCTCGTCGGCGGCGCGGTCGTGATCGGCGGCGCGGCCCTCAAGTGGGGCTTCCTGTTCGCGAAGTTCTTCGCCTTCTTCGTCTCCTTCGCCGCCTACTCGTTCTGGTTCGGCAGCTGGAAGTTCGGGCTCGGCTTCGTGCTGCTGATCCTCATCCACGAGCTCGGCCACGTCGCCGAGGCGCGAAGGCAGGGCCTGCCGGTGTCTCTGCCGACCTTCATCCCGTTCCTCGGGGCCTACGTCACGGTGCGCCACGGGAACGCGCCGCCCTGGCGGTCGGCGCTCGTCTCGCTCGCCGGCCCGTTCCTCGGGGGACTGGCCGCTGCCGCGGTGTGGGCGGTCGGAGCGTCGAACGGCGCGCGCTGGCTCGTCGTGCTCGCGAACCTCGGCTTCCTGCTCAACGCCTTCAACCTGCTCCCGATCGGCTTCCTCGACGGGGGCACCGTGTGGCGCGCCGTGACCGAGACCTGGCAGCGGCCGCGCATTCGCTACGAGGACGGCGTGCCGGTGGAGGCGCTCGCGCCCGACCGCAGGCGAGCCGCGGTCATCGCGACGCTCTACGCCATGCTTGCCGGCCTGCTCGTCGGCGGCCTGCTCGCGACCCGCCACAGTGGGATGCTCTAGAGCCCGATGAAGGATCGCGACCTCTTCCGCACCCACCACGACGAGGAGAAGCTGCGGCTGCATTCGGAGGCGATCGGCCGCGAGTTCCTCGCGGGCTTCGAGGCGGTGGAGCGGATCGACCGACCAGCCGTCTCGTGCTTCGGATCGGCAAGAGTGAAGGAGGGGTCGTGGCCTTACGAGCTCGCACGTGAGACGGCACGCCTGTTCGCGGAAGCGGGCTGGGCGGTCGTCACCGGCGGGGGCCCTGGCGTGATGGAGGGAGCGAACCGCGGCTGCCGCGAGGGCGGCGGGCTGTCGGTCGGCTTCGGCATCGAGCTCCCGCACGAGCAGCGCATGAACGACTACCTCGACATCTCCCTCACCTTCGACCACTTCTACGCCCGCAAGACGATGTTCGTGAAGGCGGCCGAGGGTTTCTGCGTCTTCCCGGGCGGCTTCGGCACGGAGGACGAGCTCTTCGAAGCGCTGACCTTGATCCAGACCGGCAAGGTGCTGCACTTTCCGGTCGTGCTCCTTGGCGAGGAGTACTGGACGCCGCTGCGGGAGTTCGGCCGCACCCGGGCGCTGCCGGAGGGGATGATCTCGCCCGACGACCTCGAGCTCCTGACCCTGACCGACGAGCCGGCTGTCGCGGTGGAGAAGGTGCTCGACGCGTATCGCCGCGGCAACGGCGCGAGCCCGCACACCGCCGCGAAGGCGGACGCCGAGTAGCGCCTACCGCTTCTGCCAGACCGAGATGTGCTTCGTGCTCTCGGCGGTGAACGGCTCACACGTCCAGTCGCTCCAGCGGTCGCGGAGCTCCATCCCCGCCAGCTGCGCCATCAGGTCGAGCTCGGACGGCCAGAGATAGCGGCCGGGGAACGTCGAGTAGTCGCCGGTCGCGGGGTAGTAGTGATGCGAGACAAGCCCTTGCTCGACCAGGTCGTACTCGTCGATCCCGAGGTGGTCGGGCGCAACGGAGAACGGGATGAACGTCTCGCCGCGCGGCAGGCGCTGCAGCTCCGGAAGCATGATCTCCACGACGAAACGGCCGCCCGGCTGGAGGTGCGCGGCCACGTTCTGGAAGCACGCGACCTGCCGCTCCTGCGTGCGAAGGTTCATGATCGTGTTGAAGACGACGTAGGCGAGCGAGAACGTCTGGTCGACACGCGTCGTCGCGAAGTCGCCGATCGCGACCGGGATCGCGTCGCCGCCCGGCTTCGTACGCAGCCGCGCGACCATCTCCTCCGAGAGGTCGATGCCGTGCACCGGGATGCCGCGGGCGGCCAGTGGCAGCGCGATGCGGCCCGTGCCGATACCCAGCTCGAGGGCGGCTCCCTCGCCGGCAAGCTCCGCAAGGAACGCGACCGCCGGGTCGACCACGTCCGGGTCGCTCCATTCGCCGATCGTCTCGTCGTACCGCGCGGCGACGTTCTCGTCGAAGTAGTTCTCGGGCACGACCGCACGCTAGCGTCCCGGGCGTGGAGCTTCGCGATCTGCCCTCGGTGGACGAGCTCGCGCGCGAGGCGGGCGATCCGCTCGCGGTCGACGCGGCCCGGGCGGTGATCGAACGGGCGCGCGAGGAGATCCGAGCCGGTGGCGATCCGGGAGACCTCGCAGCGCGCCTGAGGGACGAGCTGGCGGACACCCGGAAGCCGCAGCTGCGGCGGGTGCTCAACGCGACCGGCGTCGTCGTGCACACGAATCTCGGCCGCGCGCCGCTCGCAGCCGAGGCGCTCGCGCGGGTCGCCGAGGCCGGGCGCGGCTACTCGAACCTCGAGTACGACCTGCACAAGGGAGCGCGCGGCTCGCGCCAGGACCACATCGGAGCGGTCCTGCACCGGCTGACCGGGGCCGAGGCGGCGCTCGTGGTCAACAACAACGCGGCCGCCGTCCTCCTCGCGCTCGCGGCCCTGGCCGAGGGACGGGAGGTCGTCGTCTCGCGCGGCGAGCTGATCGAGATCGGCGACGGCTTCCGTATTCCGGACGTGCTCGCGCGCTCGGGGGCGCGCCTGGTCGAAGTGGGGACGACGAACCGGACTCGGGCTGCCGACTACGAGCACGCGATCGGCGAGCAGACCGCCGTCATCCTCCGCGTCCACCAGTCGAACTTCCGCGTCGTCGGTTTCGAGGAGCGGCCGCGGCTCGAGGAGGTGGCGGCCGTGGCGCAGCGGCACGGCCTGCCGCTCGTCGACGACCTCGGCTCGGGAGCGCTCGCTCCCGTCGAGGCGGAGCCTACGGCCCGGCAGTCGCTCGCGGCCGGCGCCGATCTCGTCTGCTTCTCGGGCGACAAGCTGCTCGGCGGGCCTCAAGCGGGGATCGTGCTCGGGTGCGCCGATCTCGTCGAGCGCCTGCGCCACCATCCACTGCAGCGTGCGCTCCGGATCGACAAGCTCTCGCTCGCGGCGCTCGAGGGCACGCTTCTCCTCCACCTCGAGGCGCCCGAGCGGATCCCGGTCCTGCGAACGCTCGCGCAGGAGACGTCCGCGGTGCGCGAGCGGGCCGAACGGCTCGCCGCCGCGACCGGCGGTGAGGTCGAGGAGACGGTGGGCCGCGTCGGCGGCGGTGCGCTGCCGCTCGCCGAGCTGCCGAGCTTCGCCTGCGCGCTCGAGGAGTCGCTCGCGGAGCCGCTGCGCGCGGGCGAGCCGCCGGTGGTGGGGGTCGTCCGCGACGGCCGGCTTCTGCTCGACTGCCTGACGCTGACCGACGCGGAAGCCGACGAAACCGCCGCCGCCGTCCGCGCTGTCCGGGCGTGAGCGAGCGCCCGCCGGAGGCGGCAGTCTGGGACGCGCTGCGCGGCGGCCTCGTGACGCGCACGCTTGCGCTCGTCGCCGAGCTCGACATTGCACGGAGGCTCGCGGACGGCCCGCGCCCGGTCGCCGAGCTCGCGGCCGAGACCGGCACCGACGCCGGCACCCTGCACCGGCTCCTGCGGGCGCTCGCAAGCGACGGCATCTTCGCGGAGGAGGAGCAGCCGGGCGTCTTCCGCAACACGCAGGCCTCGGAGCTCCTGACGGTCGACGGCTGGGGCGATTTCGCGCGCCTCTTCGGCGGTACGTGGCTCGAGGCGATCAGAGGGCTCGACGTGAGCGGCGAGGCTTCGTTTCCTCGCGTGCTCGGCGACGAGTTCTGGTCGTGGCTCGGCTCGCACCCCGACGAGCGGGCCACGTTCGATCGCGCGATGGCGCAGGGCTGGCAGGGCCGGCTCGAGCGGCTCGAGAGCGTCGATTGGCGCGGCGACGAGACGGTCGTCGACATCGGCGGCGGCAACGGTTCGCTCCTGACGGCCTTCCTCGAGCGTCATCCCGGGATGCGCGGGATCGTCTTCGACCTGCCCGAGACGATGCGCGAGGAGGCGAGCTTCGGCGACCGCATCACGTTCGTCGAGGGAAGCTTCTTCGACGAGGTGCCGCCGGGCGACGCGCACGTCCTCTCGACGATCATCCACGACTGGGACGACGAGTGGGCGCAGCGAATCCTCGAGACCGTGCGCGCCGCAGCGGGTGAGCGGCTCGTGCTGCTCGAGTCGGTGATCGAGCCCGGCAACGAGCCGATGGGCGCGAAGTGGCTCGACCTCTTGATGCTCGTCATCGCCCGGGGCAGAGAGCGGGCGGAGGGCGAATGGCGTGAGCTGCTTGCGGCGTCGGGCTGGGAGCCGACTCGCTTCGGCAATGGCGTGATCGAGGCGCTTCCCGTCTGATGCCCCTCACGGTCGGGACCGCAGGCCACATCGACCATGGCAAGACGGCGCTCGTCGAGGCGCTGACGGGGAAGAACACCGACCGGCTGCCCGAGGAGCACGAGCGCGGGATCTCGATCGAGCTCGGCTACGCACCGCTCGAGCTGGCTGACGGGACGAGCCTCTCGGTCGTCGACGTCCCCGGCCACGAGCGGTTCGTCCGGACGATGGTGGCGGGCGCGAGCGGCATCGACCTCTTCCTGCTCGTGATCGACGCCGGCGAGGGAGCGCGTCCCCAGACGCACGAGCACCTCGCGATCCTGCGCCTGCTCGGCATCGAGCACGGCGTCGTCGCGCTGACCAAGGCCGATCTCGTCGACGAGGAGACGCTCGAGCTCGCCCGAGTCGAGGCGGAGGAGCTCGTGCCCGGTGTACCGGTCGTCGCGACGAGCGCGCGCACCGGTGCCGGGCTCGAGGACCTGCGCGCCGTGCTCGCGGAGGTGGCGGCTCGCATCACGAGGCCGGAGGCCGACGGCCGGGCCCGCCTCCACGTCGACCGCTCCTTCACGCTGCACGGGATCGGGACGGTCGCGACCGGAACGCTCTGGTCGGGGACGATCGGCGAGGGCGACGTGCTGCAGGTCGAACCGCGCGGCCGGAGCGTGCGGGTGCGAAGCGTCCAGGTTCACGACCGGCCGGTCGAGCGTGCCGAGGCGGGTCAGCGCGTCGCCGTCTCCCTCCCCGGCGTCGAGCGGCAGGAGCTGCGCCGTGGTGACGTTCTCGTCATGCCCGGCGCCTTCGCGCCCAGCTTCCGGCTCGACGTGGCGCTCGAGCCGCTGACGGAGATCCCGGCCCGCGTCCAGCTCCACCACGGCACGACCGAGACGGTCGCGCGTGTCGCCCGAGCCGGCGACCGGTTCGCTCAGCTGCGGCTCTCGCGGCCGGTGGTCGCCGCGCGCGGAGACCGCGTCGTGCTGCGCGCGGGGACGACCGTCGGCGGCGGAGTCGTCCTCGATCCGGCCCCGCCGCGGCACGCGGACTCGGCTCGGTTCGAAGCCCTGGAGCGAGGCGAGTCATTCGTGCACGCCCCGGTGCTGGTCGACGGAGAATGGCGGTGGTCACGGGAGTGGCTCGACGAGCTCCGTGCCGACCTCGGCCGTGCCATCGACGCCGCCGATCCGCTCGATCCCGGGGTTCCCGTGCCGGCCGCCGAGTGGGCGAAGGCCGTCATCCCCCATCTGGAGCTGGAGCTGCGCGGTGCGAAGCTCTACCGGCCCGGCGCGACCGCGGAGCTCGGCGAGCGGACAGAGGCCGCCGCAGCGGTCGAGGCGCGGCTCGGCCTCGAGCCGGTGCGGGTCGAGGATGCGCAACTCGCCCGCTTTCTCGAGGAGCACGGCCGTCTGGTGCGAGTCGGAGACGGCTTCGCGATCTCTCCCGCAGCGTACGAGCAGGCGCGCGAGGCCCTCTTCGACGGGATCACGCTCGCGCAGCTCCGCGACGCGCTCGGCGTCGGGCGCAAGACGGCACAGCTCTATCTCGAGCGGTTCGACGCCGACGGCGTGACACGTCGCGTGGGAGATGCGAGGGTCCTGCGACGACGCAGATGAACGAACGCGAGCTGATCGAGCGCTACAACGCCGCGTGGAATGCGCAGGACATCGACGCGATCCACGAGCTCCACGACCCGGAGATCGTCTTCCACAACCACACGGCCGATGAGCGCGCCGAGGGCCAGGATGCCGTACGCGAGCACATCGCCGGGATCTTCCGCAACAACCCGACGCTGCGGTTCACGACGCGGTCGCTCCGCGTCGGCGACGACTTCGCCGTCTGCGAATGGACGGCGTCCACGGACTCGAAGGAGTGGGACGGCGTCGACGTCTTCCCGCTCAGGAACGGGAAGATCGCCCGGAAGGACGTGTACTCGGCGTCGCATCGGCCGCGCGAACGCTGAGCTGGAGCACGTCGGGCCGGCTGTAATGCCCGACCGGGTCGAAGCGCTGCCGCTCGGCGAGCAGCTGCGCCGGGTCGAGTTCCGCGTAGAGGATTGCCTCCTCGTCGTACAGCGGGCCGGCGAGGTAGGAGCCGCCGGGGGCGAGGATCGCGCTGCCGCCACGGCCGATGATTCCGGCTCCCTCGATCTCGGCGGCGAGCGGGAAGTCGCCCGGATACGACTCCTCGCGCTGGAAGTGCGCCGGCGCGACGACGTACGCGCGACTCTCGCGGGCGATGTGGATGAGCGTCGCCTGCCAGTCATCGCCGTCGTCGGCGGTCGACGCGACATAGATCTCCACACCGGATTCGTAGAGCGCGACGCGCGCGAGCGGCATGTAGTTCTCCCAGCAGATCAGACCGCCGAGCCGGCCGAAGCCGGTCTCGACCGCAGCGAGCCCGCGGCCGTCGCCCTGACCCCAGACGAGCCGCTCGTGGTTCGTGGGGACGAGCTTGCGGTGATGGAGGGCGAGCTCGCCGGCCGGCGAGTGGAAGAAGAGCGCGTTGTAGATCGTCCCGGGCCGCTCGGCATCGACTTCGTTGACCCCCGTCACGATCCAGATGCCGAGCTCCTGCGCGGCCGCCGCGATCCGGCGCTCGGCAGGGGAGCCGACGGCGACCGACTGCTGCGCCAGCCGCGCGAACGTCTCCTTGGCGCGCGTGTCCTGCCAGCCGGCGAACGCCTTCGCCCAGGCCGAGGAGGGATAGACGGGCAGGAACGTCTCGGGGAAGACGACGAGCTCGGCGCCCGCCCTCGCGGCGTCGGCCGCGACCTTCTCGAGCTTGTCCAGCGTCGCCTCGCGGTCGAGCACGACGGGCTCGACCTGGGCGCACGCGACCTTGACCGGGCGCTCCATCTTCCGGAGCCTACTCTCGGGACCCGTAGCCACCGCCGCCCGGCGTCTCGACCCGGACGACGTCTCCCGCGGCGAGCTCGCGGGTCAGCTTCGGCGGCTGTTCCTCGCCGTTCACGAGCGTGAGGCCACGTGCTCCGTCCGCGCCGCCTTCCCTGCCCTGCGGCGCGTGGCGCCGCCGCTCGGCGAGCACCGAGAGCCGGCAGTCCTCGAGCGCACGCAGCTCGCGCACGACGCCGTCGCCACCTCGGTATGCCCCGTCCCCGCCGGAGGCGGGCCGCAGCTCCCATCGCTCGACGCGGAGCGGGTACTCGAGCTCGATCGCCTCGGTGGGCGTCGCGAGCGTGTTCGACATCGTGACGTGGACGCCGCTCGGCCCGTTCGCGTCCGGGCAGGCGCCCTGACCGCCGCCGACGGTTTCGTAGTACGTGAAGCGGTCGTTGCCCAAGGCGAGATTGTTCATCGTCCCCTGGCCCTGGGCGGGCACCGGCACGAGCTCGCCCAGCGCGGCGAAGACGACGTCGACGATGCGGGACGACGTCTCGGTGTTGCCCGCGACGACCGCCGCCGGCGGCCGCGCGTTGACGAGACAACCCTCGGGTGCGGTCACGGTGACCGGGGCGAACGCGCCGCCCGAGGCGGGCAGGTCCGGCTCGGTGAGGCAGCGGACGACGAAGAAGCTGGCGGACTTCGTCACCGCGAGCGGGCAGTTGAGGTTGCCGTCGTGCTGCGGCGCCGTGCCGGCGAAGTCGATCCGGACCGCGTCGCCGCGGATTTCCACGGCACAGCGGATCGCGCGGTCGCCCTCTACCCCCTCCACGACGTCCTCCGCCTGGCCGCGACCGTCGGGGAGCTGGGCGATCGCAGCCCGCACCATGCGCTCGGAGTAGGCATAGAGCTCGTCCATCGCAGCGGCGACGCGATCGCGGCCGCGGTGTACGCACAGCTCCTCGAGGCGCCGCTCGGCGAGGTGGTGCGCGGCGAGCTGCGCGCGGAGGTCGCCTCGCCGCTCCTCGGGGTGCCGCGTCGAGCGGACGAATCGCTCGAGCACCTCATCGGTCAGGAGTTGCGGCGGCAGGATCACGCCCTCCTCCTCGAGCGTGTGCGAGAAGGCGGGCAGGCTCGCCGGCTCGATCCCGCCGACGTCGGCGTGATGGGCGCGCGAAACCGCGAACCCGAGCGCGGTGCGCGAGACGACCGTCACGTCGGGCAGGTGCGTGCCGCCCGTGTAGGGATCGTTGAGGATCGCAACCTGGCCCCGCTCGAGCCCGAGGCGCATCACGGCGGCGACCGCGTCGGGCATCGCGCCGAGGTGGACGGGGATGTGCTCCGCCTGGGCGATCATCCGGCCACGCTCGTCGAACAGCGCGGTCGAGCAGTCTCGCCGCTCCTTGATGTTCGCGGAGAACGAGGAGCGGATCAAGACGGCTCCCATCTCCTCGGCGATCGACCGCAACGACGCACCGATCACCTGGAGCTCAATCGTTGCGATCACGTCACTCACGCGTCACGACCCAGCTGGGACCATCCCTAACCCCCTCCCACCCGGGGGGGATCCACAGGGTCGACCCGTCCAGTTCGAGCAGGGCCGGCCCGGACAGGCGCTGTGATTCGCCGGTCGGCAGCTCCAGCTCCGGACCGGGCACGACGTCGGCCGTGCGGACGGCGACGAGCTCGACCTCCCTGTCTCGGTCGGCGTAGCCGTAGCGCTCCTCGTGGGCACCGTGGAAGCGCTCGGCCAGGTCTCCGCCGAGCGTGACGGTAAGTTCGAACGACTGGCCCCGGTAGCGAAGGTCCGCCTCGCCTTCCTGCGGCAGTTCGCCGCTCTCAGCCAGCGGTTCGACGTGGGAGACGACCCGGTCGCGCCGTTCCTCGCTCGCCGCCAGCCCCAGCGCGGAGAGGACACCCGCCGCAGCGGGGACGAGCACGGCCTCGATTCCGAGCTCCTCGGCCAGCGCACAGGCGTGCAACGGCCCGGCCCCGCCGTAAGCCACGAGTGCGAACTCGCGCGGGTCGTGGCCGCGCTCGACGGAGACGACGCGCAGCGCCCGCAGCATCTCGGCGTTCACGACCTCGACGACCGCCGCAGGATCGATCCCGTCCAGCGCGGCCGACGCCGCGTCCCGGTCGAGGACGAGCCCGCCCGGCAGCTCCGGGGGGAGCCGGCCGAGCAGGAGATTCGCGTCCGTCACGGTCGGACCGCCGCCGCGGCCGTAGCAGGCGGGACCGGGATCCGCGCCCGCCGACTCGGGCCCGACGCGCAACCTCCCACCCACATCGCGCTGCACGAGCGAGCCTCCGCCGGCGCCAACCGTGTGCACGTCGACCGAGGGCAGCCTGATCGGGAGCCCTCCGACCTCGCGCTCGGAGACCCGCGCCGCGTTGCCGCCCGGAAGCAGGCAGACATCCGTCGAGGTGCCGCCCATGTCGAAGGCGATCGCGTCCTCGAACCCCGCACGGCGGGCGAGCAAACCCGCGCCGATGACGCCGCCCGCCGGTCCGGAGACGAGCAGCCGCGCCGGATGCGCCGCCGCCTCCCCCACCGAGGCGACCCCGCCCGAGGAGAGCATCACCACGGGCTCCGGCAGCCCGGCCTCGGCTGCCACGGTCGCCAGGGCGTGCAGATAACGCCCCGCGACCGGCGCGAGGTAAGCGTCTGCGGCGGTCGTCGAGGCGCGCTCGTACTCGCGGAACTCCGGCGCGATCTCATGCGACGCGACCACGTGGATAGCGGGATGTCGCCGCCGCAGCTCGGCCGCGACGGCCTGCTCGTGCGATGGATCCCGAAACGAGAACAGGAGGCAGACCGCCACCGCCTCGACGTCGCCGGGATCGGGCAACGAGCCGAGCTCGAGCGGCTCGAGCTCTCCCGCGGGGCCGAGCCGGCCGCGGACGCCGTACGAGCGCGCGACCGGCACGAGCGGCTCGGGATGTTCGGCGCAGAGCCGGTAGAGGTGCGCCCGCGTCTGGCGGCGGAGGTGGAGAAGGTGCTCGAAGCCCGCGTTCCCGACATAGGCGGTGCGTGCACCACGTCGCTCGAGCAGCGCGTTCGTCGCCACCGTCGTCCCATGAGCGAAGCGGGTGGGGCCCTCAGCCGCGCCGACCGCGCGCGCCGCGGCGAGCACCGAATCCTCCTGCCGCGTCGCC
>Ga0187776_10000357_pt1 | contig 22199 bp, 22 predicted proteins | sample 0216_BV02_MP12_2_FD_132426 | JGI IMG/M metagenome (GOLD analysis project Ga0187776, IMG submission 132426) | Tropical peat soil microbial communities from peatlands in Department of Meta, Colombia - 0216_BV02_MP12_20_MG | ecosystem: Environmental > Terrestrial > Soil > Wetlands > Peat | place...
AAGGCCTCGAAGGCCTGCCGCTCGCCGAACCATTCGCGCGCCACGGCGTTGTCCGCCACCTCCACCCTGCCCCAGCCGATCTCCTTCGCCGCGGCCGGGCCGACGCTGCCGCCGAACGCCTTGACGATCAGCTGGCCGCCCAGGCAATGGCCGAGCACGGGGGCATCGCGGCGCACGGCGTCGCGAATCAGCTCGACGACGCGCGCGATCCAGGGCAGATCGTCGTTCACGCTCATCGGACCGCCCATCAGCGCGATCGCGCTGAAGCGCGCGGCATTCTTCGGCACCGCGTCGCCCGCATCGATCGCCACCAGCCGCCAGGGGATCGAGCGCGCATCGAGGAAGCTGGCAAAATGTCCTGGCCCTTCGCTCGCGGCGTGCCTCAGAATGGCGACGGGTTTCATATCGGGGAAAACATGAAGAGCGCTTGTCGTCGCGCTTATTGTATTGGGCTCGTCGGCCTGCTCCTAGCGCTGCCCGCGCATGCGACCGACGTCACCCTGGTCGGCGTGTTCCCCGGCAAGGCGGCGGTGCTGCAGATCGACGGTGGCCGTCCGACCACCGTGCACGTCGGCCGCAGCGCGCAGGGCGTGAGCGTGCTCGAGGCGGATGAGAAGCAGGCGCTCGTCGAGATCGGCGGCAAGCGCCTCACGCTGCTCCTCGGACAGTACGCCAGCAGCTCGCTCTCGGGCGACCGCGAGAGAACCACGCTCGCCGCCGACACGCGCGGCCACTTCTTCGCCGACGGCAGCATAGACGGCGGTCCGGTGAGGTTCCTCATCGACACCGGCGCATCGCTGGTGGCGCTGCCGGCGCGCGACGCCAACCGCCTGGGTATCGACTACCGCAATGGCCCGCGCGGCATCATCCAGACGGCGGGCGGCAACGCGATCGCCTACCGTGTGAAGTTCGACCAAGTGAAGGTCGGCGGCATCGAGCTCACCAACGTCGACGGCGTGGTGCTCGAGCAGGGCCTGGACATCGCGCTGCTCGGCATGAGCTTCCTGAACCGGGTCGAGATGCAGCGCGACGGCCAATCGATGGTCCTCGTGCGCCGCTACTAGCAGGCGCTATTTGCCCGGCACCAGCGGCACGAAGCGCACCGGCAGCACGTCGCGGCGGTCGAAGCCGCCGTCGGCGCGCCGCGTGATGACCGCCAGCTCCTGCACGCCCCACTGGCCGCCGACCGGGATGACCATCTTGGCGCCGGGCTTCAGCTGCTCGACGAGCGCGGGCGGCACACGCGGCGCCGCCGCGGTGACGACGATGCCGTCGAAGGGTCCCTTGTCCGGCCAGCCGGCGTAGCCGTCGCCGATGCGCACCTCGATATTGCGGTAGCCGAGCTCGGCCAGGCGCGCCTGCGCGGTGCGCGCAAGCGAAGGCACGATCTCGATCGAGTACACCTGCCTGACGATCTCGGCCAGCACCGCCGCCTGGTAGCCCGAGCCGGTGCCGACCTCGAGCACCACCTGCCCGGGCTTCGGATCGATCAGGTCGGTCGACAGCGCGACGATGTAGGGCTGCGAGATCGTCTGCCCTTCGCCGATCGGCAGCGGATGGTTACGATAGGCCTCGCGCGCGACCTCCGGCGGAACTAGGCGATGGCGCTCCACCTTTCCGAGCGCAGCGCGCACCGCGGGCGACATCGCGGCGAGCCCTGTCTCGCCCCGCGTCTCCGCGTACATTGCGTCGATCTCGGCGACCATGTGCGCCCGTCGGGCGGCGAAATCGGTTTGTGCGTCGCTGGCGGTCATGCCGGAGAGGGCAAGCACTGCAGCGAACGTCGCGCGCCACCGAGGGGGCACCACGCGCCTCTCAATGCTTGCGCGTCTTGTCCTTCTCGATCAGAGCGTAGGCGCTGTGGTTGTGGATCGACTCGAAGTTCTCCGATTCGACCACGTAGGCCTCGATACGCTCGTCGAGGTTGAGCACCGCGGCGACGTCGCGCACCATGTCCTCGACGAACCTCGGGTTGTCGTAGGCGCGCTCGGTGACGAACTTCTCGTCGGGGCGCTTGAGCAGGCCGTACAGCTCGCTCGAGGCCTGCTTTTCCACCAGGTCGACGATCTCCTCGATCCAGACGAAGGCGTTCAGGCGCGCGCTCACGGTGACGTGCGAGCGCTGGTTGTGCGCGCCGCGTTCGGAGATCTTCTTCGAGCAGGGACAAAGGCTCGTGACCGGCACCTGCACCTTCATGGTGAAAGTCTGCTTGCCGCGCGCGATCTCGCCCCTGAAGCTGACCTCGTAGTCCATCAGGCTCTTGACGCGCGATACCGGCGCGGCCTTCTCGATGAAGTACGGGAAGCTCATCTCGATCAGGCCTTCCTCGGCCTCCAGCCGCTCGACCATCTCGTTTAGCATGCGCTGGAAAGTCTCGACGGTGATCTCGCGCTCGTGCGCCTCGAGGATCTCGACGAAGCGCGACATGTGCGTGCCCTTGAAATGATGCGGCAGGCCGACGTACATGTTGAACGTCGCCACGGTGTGCTGCACCCCGCCCGAGCGCTCCTGGATGCGCATCGGGTGCCGGATCGCCTTGACCCCGACCCGGTCGATGGCGAGCTTGCGCGTGTCGGCGCTCGCCTGGACGTCGGGGATGTTATACAGGTCCCTGGACTTCATGCCGGCCATTCTACACCCGAGTGATTTACTCGGGTATTACGGCGCGCACCGATTTCGCTATTCCGGCTGCGTCCAGTCCGACCGAGGCGAGCAGCGCGGCAGGGTCGCCGTGGTCGATGAAGCGGTCCGGCAATCCGAGCAGCAGCACGCGGGGCTCGAGCCCCATGTCCGCCAGCGCCTCGCACACGGCGCCGCCGGCGCCGCCCATCACCGCATGTTCCTCGATCGTCACAAGCAGCTCGTGCGTCTCGGCCAGCCGCCGCACGAGCTCGCGGTCGAGCGGCTTGACGAAGCGCATGTTGGCGACCGTGGCGTCGAGCTCGGCGGCCGCTTCGAGCGCCGGCCGCAGCATGGCGCCGAAGGCGAGCAGCGCAATGCGCCGCCCCTCGCGGTGCAGCTCGCCGCGGCCCACCGGCAGCGCCTGCATCGCCTTCGCCGGCGCGACGCCCGGCCCGCTGCCGCGCGGATAGCGCACCGCGGCCGGACCGTCGAGCGTGAACGCGGTGTAGAGCATCTGGCGGCACTCGTTCTCGTCGGCCGGCGCCATCACCGTCAGGTTCGGCACCGTGCGCAGGAACGCGTAGTCGAAGGCGCCGTTGTGTGTGGCGCCGTCGCCGCCCACCAGCCCGGCGCGGTCGAGCGCGAACACCACCGGCAGGTCCTGGATCGCCACGTCGTGGATCATCTGGTCGTAGCCGCGCTGCAGGAAGGTCGAGTAGATCGCCACCACCGGCTTCGCGCCCTCGCAGGCGAGCCCGGCGGCGAAAGTCACCGCGTGCTGCTCGGCGATGCCCACGTCGAAATAGCGTCCGGGAAACTTCTCCGAGAACTCCACCATGCCCGAGCCTTCGCGCATCGCCGGCGTGATCGCGACCAACCGGGGATCGAGCTCCGCCATATCGCACAACCAGTCGCCGAAGATCTGGCTGTAGGTCGCGCGCCCGCCGGAGGTCTTCTTCAGGCCGAGGGCGGGATCGAACTTGCCGGGGCCGTGGTAGGCGATCGGGTCCTCCTCGGCGAGCTTGTAGCCCTGCCCCTTGCGCGTCACGACGTGCAGGAACTGCGGCCCCTTGAGCTTCTTGATGTTGGCGAGCGTCGGGATCAGCGCGTCCAGATCGTGGCCGTCGATCGGGCCGATGTAGTTGAAGCCGAACTCCTCGAACAACGTGCTCGGCGTCACCATCCCCTTGACGTGCTCCTCGGTGCGGCGCGCCAGCTCCCAGAATCCCGGTACGCGCTTCAGGATATGCTCGCTTGCGCGCCGCGCGGTCGAATACATGCGCCCGGAGAGCAGGCGCGCGAGGTAGTTGGTGAGCGCGCCCACCGGCGGCGAGATCGACATTTCGTTGTCATTCAGGATGACGAGCAGGTCGACGTCCATCGCCCCGGCGTTGTTCATGGCCTCGTACGCCATGCCGGCCGACATCGCACCGTCGCCGATCACGGCGATCGCGCGCCGCGGCTCGCCCTTCATCTTCGAGGCGACCGCCATGCCGAGCGCCGCCGAGATCGAGGTGGACGAATGCGCGGTGCCGAACGTGTCGTAGGGCGACTCGCTGCGCCGCGGGAAGCCCGAGACGCCGCCCAGCTGGCGCAACGTATGCATCTGCTCGCGCCGGCCGGTGAGGATCTTGTGCGGATAGGTCTGGTGGCCGACGTCCCACACGATGCGGTCCTCGGGCGTGTCGAACACGTAGTGCAGCGCGATCGTCAGCTCGACCGTGCCGAGGTTCGAGGACAGATGGCCGCCGGTCTTGGAGACCGAATCGAGCACGAACGCGCGCAGCTCGTCGGCGAGCTGCTTGAGCTGCTTGCGCTCCAGCCCGCGCAGCGCGGCGGGATCGTCGATCGTGCGCAGCAGCTCGTACATGCAGGGATTGTAGTCCTGCACCTCGGCCTCGCCGCGTTCGCGCGGCAGCTCGCCCGGGGCACCGGTCGCGAAAGCCATCAGAATTTCCTCGTCACGATGAAGTCGCCCACCTCGCACAGGCGCCGCGCGCGCTCGCCGAAGCTGGCGAGCGCCGCGTGCGCGTCCTGGCGCAGGGCCTCTGCGTGCGCACGAGCACGCGCGATGCCGAGCGCCGGAACATAGGTGGGCTTGCGCTGCCTCGCGTCCTTGCCCGTGGTCTTGCCGAGCGTCGCGGTGCTCGCCTCGGCGTCGAGCACATCGTCGACCACCTGGAACGCGAGCCCGATGCACTTCGCGTAGCGGTCGAGCCTCGCGCCGCTCTCGGCGGGGAGGCGCGCGCCGCAGGCCGCGCCGGCGAACACCGCGGCGCGGATCAGCGCCCCGGTCTTGTGGATGTGCATGAATTCGAGCTCCGGCAGCGAGAGCTGCTTGCCGGTCGACTCGAGGTCGATCGCCTGGCCGCCCGCCATGCCGCGCGAGCCGGCCGCTACGGCGAGCGCCTTGACCATCTCGAGCTGCGTCCCCGGGTCTTCGGCGAGCCGGTGCTCCGCGAGCAACTGGAAGGCGAGCGCCTGCAGCGCGTCGCCCGCGAGCAGCGCGGTAGCCTGGTCGAATTCGACGTGTACCGTGGGCTTGCCGCGGCGCAGGACGTCGTCGTCCATGCACGGCAGGTCGTCGTGCACCAGCGAATAGGCGTGCATCATCTCCACTGCCGCCGCGGCGAACTCGACGCGCTCGGGCGCCGCGCCGGTGATCTCGCCCGCGGCGAAAGCGAGCAGGGGCCGCACGCGTTTGCCGCCCTCGAGCGCGGCGTAACGCATCGCTTCGTGCAGGCGCGTGGGCGCGACGTGTGCCGCCGGCAGCACGCGCGCGAGCACCCCCTCCATGCGCGCCTGAATGCCGCCCATCCAGGCCTGGAACCCGGGCTCAGTCGCCGTCACCAGACTCCGGTACCTCCAGGGCGAGCGGCTTGAGCACCTCGCCTTCGAGCACTTTCACCTGCTGCTGCGCGGCCTCCAGCCGCTGCTGGCAGAAGCGCGCCAACTCCAGGCCCCGCTTGTGGGCCGCGAGCGCCTGCTCCAGGCTCAAGTTCCCGCCTTCCATCTGGCCGACCACGCGCTCGAGCTCGGCGAGCGCCCTTTCGAACGTCAGCTCGGAAACCGGCGCGACCTCGGCCGAGGAACTTTGCCGGGGAGACTTGCTCATAAGGAGCGCAACCTTAGCCGACGCCGCACCGGCTGGTCAAACCCGGTGTGCGGTAAAATTACATCTTTGCCTGCGGGGACTTAGATGTCCGATATCGCCGCGCTTCACAATCTCAAGCCCGCCGCCGCGCAGCTGCCGGTGGCGTGGTATTTCGACCCGGGGATCTTCGCTCAGGAGAAGAAGTTGGTGTTCGAGGCCGGGCCGAATTACGTGGGGCACGAGCTCATGGCGCCGAACCCGGGCGATTTCCATACGCTCGCACACCTCGATCACGCAAAGATGCTGGTGCGAAATGACAACGGGGTGGAGTTGCTGTCCAACGTCTGCCGCCACCGCCAGTCGATCATGCTCGAAGGCCGCGGCAACGTCGCGAACATCGTCTGCCCGCTGCATCGCTGGACCTACGATCTGAAAGGCGAGCTGCTCGGGGCGCCCCAGTTTCCCGAGAGCCCCTGCGTGCGCCTCGCCTCGTCCCCGCTTGCGAGCTGGAACGGGCTGCTGTTCGCCGGCCCGCACGATCCGCGCGCAGAGCTCGCGGCGCTGCCACTCGCGGCCGATTTCGATTTCTCCGGCTACGTGCTCGACAAGGTGGTGATCGAGGACTACGCGGTCAACTGGAAGACGTTTCTCGAGGTCTACCTGGAGCTCTATCACGTCGAGCCCTTCCACCCCGGCCTGTCGAACTTCGCCGATGTTGGCAACTTCCGCATCCTGTACGGCGAGAACTGGTCGCTGCAGGTGATGGGCGCCAAGGCAGGGCTGCTCAAGCCCGGTACGCCGGCCTACGACAAGTGGCAGCGCGCCTGCCTGGCGCGGCTGGAAGGCAGCGCGCCGAAGTACGGCGCCCTGTGGATGACGCTGTATCCCAACGTCATGCTCGAGTGGTACCCGAATGTGCTGGTGGTCTCCACGGCGATCCCGCGCTCGCCCACGCTGACGACGAACGTGGTCGAGTTCTACTATCCCGAAGAGATCGCCCTGTTCGAGCGCGAGTTCGTGGAAGCCGAGCAGGCCGCCTACATGGAGACCGCAATCGAGGATGGCGAGCTCTGCGCGCGCATCGAGCGGGGCCGCCGCGCGCTGTACGAGCAGGGCCTGGAAGACGCCGGGCCCTATCAGTCGCCAATGGAGGACACGATGCTGCACTTCCACGAGTGGTTGCGCGCGCGCCTCGGGCGACCGGCAGCGAAGTAGCGTGGCGCACGCCACGCTGGTTTCCACAGCCGAACTGGCGCGCCACCCCGAGTGGCGCGTGTTCGACTGCCGCCACGATCTGGGCAGGCCGCATCTCGGCGAGCAGCAATACGCCCACGCGCACATTCCCGGCGCGCTATTCGCGCACCTGGACCGCGACCTGTCGGCGCGGCCGAGCGGAAGCAACGGGCGCCACCCGCTGCCGGAACCCGCGGCCTTTGCCGCCTGGCTCGGATGGCAGGGGCTGCGGGCGGGCGACCAAGTGATCGCCTACGACGCGAACAACGGCGCGATGGCCTCGCGCCTGTGGTGGATGCTGCGCTGGGTGGGCCACGATGCCGCCGCCGTGCTTGACGGCGGGCTCGCCAAGTGGCTCGAGGAGGAGCGCGCGGTCACCTCCCAATTGCCCGCATTTGCCGCCACGCAGTACGTCGCACACCCGAGGCCCGCGCTGCGCGCGGACGTCGAAGCCGTCGAGCAGCAGCTGGACTCCGCCGGCATGCTGCTCGTGGACGCGCGTGCACCGGCCCGCTTTCGCGGCGAGGCCGAGCCGATCGATCCAGTCGCCGGCCGCATACCCGGCGCGCTGAACCGCTTCAACGGGGACAACCTCACGCCGGAGGGCACCTTCAAGGCGCCCAAGGTGCTGAGGCAGGAATTAGGCGCGCTGCTCGGCGATCGCGACCCGGCCGAGGTCGTGCACTATTGCGGTTCGGGCGTCGCCGCATGCCACAACCTTCTGGCGATGGAGATCGCCGGCCTTCCCGGCTCGCGCGTCTACGCCGGGTCCTGGAGCGAATGGATCGCCGACGACCGGCGCCCGCGGGCGAAAGGCAACGCATAGCCGCCGACGCGCTGCTCGTCGCGCATTTCCTAATCGCCGCCTTCGTCACCGGCGGGTTGCTGCTGGTGTGGGTCGGCGCCGCGGCGGGCTGGCGCTGGGTGCGCAATCCGTGGTTCCGCTATCTTCACCTGGCGGCGATCGCGATCATCGCGCTGGAAGGCCTCGCCGGCATCGCCTGCCCTCTGACCATCTGGGAAGACCTGCTGCGCGGAGGACTGCGGCCGCAGTCCTTCGTCGCGCGCTGGGTCGCGCGGCTGCTCTACTACGATGCGCCGGAGCGGCTGTTCACCGGCCTGTACCTCGCCTGGGCAACGGCGACGCTTGTCACGCTGCGGCTCGTGCCGCCCAGGCGAAGAGCTGCCTGAACACCTCCTCGCGCACCGCGGCGCGCGACAGCACCAGGTCGTGCAGGCCGCCAGGAAAGCCGAGCACCGCAACGTGCGCGCCGAGCGTGCGGCTCCAGCGCGCGATGTGCCGCCAGTCGAGCACGATGTCCGCTTCGTCGGAGTGCATCGCGAGCACCGGCAGCTCGAGCGCGAGGCCTGCGTGCACGCGCGCGTGCGCGTCGGCGACAGCAGCCAGCCAGCCGAAGTAGGCGGGAAAACCCTCGACGGGCTTCAAGCGCAGGTCGAAGTCCCATTCGCCGCCGTAGTCCCGGTGCAGGCTCTTGACGTACTGCGGCCGCAGCGCGTGCGGATTGTTCAGGAACGGCCTGCGCCGGCCGAGCCCGATCGCCAGGCGCAGCTGCAGCCGCGCGAGGCCGCGCGCGCTGAACTCGAAGAAGGGGCTGTTCAGCCACAGCGCGCGCAGCTGGTCGCGGCGCTCGCCTTGCGCTGCGTACAGCGCGCAGACCAGGCCACCGGTCGAATGCCCGGCGAGCAGTACCGGCGCGCCGATCTCCGCGAGCGCGCGGGAGATCTCGGGGTAATACTCGTCCAGCCGCATGCAAAAGCACGCGTGCTGATGCGGCAGCAGCGAGCGGCCGTGCTTGCGCAGGTCGAGCGCGTAGAACGCGTAGCCCTCCTGTGCGAAACGCAGCGCCATGTGGCGCTGGAAGAAATAGTCGACGAAGCCGTGCACGTAGAGCACCGCGGCGCGCGGGCCACTGCCCGCCGGCAGGCGCACCAGCGTCGCCGCCACCGCACCGTCGTAGTCGGGCGCGAACTCGAGGGTCTTCGCCTCGAAGCCCTGGAGCAGCGCGTCCGGTTGCCAGTCACTCATGACGCGACAGCGCCCAGGCGACGTGCTCGCGCACCAGCGCCGAGGGATGGTCGGCGCGCGCGCGCAGCGCGGCCAGGACTTCCGGCGAGCCCTGCGCATTGCCAAGGCCGACCGCCAGGTTGCGCAACCAGCGCTCGTAGCCGATGCGCCGGATCGCCGAGCCGCGCATGCGCTCGTCGAACTCGTGCTCGCTCCAGGCGAACAGCTCGACCAGCGTCGCCCGGTCGAGGCCATTGCGCACGCGAAAGTCGTCCTCGCGCGAAATCCCGGCGAAGCTGTTCCAGGGGCACACCAGCTGGCAATCGTCGCAGCCGTACACGCGATTGCCGATGAGCGGGCGCAGATCGATCGGGATGGAGCCCTTCGACTCGATCGTCAGGTAGGAGATGCAGCGCCGCGCGTCCAGGCGGTAGGGTGCGCGAATCGCCTGCGTGGGACAGACGTCCAGGCACTTCGTGCAGCGGCCGCAATGCTCCGAGGCCGGCGCGTCGACCGGCAGTGGCAGGTCGCAGTAGATCTCGCCCAGGAAGAACCACGAACCCGCCTCGCGCGACAGCAGCAGTGTGTGCTTGCCGCGCCAGCCGATGCCCGCGCGCGCCGCGAGCTCGACCTCCATCACCGGCGCGGAGTCGGCAAACGCGCGGTAGCGGAACTCTCCGGCTGCCTCGCGCACGCGGTCGGCCAGCCGCTGCAGGCGCGTACGCAGCAGCTTGTGGTAGTCGCGCCCGCGCGCGTAACGCGCCACGTAGGCGCGCCGCCCATCGCCCAGCGCGGGCCACTCATCCTCGAGCGAGCCCGCATAGTCCATGCGGCAGCTGATCACGCGCCGCGTGCCGGGCACGAGCTCGGCCGGTCGCGCACGGAGCGCGCCGTGGCGCGCCATATAATCCATCTCGCCGTGCCAGCCGAGCGAGAGCCACTCGGCAAGCCGGCCCTCGGCCTGCGTCAGATCGGCATCTGCGATGCCGACTGCCTGGAAGCCGAGCTCACCGCCCCACTGCTTGATGCGCGCGCCAAGCGCCTCGTAGTCCATGACCCCGATAATGACCGAAGAGCTCGCCCTGCCGGACGCCGCAGCGACCCGCAGGCTGGGCGCGGCGCTTGCAACGGGCATCGCGCCGGGACGGGTGCTTTACCTTTCCGGCGACCTTGGATCAGGGAAAACCACGCTAGTTCAAGGACTTCTGAGAGAACTGGGCGTCCCGGGACGCGTCAAGAGCCCGACCTATTCTCTGGTTGAACTTTATGAGCTTTCGAGCTTAAACTTCTATCACTTTGATTTCTATCGATTCACGGATCGATCGGAATGGGAAGCCTCGGGATTTCGGCACTATTTCACGCCCGCGACGGCGTGCGTCGTCGAGTGGCCCGAGCGTGCGGGTGGCCTGATCGCCGCGCCGGATCTGCAGGTGAGCCTCACATATGCCGGCGGCGGGCGCAGCGCGCGCCTCACGCCCTGCTCGACGCCAGGTCGTGCGTGGCTCGCCGCTGCGTTGAAGCGCTGGTCACAGGCCTGAGCGCGCTCGCGTTGCAATGCGCCGCGCTGCCGGCGCTTGCGGGCGAGACCGTCGCATCGGCGCGCATCTGGCCGGCGCGCGACTACACGCGCCTGACCCTGGAAACCAAGGCCCCCCTCAAGTACAGCCTGTTCCGCCTCGCGCACCCGGACAGGCTGGTGCTCGATCTGCAGGACGTCGAGCGCGACGACGCGCTGAACGGCCTGGAGGGCAAGGTCAGCAGCGAGGACCCCTACATCGGCAAGATTCGCATCGCGCGCAACCGTCCGGGCGTGTTGCGTCTGGTGCTCGATCTGAAGACCGCGGTCAGGCCGCAGGTCTTCACGCTCAAGCCCATCGGGGACTACGGCTACCGGCTGGTGCTCGATGTCTATCCGCGCGTGGCCGAAGACCCGCTGCTCACGCTGATCGAATCGGACAGCAAGACCACGCCGGCCTACAAGGACGGCGCGGTGGCGCGCCTGGCGACCATCGTGATCGATCCCGGACACGGCGGCGAGGATCCCGGCGCCAGGGGGCGCCACGGCACCTACGAGAAGAACGTGACGCTGATGATCGCGCGCCGCCTGAAGAAGCTTATCGACGCCGAGCCGGGCATGCGCGCCATGCTGACGCGCGACGGCGACTATTACCTGTCGCTCGCGGCGCGCGTGGAGAAGGCGCGGCGCGTGAAAGCGGACCTGTTCGTTTCCATCCACGCCGATGCATTCGTGCAGCCGTACGCGCGCGGCTCTTCGGTGTTCGCGCTCTCCGAGCGGCGCGCGACATCCGAGGCAGCGCGCTGGCTCGCGAAGAGCGAGAACGATGCCGATCTCATCGGCGGGGTGAACCTGGACGTCAAGGACCGCTATCTCGCCAAGACGCTGCTGGATCTGTCGCAAACGGCAACGATCGACTACAGCCTGAAGCTCGGCCAATCGGTGCTGTCCGAGCTCGGACGCGTCAACACGCTGCACCGGGGACGCGTCGAGCAGGCGAGTTTTGCCGTGCTCAAGGCGCCGGACGTTCCCTCGATCCTGGTCGAAACCGCCTTCATCTCCAATCCCCAGGAAGAAAAGCGGCTGACCGACGACGCCTACCAGGACCGCCTGGCGCACGCCATCCTGGACGGCATCAAGCGCTACCTCGCCAAGCACCCGCCAGAGCCGCAGTCACCTCTGGCGTTCAAGTGAGACGCGCCGCACGGCGGCGTAGGCGAGCGGCGTGAGCGAGAGCGCGATCACGCCCAGGATCGCCAGCGTGAGGTTGTCGCGCACCACCGGCAGGTTGCCGAAGAAGTAGCCGGCGGCGACCAGCGACACGACCCAGAGCAGCGCGCCGCCGAGGCTGAAGGCGAGGAACCGCAGGTAGCGCATGCGCCCCACGCCAGCCACGAACGGCACGTAGGTGCGCACGATCGGCAGGAAGCGCGCGATCACCACCGTCTTGCCGCCGTGGCGCTCGTAGAACGCCTCGGTGTAGGCCAGGTGGCGCCGGTTGAACCAGCGCGCGTCGGGCGCCGAGAACACGCGAGGCCCCAGCCAGCGCCCGATCCAGTAATTGACGTTGTCGCCGCATAGCGCGGCGCACACCAGCGTCGCGGCCGCGACCTGCGGCGACATGCCGCCGCTTGCCGCGAGCGCGCCGACCACGAATATCAGCGAGTCGCCGGGCAGGAAGGGTGTGACCACGAGCCCCGTCTCGCAGAACACGATCGCGAAAAGCAGGGCATAGACCCAGGTGCCATAGGCGGCGAGAAAACCGGCCAGATGCTGATCCAGATGCAGCGCGATATCCGCGAGCGAGGCGAGCCATTCCATGCCGCAATTGTAGCGGGAGCGGCGCGTATAATTTGCCGCTTTCCGCGCTTTGCCATGGCCGCCCCAGCACTTCTCTCCCCGAGCGTCGATCGTGTGCGCGCGGCGCGCGCCGCTCCATGAGCTCGATCCGCGTCCTGCCAGAGCTGCTGATCAGCCAGATCGCCGCCGGCGAGGTGGTCGAGCGGCCCGCCTCGGTGCTCAAGGAGCTGATCGAGAATGCCCTGGACGCGGGCGCGCGCGACATCGGCGTGACGCTCGAAGAGGGCGGCGTGCGCCGCGTGCAGGTCGAGGACGACGGCGCGGGCATCGCGCGCGAGGACCTCGCGCTCGCGCTGGCGCGCCACGCGACCAGCAAGATCGCTTCGCTCGAGGACCTCGAGGCGGTCGCCTCGCTCGGCTTCCGCGGCGAAGCGCTCGCCTCGATCGCGGCGGTGGCGCGCGTCGAGATCGCCTCGCGCGAGAAGGCGGCGCCGCACGCCTACAGCGTGCGTGCCGAGGGCGGCGGCGCGCACCGGCCCGCACCCGCGGCGCGCGCGCCGGGCACGACGGTGGCGGTGAGCGACCTGTACTTCAACACGCCCGCGCGGCGCAAGTTCCTGCGCACCGCGGCCACGGAATTCGGCCACTGCGAAGACGTGTTCCGCCGCGCGGCGCTCGCTCGCCCGGAGCTCGCCTGGTCGCTCAGGCACAATTCCCGGTTCAGCGCGCGCCTCAAGCCGCAGCCGCTCGCCGCGCGCGCGGCGGCCCTGCTCGGGCGCGAGTTCGCCGACAGCGCCCTCGCGGTCGAGGCTCAAGCCGGCGGGCTGCGCCTGAGCGGCCTGGCCGGCAGCCCGCAGGCGGCGCGCAGCCGCGCCGACGCGCAGTATTTCTACGTCAACGGGCGCTTCGTGCGCGACCGCCTGCTCGCGCACGCGGCGCGCGAGGCCTGGGCGGAGCTGCTGCACGGCGAGCGCCAGCCGGCCTACGTGCTGTTCCTCGAGCTCGACCCGCGCGGGGTGGACGTCAACGTGCATCCCGCCAAGACCGAGGTGCGCTTTCGCGACGCGCGCGCGGTGCACCAGTTCGTCCTGCACGCGCTCAGGCGCGCGCTGTCGCCGGCCGCCGCGGCGGCGCCGGTCGCGTACGCCGCGCTTGCGCCGACGAGCGCCGCTCCGGCTCAGGCTGCGCTCGGCATCGAGCAGCCGGTTGCCGCCTACCAGTCGTTCATCGCCGCCGCCGCGCGGCCCGCGCCGCTCGCCGCAGCCGTGCCGCACGAGTCGCCGCCGCTCGGCTACGCGCTCGCGCAGCTGCACGGCGTCTACATCCTTGCGCAGAACGAGGCGGGCCTCGTGCTCGTCGACATGCACGCCGCGCACGAACGCATCGTGTTCGAGCGGCTCAGGCACTCGCTCGAGGCGGGCGCGGTGCAGCGCCAGGCGCTGCTCGTGCCGAGCGTGTTCCGCGCCGAAGCGCTGGAAGTGGCGACCGCCGAGGAGAACGCCCCGGCGCTCGAGCAGCTCGGCCTGGAGATAAGTGCCGCGGGGCCGAGCGAGCTGGCGGTGCGCGCCGCGCCTGCCGCGCTCGCCGCTGGCGACGTCGCGGCGCTTGCGCGCAGCGTGCTCGCGGAGCTGCGCGAATACGGCGCCGCGCAAGCGCTCGCCGCGCGGCGCGACCAGCTGCTCGCCGGCATGGCCTGCCACGCCGCGGTGCGCGCCAACCGCGCGCTCAGCGTGCCGGAAATGAACGCGCTGCTGCGCGAAATGGAAGCCACCGAGCGCTCGGGGAGCTGCAACCACGGGCGGCCGACCTGGTACCAGCTGACCCTCGCCGACCTGGACAAGCTCTTCCTGCGAGGCCGCTAGTGGCGCCGGTCGCGCTCGCGCTCCTCGGGCCGACCGCGAGCGGCAAGTCGGCGCTGGCGATGCGCCTGGCGACGCGCCTGCCCGCAGAAATCGTGAGCGTGGACTCGGCGCAGGTGTACCGCGGCATGGACATCGGCACGGCCAAGCCCTCTCCCGCCGAGCGCGCGCAGGTGCCGCACCACCTGATCGACCTGATCGATCCCACCGGGAGCTATTCCGCGGGACGCTTCCGCGCCGACGCGATCGCCGCCGTGCAGGGCATCCTCGAGCGCGGCCGCGTGCCGCTGCTGGTGGGCGGCACGATGCTCTATTACCGGGCGCTCGCGCAGGGCATCGATGCGCTGCCCGCCGCGGACCCGGCGCTGCGCGCCGCGATCGACGCCGAGGCACGCGCGCGCGGCTGGCCGGCGCTGCACGCCGAGCTCGCGCGCCTCGATCCGGCGACGGCGCGGCGCCTGAAGCCCACCGACGCCCAGCGCATCCAGCGCGCGCTCGAAGTCTGCCGCGCGAGCGGCCGGCCGCTCTCGGCGCTGCACAGCACGCCGGGCGCCGCGCCGCCGTTCCGCCTCGCCGCGCTGGCGCTGGTGCCGGCCGAGCGCGCGCGGCTGCACGCGCGCATCGCCGAGCGCTTCGAGCGCATGCTCGCGGCGGGCCTGGTCGAGGAGCTGCGCGCGTTGCGCGCGCGCTGCGCGCTCGACGCGGCGCTGCCCAGCATGCGCTGCGTCGGCTACCGGCAGGCCTGGGCCTTCCTCGAAGGCGAGCTCGACCGCGCGGCGCTGCGCGACAAGGGCGTGGCGGCGACGCGCCAGCTCGCCAAGCGCCAGCTCACCTGGCTGCGCGCCATGCGTGCGGACGCGGTGCTCGACCCGTTCGCGCCCGACGCGACGCAGCGCTTCGACGAGGCCGCCGACCGGCTGTTGCGGGCGCACGGCTAGAATTGAACGCTGCGGTTTCTGGAGGCAGGCATGCAGATCGGCATCGTGGGGCTCGGCAGGATGGGCGGCAACATGGCGCGGCGCCTGGCGCGCGGCGGGGTGCGCGTGCTCGGCTTCGATCGCGAGCGTGCGGCGCGCGCAGCGCTGGCCGGCGAGAAGGGCGTCGAGTGCGTCGACGGGCTCGCGGCGCTGTGCGCGCATCTTCCCGGAGAGCGCGTCGTGCTGACCATGCTGCCCGCGGGAAGTCCGAGCGAGGACGCGCTCGCCGAGCTGGCGCCGCTGCTCTCCGCGGGCGACCTGGTGGTCGACGGCGCGAACGCCTTCTACAAGGACTCAATGCGGCGCGCGCTGGAGCTCTCGCGCGCAGGCCTGCGCTTCGTCGATGCCGGCGTCTCGGGCGGCATCCATGGACTCGCGCAGGGCTACTGCCTCATGCTCGGGGGCACGCCGAAGTCGATCGAGATGTTCGCGCCCTTCGCGCGCATTCTCGCGCCGGGCGCCGAGCGCGGCTGGATGCATTGCGGCGCAAGCGGCGCGGGCCACTTCGCGAAGATGGTGCACAACGGCATCGAGTACGGAATGATGCAGGCGCTCGCCGAGGGCCTGGCGCTCGTCGAGGCGCGGGCCGACTTCGGCATCGACCGCGCGCGCCTCGCCGAAACCTGGCGCCATGGCAGCGTGGTGCGCTCGTGGCTGCTCGACCTTTGCGCTGAGGCGCTGGCGGCCGATCCGTCGCTCGCCGGGATCGCCCCCGTGGTTGCCGATTCGGGCGAGGGGCGCTGGACGGTGCTCGAGTCGGTCGAGCTCGGTGTGCCGGCGCCGGTGATCACGATGGCGCTGATGAGCCGCTTCTCGAGTCAGGGCCGGGCCGACTATGCGCGCAAGCTGCTCGCCACGCTGCGCGCCAAGTTCGGCGGCCATGCGGTGACGCGCAGCTGAGCCGTCGCGGCGCGTGATCGTCGTCGTGATGGGCGTCTCCGGGGTCGGCAAGACGACCATCGGGCAGCTGCTCGCGCACAGGCTGGCTTGTGAATTCCTCGACGCGGACGATTTCCATCCGCCCGCGAACGTCGCGAAGATGGCCGCGGGCACGCCGCTGGAGGACGCGGACCGGTGGCCCTGGCTCGATCGTCTGAACGTGCTGCTGCGCGAGCGCGCGGCGCGCGGTGCGAGCGCCGTGCTCGCCTGCTCGGCGCTCAAGCACGCCTACCGCGAGCGGCTGTGCGGCGGCGTGGCGCGCTGCCGGCTGGTGTACCTGCACGCGGACGCGCGAGTGCTGCGCGCCCGGCTTGCCGCGCGCACGCACCGCTACATGCCCCCGTCCCTGCTCGACAGCCAGCTCGCGACGCTCGAGCCGCCGGAGAACGCCATCGCCGTGGACGCCGCCGCCCCGCCGGAGCGCTGCGCGGAGGTCATCGCCGCCGCGCTGACATGGCCTTAAGAATGGGTTAAGGCCGCGGGGCGAGCATGCGCCCCGTACAGCGCGCGAAATGCGCGCACCAGGTAAACGAGGAGATCGACATGAAACGCAGAAGCATCGTCGCGGGCTTCGCCGCCGCCGGGCTGCTCGCGCTCGGCGCATGGGGCGGCATCCACGCGGACGACCTGTGGTCGAGGGCGCAGGCGGCCACTCCGGGGGCGCCGCCCGCTGCCCACGCCGCCCCGACGGCCGCGCTCGCGCTGCCGAACTTCACCTCGATCGTCGACGCCAATCGCGGGGCGGTGGTCAACATCACGGTTACCGAGAACGAGAAGACGTCGGAGCAGTCGCAGATTCCCGACTTCGGCAACGACCCGTTCTCGCAGTTCTTCCGGCACTTCCAGATCCCGATGCCGCAGCCGGGGCCGACGCGCGGCCTGGGCTCCGGCTTCATCGTGCGCTCTGACGGCGTCGTCCTGACCAACGCGCACGTGGTCGACGGCGCGAGCGACGTCGTCGTCAAGCTCTCCGATCAGCGGGAGTTCAAGGCCAAGGTGCTCGGCGTGGACAAGCCGACCGACATCGCCGTGCTCAAGATCGACGCCAAGAACCTGCCCACCGTCAAGCTGGGCGACTCAAGCTCGGTGCGCGTCGGGCAGTGGGTGGTGGCGATCGGATCGCCCTACGGCTTCGAGAACACGGTCACCGCGGGAATCGTGAGCGCCACCTCGCGCGCCCTGCCCGACGGCACCTACGTACCCTTCATCCAGACCGACGCGGCGGTGAATCCCGGCAATTCGGGCGGGCCGCTCTTTAACATGAGCGGTGAAGTGATCGGCATCAACTCGCAGATCTATTCGCAGACCGGCGGCTTCCAGGGGCTGTCGTTCGCGATCCCGATCGACGTCGCATCGCAGGTCGAGCAGCAGCTGATCGCGCACGGCAAGGTCGAGCGCGGCCGCATCGGCGTCGCGATCCAGCAGGTAACGCAGGGGCTGGCGCAGTCCTTCGGCCTCGACAAGCCGCGCGGCGCGCTGGTCGCCTCGGTCGAGAAGAACGGGCCGGCGGGCAAGGCCGGCCTGAAATCCGGCGACGTGATCCTTGCGGTGAACGGCCAGGCAGTCGACACCTCGAACCAGCTGCCGCCCATGGTGGCGAACATCAAGCCGGGCAGCAAGGCGACGCTGCAGATCTGGCGCGACGGCGGCAAGAAGGATGTCGAGGTCGTTGTCGGCGAGCTGAAAGGCGACCAGATCGCGAGCGCCTCGGGCGGCAGCCAAAACGGGCGTCTCGGACTCGCGGTTCGTCCGCTCACCAAGGACGAGCGCGAGCAGACGCAGATCGACGGCGGGCTGCTCGTCGAAAACGTCAGCGGGCCGGCTGCGCAGGCCGGCATCGAGCAAGGCGACGTCATCCTCTCGGTGAACGGAACGCCGGTGAAATCGGTCGCCCAGCTGCGCGCGCTGATCGCCAAGTCCGGCAAACACGTCGCGCTGCTCGTGCAGCGCCAGGACGCGAAGATCTTCGTACCGGTGGAGCTCGGCTGAGCTCCAGCGTCGAAGAGCGGGCGGCGCCGGCACCCCACCCCCCCCAGCCGGCGCCGCCCTGCTTTCCCGTTCCCACCCTCCAAGCGAAAGGAGCACATCATGACCAAGACCGCTACGGTTCTTTTCGCCGCGCTGCTTTCCGCCGGCGTCGCACACGCAAGCACTTCGTCCAGCGACCTGCCCGCGCCGCAGACGCGCGACGGAATCAGCTGGCTCTCCGGCGGCATCGGCGAGTCGCAGGCGCGCGCCTTCCGGGAGCAGGCTGCTCACTATCCGCTTTCGCTCGAGTTCGTCGTCAAGCCCGCAGCCAAGGACATGCGCGCAGAATTCACCGCCGACGTGCCGGTCACGGTGCGCAACGCGCATGGCAAGGTGGTCCTGAGCGCCACCGCGCAGGGTCCGTTCATGCTCATCAAGCTTCCGCAAGGCAGCTACCAGGTGCTCGCCGAGCACGACGGCAGGAAGATCGAGCGCCGCGTGGTGGTCGGCCGCGCTCATCGCAGCGTCGTGTTCGAGTGGCCGGCGCAGCACGCGTAGAATAGCGCGCCTCTCTGGGAGGCGAAGCGATGCGGCTGCTGCTGGTCGAGGACGACCGCATGATCGGCGAGAGCGTGCAGAAGGGCCTGAGGCTGGACGGCTTTTCGGTCGACTGGGCGCAGGACGGCCGCTCCGCCGAGCTGGCGCTGGAAACCGAGCGCTACGACTGCGTGCTGCTCGACCTGGGGTTGCCGAAGAAGGACGGCCTCGAGCTGCTGCGCGACCTGCGTGCCCGGCGCGACCCGGTCCCGGTCGTGGTGATCACCGCGCGCGACGCGGTCCCCGAGCGCATCAAGGGCCTGGACACGGGCGCAGACGACTACCTGGTCAAGCCCTTCGACCTCGACGAACTCGCGGCGCGCGTGCGTGCGGTAGTGCGCCGGCGCGACGGCCGCGCGGAGCCGGTCATCGAGCACCTGGGTCTCGTGCTGCGGCCCGCCACGCACGAGGCGACTTTCGAGGGCCAGCCGCTGATGCTGTCGCAGCGCGAGTTCGCAGTGCTCGAGGCGCTGCTCACCCGGCCCGGCGCAATTCTTTCGCGCGCGCAGCTCGAAGAGCGCATCTACGGCTGGGGAGAGGAAGTCGAGTCGAACGCCGTCGAAGTGTTCGTGCACGGCCTGCGCAGGAAGCTGGGCTCGGACTTCATCCGCACGGTACGCGGCGCAGGCTACATGGTGCCGAAGTCCAGATGATCTCGATCCGGCGCCGGCTGCTCGCCTGGCTGCTGGGCGGCACGGCGCTCGCCGTCGCCGCGGGCACCGTGTCCACGTTCCTCATGGCGCGCGAGGAGGCCAATGCGCTCGCCGACTACCAGCTGCAGCAGATGGCACTCTCGTTCCGCGATCACGCGCTCGCGAGCGGCCTCATCGCCCGGGAGGACAATCCCGCCCACGGCCTTGAGGTGCTGGTGCAGATCTGGGACCAGCAGGGCGTGCGCCTGTACATCTCTCATCCGAAGGCCGGCATCCCGGACCGCGCGCAGCTCGGCTTCGCCGACGTCTCGGCGCCGGGCGGGCGCTGGCGCGTGTTCTCGGTACAGCTCCAGGACCACGTCATCCAGGTCGCGCAGCGCTACTCGGTGCGCGACCGCATCGCGGCGCGGCTAGCGCTGCGCACCGCCTGGCCGATGGTCGCCGTGCTGCCGCTGCTCGGGCTTCTGATCTGGCTCACGGTCGGCAAGGGCCTCTCGCCGATCGAGCGCCTTGCGCGCGACGTGGGGCGCCGCTCGCCGGACGCGCTCGCGCCGCTCGAGGAACGCGGGCTGCCGCGCGAGGTGCAGCCGCTGGTGCACGCGCTGAACGACCTGCTGCACAGGCTGCAGCGCGCCCTCGAGACGCAGCGCGCCTTCGTGGCCGACGCGGCGCACGAGCTGCGCACCCCGCTCGCCGCGCTGCGCCTGCAGGCGCAAATCGCGGAGCGCGCGGCGCAGGACGGAGAACGGCGCGACGCGCTCGGCAGCCTGAAGCGCGGCGTCGAGCGGGCGAGCCACCTGGTGCAGCAGCTGCTCACGCTGGCGCGCGAGGAGGACCAGGCGGCGCAGGCGCCGAGCGTGCCGGTGCGGCTGGACGAGCTGGCGCGCGAGGTGATCGGCGAGCACGCATCGCTCGCGCACGACAAGTCGATCGACCTCGGCATGGCGCGCGAGGAGCCGCTGTCGGTCGAGGGCAATCCGGCGGGCCTGCGCACGCTGCTGTCCAACCTGGTCGACAACGCGGTGCGCTACACGCCCGCCGGCGGCAGCATCGACGTCTCGCTCGCGCGCGAAGGCGGCGAGGCGGTGCTCGAGGTGAGCGACAGTGGGCCGGGAATTCCGCCCGCCGAGCGCGCGCGTGTGTTCGATCGGTTCTATCGCCGCGCGGGCGACGGGACGGAGGGCAGCGGACTGGGACTGGCGATCGCCAGCCAGGTAATCGCGCGGCATCGGGGCTCGATCGTGCTCGGCGACTCGCCCAAGGGCGGCCTCAGGGTCGTGCTGCGCCTGCCGCTCGGGGCGCGCTAGCAGACGCCGCGCGGGCGGCGCGGCGTCAGGCAATCAGCGGGACGATCAGCAGCGCGACGATGTTGATGATCTTGATGAGCGGGTTGACCGCCGGGCCGGCGGTGTCCTTGTAGGGGTCGCCCACCGTGTCCCCGGTGACCGCGGCCTTGTGTGCGTCCGAGCCCTTGCCGCCGTAGTTGCCGTCCTCGATGTACTTCTTGGCGTTGTCCCAGGCCCCGCCGCCGGTGGTCATCGACACGGCGACGAAGAGCCCGGTGACGATGGTGCCCATCAGCACGCCGCCGAGCGCCTGAGCACCGAGCAGGATGCCCACCACGATCGGGATCAGCACAGGCAGCAGCGAGGGCAGCACCATTTCCTTGATCGCCGCGCGCGTGAGCATGTCGACCGCGCGCGAGTAGTCGGGCTTGGTCTTGCCCTCCATGATGCCCGCGATCTCCTTGAACTGGCGCCGCACCTCGATCACCACCGAGGCGGCGGCGCGTCCCACGGCCTCCATCGCCATGGCGCCGAACAGGTACGGCACCATCCCGCCGATGAACAGGCCGATGATCACCATGTGGTTCGACAGATCGAAGCTGAACGCGTGCTGGCCCGCCTTCTCGAGCGCGTGCGTGTAGTCGGCGAACAGCACCAGCGCGGCGAGCCCGGCCGAGCCGATCGCATAGCCCTTGGTCACCGCCTTGGTGGTGTTGCCGACCGCGTCGAGCGGGTCGGTGATCGCGCGCACGCTGTCGGGCAGCTCGGCCATCTCGGCGATGCCGCCGGCGTTGTCGGTGATCGGGCCGTACGCGTCGAGCGCGACCACGATGCCGGTCATCGACAGCATCGCGGTGGCGGCGATGGCGATGCCGTACAGGCCGGCCAGCGCGTAGGACGCGAAGATCGCCACGCACACCGCGAACACCGGCCAGGCGGTCGCCTTCATCGACACCCCCAGGCCGGCGATGATGTTGGTGCCGTGCCCGGTGGTCGACGCCTGGGCGATGTGGCGCACCGGCTTGAAGTCCGTGCCGGTGTAGTACTCGGTGATCCACACCATGAATCCCGTGAGCACCAGGCCGACGGCGGCCGCGCCCCACAGGTGCCAGACCGTGATCATCTTCATGCCGCCGGCTATTTCGAACGGCACGTTGGCGACGATGCCGCCCATCAGCCACTGCGTGATCGGATAGAACGCGATCAGCGCGAGAACGCCGGCGACCCAAAGCCCCTTGTAAAGCGCGGGCATCACATTCTTGTCGCCCGGCTTGGCCTTGACGAACCATGTGCCGACGATCGAGGCGAGGATCGAGAAACCGCCGATCGCGAGCGGATAGATCGCAGCGTTCGGCGTTTCGCTGTGCACCATCAGCGCGCCGAGCAGCATCGTGGCGATAATCGTGACCGCGTAGGTCTCGAACAGGTCCGCGGCCATGCCGGCGCAATCGCCCACGTTGTCGCCGACGTTGTCGGCGATCACCGCCGGGTTGCGCGGATCGTCCTCGGGGATGCCGGCTTCGACCTTGCCCACCAGGTCGGCGCCGACGTCGGCGCCTTTGGTGAAGATGCCGCCGCCCAAGCGCGCGAAGATCGAGATGAGCGAGCCGCCGAAGCCGAGGCCGACCA
>Ga0187776_10000358_pt1 | contig 22181 bp, 19 predicted proteins | sample 0216_BV02_MP12_2_FD_132426 | JGI IMG/M metagenome (GOLD analysis project Ga0187776, IMG submission 132426) | Tropical peat soil microbial communities from peatlands in Department of Meta, Colombia - 0216_BV02_MP12_20_MG | ecosystem: Environmental > Terrestrial > Soil > Wetlands > Peat | place...
CGAGACGGGCGCGCCCGGCTTCGGCCGGACGGAGTACGCGGAGGCGATCGTCTTGCCGTGTCCGTTCTGGCGATGGTCGACGAGCACGCCGCGTCGCTTGCGCTTCAGCCACTCCGTGGTCACGAGGCCCGGATGCTGGGCCTCGAGCCCACGCGACACGCCTTCGGCCGTCTCATAGGTGTCGTGGTAGGTGGAGCGACGCGCGATCGGCACCAGGACGTGGATGCCGTCCGCGCCGCTCGTCTTCGCGTGCGAGCGCAGCTCGAGCTTCTCCAAGGCCTCGCGGATGAGGTGCGCCACCCGGATCGCCTCCACGAAGCCGTTGCGCGTGTCCGGCGGGTCGAGGTCGAAGACGACGTAGTCCGGCCGGTCGGGCTTGTCGACCCGTGAGTACCAGGCGTTCATGTCGATGCAGTTCATCTGCACCATCCAGACGAGCGCCGCCGTCTCGTTGACGAGCGTGAAGTCGACGAGCCGCGACTCGCCCGCGCGCGGCCAAGTACGAAACTGCCGGGTCGGGATCCACGGAGGCCTGCCCTTCGGCGCCTGCTTGTGGAAGTACGCCTGCCCCCGGATGCCGTGGGGATACCGCTTGAGCGTGAACGGCCGGTTGCGCAGGTGCGGGACGATCGCGTCTCCGACCTCGACGTAGTACTTCGCGAGGTCGCCCTTGGTCACGCCGTCGCCGGGAAACAGAACGCGATCCGGATGCGTCAGCCGGACCGTGTGGCGTCCGACCCGGATCTCGTCGCTCGCCGCCACCAGCACAGGATGCACGGTGACGCTGGTGCGGGGCCCGGTGAAGGGCCCCGCACCAGTCCAGAGATCGAGTCGTCCTACGGAACGAGGACGCCGTCCACGAACAGTTGGATCGCGCCCGCCGCCAGTTCGCCCGAGGCCACCGTGTCGATGCCCCCGAACGTCTCGAAGTCGAGCTGGTCGCCGGCTTCTGCGTGCAAAAGCTCGACCGCCGGGGCCTGGCCGCTCACGTTCACGTCGCCGGCCACGCCGGCGACGGTGAAGGCGTCGTTCCCGTTGGTGCCGTTGACGACCACGCGGTCGACCTGGCCGTCACCGGTAGTGCCGCCGAGGGTGCCGGCGAGGTCGAGGTCGACCTGCGTGACGTCGGTGCCGGCCAGGTTGTCGACCGTCACGTTGTCTGCGCCGCCGAGCGCGTTGAAGACCACCCGCTCGACACCGCCGGTGTCCATCGTGATGTTGCCCGGGTTGCGGAAGAACCGCAGCCGGTTCCCGTTCGCAGACAGGTCGACTGTCTCCGCTGCGGCGGCGCCGTTGAAGACCAGCGTGTCCCTGCCGTCCTCGCCGTCGATCGTGTCGCTGCCGTCGCCCGGGTCCCAGACGAAGATGTCGCTGCCCGCGCCGAGAGCCGCGCGGTCGTTGCCCCCGTTGCCGTCGATCGAGTCGTTGCCGTTGCCGCCGAGGAGCGTCTCGGCACCCGGGCCGCCCGCGATCGCGTCGTTGCCGTCCCCGCCGTCGAGGAACTCGGTGATCGCGCCGGCTGTAAGCCCGGTGGCGGAGATGGAGTCGTCTCCGTCGAGGCCCTCGACGAAGAGCTGGTCGGCCGGCTCCTGATGGTGGATCGCGATCTGCGTGTGAAGGCCGGAGACCGTGACGTCCGACGAGTCGCCGGCGGCGGTGATCGCATCGTTTCCGTTGGTGCCGTTGACCGTGACGCTGTCGGTCTGGCCGTCACCCGCAGTGCCGCCGAGCGTTCCGGCGAGGTCGAGGTTGAGGTTCCTGACGTCGGTGTGGCTGAGGTCGTTGACCGTGATCGCGTCGGCGCCGCCGAGCGCGTTGAAGTCGATCTGCTCGACCCGGTGCGTGTCCATCGTGATGTTCGCGGGATTACGGAAGAACCGCAGTCGGTTCCCGCTTGCCGACAGGCTGACCGTCTCCGAAGCGGCGGCGCCGTTGAACACCATTGCGTCGGTGCCCGGCCCGCCCTCGATCGTGTCGCTGCCGTCGCCCGGGTCCCAGACGAAGGTGTCGTCGCCCGGGCCGAGGTCGGAGGTGTCATTGCCCGCGTTCCCGTCGATCCGGTCGTTGCCGGGACCGCCGATCAGCGCCTCCGCTCCGGCCCCTCCCGAGATCGTGTCGTCGCCCGGCCCGCCGTCGATCCTCGTCGGGATCGTGTTGGTGAATGCCCCGTTGGCGTCGTCGATGCGCAGGCTGTCGTCGCCCCCGCGCCCATCGATGCTGATCTGCTGGATCTCCGCGCGTGGGAAGCTGAAGTCGGCGGAGCCGTCGTCGCCGAGGTCCACCTGGACGACTGTCGAGTCGCCCGGCGCGAGCCGAAGCGCGATCGCATCGTTCGTTTCGGCTCCTTCCACACGGAGGGCGCCATGCTGAAGCCGCACGCGCGCGGGCTCGGAGTGGTGCTGGGGCCGTGCCGATGCCTGTGCCGGGACCAGGGCGGCAGCTACGGCGGCGACGCCGACTGCGGCCGCCCACAGGAGGCGCCCGGGACTTGCCGTGTCCTTCGTGAGTCGAAGGTTCGTCATGGTCGTTCCTTTCCGAGTCGTTGACCCCTCTGGCGCCTAGAGACCCCGGATGCGCGGGTCTATTCCCGGAGGCAGCTCGCCCGTGCCCGAACAGCCGGGAATAGACGAGCGCGGCGCGGTGTCTTCTTCACTCAGAGACATTCGTGGCGCGCCGCTCGGGGCGCGCAGCCCGATGTACCGTGGAGGTCGTCATGCGGATGAGACGGGGTCGCGACGAGGAAGGCGATGTTGACGGGGTCGCCGAGCTGGCGGCGCTCGCCGATGGGTCGATCGCGCGCGAACGCCGCGCTGACCTCGAGGCGCAGATCGCCGCGTCTCCGGCTCTTGCCGAGGAGCTCGCCGAGCAGGAACGGGCCGTCGCGCTCCTTCGCGGCGCGGGCGAGGCAGTCGACGCTCCGGCCGGGCTGAAAGCAAGGCTCGAGGCGCAACGATCCCCGCGCAGCGTCAGAGCTCCGCGACGCCTCGCTCTCGGCGGAGCTGTCGCCGCTGTCGTGGCAGCCGCGGCGGTCGCCGTGGCGGTTGTGGTGGTCGGCTCCGGCTCGCAGGGCACGCGCCTTCAGGCCGCTCTCGGGTCGACCAGGCTCGCACCCGGAGCCAGCGGCGAGGCGACGCTGACGAAGACATCCTCGGGGTGGCGGATCCACCTCGACGCCACGGGGCTTCCGCGCCTCTCGCGCGACCGCTTCTACGAGGCTTGGCTGCGGAGCTCGTCCGGTGTGCTCGTGCCGATCGGGACGTTCAACGAGGGCCGGAACGTGACGCTGTGGGCCGGGGTCTCACCGGCGAGCTACAAGGTGCTGACCGTCACGCGCGAGCGGGCGGACGGCAACCAGGCCTCGTCGGGTCAGAAGGTTCTCGTCGGCCCGGTCCGCACCGGCTGATCCGCCTCACTCCGAGCCGCCCTCGATCTGCCGTACGACCTGCTGGCGGGCGCGGTAGAGCCGGCTCATGACAGTCCCCTCAGGAATCCGCAGGGCCTTGGCCGTCTCCTTGTAGGAGAGCCCTGTGACGTCGACCGCGACGAGCACGTCGCGATAATCGGCGGGAAGAGCGGCCACCGCCGCATAGACCTCGCCGGTCTCGACCGCAGCCGCCGGATCTGTCGCGTGTGGATCGGCGACGACGTCGAGCTGCTCGTCAGGCAGCGGCGCGGTCCGGAGCCTGCGGCTTTCGGTGCGCTTTTGGTTCAGGAACGTGTTGCGAAGCGTTCTGAGGAGGTACCCAAAGTCGTCCTCGTTGCGGAGGAAGCGAGGCTTCGCCAGCACCCTGGCGTACGTCTCCTGCACGAGGTCCTCGGCGTCCTCTCGCGACCCGCACAATGCCCACGCAGCTCGAAACAGTCGGTCGATGTGGTCGCTCGCATGCTGCGGATCCAGTCGCACCCGCTCGGCGGAGGACACTGCCCGGCTGAGGGTGACCTGGTACATCTCTCGTCAGATACGCGGGAAGGTTCAGCCCGGTTGTGCCGCTGTGGCCGCGAGGGTTGACAGCAGGGTCAGCGCGGTAGCGGCCGGCGTGCCCGGCGCGGCGCTGTAGACCATCAGCACCTGCCCGTTTGCGCCGGGAACCGACAGCCGATCCCAGTCGAGCTCGATCTCGCCGACCTCAGGGTGGTTGAAGGTCTTGCGGCCTTTCATCCTCTTCACGACGCCGTGCTCTTTCCAGAGCTGCCGGAAAACTGGCGAGCGCTCGATGAGCTCGGAGATCAGCGCCTGGACCCGCTGGTCAGGCTGGCCCTGCGCGTACCGCACACGGAGCGACGCGACGAGGCCGGACCCGTCCCACCCGCCCGCGAAGAAGAGTTCCCGGATTTCGGGATCCAGGAAGATGAGCCGCGCCATGTTCCGCTCCTCGCGTGGCCGCCGCTCGAAGCCACAGAACAGGGCCGACGCGGTCGGGTTCCACGCGAGCAGGTCGAGCCAGGGCCCGACGATGAACGCCGGCAGGGGCTCGACGGCGGCGAGCAACCGGAGCAGGCCTGGCCGAACGTCCTCGAACGGGTCGACCTCGTATGCCGAGGCGCGGCCGGCCAGGGCGTAAAGATGCTTCCGCTCGACCGCGTCGAGCCGAAGAGCGCGCGCGAGAGAGTCGAGCACGGGCTCTGAGGGCGTGATCCTCCCCGCCTCCAGCCTCTTGATGTAGTCGACGCTGACGGCGGCCAGGGCGGCCACCTCTTCGCGTCTCAGTCCCTCTACCCGCCGGCCGCGGCCGGCCCTGAACCCGACATCCTCGGGCTGGATCTGGGCCCGCCGTGATTTGAGGAACTCACCCAGCTCGTTGCTCATGCAGCGATTGTGGCAGGCCGCCGCACCGCTGATCCAGGGCTGATTCGTCCCCGTCTGACGGGAATACGCGGCGGCCTGCTTGCAACGAGCACGCTCGAACGCTCACGCGTCGGCGGCGGGTACGAGCTCGTCGAACGACGCCGAGAGCTGTGCGAACGGGTGGTAGAACGCCTCGAGGGCACGCTCCGGCGGGACGGCGAAGACGAGCGTCTCGTCGTGCGCGGAGTCCCAGACTTCCACCGTGGTGGTGTTCTCGAGCGGGGTCCAGTAGAGCGTCACCTCGATTCCGCCGCTGACGCGGCGTGCCAGCTCGCGGCGGGGCTCGACGACCAGCTCGCCCAACTGCTCTTCCATGATCTCGATCCTTTCTCTACTTCACCGGGGAATCGGATGGGGCCGCCGAACGAAGGCGGCCCCGTTTGACGTCCTTCAGCCCGTGGCCGGGGAGGCCATCGAGGCGATCTTGTTGCCGGCAGGCGAGACCGCCCACCACTTGCCGCCGAAGTCGTCGAGGCCCTGACCGCTGGTCATGCCCTTCGACGTGTCGCCGGAGAACCGGTAGAGCGGGTGGTGGCGGTACGTGACCTGGAGACGGCCGTCGGCCCGGCGGGTCGTGCCGAGCAGCGACTGGTTCGCCCCTGCGACTGCCTGCGGCTTGCCCGAGGCAATCAGCGGAGGCCAGTAGGCGGCGCACGCACCTGCGCACGCGCTCTTGCCGTTCCGGTCCTTGGCGAAGAGGTACAGCGTGCGGCCGCGCCCGTCGACAAGGATCCGTCCCAGGCTGGAGTTCGCGGCGGCGACCTTCGCGCTCGCGGATGCCGAGCTCGTCGACGCCGAAGCGACGCTGAGCCCGAGCGTGAGCGACAACGCGGCGGCGACAGCGCCGATCGTGAGAACCAAGCCCTTCATTTCATGCTCCTTCCCGATGCGTTTCGCTATCGCGGTGCGATAGCTGCTGTTGCTCGAGAAGGACCCCGGCGAGTCTCGGTTATTCCCGTCGCCGGTCGGCTACTGCTGGTATCGCTCCACGACGTCGGGCGACCGCAGCTCGGCGCCCTCCGGGTCGTGGCCTGCGTTGCGACGGGCGCGGCGCTGCCGGAGGAGATCCCAGCATTGGTCGAGCGACACGCGCAGCGATTCCAGCCGCTGCCGGTCGGCCTCGCTCGCCTCGCCTGCGGACTCGCGCTCCCAGAGCCGGTGCTCCTCGCTGACCATCTGGTCGATCGAATCGAGAAACTGGTGGTCGTCCACGTCTCCTCCTCTTGTCAGGTCGTCAGGCGGGTGCTGCGCGCGCGACCGAGTCGTAGTCCTGCGGGTGTATGCGTTTGGCATTGGCGAGGAGCTTCGCGACGAGCAAGCCGAAGACGAAGCCGCCGACGTGGGCGAAGAAGGCGGTGCCGCCGCCGTTTGCGCTCGACGTGAACAGCCCGAAGTTCGCCTCGAACAGCTGGTACAGGAACCAGAAGCCGAGGAAGACGTAGGCAGGGAGTGTGATGGGCCAGAAGACGATGAGGCCGAACACGCGCGAGGTCGGGTAGAGGATGAAGTAGGCGCCGAGGACGGCTGCGATCGCTCCGCTCGCGCCGAGGTTGGGGACACGCGCGTCGACGGCATTGCCGAACAGAAGTGTCATCGCCGTCTGGGTCAGCGTCGCGACGAAGCCGCCCGCGAAGTAGAAAGCGAGATAACGCAGCGGCCCGAACGCGTCCTCGACGTTCTTGCCGAAGATCGCCAGGAACAGCATGTTGCCGAGGATGTGGTCCCAGCTCCCGTGCAGGAACATCGAAGTGATCCAGGCGACCCCCCAGGACTCGGGGGCATGGCAGGAGCCGTTGACCGCACACGGGTAGAAGGAGGCGTGGTAGATCGACGAGTCCAGGTGAGGCAGCTCGTAGAAGATCCAGACCGCGAAATTCGCGACGATCAGCGCTGTGTTGACGAACGGGAAGTTGCGCGCCTTCAGACCGTCCGAGAGCGGGAGCATGACGGGAGTATTAGAGGAAAATGGCCCGCGTGCCGGAGCTCCTGTACCTCGAGCGCCCGGCCGACGGCGACGCCGCCGGCCTCCTCGTTCTCCATCACGGCCGCGGCGCCGACGAGCTCGACCTGCTCCCGCTCGCGGACGTACTCGATCTCGAGCGAAGGCTGCACGTCGTCACGCCGCGCGCGCCCCTCACCCTTCCCGGCAGTCCGGGCTACCACTGGTACCTGGTTCCCCGGGTCGGATACCCGGATCCAGAGACCTTTCGAGCCGCATGCGACGATCTCGCCGGCTTCCACGACGAGCTCTGGCAGCGATTCGGGCTCGCGCCCGAACAGACCGTGCTCGGCGGCTTCTCGATGGGGTCGGTGATGAGCTTCTCGCTCGGACTCGGCCGCGACCGGCCCGCACCGGCGGGAATCCTCGCGTTCTCCGGCTTCATCCCCACTGTCGAGGGCTGGGCGCCGCAGATCCCGCGGGACACCGCCGTGTTCATCGCCCATGGCCGCACCGATCCCGTCATGGACGTCGACTTCGCCCGGAGGGCGAAGATCCTGCTCGAGCGCGGCGGCATGAACGTCGACTACGTCGAGTCGGATGCCGGTCACACGATCGACCCCGCCGCGATCGACCTGGCCGCGACCTGGCTGAGACGGTTGATCCCTTAACGGATTGCAAACCTTCTCGGCCTTCGCTCCGTCGAAAGTGATGAGATGCGGATACCCCTCCGCCGAGAACCGCGGCAGACGACACGACGTAGAGCGGGGCGATGACCGGCCTCGACCCGGCACTCGCTCCTGGCTCGCTTCAGCTCGAGAGCTCCGAAGAGCTTGCGATCTCGCGCGAGCTCGCGAGCAGCTGGCGGCGGCTCGCCCGCGCCGCCACGTTCGTCGCTCTCCTGACGAGCCCCGCGCTCGTCGCGCTCTTCATGCGGCAGAACCACTGGCCGCTGTGGAAGGCGCTACTCGTCACCCTGGTGGTCGTCGGCGCATTCCGGGGACTCCTGGACCTGCTGTTCCGGCGGTTCATCCCGTGGCCGAGCCTGTTCGGCCTCGAGAGCGAGCAGCACCGCGAAGAGGACGTCCTCGCGCGAAGGCGCGCCTGGTTCTGGAGCTTCTGGTTCCGGCTGGGCGTGATCTTCGTGTCGATCGTGACCGTCGTCTGGCTGTTCCAGGGCAACACCTGGGTAGACGCCCTCCACTCGATCTTCAGCGGGATCGGGCACGTCCTCAGTCAACCTCAGCTGTGGATCCAGGTCGTCTTCGTCTTCTTCCTCTTCATCGCCAACTTCGCGATCCTGATGGGTCCGCTGCTGCTCATGAACCTCGCGCAGATGCGGGCCTTCGAGCCGGGCGATGCGGAGTGGGGCGTAAAGCTCGACGACGTCCGCGGGCAGGCGGAGGCGAAGGAAGAGGTGCGACGCGTCGTCACGATCTGGCAGTCGGGCGAGGCCTTCGAGCGCGCCGGAGGCAAGCGCGAACGCGGGCTGCTCTTCCTCGGTGCGCCGGGAACGGGGAAGACGATGCTCGCCAAGGCGCTCGCGACCGGGTTCAACTCTCCGTTCGTCTCCATGCCGGGGTCGGGCTTTGCCGCCACGTTCATCGGCATCGACGCGATCGTCGTGCGCGTGCTCGCGCGGCGTGCGAAGAAGCTCGCGCGCAAGTGGGGCGGTCAGTGCATCGTCTTCATCGACGAGATCGACGCCGTCGGCATGCGGCGCCAGGCAATCCAGCAGATGACTTCCGGCGTCGACGCGTACGGCTGGCGCGACGTCAGCGACTTCTCGTTCTATGGTCCGTGGGGAGCCCAGAACCCAACCGGCGACCTGATCGTCGAGACCCGGCGCTGGCGTGAGCGGCTGTTCGAGCAGCGGGCGCCCGGGCGCTGGACGAACCCGATCGTCGATCGGATCGTCAACCAGTTCCCCGGCGGCATGTTCGGCGGCATGGGCATGGGTGGACAGCTCGCGCTCAACCAGCTGCTCGTCGTGATGGACGGCATCGACAGCCCGCCGTTCATGCGCCGAGTCCTGACGAACCGCATCAACACGCTGCTCGACGCCTTCTACATCGTCCCGCGCCGGCTGGGGAAGTTCTCCCTGCGGCTCCCACGCGCGCGTCCGCGCGGCGAGCAGATCTATTTCATCGGTGCCACGAACGTGCCGCTGGACCGGCTCGATCCGGCGCTGACGCGCCCGGGCCGCATGGGGCGTCACGTTCAGTTCCGGACGCCGACGAAGGAAGACCGCAAGGACGTCTTCGACCTCTACCTCGGCAAGGTCGCCCACGACGGCGATCTCGACGCGCCGAAACGCCGCGACGAGATCGCACGGATCACGAACGGTTACTCGCCGGCGATGATCGACCAGGTCTGCTCGATGGCGCTGACGAACGCCCAGCACGAGGGCAAGATCTCATTCAGCTGGGAGGACCTCGTCCAGGCGATGACGACGCTCGAGTCGGGCACGGCGGTCAACGTCACCTACCCGGAGCACGAGCTGCGCGCGGTGGCCATTCACGAGGCCGGGCATGCCGTCACCGCCCACGTCTACCGGCCCGACCTGGAATCGAGCCGGCTGTCGACGCGCATGCGCGGTGGGGCGCTCGGCCACCACCAGACGTTCGAGCGCGAGGAGCGCTTCAGCCGCTGGCAGCACGAGGAGCTGGGGACGCTCGTCCACGTGCTCGGGGCCATGGCGGCCGAGAACGTGTTCTACGGCGAGAACACCGGCGGCGTCGGCGGGGATCTGCAGACCGCCACCGACACCGCGGCGTGGATGGTCGGCACGGCGGGGATGCGTCCGCTCCGGGTCGAACTCAACGGCAACGTGCCCAAGGGCGAGGACCCCGACGAGGTGCGCGAGCAGATCATGAAGCGCTTCGAGCGAATCGGCCGCACGCTGATGAACCGCACCCGCGGCAGCGCCGACTTCCACGCGGACCCGATCGCGGCGATCCTCCGCGATCCCTTCAAGAACGCCCTTGCCGCGCAGGTCCTGGGTCAGGCCTACGTGATGGCCGTGAGGCTCATTGCCGAGAACAGAGAGGCCGTGGAGGCGATCGCAGCGCACCTGGCGGAGAAGCGCGAGCTGTACGGCGACGAGCTGGTCGAGCTCCTCGACGCGCAACACCTGGTCACGCCGGAGCTCGACTACACGAAGGAGGAGACGTGGCCGAAGATGTAGCGGCCGGCTCTGCCGCGCGGCCTGCCGCCGAACGGCCGGCCTCCGAACGGCCGGCCTCCGAAAGGCCTGCTCAGAGCCGGTCGGAGCGGGCGCACGCCTCCGCGTACTACACCCGCTTCTCCCTCGCGTACACGCTGCTGATCGCGCTCGGCGTCCTCGGCATCGGAGCGCTGGTCATCGTCCTGGTCCGCCCGGGTGCCAAGGCTGGACCGCCGTGGTCGAAGTTCAAGCCGACCGGCTCGCCTCTTGCGATGGAGCGCCAGATCGCGACCCAGGTCTCCTCGGAATACCAGGATTCGACGAACTCTCGGCTCGTCAGCGTCTTCCCCGGACCCCTCGAGGCGACGCAGTTCGTCCAGGGGAGCTCCGGAACACAGAGCGTCCAGGTCCCGGTCTCGCTGGTCGCAGTCCAGGCCGATGCCTCGAAAGGCAAACACGAGGAGGGCGACTACACCTTCTTAGACCCACACTCGACCGTTGGGTACGCGATGTGCGGCATCGGCGACTCCCGCCAGAACTGCGGAGTCCTGACCGCGGCGGGGGCGAGCCCGCAGGGCCTGCTCCGCCGCGAGGCGCTCGAGCTCGCGCTCTACACCCTGAAGTACGTTCCGCACACGAACGCCGTGATCGCCTATCTACCCCCGCCCGGCAATCCGCAGATAGCGGCGAAGGCGGTGCTCATCGCGCGGAAGGACGTGCAGCCGAACCTCCGCCTCCCGCTGGCCCGGACGCTCAAGCCGCAGCAGGTCCTGCTGGGTACGGGAATCCCCGACGGCGGGCACGTCGGAGAGCTGACCTCGACGCGCGTTTACACCTCCGCCTACCAGACCTTGCCAGGCAACGGAGAATCGGCGCTCGTGCTGACACCGGCGAACACCGCGGGGTAACGCTCACGAGCGAGCGGTCACCCGACGTCGGTGCCAATGACGACTTCGAGTAGTGCCTCGGTCAAAAGCCCGATGGTCTGCAGCGCGCTCAGACCGATCAGCTGCTCGTGCCACGCTTCGAGCGGTAAGGCATCGAGGAGCCGGTGAAGGTCTCGCGCGTGCACCACGTCGAGCTTCGAGTGAATGAGCAGCTGACGGAAGCCTTCTCGCGGCAGGCCCGCTGTCTCGATCAAGCGTTCAACGGTCGGTCCATCCGGGTGAAATGCCTCGAGCTCGAGGAACCCCAGGAGTGCAACCGGATGGCGATGGAAGATCCAGTAGTACTGGGCTCCGATCAGCGCTGCGACTTGAGGCGCAGGCGGGTCCCGTCGGAGTCGGTCCGGATCGATCGCGAATGCCGCGAGGTCGTTCAGGGTCGCCCCGCCCGGCATGTCTCCGTGCATCTCCTCCGGGATGTGCCGCTCCAGGTACTCAACCAGGCCGTCGGCGACCGGATCGTGCGGCGCTGTCTCGCGAGCACGGCCGAGCGCGGCCTCCATCAACGGAACCATGGCCTCTGCGACGGGGTAGCCCGTCGCGAGGAAGCGAGGGAAAAGATCCTTCGCCAGCGGGTGCTCCAGCAGGATCCGACCGGGACGCGCCAGCGCGGGAGCGGCGAACTCTACTTTAAGCCGGAGCCGCTCGCTCGCCGTCGTGGTGCTAGAAGGGAAGGAAGTACTCCCGGTAAGGCCCTGCGTCGGGTCCCGTCATCGCTTCAGCCTCGTCGAGGCGCTCTTTCAGGTGGATGAGCGCTTTGAGTTCCTCATGACTGAGGCCTTCGATCACTTCCTCGTAAGGCTCGGGAAGCGGAGACTTGATCTCGAAGCCCGCGTCCCGTAAGGCATCGATATGTGACTTGCCCTCGTTCATCTGCCGTTCCTTTCTCCCCCGGTGGGCGGATGCTAACAGCGTCTCGGTCGGAGTTCACGTCATTGAGGCGCCCTTCGCGAGTCGATCGAGCTCGCCTCGGACCGAGGCTGCGGCGGCGAGGTTGCCCTTCTGCTCGTAGAGCCCGAGGGCCTGCTCGAGGTGCGTGCGTGCCTCGTCCGTGCGTCCAGCAAGCCGGTCGATCTCGGCGAAGTCGCCGAGCGCGTCCGCGTGGAAGTTGATCATGTCGGTGGTCTCGACGAGCGCCACGGCAGCGCGTAGGAGTCGCTTGGCTTCCCCATGATCACCGCGGCGAGCGAGGATGCGCGCTCGTGCCTGGCGCCAAAGCATCTGGCCTGCCAGGTCGTCGTTGGCGGTGACCGCCTCGGCGGTCACTGTGAGCTCGATCGCCTCGTCGAGCCGGCCTAGCGAGCACAGCGACGACGCCAGCTGGCTCATCGCCACTCCCCGGTATCCGACATCGCCGAGTTCCTCGAGCAGTTCGGTGCTGCCGCGCACTGCGGCCTCGGCGGCAGCGGTCTCTCCTGAGAGCGTCTCGACCTGCCACATCGACATCCCGCCCGCTGCCAGCCAGAGCTGCTGCCCGTACTCGCGTGCCGCCGCGTCAGCCGAGTGAGCGAGGCTACGTGCGGCGTCGAAGTTGCCGCGCATCGCCTCGAGCATCGCCTGCTGCGTCAACGCGATGGGGTGTTCGGCATGTTGTTCCTCGTACCAGCGCAGTGCCTCGTCGACGGGCGTAGGGCCGTAGAACATCGCGGTGCCCAGCCACGCAGGAAGCTCGCCCTCCCAGCGGGTGGAGCTCGCATTACGGGCGTGGGCGAGCGCCTTCAGAACTGCGTCGAGCATCGCCGCCCACTGGCAGCGGATCAGCTGCGCCCACGCAGCCGCGAACCATGCCTCGGCTAGGGCGAGCTCGTTCCCTGCGCGTGTGAAGACGGGGAGTGCTTCCTCGGCGACGGCAATCAGCGCTGCGCTTAGCTCCTCACCGCCTTGCGACTGGGCATTGACCCGCGCGAGCGTGATCCTCGCGCGCAGGTCGCCCACCTCGTCTGCTACTTCGACCGCGCGCTCCGCCGTGTCCCGGGCAGCGCCGGCCGCCGCGCCGAAGTCCCCGGACAAGAAGAGGGCTTGGCAGAGGTCGAGCCTTCGCTCGACCGCCGGCTCGCCTTCCGGGACGAGGGCGACCGCGCGGCTGAGAAGGTTCTGCGCAGCTTGGACGTCGTTTCGGCCGAGCGCCCGGCTGCCGGCCGCGCCGAGCAGGTCGCCGGCGTGTGCTCGCAGGCGCTCCGTCTGCTCGTCGGCGATTCCGAGCTCTCGGCGGTAGAGAAAGGCCTGCTCGAGGTGGTATCCGACGAGCTCCGGGATTTCTCCGTCACCGGAGAGCTGCATCCAGTCGGCGAGCTGCTCGTGCAGCTGTGCGCGAAGCGCCTTCGGTGTGGCCTCGTACGCCGCGTCGCGGACGAGGACGTGCTGGAAGCTGAAGCGGTCCTCCATCTCCGACGCCGCTCCCGGCTGAATGAGGCCCTTGCGGGCGAGCGCGAGCAGTCCGCCGCTCGGTGGGGATGCGGTGTCGCCCGCTTCCGAAAGCGCCGCGACCGCGGCGAGCGAGAAGTCCCGGCCCACAACGGAGGCACGCTCCAGCAGCTCGCGCTCGTCCGTGTTGAGGCGGTCGAGCCGCTCGGCGAGCAGCGCCTGGATCGACGGGGGCACCGAGAGCTCGTCCTCGCCCTGCTCGGCCGCCATCGCGGCCATCTGCTCGAGAAAGAGCGGGTTGCCCTCCGCGGCCTCGCCGATGCGCTCCCGGAGTACGGCGGAGAGGTCGAACTCCCCGGCGAAGTCGGCGAGCAGGGCGGCGGAGTCGGCGCCGGAGAGGGCCTCGAGCGCGATGGCGTCGGCGTTCGTGCTGGGCGCGATCCAGGTGGGCCGGCGCTCCACGAGCTCCGGGCGGGCGAGGCACACGATCAGCATCGGCGCGCCGCGGCTCCAGCCGGCGAGGTACTCGACGAGGTCGAGCAGCGTCTGCTCGGCCCAGTGCAGATCCTCGAAGCACAGGACGAGAGGCCGCCGACGGGCGATCGTCTCGAACACGCGGCGGACCGCCCGGAAGGTCTCCTCGCCGGACCCGACCGCCTCGGCCCTCCCCGTCAGGGCGCGGATCACCTCGAGCACGCCCTCTCGCTCCTCGCCCTCCAGCGCCTCCGCGGCCGCCTCCTCGCCGCCGAGCTGACGCAGGATCTCGGTGAGCGGCCAGTACGTGATCCCGACTCCGTAGGAGAGGCAGTGTCCGACCGCCCCCGTCGCCCGCTCTCCGAGGCGCGAGACGAGCTCGGCGGCGAGACGGGACTTGCCGATCCCGGCCGGGCCGAGCACCGTGAAGAGTCGCGCCGAGCACTCCTCGACGGCCCTGTCGAAGGACTGCTGGAGAAGCTCGATCTCTTCGTCGCGCCCCACGATCGGCACGTGCAGCCCTTGCGCGACGGCGGGCGCGTCCCGGTCCACCTCCTCGAGCCGGTGCCTCCCCACCTCGTCGCGCTTGCCCTTGACCGGAAGCCGCTCGAGCGGTCCCGCGGAGACGGCATGCGAGACGAGGGGAAAGGTGGCCTTGCCGATCAGGATCTCTCCGGGCTCGGCCGCCTGCTCGAGCCGCTTGGCGACGATCACCGCCTCGCCCGCGACGAACGCCTGGCCCTCGCCCGGGTCGCCCGCGATCACCTCACCGGTGTTCACGCCGACGCGCACCCCCAGGCCGAGCTCTCTGGCGCCCTCCAGCATCTCGTCGGCTGCCCGCACCGCGCGCAGTGCGTCGTCCTCGTGCGTCGTGGGGACGCCGAAAACGGCCATGACCTCGTCGCCGATGAACTTCTCGACCGTCCCGCCGTGGCGCTCGACGACCTCTCGCATCGCCTCGAAGTACTGCCACTGCACGCGTCGGTACGCCTCGGGATCTCCCTCCGCCAGCCCGGTCGAGTGCACGAGGTCGCAGAAGACGATCGTGACGGTCTTCCGCACCTCGCGTGCGGCGCTCATGCAGCGAGTCTAAGCCTCGGGGGGCGACATGCTGCATCTTGCGGTGCGCGCGGATGTCGGGACCTCCGTCGCGCAGAGGGCATTCGAGGAACCGAGCGCCCCGACCTTGCGCGCGCCGGGGCGCTCTTCATCCCGCACTGCCTGCGGCCGGGCAGTGCCAGGAGAGCCTACGCGACCCCTGGCTGCGGCGAAACTGGGCAAGAGTTGAGAATCGAGCGCAGCGTCGCGCCGACACGACGGACGTTCAGTGCGAAAGCGCTGTCTCGACGAGCGAGATCCTGGCCCCCGAGGAGGAGAGAGACGCGTCCACCGCCTCGATCATCCGGACCACCTCGACCCCGAGCGCAGCGGAAGCACGCGGCGATCGTCCCGTGCGAATCGACGTGCAGAAGTCCGCCATCTCGACCTGGAGCGGCTCGGCCGGCGTCACTGCAGGGGAGATGATCTCGCCGGTCCGATACGAGAGCTGGAACTCGCCGAACGACTGCGGGTCGTCGAGCATCACGCCGGAGTCGAAGACCCGTACCGGCTCGTTGCTGACGTCGTCGTAGACGACCATCTTCCGCGACCCGACGACCGTCGTCCGCCGCAGCTTGCTGGGCGCAAGCCATGACAGCTCCACGTGTGCGATCGCTCCCTGTTCGTACTCGAGGTTGATGAACGCTATGTCCGGGATCGTCGGGATGATGCAGCTGCGGCTCATCGCCGACAGGTGGGAAGGCGTCTCCTCGAGCCAGTAGCGCAGGATCGAGAAGTCGTGCGGCCCGAGGTCCCAGGCGACGCTGACGTCGGATTGGTGGAGACCCAGGTTGACGCGGCTCATCGAGATGAAGTAGATGTCGCCGAGCTCGCCCCCGTGGATCAGGTCACGGATCATGTTCACCGGGGGGCTGTAGAGGAAGGTGTGCCCGGGCATGAGTGTCAGCTCGCGGTCGGCGGCCGCCGCTACAAGCTCCTGCCCCTCCTGCACCGAAGCCGCCAGCGGCTTTTCGATGAAGACGTGCTTTCCTGCCTCGAGTGCGGCGAGCGCGAGCGGATAGTGCGTCGATACCGGCGTCGCAATTGCAATTGCCTCCAGCTCCGGATCGGCTAGCAGGTCGTCGAAGTCGCGCGTGCAGCGGACGGTCGGGTAGCGCCGCCCGAACGTCTCGAGGCGCGACGGGTCGAGGTCGCAGATCCAGCGAAGCTCGGCGTCCTCGAGATCGTTGAGATTCCGGATCAGGTTCGGGCCCCAGTAGCCGAGCCCGACGACGGCGGTCCGTAGCGGGTCGACCGCCACGTCCGGAGGGAAGATCCGAGGCATCATGCTGTCGCTCGCATTCGGATCAGGGAGAACGGGGTCTTGAGGAGCAGGTGGAGGTCCAGGCTGAGCGACCAGCCGCGGACGTACTCGACGTCCATGTCGAGCGCCTCTGCGAACGTCGACTTCGCCCGGGCCGTCACCTGCCAGAGCCCCGTCAGCCCCGGCGGCATCAGGAACCGCTCGAAGTGATGCTCCGCGAATTCCTTCGTCTCGTAGTCCAGACAGGGGCGCGGCCCGACGAGCGACATCTCACCTGCGAGGACGTTGAACAGCTGGGGTAGCTCGTCGAGGCTGGTCTTGCGCAGGATCCGCCCCACGCGGGTCACGGCGTCCGACCGGTCGAGCTTGTAGAGGCCGTTGCCGCGTGGTGACGCGTCCTTTGTCGCGATGCTCTCGATGTACCGTCGGTGCTCCTCCTGGTCGGTGTCCACGCGCATCGTCCGAAACTTGAGGACGGTGAACGGGCGCATTTCGCGCCCGAGCCGTCGCTGCCGGAAGAGCACAGGCCCGGGCGAATCGAGACGGATCGCGAGAGCGATCAGCAGCATGACCGGCGCGAGCACGAGCAGCATCGCGAGCGCGACGACGTAATCCGCCGCGCGCTTGAGGAAGCGTGAGGACGGTGACATCCGCGCGGGGGGCAGCCCGACGAGGGATAGGCCTTCGAAGGCATGGATCCCGGCCTTCGGCCCGACGATCTCGAAGAGACGCGGGACCACGTCGATCTGGACGTCGAACTTGCGGAGCTCGCGGATCATCTTCAGGAGCTCCTCGTGGTCGGCCTCGGAGAAGGCGATGATCACACGCTCGATGTCGAGCAGGGTGACGATCTCCCCTATCCGCTCAGGCGGACCTACGAGGGCGAGGTGGTCGAGCTCAGGACGGCGCGGCCGCGGATGTGCATCGACGAGGCCGACGAGGTTGATCCGGTACTCCGGATGCTGGAGCAGCTTCCGCGCCGCCAGCTGGCCGATGTCCCCAGCGCCGATGATGATCGTGTTCTGCAGGTACGACGGGCTGCGTCGCGCGGCGGCCCGAGCGACGCCGCGACCCGCCACGACGAGCACGGCTGCGAGCAGCCAGAAGATGACGAGGCGCGCGACGTGCTGGTCGCCGACGCCGGCGGCCCACGCCGTCACGAAGTAACACCACGCGCCGAGCGTGACGAGGTGGAAGACGCCCACGACCTCGTCCACGGTGGAGTGGTCGACGTGCTCTTCGTCCCGCTCGTAGAGCCCGGCGAGTTTTGCGCCCACGACCCAGACCGGCAGCATGAGCGCGAGCACGGCGAACTCGAGACCAGGCCGGCTCCCAGGCGTTCCCGACACGATCAGTTTCGCGAGGACATAGGCGAGGACGAGACTTGTGACGTCAGCTGCGAGAAGCGCCCGGCGGACGAGCCAGCCGCGGTGGCGGACGGACATGTCCCGGCGCACGGCACCGTTGATGCCGCGCCGCTCGAGGATGGACGCCGTGCGCTCGTCGAGAGCAAGCGTGTCGACGTCGATCCCGAGGGTGGCCGCCTCGTCGAGCGCGCTCACGCTCGCCGTCTCAGGAGAATCGCACCCCGCGCCCGTACCTCAACGTGGTCCACGTCCGTTCCCTTCTCGATGCAGGCAGACCGCCTACCCGCCAACCGAGACTAGGAGCGGCGTTCCTCCGCGACCAGACCAGACTCGAAATACCGCCCAACGGTGCGGGGACTAGACCTTTGGAGGGGTCGGATCCCTCCGCCCCTCAGCGGATGGGGCGACCGGGGACGCCGGCGACGGTCGCGCCGGCCGGGACGTCCCTCGTGACGACGGCGCCGGCCCCGACGAGTGCGCCGGCGCCGATCCGGACGCCCGCGAGCACCACGGCGCCCGACCCGATCGACGCGCGGCAGTCGACACGCGTCTGTATGAGCTCCCATTCGTCCCGCGTCAGCGGCTTGCCGTGGTCGTTCGTCGCCCTCGGCCGTTTGTCGTTGATGAACATGACGCCGTGACCCACGAAGACCTCGTCATCGATGTGGACGCCGTCGCAGACGAACGTGTGGCTCTGGATCTTGCAACGTTCTCCGACCGTCGCTCCCCGCTGGATCTCGACGAACGGGCCGACGGTGGTGCCACTGCCGATCGAGCAGCCGTACAGGTTCGTGAACGGCCCGACGCGGACGTCTTCCCGAAGGAGACGTCGTCGAGGAGCCGGCAGGGCGCGTCGTTGGCCGGTCCGTCAGCCATCGAAGTACGAGCGGACACCGTCGATGACGGCAGCGAGCTGCGCTTCGCTGATCCCCGGGAACATCGGGAGCGACAGACACTCGCGCGACAGCGCCTCCGCGACCGGGAAGTCACCCCGCCGGTAACCCAGGTGTGCATACGCCTCCGTCAAGTGCACCGGATCGGGGTAGTGGCGCCCGGTGCCAACCCCGTGCTCGCGGAGGAAGATCCCCAGTGCCGTCGGGTCGGCCGTGCGCACGACGTAGAGGTGCCAGACGGGTGCGCTTCCGGACGCTACGGGCGGCAACTGCAGGTCGCCTACTCCGGCCAGGCTGTCCTCGTAGAACGCGGCGGCTACACGCCGCTGCTCGTTCCACTCGTCCAGCAATGCCAGCTTGTACGAGAGAACCAGCGCTTGAATCGTATCGAGGCGCGCGGTCCACCCCTCGGTAGCGTGGACGTACTTCGCCGTCTGTCCGTGCTCACGAAGTGCGCGCACGATGGCCGCGGTGTCGGCGTCGCTCGAGACCAACGCGCCGGCGTCGCCCGCCGCGCCGAGGTTCTTGCCGGGATAGAAGCTGAATGCGGCTGCCTCGCCGACGGAACCGGCGCGGAGGCCGTCCCGCGCGGCTCCGTGCGCCTGGCATGCATCCTCGAGCACCATGAGGCCGTGCCGCTCGGCAACTGCCCCAAGGGCGCGCATGTCCGCCATCTGGCCGTACAGGTGGACCGGTATGAGACCGCGCGTGCGAGGTCCGGCCGCGGCTGACGCCGCAGCGGCATCGAGGCAGTAGTCGCAGTCGGAGACGTCCGCGACCACGGGAATGCCGCCCGCCTGCGTCACGGCCCCGAGCGTCGCCACGAAAGTCGCCGCCGGCACGATGACCTCGTCGCCAGGCTCAAGTCCGATTGCGATCAGGCCGAGCCGCAGGGCGTCGAGCCCGCTCGCGAGACCGACGCAGTGGTCGACCCCGCAGTAGGCAGCGAACGCGTCCTCGAAGCGCGCCACGGCCGGCCCATTCGTGAACGCGCCGGAGTCGAGGAGCTCGCCGATCTCCTCGAGAACGGACTCCTTCAATGGCGCGTGCGCCGGGCCGAGATCGAGGAACGGGACCGCGGTTTGACGAGCTGTCTCCTGCACAGTCAGACCCTATGCGCGGCACCGGGAACCGCCACCGACCGTTCGTCCAGCTTCTCTGGCATCGATCTCCGGCGCACCGGGCCGTGGCGAATCCATCTGTGGGCGGCTTCTAGCCGTTCGGCCAGTCGACCGGCAACGTCGGCCGAGCTTGGATCAGATAATCATGGTGGGGAGGGCAGCAAGCGGAAGCCGTCAGGCTGCCGTTGCGCTCACGATTCTCGGCCTGATCGGCGTCGCCGGCTTCTCGGGCAGTCCTACACAGGTCCTTGGCCGCGCACGGATCAGGTCGCCCAGCGTGGAGGTGACCTATACATCGCATGCCGCTCTTGCACGTGCCCTAAGGGCTCGCCCCGTCAGGCTCTTGCGACTCGTCGCTCCGCTGCACGTTGCGGAAGTACGGCCTTCCGGGGCGACCGCCGCCTACATGCGCGCGGTTCGGCACGTGCCCGGCATCGTCGGCGCACGGGCAACGGTGGCGCGCTGGGCGGCAGTCAGCGCTGCGGCCGGCCCGGCACCCGCTCTGCGCCAAGAGTCGTCAGATGGTGTTGCGCGCGAGTGGCAGTACTACTCAGTCGGCGTCGATCGAGTTCCACGTGCCGTGACGGCTGCTGCGTCGCATATCACCATCGCAGTCGTCGACACGGGTGCGGACATCGCCTCACCCGCGCTCGTGGGCAAGGTGCGGGCGACCTACGACGTACGCACGGGTCGGCGCCGAGCTCGGGACACGAATGGGCACGGAACCTTCGTGGCCTCCCTCGCCGGCGGTGGCAGCCGTCGAATGGACGGCTTTCTCGGGTTCGGTGGCGCCGCGGGGCTTCTCATCGTCAAGGTGTCCGATTCGACGTCGTTCAGCGACGTCGCCGTCGCGGCGGGAATCGTCTACGCGGTTCGCCACGGCGCCCGCATCATCAATCTCAGCGTCGCAGGACGCGAGCCGTCGATCGTCGAGAAGGCGGCAATCGAGTACGCGGCCTGCCGCGGAGTGCTCGTCGTCGCCGCTGCCGGGAACGACGCGCTCTCAGGTGATCCTCCGGAGTATCCGGCTGCACTACTCCAGCCGGTCGGCTCGAACGGCGCCGGCGGTCTCGGGATCTCCGTCGGCGCCTCAGCCACCGACGGCACTCGTGCCGCATTCTCCGAGTACGGCTCCTACGTTTCGCTCGTCGCGCCAGGAGAGTCTGTTGTCGGTGCCCTTCGGGTGCGCACGACATCGCTTTCTTCGCACTCGTCGTCAGGCGTCTCCCGGAGCTCGTACGGGTACGCCAGTGGCACCTCCTTTGCCGCGCCCGAGGTCGCCGGAGCGGCCGCCCTCATGTGGGCCGCCGATCCGAAGCTGTCGTTCCGGCAAGTAGCAACGATTCTGAAGCAGACCGCCTCGGGCGACGGGACTTGGACCCCAGAGCTCGGATTCGGCGTTCTTGACGTGGCCGCAGCTGTTCAGCGCGCCCTTGCCACCGCGTCTGCCGGCTCGGATTCGGCGTCCACGGCCGCGCGGCGTCACTCCTTTGAGTGAAAAGCCGCCTCGCGCGCCTCTCGTAGCCGGGCCGTAGCAGGCCGCCTTTCACCCGCGGGAGGGAGGTACTCGCCGTCTGCGGCTTCCGATAATCTCGCCCGATGGTGGGAGCCGCACCCGCCCGAATGCCGCAGGTACTTCGTCGGGCCAAATGGTTCGCCGTGAGTATGTGCGTTGCCACGGTGGCTGTGTCTGCCCTTGTGCCGGCCTGGGCAGACGCGGCTCACGCCTCGCAGGTGAGGGCGGCTCCTGTTCGTGGCATGTCGCGGCCATCCACGATGCACCGGACGGCGACCGCGCTGCCGCGGCTGTGGGTCGTTCAGGTGAGTCGGGGCCGGCGCGGATGGTTCGATCCTACGATCCTCAAAAGCGTCCGCCAGGATGGAATCAACGCCATCGCGTTGAGGATCTCTTCGCTCGGGTCGAGGGCGGCAGGAGAGAAGGCCTTCGGTTCGGTCCGCAGGTTCGCCACGGCGGAGAAGCTGTACCTGATCGCTGTGGTTGCGGCCGGGAGGCCGCGCACGCCCGCAGCCAGGCAAACGCTCGCGGCCTGCTCGAGCCGCCGATTTCCCCTGCTCCGCTGCGCGCTTCAGGCACGGTCCGTCGCTTCGGCTGCGAGGCTCGCGCGGAAATACAGCTCTGTGCGGCGACTTGTCGCAATCTACGTCGAAGGTCCCGAGCGTCTCGCGCAACTTGCTCACTTGCCGAAGTCGCTGCGCCGCCGCATCCTCGTCATCGCACCCTTGTACAAGCGCTTTGGCAACGCCTCGGCTTGGGGTGCCGCGATTGGTCAAACGGCAGCAAACCCCTCCCTGTATCTTGGCGTCGCGCCCCAGACCCGCGAGGCTTCGGCATCGGTCCTGCGGTTCGCGGCGCTGCTGTCCGGAGGAGGCGGGGCCGCAGGTGCGGTCGGCGACAGCGAGCCGCCGTCGATGCCGACCGGGCTGGCACTCAGCCATGTCGGCTCGGCGGGCGTGATTTTGTCGTGGAATGCATCGGCGGACAACGTGGGCGTAACCGGCTACCGGTTGTTCGTGAACGGGATTCAGAAGGGGAGCTCGTTGACGACGAGCTACCTCTTCAGCGGCCTGTCGTGTCAAACCGGCTACACGCTCGGCGTCGCGGCTGTCGACGCCGCAGGAAACGTCTCGTCGGTCGCGACGATCATCGTGCACACCGCCGCCTGTTCTGATACACAGCCGCCGTC
>Ga0187776_10000359_pt1 | contig 22151 bp, 20 predicted proteins | sample 0216_BV02_MP12_2_FD_132426 | JGI IMG/M metagenome (GOLD analysis project Ga0187776, IMG submission 132426) | Tropical peat soil microbial communities from peatlands in Department of Meta, Colombia - 0216_BV02_MP12_20_MG | ecosystem: Environmental > Terrestrial > Soil > Wetlands > Peat | place...
AAGCCTTCCACGCCGCCGTAGTAGGGATCGGGCACGTCCTCGCCCTTCCAGCGCTCGCTCGCGTCGAGGAAGAGGCCCAGCGCGGCCTTCGAGCCGCGCGGCGCGATGGCGCGCAGCAGGCGCAGGTGCCCGCGGTCCATGGCGAGGATGTAGTCGTGCTCGTGGAAATCCCGGGCGCTCACCTGCGAGGCGCGCAGCAACGAGAGGTCGTAGCCGCGCCGCGCGGCGTGGCGCACCGCGCGCGGGTCGGGGGATTCGCCCACGTGGTAGTCGTGGGTTCCCGCCGAGGCCACGCGCACCCGCTGCGGCAACCCCCGATCGGAGGCCATGCGGCGCAGGACGCCCTCCGCCGTCGGAGAGCGGCAGATGTTGCCCGTGCAGACCAGCAGGAGCGAGACCGACTCCTTCACGCGTCCGCGCCTCCCACGGCCATGAGCCGGTCGCGCAGCACCTTCAGCTCGTCGCGCAGGCTCGCGGCGCGCTCGAACTCGAGGTTGCGGGCCGCCTCCAGCATCTCCTTCTCCATCTTGCGGATGCGCTGGTCGAGCTGCTTCTCGGAAAGGTCCTCGTACTTCGCCTCCTCCTCGGCCGCCTTGCGCGCCTGCCTCGCGGCGTCGGGGTCGTACACGCCGTCGATGAGGTCCTTGATGCGCTTGGAGACGCTCTTCGGCTCGATGCCGTGCGCCAGGTTGAACGCGACCTGCCGGGTGCGCCGGCGCTCGGTCTCCCCGATCGCCGTCTTCATCGAGTCGGTCACCTGGTCGGCGTAGAGGATCGCCGTGCCGTTGATGTGGCGCGCGGCCCGGCCGATGGTCTGGATGAGCGAGCGCCCGGAGCGCAGGAACCCTTCCTTGTCCGCGTCGAGCACCGCCACGAGCGACACCTCCGGGATGTCGAGCCCTTCGCGCAGCAGGTTGATGCCCACGAGCACGTCGAAGAGGCCCTTCCTCAGGTCGCGGATGATCTCCACGCGCTCGACGGTATCGATGTCCGAGTGCAGGTAGCGCACCTTCACGCCGTGCTCGGCGAGGTATTCGGTGAGGTCCTCGGCCATGCGCTTGGTGAGCGTGGTGACCAGCACCCGCTCGTTCGCCTTCACGCGCTTGTTGGCTTCCGACAGGAGGTCGTCCACCTGGGTGGACGCAGGCCGCAGGATCAGCTCGGGATCGACGAGCCCCGTGGGCCGCACGAGCTGCTCGACCACCTGCCCCGACTTGGCGCGCTCGTACTCGGCGGGGGTCGCCGAGACGAAGATCGCCTGCTTCACCTGGCGCTCGAACTCCTCGAACTTGAGGGGCCGGTTGTCGAGCGCCGAGGGCAGGCGGAAGCCGTAGTCCACGAGCGTCTGCTTGCGCGACCGGTCGCCGTTGTACATGCCGCCGATCTGCGGGACCGTCACGTGGCTCTCGTCGATCACCACGATGGCCTGCGGCGGCAGGTAGTCCATCAGGGTGGGCGGCGGCTCCCCGGGCGAGCGCCCCGAGAGGTGGCGCGAGTAGTTCTCGATCCCCTTGCAGAACCCCAGCTCGTTGAGCATCTCCAGATCGAAGTACGTGCGCTGCTGCAGGCGCTGCAGCTCGAGGAGCTTGCCCTGCGCCTGGAACTCGGCGAGCCGCTCGCGCAGCTCCGCCTTGATCGTCTCGATCGCGCGCAGCACCGTCTCGCGCGGCGTCACGTAGTGGCTCTTCGCGTAGAGGGTGAAGCGCGGGATGCGGTGCAGGAGCTCGCCGGTGAGCGGGTCGAACAGCGTGAGGGACTCGATCTCGTCGTCGAAGAGCGAGATGCGCAGCGCCTGCTCGCTGTTTTCCGCGGGGAAGACGTCGATGGTGTCGCCGCGCACGCGGAAGGTGCCGCGCCGGAAGTCGAGATCGTTGCGCGTGTACTGCATGCCCGCGAGGCGCGCGAGCAGGTCGCGCTGGGGCACGGGGTCCTTCTCCCGCAGGACCTGGCGCATGTCCTGGTAGTCGCCGGGGTCGCCGATGCCGTAGATGCACGAGACCGTCGCCACGATCACGGTGTCGGAGCGCTCGAGCAGGCTCTTGGTCGCCGACAGGCGCATCTGCTCGATGTGCTCGTTGATCGAGGAGTCCTTCTCGATGTAGAGGTCGCGCGAGGGCACGTAGGCCTCGGGCTGGTAGTAGTCGTAGTACGAGACGAAGTACTCGACCGCGTTCTCCGGGAAGAACTCGCGGAACTCCGCGTAGAGCTGGGCGGCGAGCGTCTTGTTCGGGGCGATCACGAGCGCGGGGCGTCCCGTGCGCGCGATCACGTTGGCCATGGTGTAGGTCTTGCCGGAGCCGGTGACGCCGAGGAGCGTCTGGTAGGCGAGCCCGTCGTCCAGCCCCTCGACGAGCTTTTCGATGGCGGCCGGCTGGTCGCCCGCCGGGGGAAACGGCTGGTGCAGGCGAAACGGGCTGTTCGGAAACGTGACGACTTCCATGCGGGGCGGCATTCCTCCGGCGAAACAGGACATTCTAGCGGTTCCGCGGGCTGTTCCGCACCGCCACATCCCTCTAAAATAGGGGCGCTGCGCCCGCAATCCACCCCGGAGAACCCCATGTCGCTCGTGTCCGACCGCCTGAAGGTCATCAAAGCGTCCCCCACCCTCGCCGTGTCCGCGAAAGCCGCGAAGCTCAAGTCCGAGGGCAAGGACGTGATCGCCATGGGAGCCGGCGAGCCCGACTTCGACACCCCGCAGTTCATCAAGGACGCGGCGATCGCGGCCATCCAGAAGGGCTACACCAAGTACACGGCGACCGGCGGCACCCCCTCGCTCAAGAAGGCGATCGCCGCCAAGTTCAAGCGCGAGAACGGGCTCGACTACTCCGAGAAGCAGATCCTCGTCTCGAGCGGGGGCAAGCAGAGCTCGTTCAACCTCTGCCTCGCCCTGCTGAACCCCGGCGACGAGGCCATCATCCCCGCGCCCTACTGGGTGTCGTACCCGGACATGGCCATGATGGCGAGCGCGAAGCCGGTGTTCATCCAGACCGGGATCGACCAGGGCTTCAAGGTGACGCCGGTGCAGCTCAAGAACGCGATCACGCCGCGCTCGCGCCTCATCTGGCTCAACAGCCCCTCCAACCCGACGGGCGCGGTGTACACGGCCGAGGAGCTGAAGGCCCTGGGCGAGGTGCTCAAGCAGCACCCGCGCATCGTCATCGCCTCCGACGACATGTACGAGCACATCCTCCTCGACGGCTCGAAGTTCGTGGACATCCTCAACGTCTGCCCGGAGCTCTACGGCCAGACCGTCGTGATGAACGGCGTGTCGAAGGCCTATGCGATGACGGGCTGGCGCATCGGCTACTGCGCCGGCCCCCAGGAGCTCATCGAGGCGATGGAGAACGTCCAGTCGCACAGCACCTCGAGCCCCACGACCGTCTCGCAGTACGCGGCCGAGGCCGCGCTCACCGGCGACCAGTCGTGCATCGATCCCATGGTGAAGGCGTTCCGCGAGCGCGGGCGCTTCGTCGCCGAGGCGCTCAACCGGATCCCCGGCGTGAAATGCCTGGCGCCGGCCGGCTCGTTCTACGCCTTCCCCGACTGCCGCGGGGCGATCGCGACCCTGCACAAGGCGGGCAAGATCGCGCAGCCCACGGACATGGCGCTGTGCGACTACCTGCTCACGCGGCCGAAGGCCGTGGCGGCCGTGCCGGGATCGGCCTTCGGGGCCGAGGGCTACCTGCGGATCTCCTTCGCCACCTCGATGGACAACATCCGCGAGGCGGTGCAGCGGATGGCCGACGCGATGGACGTGCGCGTGACGGCGTAGCGCCTCCGGGCGCCGTTTCGGTCTCCGCGCGGCGTGAATATTCGGCGCGGCCGGCAGCGTGCTTGCCGAGTCGGCGCTGCCGAACGCTCGGCGCCGCGCGTCTCGATTCCTCCCTAGGGCACAGGGGCTCGATGCGCCTATGTTTGCCTCCAGCCGGGTTCGGGTGTCCATCAAGGAACGACGCCCCCGGTGGCCCCTCAACCCCACGGAGACGACGATGAACCAGATCCTTCGGAAAGTCCTGACGGCCGGCGCGGCGGTCGCGATGCTCGGCGCGGCGGCGTGCAGCACCCTCGAAGCCTCGACCGACTACGGCGACGGCGCCGCGGTGCAATCCGCGAACGGCGACATCCAGCAGCAGATGGCGCGCGATTCGCAGGGCGCCTGAGGCTCCGCGGCGGAGGGCGCGCCCCGGCCCTCCGCCCGCTCGCCGCCCGGCGCGGCCTCGCGAGGCGGTGCCGCGCGGATTCGTGGTGCCCGAGACCGGATTCGAACCGGTACGGCCGCGAGGCCGAGGGATTTTCGTGCCGCTTCGGCTTTCGCCGCCGGCTTGCGCCGTTCGTGGCCTGGAGCACGCCTTCGCCCTAGCCTCGCGGCCTTAGGCGCCCGCCGTCTGCTCTCTACACCTTCCCGCGCGATCCCGCGGGCTTGGCTCGGCGTCAGCTCGGAGCGCGTCCAGGGCCTTCGCCGACTTTGACGGGTTCCACCCCGGACGTTTCCCCCCGGGGGCTCAATTCACGTTCAAGTCCCTTGTGTCTGCCAATTCCACCACTCGGGCATCGAGGGCGGGGCTATTGTGCCATCGCGCCGATCGGCGAGGCGAGGACCGCGCGCCACGACCGCGCCATTCGGGTTACATTCTCGCTTCATGGAACGGGTGATCCGCCGTTGGCGCAGCCGCATCGTCGAGGTGCCGCCCCGATGAGCGCGCGCGGACGACGCGGGGCCGATGCGGTCGCCCGGACGCTCGCCCGGACCGGCGTGCGGCGCGTGTTCGCGCTCTCCGGCAACCACGTGATGCCGGTGTTCGACGCGCTGCTCGACACGGGCATCGCGCTGGTGCACGCGCGCCACGAGGCGGCCGCGGTGCACATGGCCGACGCCTGGGCGCGCCTCACCGGAGAGCCGGGCGTCGCCCTCGTCACGGGAGGCCCAGGGCACGCCAACGCGATCTCCGCGCTCTACACCGCGGCGATGGCCGAATCGCCCGTCGTCCTGCTCTCCGGCCACGCTCCGTCCGGCGAGCAGGGGCTGGGCGCCTTCCAGGAGATGCGCCAGGCGAGCGTCGCCGCTCCGCTCGCGAAAGCCTCGTGGACCAGCGCCGACGCGGGCGTGGTCGCGTGGGACGTGTCGCGGGCGCTGCGCCTTTCGCTCTCCGGGCGCCCCGGTCCCGTGCACCTGAGCCTGCCCACGGACGCGCTCGAGGACGAGGCCGCGGGCGAGGACGACCCGCCGGTGGAAGACGCGCGCCCCGAGGCGATTCCCCTCGGAGAGTCGCGCGCCGAGGCCGTCGTCGAGCGGCTGATGGGGGCGCACCGCCCGCTCATTCTCTGCGGCCCGACGCTCATGACGCGCGACGGGCACGAGCGGACGGCCGCCCTCGAGGAGGCCACCGGAGTGCCCGTCGTCGGCATGGAGAGCCCGCGCGGCATCGCGGACCCGAGCCTGGGGGCCTTCGCCGAGATGCTGCCTGCCGCGGACGTCGTGCTGCTGCTCGGCAAGCGCCTCGACTTCTCGCTCAAGTTCGCCCGCGCGCCGGCCTTCTCGATGGTGTGCGAGTTCCTGCAGCTCGACGCCGAAGCGCCCGAGCGCGAGCGCGCGCGCCGCGCGGTGGGGCCGCGCCTGGTCGCGAGCACGCGCGCGGACGCCTGGTCGGCGATCGATGCGCTCATTCGCGCGGCCCAGCGGCGCGCCCCGATGACGGGCGCCTGGAGGAACGAGGTGCGCAGCGCGATCGCCTACCGCCCGCCCGAGTGGGAAAGCGCGGCGGCGAGCGCACCCGGACGGTTGCACCCGGTGCAGGTCTGCCGGCCTATGCAGGCGATCCTCGACGCGAGCCCCGATTCCGTGCTCGTCGTCGACGGCGGCGAGTTCGGGCAGTGGGCCCAGGCTTGCCTCGCCGCGCCCCATCGCGTCATCAACGGCATGGCCGGCTCGATCGGCGCCGCGCTGCCCTTCGCCGTAGCCGCGGGACTCGCCCGCCCGGGAGCGCCGGTCGTCGCGCTCATGGGCGACGGCACCTTCGGCTTCCATCCCGCGGAGCTCGACACGGCGGTGCGCTGTGGATCGTCCTTCCTCGCGGTGGTGGGCAACGACGCGCGCTGGAACGCGGAGTACCAGATCCAGCTGCGCAACTACGGGCGCGAGCGCGCCGTGGGATGCGAGCTGCTTCCGGCGCGCTACGACCAGGTCGCCGTCGGCTTCGGCGCCTACGGCGAACGCGTCACCGAGGCGCGGGAGCTGCTGCCCGCCGCGCGGCGCGCGATGGAGTCGGGACGCCCGGCCTGCCTCGACGTGCTGATCGAAGGCCTCGCGGCCCCCGACGTCCGCCGCCCGGGCTGAGGCGCGCCTCGCCTGCGCGGGGCGCGACGCTTCCTAGAGCGCGCGGTACACCGGCGGGTGCCGGCGAAGCAGCACGCCGATCGCCTCGTCGAGGTCCTGCCCGTGATTGAGGAGCGCATCGAGGCCCTCGGTGATGGGGAGCTCCACCTCGAGCCGGCGCCCGAGCTCGGCGGCGGCCTCGGCGGAGAACGCCCCTTCGGTCACCTGCTTGCGCCCCGCGAGGATGTCGGCGAGGCGCCGTCCCTCGCCGAGGGCGACGCCGAGCGAGGTGTTGCGCGACTGCAGGCTGTTGGCGGTGAGCATGAAGTCGCCCGCCCCGGCGAGCCCGAGGAACGTCTCGGCGCGCCCGCCCTTGGCCACGCCCAGCCGCGCGCTCTCCGCGAGGCCCAGCGTGACGATGGTCGCCCGCGCGTTCTCGCCGAGCTTGCGGCCGTGGGCGATGCCGCTCGCGATGGAGACGACGTTCTTCATGACCCCGCCCAGCGCGGTGCCGATCACGTCGTCGGTCATGTGCACGCAGAAGCGCGGGTTCGCGACGAGGCGCGCGGCCTTCTCCGCGGCGGAGGCGTCGGCGCAGGCGAGCGCCACGGCGCACGGCTGGTCCTTCGCGATCTCGCTCGCGAACGAGGGTCCCGAGAGCACGGCCACCGTCGCCTGGGGAAGCGTCTCGGCGAGCACCTCCGGCATGAGCGCGCAGGTGCCCCGCTCGATGCCCTTGGAGCAGCTCACCACCGGGGTTCCGCGCGGGAGCGAAGGACGCATCGACGTCGTGATGGCGCGCACGTGCTGGGCGGGCACGGCCGTGAGCACCAGCTCGGCCTCGGCGCTCGCGCGAGCGAGATCGCCCGTGGCTTGAATGCCCGGCACGAGGTCCACGTCCGGAAGGAAGTGGGGATTGGCGCGGTCGCGGTTGATCGACTCCACGACCTCGGGCTCGCGCGCCCAGAGCAGCACGTCGTGCCCCGAGCGGCGCACGACGCACGCGAGCGCCGTGCCGAAGGCGCCGCCGCCGATGATCGAGATCCTCGCCATGGCGCGCAATGGTAGCGGACCCCGGGCCGCGGCGATTGACCGGGATCAGACGCCCTGCGCGCCCGCGGGCTAGAGTGGGCATCATTCCGGCTGACGGGCCATGTCCGCAACGTCGCTCCTGCTCGCGCTCCTCGCGCTCGCCGCGATCCACGACTTCGTGAACGGCTTCCACGACGGGGCGAACATCGTCTCGACGATGATCGCCTCCCGGGCCATGAACGTGCGCGCCTCGCTCGCGCTCGCCGCCGGGGCCACGCTCGTAGGCCCCTTCCTGCTGGGCGTGGCCGTCGCGCAGACCATGGGCGCGGGGATCGTCGAGCCGCGGTCGGTGACGCTCGCGGTCTCCCTCGCGGCGCTCGCCGGGGCAAGCGGCTGGAACGCCATCACGTGGTACCTCGGCATTCCCGCGAGCGCCTCGCACTCGCTCGTCGGCGGCATCCTGGGCTCGGTGATCGCCGCCGGCGCCGGAAGCGACATCCACCTGGCCGGCGTGGCGAAGGTGGCCGCCTCGCTCCTGCTCTCGCCGCTCGCGGGCTTCTTCGCCGCCCTCGGCGTGATGGGGGCGACGCGTTGGCTGCTGCGCTCCGCCACGCCCCGGGTCAACATCCTGCTCTCCCGCGCGCAGGTCGCCACGGCGGGCATCCTCGCGCTCGCCAACGGCGCCAACGACGCGCAGAAGACGGCGGGCGTGATCGCGATGGGCCTCGTGACCCTGGGCTTCACGCCCACGTTCACGGTCCCCTGGTGGGCCATCGCCTTCAGCGCCGCGTGCCTCTCGCTGGGAACGCTGCTCGGGGGCGAGCGTCTCGTCCGCACGCTGGGAGCGCGCTTCTATCCCATCCGGCCGATCCACGGGTTCGCCGCCCAGGTCGCCTCGAGCGCCGTGATCGCGGGCGCTTCCCTCGCGGGCGGTCCCGTGAGCTCCACGCAGGTGATGAGCCTCGCGATCGTGGGCGCGGGCGCCGCCGAGCGCGCCTCGAAGGTGCGGTGGGGCGTTCTGCGGGACATCGCCGCGACGTGGATCCTCACGGTCCCGGCCGCCGGCCTCCTCGCCGCGCCGCTGTACTTCGCCATCACGGCGGCCACGGGAGCGGGAGGCCGGTGATGGGGCTCTTCGACGGCGCGACCGGGGACGGCGACCGCTTCTTCGCGATGCTCGTCCAGCAGGCGGGCTTCGCCCTCGGGGCGGTCCGCGCCCTCGAGACGGTCCTCGACGGCGTGGACGCCGCCGCGGTGTCGAGGATGCGCGCCGTCGCCGACGAGTCCGCCGAGCTGCGGCGCGTCCTCGTCGACGAGCTGCACAAGACCTTCGTCACGCCGATCGACCGCGAGGACATCTTCAACCTCGCCCAGAGCTACCACGGCATGGTGAAGTACGCCCTGACGACGCTCGAGGAGATGCAGATCCTCGCGGTCGCCGCCGACGGGCCGATCCGCCGGATGGTGGCGCTCGTGCGCGAGCAGGCCGAGGAGCTCGACCACGCGATCCGGCGCCTCGCCAAGAACCCGCGGGTGGCGGGCGACCACGCCAACGCGGTGCACGCGAAGGAGGTCGAGGTCGAGCGCGTCTACCGTGCCGCGATCCGCGATCTGTTCGCCCATGCCTCCGACCCGAAGGCCCTGCCGGAGATCTTCTACCGGCGGGAGGTCTACCGGCACATCTCCAACATGTCCGATCGCGCCGACTACGCCGCGACCGTGCTCGGCATGATCGTGATGAAGCTCGCCTGAAAAAGGGGCGCGTCGCCGCGCCCCCGCCTCGCGATCGCCCCCCGGGGCGACCGGCGGGCTCACCACGCTCCGCGCCGGTCCTTCTGCAGCTGCTCCTTTTGCTCCTTGGTGAGGACGGCCTCGATGCGCTTGTTGGTGTCCACGGAGAGCTGGAACATCTGCCTGCGCAGCGCGGCCATGGCGTCGTAGGCCTTCGTCGGATCGACGTCCTTGGACGCGTCCGGGCCGAACGAGCTCCACCGCAGGTCGTGCATCGCCTTCATGAGGTCCCAGCGCTTGTCCGACGCGTCCTTCTCGATGGCGGCGATCTTGTCGCGCTGCTCGTCCGTGAGGTCGAGCTGGTCCAGCGGGCTCGAGCCGTAGCCGCCCCTCGCCCCAGGGCCGTATCCGCCGTAGCCGCCCATCATTCCGGGACCCATGCCATAGCCGCCCATCATTCCGGGACCCATGCCATAGCCGCCGTAGCCGCCCATCATTCCCGGGCCGTAGCCGCCGCCGTAGCCGCCCATCATTCCGGGACCGTAACCGCCATAGCCGGGGCCCCATTGCGCCCAGGCCGGGGCCGAGAAGAGCGCCGCGATCGCCGCGGCGATGATCAACTTGCGTTTCATGTTCGTTCCTTTCGAGACTGTCCGTCTGCCTGCTTATCCGCGACCGTCACGCGCTTGCGCCGTCGTGGTACCGGTCCTGCGACAAGGCGCGCCGGATCTCAGAGCAGCAATCGCCTCGATCGCTCGCAGTAACGTCCACCGGCCGGCGGCTCGGCCATGGGCCCGACGATCGGCATGGCACGCAAGGCGTCCGCCACGAGCCGGATGCCTTGAGCCGCGGCCGGATCGACGGCCGGCGGGCCTGCGAAAGCCGCCGCCTGGAGGGAGCTGGGACCCGAGGCCGTCTGCGGACAGCACGGCGGCGCTTCGGGCGGCGCCTCGCGCGATGCTCGGGCGCGGGCTACCGCGGCATGGTGGTGCGCCACCATCTCGCGGCACTCCGCGTAGACGCGCAGCGGCAGCGCGGCGAGCACGGCGACCAGGAAAGCGAGGGCCGGCAAGCCCCGACAACGGCTAGCCGCCCTGCAAACGCAACCGTCCAAAGCCCTCGATCCTCCTTTGATCGCCATGAAAAACATGATCGCGCCGCGTCGGGGCGGCGTGGTTGACGGCCATCAAACGAGCCGGGCATTTGACCCCCGGCAAAGGCCCCCGGAGGCAAGGCGCGAAGAATGCCCTCATGCGCCCGGACGTCATTCGCAAGGATCCCGCGAAATTCGCGGTGCCGCCCAACCTGCCGGCGATGGACGGCGTGCGTGCCCGCTTCTCATGGGAAGCGGTCGCGCACGAGCTTGACGGCTTGCCCGGCGGCGGCCTCAACATCGCGCACGAGGCGATCGATCGCCACGTCGCCGCGGCGCACGGCGAACACGTCGCGCTGCGCTTCCTACGGAGCGAAGGCCGAAGCCGCGACTACACCTACGCCGAGCTCGCGCGCCTCACGAACCGTTTCGCCAACGCGCTGCGCGAGCTGGGCATGGCCAAGGGCGACCGGCTCTTCATCCTGGCGGGCCGCATCCCCGAGCTCTACATCGGCGCCCTCGGCGCCCTGAAGGCCGGCGTCGTGGTCTGTCCCCTCTTCTCCGCCTTCGGGCCGGAGCCCGTGCGCATGCGCCTCGCGCTGGGCGAAGGAAAGGCGGTGCTCACGACCGAGGCGCTCTACCGGCGCAAGCTCCAGCCCGGCGTGGGCTCGCTGCCCGCGCTCAAGCACGTGATCCTCGCGGGGGAATCGGGCGCGAGCACCGACGTCGAAGGCACGCACGACCTCGCCCAGCTCATGGCGGAGGTCTCCGACGAGTTCCGGATCGAGGCCACCCGGCCCGAGGACGGCTCGTTCCTGCACTTCACGAGCGGCACGACCGGCACGCCGAAAGGCGCGGTGCACGTCCACGGCGCGGCCGTCATGCACTACGCCACGGGCAAGTACGCCCTCGACCTGCATCGCGACGACGTGTACTGGTGCACCGCGGATCCGGGATGGGTCACGGGCACCTCCTACGGCATCGTCGCGCCCCTGCTGCACGGCGTGACGAGCATCGTGGACGAGGCGGACTTCGATGCCGAGCGCTGGTACCGGATCCTCGAGGAACAGGCGGTGAGCGTCTGGTACACCGCGCCCACCGCGATCCGCATGCTGATGAAGGCGGGCCCGGAGCTCGCGCGCGCGCACCGCTTCCCGAGGCTGCGCTTCGTCGCGAGCGTGGGCGAGCCGCTCAATCCCGAGGCGGTCTGGTGGGGCGAGGACGTGCTCGGCCTGCCCATCCACGACAACTGGTGGCAGACGGAGACCGGGGGCATCATGATCGCGAACACCGTCGCGATGGACGTGAAGCCCGGCTCCATGGGCAAGCCGCTGCCGGGCGTCGAAGCCTTCGTCGTCGCGCGCAACCCCGACGGCACGGCCGCGCGCAACCCCGACGGCTCCGCGCGCATCGTGGACGCGCCCGACACCGAAGGCGAGCTCGCGCTCAAGGTCGGCTGGCCCAGCATGTTCCGCGGCTACCTCGGCATGGAGGAGCGCTACCGCAAGTGCTTCGCGGGCGACCTCTACCTCACGGGCGACCTCGCCAAGCGCGATGCCGACGGCTATTTCTGGTTCGTGGGCCGCGCCGACGACGTGATCAAGTCCGCCGGTCACCTGATCGGGCCCTTCGAGGTGGAAAGCGCGCTCATGGAGCATCCCGCCGTCGCCGAGGCGGGCGTCATCGGCAAGCCCGACCCGGTCGTGGGCGAGGTCGTGAAGGCCTTCGTCGCGCTCAAGAAGGGCTTCGAGCCCACGGAGGCGCTGCGCATGGAGCTGCTCGGGCACGCGAGGAAGCGCCTGGGGGCGGCCGTGGCCCCGAAGGAGATCGAGTTCGAGGCGGGCCTGCCGAAGACGCGCAGCGGCAAGATCATGCGCCGCCTGCTCAAGGCCCGCGAGCTCGGCCTGCCCGAGGGCGACACGTCCACGCTGGAGGCGATGTGATCGCGGTCGCGCCGCCGCCGTCGGGCCCGGTTCCCTACGCGAAGGACCAGGCGCTCGCGCTCCTGCGCGACATGGTCCGCATCCGGCGCTTCGAGGAGAAGTGCGCCGAGATGTACGGCGCGGGAAAGATCCGCGGCTTCCTGCACCTGTACATCGGCGAGGAGGCCGTCGCCGTCGGGGCGTTGCACGCGCTGCGCCCCGAGGACAACATCGTCGCCACCTATCGCGAGCACGGCCACGCGCTGGTGCGCGGGGTCCCGATGGATTCGATCATGGCCGAGATGTACGGCAAGCGCGAGGGCTGCTCGCGCGGGCGCGGCGGATCGATGCACCTCTTCGACGCGAAGACGCGCCTGTACGGAGGCAACGCCATCGTCGGCGGCGGGCTGCCGATCTCCGTGGGGCTCGCGCTCGCCGACGCGATGCAAGGCGTATCCCGCGTCACGGCGTGCTTCTTCGGGGAAGGCGCCATGGCCGAGGGCGCGTTCCACGAGTCGATGAACCTCGCCGCGCTCTGGAAGCTGCCGGTGCTCTTCTGCTGCGAGAACAACCTCTACGCCATGGGCACGGCGCTCGCCCGCTCCGAATCGCAGACCGACCTGTGCGTGAAGGCCGCCTCCTACGGCGTGCCCACGCTCAGGGCCGACGGCCAGGACGTGGTCGCCGTGCGCGAGGCCGCGCTGGGCGCCCAGGAGCACGTGCGATCCGGCCACGGCCCGTTCTTCGTCGAGTTCCAGACGTACCGCTACCGCGCGCATTCGATGTTCGACCCGGACCTCTACCGCGACAAGGGCGAGGTCGAGGCGTGGAAGACCCGCGGGCCGCTGCACACGTTCACGGCCCGGCTCAAGGCGGAAGGCAAGCTCACCGAGGAGGAGTTCCTCGCGCTCGACCGCGAGGCCGACGCCGAGGTGGAGCGCGCCGCGGCCTTCGCCGAGGCGGGAACGCCGGAGCCGATCGAGGACCTCGCGCGCGACCTGTGCGCCCCGGAGGGCGCGCGATGACGCGCATGTCGTACCGCGATGCGATGCGGCAGGCGCACCGCGAGGCGCTCGCGGCCGACCCGCGCGTGTTCCTCATGGGCGAGGACGTCGGCCTCTACGGCGGCACGTACGCGGTCACCAAGGGGCTGCTCGACGAGTTCGGCCCGCAGCGCGTGCGCGACACGCCGCTGTCGGAGCTCGCCTTCGTGGGCGCCGGGGTGGGCGCCGCGCTGGGCGGGATGCGGCCCATCGTCGAGGTGATGACGGTGAACTTCAGCCTCCTCGCCCTCGATGCCATCGTGAACACCGCCGCGCTCTATCGCCACATGTCCGGCGGGCAGTTTCCGGTGCCGCTCGTGATCCGCATGGCGACCGGCGCGGGGCGCCAGGTCGCCGCGCAGCATTCCCACAGCTTCGAGAACTGGTACGCGTCCATCCCGGGCATCCGGGTCCTGGCGCCCGGAACCGTGGCGGATGCGCGCGACATGCTCGTCCCTGCGCTCGCGCACCCCGATCCCGTGGTGATCTTCGAGCACGCGCAGCTCTACAACATGGAGGGCGAGGTGCCCGAGGAGCGCAGCGCCGACATCCGCTCGGCGGCAGTGCGCCGGCCCGGATCGATGGTGAGTCTCGTCACCTACGGCGGGTCGCTCCCCAAGACGCTGGAGGCGGCCGAGGCGCTCGCCGCCGAAGGGATCGACGCCGAGGTGGTGGACCTGCGGGTGCTGCGCCCGCTCGACATGGATACCGTCCTCGCCTCGGCGCGCAAATGCCGGCGCGTGGTCGTGGTCGACGAGACCTGGCGCAGCGGGAGCCTTGCCGCGGAAGTGATGGCGCGCATCGCCGAAAGCGCCTTCTACGATCTCGACGCCCCGCTCGCGCGCGTCTGCACCGAAGAAGTCCCGATCCCGTACGCGAAGCACCTCGAGGACGCGGCGCTTCCGCAGCCCGCGAAGATCGTCGCCGCCGCGCGCACGCTGCTCGGCCGCTCGCGATGATCGAGTTCAAGCTGCCCTCGCTGGGCGCCGACATGGACGAGGGCAAGCTCCTCGAGTGGAAGGTGAAGCCCGGCGAGCCCGTGAAGCGCGGCCAGGTGGTCGCGGTGGTGGACACGAGCAAGGCGGCCGTCGAGGTCGAGAGCTGGCAGGAAGGCACGATGCACGAGCAGCTCGTCGGCATCGGCACCACGGTGCCGGTGGGCACGGTCCTCGCGACCCTCCTCGAGCCCGGAGTGACCGCCGAAGCCGCGGCGCCGCAGCCCAGGCCGCAGCCACAGGCACCCCCCGCGGCGCCGACGGTCGTTGCGCCCCCGGCACCTCCACCGCCCGCGATTCCCGCGCCCGCAGGCGAGCGCAAGGCCGTCTCCCCGGCCGCCCGGGTCCGCGCCCGCGAGCTGGGCGTGGACGTGGACCAGGTCGCGGGAACGGGGTTGCGCGGCGCGGTGACGCTCGAGGACGTCGAGAAGGCGGTGCGTGCCGCGAAGCCTCCGGCGGTCGCCGCGAAACCCCCGACGGCCGCCTCCAAGCCGACGGCCGATCGCACGGCCGAGATGCGCAAGGCGATCGGCGCGGCCATGGGCCGCTCGAAGCGCGAGATCCCGCACTATTACCTCGCCGAGACGATTCCCATGGAGCGCGCGGCGGCGTGGCTCGCCCGCGAGAACGGGAAGCGTCCCGTGACCGAGCGCCTCCTCATGGGCGCCGTGCAGCTCAAGGCCGTCGCGCTCGCGCTCGCGAAGACGCCCGAGCTCAACGGATTCTGGGCCGAGGGGGCGTTCCGTCCCTCCGCGAGCGTGCACGCGGGCGTGGCGATCTCCATCCGCCAGGGGGGCCTCATCGCGCCCTGCATCCACGACGTGGAGCGCAAGGGCATCGCCGAGATCATGCGCGACCTCGCGGACCTCGTGGCCCGCGCGCGCTCGGGGTCGCTGCGCAGCTCCGAGATGTCCGATCCCACGATCACCGTGACCAACCTCGGCGAGACGGGCGTGGAAGCGGTCTACGGCGTGATTTACCCTCCGCAGGTGGCGCTCGTGGGATTCGGCCGCATCGAGGTGCGCCCGTGGGTCGACGGCGAGGGCGGACTGCGCGCGATGCCGCTCGCCACGGCGACGCTCTCGGCCGACCATCGCGTGAGCGACGGCATCCGCGGCGCGCGCTTCCTCGCCGAGCTGCGCGAGCGGCTCCAGCATCCGGAGGAACTGTGAACGACACCGAAATCAAATCCCGAGTCGTGCAGATCATCCAGTCGGTCGCGCCCGAGGTCGAGCCCGGGGAGCTGCGCTCCGACCGCGCGCTCCGCGACCAGGTCGACCTGGACTCCATGGACTGGCTGCGGGTGATCGTCACCGTGCACGAGAAGCTGCATGTCGACATCCCCGAGGCCGACTACGGGAAGCTGCGCACCCTCGACGACTGGACGGCCTATCTTCGTCCCAAGCTCGCGGCCGGAGCCTGACGGCGAAGCGGTCGCGGCGGCGCGGTAGCCCGGTCGTCAGGCGCGGGAGGCCGGCGCCGCGACGTCCACGAGCACCTCGCCATCGTGTTGTCCGAGAGCGGGCGGATCGCGGCGGATGGGGAAGCCCTTCCCGCCGAAGCGCAGGGGCGAAGCGAAGGTGCGCGTGCGCCGTCCCGAGGGCAGCGCGATCTCCCGCACCCATTCCATGTGGCGCACCTGGGGATCGGCGAGCGCTTGCGAGTAAGTGTTGATCGGCGCGCAGGGGACGCCTGCCGCACGGAATTTCGCGATCCATTCCTCGGCCGGCGAATGGGCGAACCCGGCCTCGAGCAGGTCCTTGAGCTCCGCCTGGTGCCGCGCGCGCAGCGCCGTCGAGGCGAAGCGGGGATCGGCGGCGAGGTCGGCGCGGCCCATCGCCTCGCACGCCGCGCGCCACAGGCCGTCGTTGCCCGCGGCCATGGCGAACCATCCGTCGCGCGCGCGGAACGCCTGGTACGGGGCGTTGCGCGGATGGGCGGAGCCCAGCTTCACGGGATCGCGACCCGTGCCGAAGTATTCGCTCGTCTGGAGCGCCGCGACCGCGAGCGAGGTGCCGAGCATCGACACGTCGATGCGTTCGCCCGGACCGCCCTGCCGCACGCGCCCGAGGACCGCGGAGATGGCATAGGCGGCGTACAGGCCCGCGCAGAAGTCCGAGATCGGCACGCCGCACTTGACGGGCGCCCCGCCGGGCTCGCCGGTGACGCTCATCACCCCGCTCATCGCCTGGAGCGTGAGGTCGAACCCGCCCTCCTCCGCGCGCGGCCCCTCCTGGCCGAACGCGGAGATCGAGCAGTAGACGAGCGCGGGCTTCGCCTCGCGGAACGCCGCGTAGCCCAGGCCGAGGCGCTCCATCGCGCCGGGCCGGTTGTTCTCGATCAGCACGTCGGCCGAGAGCACGAGGGCGCGCGCGCGGTCGAGGTCGGCCGGCTTCTTGAGGTCGAGGGCGACCGAGCGCTTGTTGCGGTTCAGCGACGCGAAGTTCTCGCTGTACCCGTCCGTGAGCGGGGGCCACTGGCGCATCGTGTCGCCGCCCTGCGGGTGCTCGACCTTGATCACGTCGGCGCCCATGTCGGCGAGCAGCATGCCGCAGAACGGGCCGGCCGCCACGTTGCAGAACTCGATCACGCGGATGTCTTGCAGGGGAAGCATGGGAACCCTCCGGCGGGAAGCCGCCTATTCTAGGCGAGCGCGGCGGGGCTTCCGATCTCCACCGCCGGGAAGCTCGCCTTCACGCGGGCCAGGAACGCGTGGGGCAACGCCGGGGACACGACGAAGGCGCGCCCGCCTGCGCGCAGCACGACGGCGTTCGCGGGATTGGTGACGAAGGCGCGGTAGTTGCCCAGCCTCGAGCTGCGGAAGAGCCCCGTGATCGCGAACAGGCCCCCGTTGCCGAAGATCCGGATCGAGCGCGCCATCGCGCCCGGATCGTGCCAGGCGCGGTCGAGGCCGTCGAGCGCGACCCGCGTGCTCCAGAAGAGGCGCCGCACGACGAGCGTGCGGCCGTCGAGCTCGTAGCCCGTCACGATGAAGAGCAGCGCCCCCGCGACGATTGCGGGCGGGAGCACCGCGATGAGCGCGCCCGCCGCCGCGCCGGGGATGCGGTACCGCGTCACGGACAGCCAGATCGCGGCGAGCACGGCAACCGCGAGCGTCGAGGCCGCCTTGATGGAGAGCGACCAGGGCGCGGCCGCGAAGCGCTGCGTCACGGCGATGGGCAACGCGACCGTCTAGCGGCCCGCCTCGGCCCGCGCCAACTCGAGGTAGCCCTCGCGGGTCTGCGGGAGCCTGCGCCCGAGGATCGAGCTCGCCACCTGGGTGCGCAGGATCTGCGCGGTGCCGCCCGCGATCGTGAACATGCGCGCGTCGCGCACGTGGCGCTCGAGGGGCAGCCGCCGCGAGTAGCCCGAGGAGCCGAAGAGCTGCAGCGCGTCGTTCGTCACGCGGTTGGCCATCTCGGCGGCGAAGATCTTCGCCTTGGCCGCCTCGGTCATGTCGGGGAAGGTGCCCTCGCAGTGCGCCGCGCGGTGCAGGAGCAGGCGCGCCGCGTCGACCTGGACCGACATGTCGGCGAGCATCCATTGCAGGCCCTGGAATTCCGCGATCGGCCGGCCGAACTGCTCGCGCTCCTTCACGTAGGCCACGGCTTCCTCGAACGCCGCCTGCGCGATGCCGAGGGCCACCGTGCCCGCGCCCACGCGCTGCGCGTTGTAGGCGTTCATGAGCCCCCCGAATCCCTTGCGCAGACCCTTCGGCGGGACGACGAGGGCCGATGCGGGCACCCGCAGGTCGTGGAGCTCGACGTACGTCTCGGGAATCCCGCGCACCCCCATGGCGGGAATGCGCTCGCCGATCGCGAGACCCTGCGGCTCGTTCCCCTCGCGCACCACGATGAATCCGCCGATACCCTGCTCCGCCCCGCCGTCGAAGACGCGCGCGAAGACGAGGTGCAGGCGCGAGACCCCGCCGCCGGTGATCCAGTACTTGCGGCCGTTGAGCACGTAAGAGTCGCCGCGGCGGTCGGCGCGCGTCGTCATCTCGCTCGCCGCGCTGCCGGCCCCGGGCTCCGAGATGCAGATGGCCGGCTTGTCGCCCGCGAGCACGCACTCGGCGGCGAGGCGCTTCTGAGCCTCGCTCCCGTAGGCCATGATCGCGCCGATCGCGCCCATGTTGGCCTCGACCGTGATGCGCCCCATGGTCGCGCACGCCTTGGCCATCTCCTCGATCACGATCACCGCGTCGTGGTAGCTCGCCCCCTTCCCCCCGTAGGCGGCGGGAATGGTCATGCCCATGAAGCCCGCCTCGCGCAGGCGGTCCACGTTCTTCCACGGGTACGCTTCGGTCGCGTCGATGTCGGCCGCGGTGGCCGCGAACTCGCCGCGCGCCAGCTCGCGGGCGCGCTGCTGCAGCTCGCGCTGCTCGCTCGTCAGGGGGTGCATGCCGTCGCTCCTCGGATCCTTGCCGCCCCCTAGCTTAAATCACCGCGCGGGCGGGGGCACGTGGGCGGCCTGGAGGAACGACACGCCACGCGCGGGAAGCAGACGCCCCTGCCTGCGCACAGTGCCATGAAGCGCGACGATCCGGCTTGACGGTCGTCAACAGGACCGCACCCGGACGGTCGAGAATGGCCCGTTGGGAAGGTGCGTAAAAGAGGAGCGGACCATGAACACCCTGTGGATCGTCGTGATCGGCGTGGTGACCACCTACCTCGCCTACAACTTCTACGCGAAGCGGATCGACCGCAGCGTCATCCAGTCCGACCCGCGGCGCGCGACTCCCGCCCGCATGTACATGGACGGGGTCGACTTCATGCCGACGAGCCGCAACGTGCTCTTCGGCTACCACTTCAAGGCCATCGCGGCCGCCGGGCCCATCGTGGGGCCCATCACCGCGGCGAACCTCTGGGGCTGGTCCCCGTCGCTCGCGTGGCTCGTCCTGGGCGTGAGCTTCATCGGCTGGGTGAGCGACTACTCGGCGATCATGGTCGCCGTGCGCAACGACGGCAACAGCCTCTCGGCCATCTCGCACAAGCTGATCGCGCCGCGCACGCGCACGATCCTGTTCGTCTTCATCTTCTTCTACCTGATGCTGCTCGCGGGGGCCTTCGTCGGCATCCTGGCCGCCATCCTCTCGGCGCGCCCGGACGTGCCGTTCGGGATCGTGATGCTCGCGCTCATGGGGCTGCTCGCCGGCCAGATGATGTACCGGTGGAAGATGGGGATCATGGACGTCACGATCCTCGTGGTGGCGGTCACGCTCGCCGGCATGGCCGCCGGCCCCTGGGGTCAGCACAAGGACGAGAAGGGCGCGCTGGTGAACGGCCCGGTCGCCGCGGCCGTCACGACGCTGAACGGCGCGGTGGACAGCCTCAGCGACCACCAGGCCCTCTTCAAGGTGGTGGATCCGACGATGTCGGACCCGAGGATCCCGGCGCCGGGCAAGGCAGGCAAGCGCCCGACCACGTCGTCCTACGACTCGGCCACGGGCGAGCTGAAGACCCTTCCGAACTACCTGCTCTGGACGGTCTTCCTCTTCGCGTTCAGCTACATGGGGGCGAACCTCCCCATCTGGCGCTTCGCGCAGCCGGTGAACTACATCGGCTTCTGGATCACGACCATGACGATCCTGCTGTCGGCCGTCGGGATGGTCGTGGCGCCGATCTTCGGCATGAAGGACGCCGCCGGCAACCTCATCGGCGCCTTCGCGCTCGCCCCGCTGAAGGACCTCGGCTTCGCGATCCAGGAAGGCAAGGCCTGGCAGCCGCTATGGCCGATGCTCTTCGTGACCATCGCGTGCGGCGCGATCTCGGGCTGGCACGCGCTCGTGGGCTCCGTGGGCACGGCCCGCCAGCTCGAGTACGAGACCGATGGCCTGCCGGTGGGCGCGGGCGCCATGTTCGGCGAGAACGCGCTCGCGCTCCTGTCGCTCACCGCGGTGTCCATCGCGGGAGTGGGCGGCGGCGGCGGCCGGTTCGCGGTGGGCGTCGGCAAGCTCGTCTACGCCGGGACCTTCGGGCTCGTTCCCGAGACCTTCGGGACCGCGCTCGGCTTCGGCACCTTCGTCCTGATCGTCCTCACGGTCACGCAGCTCGTGTTCCGCGTGATGCGCGTGACGCTCACCGAATGGGTCGGCGACGCGGTCCCGCTGGTGCGCAACATGCACGTGTCGACCCTGATCTCGATGATCCTCACGCTCGCGCTCGTGCTCACCGGCACTTGGGTCTATCTCTGGCAGATGTTCGGCGCGTCGAACCAGCTGATGGCGGCGCTGAGCATGCTGGTGGTGGCGGTGTGGCTCAAGTCGGAGAAGCGCAATCCGGCCTACGCCGCGGTCCCGATGGTCTTCATGTACGTGACCACCCTCGCGGCGACCCTCGTCACGGCGCGCAACCTGTACGTGACGATCGCGGGCAATCCGTCCATGAGCGCCCTCCCCGTGGCGGGCGCGTGGGCGATGATCGGCGTCTCGGCGCTGCTCTTCGTCGCGGCGATCGTCATCGGCTGGGACGGCTACAAGGCCTATCTGCGGCACGGCACGAAGGCCGAGACTCCGGCCAAGCGCCCGGCGGAGCTGCCGCACTCCGGACCGCCGCCGGCCCACGCGTAGGCGGGCGGCCGTGTCACGCAAGCGCGAGTTCGGCGAGGGCGCGCACCGCCTCGAAGAACTCGCGCGCGGGCTTCCCGGTATCGGGAAGGTCGATGTGGATCTGGAAGTGGGGCTCGGTGCGGCGCACCGAAAGGCGCCGCACGACGAGCCCGTCGCGCGCGCAGGCGGCGAGCAGCGCGTCGGCCCGGGCGAGCGCGGCGCCGGCGGCGTAATGCACGACCAGGGCGCCGGGGCGCTCGGCCCACTCCTTCGGCACGCGCCGGAGGGCATCGCGCCCGGACCAGCTCGCGGGATCGAGGACCTCCAGCTCGAGCGCCGGAGCCCTGCCCAGAACCCCGCGGACGATCAGGGTGTCGCGCCGTCCCCGGGCGCGCCCGATTCCCCACCAGGGCAGGTCGCGCGCCTCGAGGAAGATCACGAGCGTGACCGCCGAGAAGGGCGCCCGGGCCCCGCGCAGCCCCATCTCGACGGCGGTCGAGCCCAGCCAGCGCACGGTCGTGCGCTCGCCCAGCGCTCCGAGCCCGCCCTGCATCCAGCGCATGAGCGCGGATGCCTTGCGGACGTTCCAGATCGTGCCCGCGGCGAACCAGGCGACGAGCACGACCGCGGCGATTCCGACGAGCTCCGTCATGGCGGAAGGCACGATAGCACGAGCCTCCCGAGCGGGTGGCGGCGGAAGGTCCGCGAGTTCCTCTACGGGCTCACCGCCTACGAGTTCGCGCAGCAGGCCCTCGAGATGCGCGCGACGATGGAGCGGCTCTTCATGCTCGGGGTATTCGGCGACATGCTGGGAGTCCCGATCCTGCCCCCGTACTACGGGCTGAGGCTGCTGCCCTTCGTGGTGCCCCAGATCGAGACCTGGAAGCACGGGCTGCTGCGCGAGCGCGAGTTCGGCTGCGACCACGAGCATCACCTCCACGGATTGTGAGGAGAAGGCCATGACGGAAGAGGAACGGCAGAGCGCGGCGAGGAAGATCTGGCAGGGAATCCGCGAAACGGTCTACGGCATGGCCGCCCACGACATGAGCCGGGCGGCCCTGCGCACGCGGGCCTCGATGGAGCACCTGTTCATCCTGATCACGATGGGCGACCTGCTCGGCATCCCGATCCTGCCGCCCTACTACAGCCTGAGGCTCCTTCCCTACGTGGTTCCGCAGATCTCCACGTGGAAACGGCGCATGCTGCGCGAGAAGGACGTCTCGGACGCGATGTTCTAGGAGGCCGACGTGGCACTCAAGGACGTGTTCCTCCAGCACCCCGAGCGGCGCTACATCATGTTCGGCGGCAAGGGGGGCCTCGGCAAGACCACCTTCTCGGCGGCCGCGGCCTACTGGCTCGCGGCCCAGGGCAAGAAGGTGCTCGTGTTCTCGGTGGACCCGCAGGCTTCCCTCACCGACATCTTCAAGAAGGACATCTTCGGCAAGGGCCCCGTGAAGATCATGGACAACCTCTGG
>Ga0187776_10000360_pt1 | contig 22143 bp, 23 predicted proteins | sample 0216_BV02_MP12_2_FD_132426 | JGI IMG/M metagenome (GOLD analysis project Ga0187776, IMG submission 132426) | Tropical peat soil microbial communities from peatlands in Department of Meta, Colombia - 0216_BV02_MP12_20_MG | ecosystem: Environmental > Terrestrial > Soil > Wetlands > Peat | place...
GGAGGTGCTGCTCGACGTCGACGCGGAATATCGGCGGCGCGCCGCGGGCCGTCGCCTGCCCAGGATCGCTCCGCGCCGCTTCAATGCCGCGGGCACGGCGTGGCTGCCGGTCCTGCACACGGAGCGCGACGAGTGGCGCTTCACGGCGCTGTTCTCGAACACCGAAATGGCGCACCAGCTCGATCGAACGCGGGACTGGGTCGTCGTCTACTTCCACGAAGAGGGCGAGCCCGAAGGTCAGCGCACCATCGTCACCGAGACGAGGGGGTCGCTGCAGGGCCGGCGCGTCGTTCGCGGGCGCGAACCGGAGTGTGCGGCGTACTACGCCGCCCACGCCGCGACGTCCGACCGGACCGCCGCGAAGCTCGGCTGACTACTGCGCGCGCGTGTCGGCGAGCAGGGCGACGAGCGCGTCCCGATCGACGACTTCCTTTTCGATCAAGCGCTTCGCCAGCGCCTCGAGGGCTCGCCGCCGGGCCGTCAGGGTCTCGCGGACCCGGGCGTGAGCGTCGTGCAAGGTCTTCTCGATCTCGGCGTCGATGGCCTCGGCGGTCCGCTCGCTGTACTCCCTCGGGCCGTTCAGCGGCACCGGCAGGAACAGCGGCCGCGGCCGCTCGAACGTCGCCAGCCCGAGTGTCTCGCCCATGCCGTAGCTGGTGATCATGTGGCGCACGATGTCCGTGGCCCGTTGCAGATCGTCCTGGGCACCGGTCGAGATGTCGCCGAAGATCAGCTCCTCGGCCACGCGCCCGCCGAGCAGGACGTCGAGCCGATCGAGCAATTCGGCGCGCGTCATGAGATAGCGATCCTCGGTGGGGCGCTGCTGGGTGTAGCCGAGTGCGGCCACGCCGCGAGGGATGATCGAGACCTTGGTGACGCGATCGGCGTGCGGCCGCGACTCGGCGACCAGCGCGTGCCCCGCCTCGTGATAGGCGACGATCTCCTTCTCCCGGGGCGTGATCACGCGCGATTTGCGCTCCAGGCCCGCTACCACGCGGTCGATCGCCTCGTCGAAGTCGACCATCTCGACCGCGTCCTTGCCCTGGCGTGCGGCGCGAAGGGCGGCCTCGTTCACGACGTTCGCGAGATCGGCGCCGACGAACCCCGGAGTCCGCGCGGCGACCTGCGTGAGATCGAGCCCCTCGGCCAGCCGGACCTTGCGCGTATGGACCTGGAGGATCTTCTCGCGGCCCTTCAGGTCCGGCCGATCGATCGCCACCTGCCGATCGAAGCGGCCGGGTCGTAGCAGCGCCGGGTCGAGGATCTCGGGCCGGTTCGTGGCCGCGAGCAGGATCACACCCTTCTGCGTGTCGAATCCGTCCATCTCGGCCAGGAGCTGGTTCAGCGTCTGCTCGCGCTCGTCGTGGCCGCCGACCAGCGTGCTCATGCCGCGCGCCTTGCCCAGCGCGTCGAGCTCATCGATGAAGATGATGCTCGGCGCCTTTTCCTGCGCCTGAGCGAAGAGGTCACGCACGCGCGCGGCGCCCACGCCGACGAACATCTCCACGAAGTCGGAGCCGCTGAGGCTGAAGAACGGCACGCCCGCTTCGCCGGCGACGGCCTTGGCCAGGAGCGTCTTGCCAGTGCCGGGCGCGCCGACGATGAGCACGCCCTTGGGAATCTTGCCGCCGAGACGCTGGTATCGCTCCGGCGCCTTCAGAAAATCAACGATCTCCATGAGCTCGCTTCGCGCCTCGTCGATGCCCGCCACGTCGTCGAACGTCACGCCAGTGGAGTGCTGCATGTAGACTTTCGCCCGGCTCTTGCCGACCGCCAGGAGCCCTCCCTGCGCGCCGCTCATCCGCCGCATCACGAACATCCACACGCCCACGAACAGGAGGGTCGGCAGCAGCCACGATAGCAGGGTCGAGAGCCATGGGTTCTCGACCCGCCCCGTGAACTTCACATTCGCCGCCTCGAGCTCGGCGACGAGGCCTGCGTCGTCGACGCGTCCCGTGACGAAGTGGTGCGGTCCCTCATCACGCTTGAGCGCCTCGAGCTTCTCCTTCGGCAGCAGCCCTTCCAGTCCCGGGCCGGTGATCGTGCCGGTGATCGTCTGCTTGTCGATGACGAGGTCGCTGACCTTTCCGTGCCTCAGCAGCGCCTTGAACTCGCTGTAGGACAGGGTCTCGCTGTGGGGCGCGAGCCAGATCGCCTGAGCCACGAGGAGCGCGAACCCGATGACGGCGATGTAGACGATCAAGAAATCACGCTGGTTGGCCGGCAACCTCGAGACCTCCTTCGAGCGACGATCAACGAATCCGGTCCTTGAATACGGTCGAGCCAGAGCAACCGCGCTGCCACTGCCCAGAGCAGCGAAAACGAAAGGTTGCATTGAATCCAGGCCCGGACCCGTGGCCGGAGCTGGGGCGGCCGCGCCACACTGAGGCGACCACGCTTCACAGACGGCGCCGCCGCGCGGACGTCCAGCCCGTCGCAGCGATGGACCGGGGTTGGCAGGGTCGGTGCGGTGACAGGGGGTGGCGATCGACTGGTCGCTGAGCGCGCTGGGGGCCCGGGCCGACCGGCCTGGGGATGTCTCGCCGCACGTGGGGCAGCCGCGCCGCGTCAACGCGCCGCCCGCGATGACTGATCGCCCGTTGTCGCAAGGGGTTCCGCGTTGGCAACACCCATGCAGTCCTTGGCGACGAAGTCACCGTGGTCGAGATGCCAGCGGCGGGAGACAGAAAATGATCGTGAGGGTCGGCAGCAAGTACGTGGTCGTCTCCGAGACGACCGGGCGGCGCTTCGGCACCTACGACACGCTCGCCGAGGCCAGGCGCCGGCTCCGGCAGATCGAGTTCTTCAAGCACCTCAAGGCCAGGACGACGGCTCGCGGCAGCCGGCGCGCGTCGGCCTGAGCGCAAGGAGCCGGGATGACCCCGCGAACACAGGCGATCACAAAGGAGTTCGAGCGGAGGCTGCGCAAGGCGCGGCGCGAGGTCTGGCGCACCGTCGTCCGGACGAACGAGGAGCTGGCGACCCTCGACGCGCATCAGGCCGGAGCGTGGAGCGAGGACGCCAGCACGAACATCGTCGCCGGAGTGCTGGCCCGTCTCGATACCGCCGAGCGGCGTCAGCTCGACGAGATCGACGCCGCGCAGGCGCGCCTCGCGGCCGGCACCTTCGGGACCTGCGAGCGGTGCGCGAAACCGATCCCGCTCGCGCGGCTACGCGCGGTCCCCGCCGCGCGCCTCTGTGTGGCCTGCGAGCGCGAGGCCGAGCGGGCGTCGCCCGCCTAGAGACAGGCGCTGTGCGGTACGCGACGATCGTCAAGGGGCGGGCCACCGCGGTCTCGCCGAACTTGATCGACTACGCCCGCACGCGGGCGTCGTTCACGTGGGCCGCGGCGCGGGCCGAGCTCGACGGGCTGCCCGAGGGTCGCGGCCTGAACATCGCGCACGAAGCCCTCGATCGCCACGCCGCCGGTCCGCGGCGCGACCGCGTGGCGCTACGCTGGCTCGGGAAGACGGGCGCCGTCCGCGACTACACGTACGGCGATCTGCGCGAGCTGACCGACCGATTCGCCAACGCGCTCGCGGGGCTCGGCGTCGGTCGGGGCGACCGGGTCTTCGCGCTGGCCGGCCGGATCCCGGAGCTCTACGTAGCCGCCCTCGGCACGCTGAAGATCGGCGCCGTGTTCTGTCCGCTCTTCTCGGCGTTCGGGCCGGAGCCGATCCGCTCGCGCATGTCGATCGGCGCGGCACGAGTGCTCGTGACGACGGAAGCGCTCTACCACCGCAAGGTCGCACCGCTGCGGCGAGAGCTGCCCGACCTCGCCCACGTCGTCCTGGTGGGTGAGGCCGGCGCCGAGACCCGTGTACCCGAGACACGCGATTTCCACGCACTCGTTTCCGCCGCGGCCGATCGATACCGCATCGGGCCGACGGCTCCGGACGACATGGCGCTGCTGCATTTCACGAGCGGCACCACCGGCGCGCCGAAGGGCGCCGTCCACGTGCACGAGGCGGTGGTGGCTCACCAGAGCACCGGCCGGTACGCCCTCGATCTGCATCCCGACGACGTCTTCTGGTGCACGGCCGACCCGGGCTGGGTGACCGGCACCTCGTACGGAATCGTGGCGCCGCTCACGCTCGGCGTGACGAGCATCGTCGACGAGGCAGAGTTCGACGCCGAGCGGTGGTACCGGATCCTCGAGCAAGAGCACGTCACCGTCTGGTACACCGCGCCCACCGCGATCCGCATGCTCATGAAGAGCGGGGCCGAGCTTCCTCGCAAGTTCGACACGAAGGCGCTGCGGTTCCTGGCGAGCGTCGGGGAGCCGCTCAACCCCGAGGCCGTCGTGTGGGGCCAGGAAGCACTGGGCCTCCCGTTCCACGACAACTGGTGGCAGACGGAGACGGGCCGAATCATGATCGCGAACTTCGCCGCGATGGACGTGCGCCCGGGCTCGATGGGAAAGCCGCTGCCCGGTGTGGAGGCGGCCGTCGTGCGGAAGGCAGGCGAGGACGCGGTCGAGGTCCTGGAGGGACCCGACGCTCAGGGCGAGCTGGCCTTGCGGCCGGGCTGGCCGTCGATGTTCCGCGGCTATCTCAACGAGCCGGCGCGCTATCGCAAGTGCTTCGCCAGCGGCTGGTACCTCACCGGCGACCTCGCCCGGCGCGACGAAGACGGCTACTTCTGGTTCGTCGGTCGCGCCGATGACGTCATCAAGACCTCCGGCCATCTGATCGGCCCCTTCGAGGTCGAGAGCGTGCTCATGGAACACCCGGCGGTGGCGGAGGCGGGCGTGATCGGCAAGCCCGACCCGGTCGCCCTGGAGATCGTGAAGGCGTTCGTCTCGCTCAGGGCGGGCCGGACGCCGAGCCCCGCGCTCAGGCGCGAGTTGCTCGCCCACGCGCGCGCGAGACTGGGCGCGGTGGTCGCCCCCAAGGAGATCGACTTCCAGACCTCGCTGCCGAAGACGCGGAGTGGCAAGATCATGCGCCGTCTGCTGAGGGCGCGTGAGCTGGGCCTGCCGGAGGGCGACCTGTCCACGCTCGAAGAGAGCGGGCGCAATGAGTGACGACGGGGACGCTCTCAAACCATTGTCCGGCCCCTCGCCGGGGCGCGAGCACGCGCTCACGCTGCTGCGCGAGATGCTGCAGATCCGGCGGTTCGAGGAAAAGGCGGCGGAGCTCTACAGTGCGGGCAAGATCCGCGGCTTCCTCCACCTCTATATCGGGGAGGAAGCGGTGGCGGTGGGAGCGATGCAGGCCCTCGGGCCCGGGGACAACGTGGTCGCCACGTATCGCGAGCACGGCCAGGCGCTCGCGCGTGGGATCCCGGCGGGTGCGGTCATGGCCGAGATGTACGGCAAGGCCAACGGCTGCAGCCGTGGTCGCGGTGGCTCGATGCACCTCTTCGACGTCTCTCGGCGATTCTACGGCGGTCACGCCATCGTCGGCGGTGGGCTCCCGGTGGCGGTGGGGCTGGCGCTGGCCGACGTGCTGCGCGCGCGCGGGGGCGTGACCGTGTGCTTCTTCGGCGACGGCGCGGTCGCCGAGGGGGTCTTTCACGAGTCGTTGAATCTCGCGGCGCTCTGGTGTCTTCCCGTTCTGTTTCTCTGCGAGAACAATCTCTACGCGATGGGCACCGGGCTCGCGCGCCACCAGGCTCAGACCGACATCGTGCGCAAGGCCGAGGCGGCCGGAGTGCCGGGCCAGGCCGTCGACGGCATGGACGTGCTCGCCATGGAGACGGCGGCGAGAGCGCTCGTCGCCGCGGTGCGCGGCGGGCAGGGGCCGCGCCTGCTCGAGGCGCGTACGTACCGGTTTCGTGCGCATTCGATGTACGACCCCGACCTCTATCGAGCGCGGGAGGAGATCGAGCGCTGGAAGACGCGCGATCCCATCTCGCTCTTCACGGCGGTGTTGCGCGAGCAAGGCGTCCTGGCCGACGCCGACCTCGCGGCGCTCGAGGCGTCGGTAGGCGCCGACGTGGCCGCGGCCGTCGCCGAGGCCGAAGCCGGAGCGTGGGAGCCGGTGGAGGACCTGCTCAAGGATGTCCACACCCCGGTAGCGCGATGACGAAGATGACCTATCGCGAGGCGGCGCGCAGCGCGCTTCGCCAGGCGCTGCGCGAGGATCCGCGCGTGTTCCTCATGGGGGAGGACGTCGGGCGCTACGGCGGGGCGTTCGCGGTGAGCCACGGCCTGCTCGACGAGTTCGGTCCCGAGCGCATCCGCGACACGCCGCTCAGCGAGAACACCTTTCTCGGGGCGGGCATCGGCGCCGCGCTCGGCGGGCTCAAGCCGATCGTCGAGGTGATGACCGTCAATTTCAGCCTGCTGGCGCTCGACCAGATCGTCAACAATGCGGCGACGCTGCGCCACATGTCGGGAGGCCAGGTGTCGGTACCCCTCGTCGTGCGCATGGCGACGGGCGGCGGACGGCAGCTCGCCGCGCAGCACTCGCACAGTCTCGAGGGCTGGTACGCTCACATCCCCGGCATCACCGTGCTCACGCCAGGCACGGCCCAGGACGCGCGGGGGATGCTCCTGGCGGCGCTGCGCGAGCCCGACCCCGTCTTCATCTTCGAGCACGCCTATCTCTATCCCATCGAGGGGGAGGTCGATGAGACGGCGGGTGCCGCCGAGATCGGACGCGCGCTCGTGCGCCGTGCCGGTCGAGATCTCTCCCTCATCACGTACGGCGGCTCGCTGCCGAAGACCCTGGAGGCCGCCGACGCGCTCGCGACGGGGGGCATCGAGGCCGAGGTCGTCGATCTCCGCACCCTGCGGCCGCTCGACTCGGCCGCCATCCTGGGCTCGGTCGCGAAGACCCACCGGGCGCTGATCGTCGACGAAGGCTGGCAGACCGGAAGCTTCGCCGCCGAGGTCAGCGCCCGCATCATGGAGCGCGGATTCTACGATCTCGACGCGCCGGTGCAGCGCGTGTGCAGCGCCGAGGTGCCCTTGCCCTACGCGCGCCACCTGGAGGACGCGGCGCTGCCGCAAGCCGCGAGCATCGCTGCCGCGGCACGCGCGATGCTCCGGCGCGATGGCTGAGTTCGTCATGCCGATCCTGGGCGCCGACATGACGGCGGGCACGCTCGTCGCGTGGCGCAAGCAGCCCGGCGATCGGGTCAGCCGTGGCGACATCATCGCCGAGGTCGAGACGGAGAAGGGCCTGATCGACGTCGAGGTCTTCGCGAGCGGCGTGCTCGAGCGCATCATCGTGGCACCCGGGGTGACCGTACCGACGGGAACCGTCCTGGCGCTCATCCGGGAGGACGGGCTCGCGGGCGCGACGGCCGCTCCAGGCGCGCCGCCGTCGCCGGCCGTGCCGTCGGCCCCGCGGCCGCCAGTGGCTCCGCCGGCTCCGCCGCCCGGCCCGCCGGGCTCCCGCCAGCGCGTCTCACCGCTCGCGCGACAGGCGGCCTCCAGGCTCGGGGTCGATCTGACGGCGGTCCGGGGCACTGGCCCCGGCGGCGTGATCCGCCTCGAGGACGTCGAGGCCGCTGCGGCCCGGCCGGCCGCCGCCGGCCGGCCGCGTCTCGATCCCGGTCGCATGCGGCAGACCATCGCCGCCGCGATGACGCGGGCCAAGCGCGAGATCCCGCACTACTACCTTGCGCACACGATGGACATGCACCGCGCCCTCGCCTGGCTCGCGGCCGAGAACGCGCGGCGGCCGGTACCCGAGCGACTGCTCGCCAATGTTCTGCTGCTCAAGGCGGTCGCGGTCGCGGTCCGTGAAGTGCCGGAGCTGAACGGCGTATGGCGCGGCGAGCGGGCGGAGCCGAGCGCCCGCGTGCATCTGGGCGTCGCGATCTCACTTCGGGGCGGGGGCCTGGTCGCCCCGGCCGTTCATGACGCCGATCGCATGCCGATCGGCGAGCTGATGCGAGCGCTGCGCGACCTCGTCCAGCGCGCCCGGACGGGCGGGCTGCGAAGCTCCGAGCTGTCGGATCCCACGCTCACGGTCACCAGCCTCGGGGAGCAAGGCGTCGAGACCGTATTCGGCATCGTGTACCCGCCGCAGCTGGCGATCGTCGGGTTCGGTCGTATCGCCGAGCGTCCGTGGGTGGTGGACGGCGCCGTGGTGGCCCGGCCGCTCGTGACCGTGTCGCTGTCGGCGGACCACCGCGTCAGCGACGGCCACCGCGGCGGACTCTTCCTCGCGGCGGTCGAGCGCCTGTTGCAGACGCCGGAGCGCTTGTGAGCACCGACGGGGTACGAGCGACCGTGCTGAGCGTGCTCGGCGAGATCGCGCCCGAGGCCGATCTGGGCGCCGTGCGCGGCGATCGGCCGCTCCGCGAGCAGCTCGACCTCGATTCGATGGACTTGCTCAACTTCGTGGTCGGGCTGCACGAGGCCCTCGGTGTCGACATCCCGGAGCGGGACTATGGAAAGCTCGCGACGCTCGATGCGTGCGTCGCCTACGTCCAGGAAAGGAAGACGCCATGAAGCCCTTGCCCCATCGCTACGAGGTCCGGATCGCCGGGGGTCCGCTGGGTCACGCGACGCTCGCGAGCCCGGGCGTGCCCGATCTCGCCACGGCGGCGCCTGCCGATTTCGGCGGTCCGGGTGACGCCTGGAGCCCCGAGCAGCTGTTGCTGGCCGCCGTCGAGGCGTGTTTTCTGCTGACGTTTCGCGCGATCGCGCAGGCTTCGCGCATCGAATTCACCGCCCTGGCCGTCGAGGCGCAGGGAATCGTGGACCGCGCCAACGGCGGCATGCGCTTCACCGAGATCGTCCTCCGTCCTCGGCTCGCCTTGCCGGCCGGCGCCGACACGTCCCGCCTGCGTCGCGCGCTCGAGAAGGCGGAGAAGACATGCCTCGTTTCGGCCTCGCTCGCCACGCCGATCCGGCTCGAGCCGGAGATCGCCGTCTGATGGCGCCGTGAACGACGCGAGCACGAGCGCGGAGCGCCTCGCGCGCGCCGCGAGACCGGCCGAGGAAGCCATGCGGCGGCACGCGCGCTGTCGCGGCAAGATGCAGACGCTCCCCAAGTGCCCGGTGCAGGACTTCGAGGATTTCGCGGTCTGGTACTCTCCCGGTGTCGCCGCGCCGGCGCGCGCCATCGCCGACGATCCCGACAGCGTCTGGGTCCACACCAACCGGGGCAACACGATCGCGATCGTCACCGACGGGAGCCGCGTGCTCGGCCTCGGCGACATCGGACCCGCGGCCGCCCTGCCGGTGATGGAAGGCAAGGCGCTGCTGTTCAAGTATCTTGGGGGGGTCGACGCGGTGCCCCTGTGCCTGAACACGCGCGACGCCGACGAGCTGATCCGGACGGTGGTCTTGCTCGAGCCGGCTTTCGCGGCGATCAATCTCGAGGACATCGCGCAGCCGAAGTGCTTCCGCGTTCTGGCCGAGCTACGGGCGCGCATGCGCATACCCGTCTGGCACGACGATCAGCAAGGAACGGCGACGGCCCTGCTCGCCGGCCTGCTCAACGCCGCGAAGATCGTCGGCAAGGACCTGCCCCGACTGCGGATCGCCATGGTCGGCATGGGCGCGGCGAACGTCGCCTGCTACCGGCTGCTCACCGTCAGCGGCGTCGATCCCCGCGCGATCGTGGCGTGTGACAGCCGAGGCGCGTTGCACCGGAGTCGTCACGACATCGAGCAGCGTCAGGAGGAGTATCGCGACAAGTGGCGTGTCTGCGTCGAGAGCAACGGTGACGGCGTCGTCGGCGGCGTGCGGGAAGCCCTGCGGGGTGCCGACGTGTGCATCGCGTTCTCGAAGTGCGGCCCGGGAGTCATCGAGCCGGCCTGGATCCGGGCGATGGCGGACGATGCGATCGTCTTCGCCTGCGCCAATCCGGTACCCGAGATCTGGCCCTGGGAGGCGCGGGAGGCCGGGGCGCGGATCGTGGCGACCGGGCGCGGCGATTTTCCGAACCAGCTCAACAACTCGCTCGTGTTTCCGGGCCTCTTCCGGGGCGTGCTGGACGTACGCGCCCGGGACATCCCGGACGACATGGCAGCGGCCGTCGCGCGGGCTCTGGCGCGGTACGCAGAGGAGCGCGGGCTCCGCGAGGATGCTATCTTGCCCCGTATGGACGAGTGGGAGGTGCATCCCAGGCTGGCCGTCGCCGCGGCGTCGGCCGCTCAGGCCCTGGGACTGGCCCGCGTGATGAGGACAGCCGGTGAGATCGACGCCGGGGCCCGCCGAGTGATGGGGGCGGCCCGCGAGGCGACGGCCCTGCTGATGCGCGCCGGCCTCGTTCCCCACGCGCAGGCTCGCGACGAGGACGGAGACGCTCAGTCCGTGCGGAGGCTCAGGCCATGACGGGCAGTCCGAACGCCGCTGACCTGCAGATGAACGCGGCAGGCTTGTATCGCGAGGAGGTCATCACCGATCGCCGGGTGGGCTCGATCCGTGTTCTGACGCCCGTGACCGCCGAAGGCCACACCGACGCGATGCGCAAGGTGCTCTACGTCGGAGAGGCCCAGATCCTCACGCCCGGCGGAGTCCTGCCGCTCGCGTTCGAGATCGACGCGGGCTCACTGCGCGAGGCGATCGACAGGTTCCCGGCGGGCGCCGAGGCCGCCGTCGAGCGAGCGCTCCGGGAGCTCGAAGCGCTGCGCCGCGAGGCGGCGTCGTCGATCATCGTGCCGGGCGGTGGCGGCGGATTGATCCAGCGACCGTAACGGTTTGCCGCGCGCCGGCTCACACCGGCTCGGTCCGGAGGTGGTCCTCGACGGTCCGCACGCCCGGCGTGAAGCGGGCCGCCGCCAGCACCGACTTGCGTTCGGCCCACGAATGCACGGCGCCGGTCAGGGTCGCGACGCCGTCGCGCACGTCGACCTGGATCCGCCTCGCCTCGCGCTCGGCGCGGCGCTCCAGCGCCTGCTCGATGGACTTGCGGACGTCTTCGGCGACCGGCTGCGCCGATTTCACCGTGATCTTGTTGGTCACGGCCTTCACCCCGGTCAGGTTTCGAATCGCCCGCTCGGCGTCGTCGCGCTGGCTCCAGCGCTCGACCGTGCCCTCGAGGGTGACTCGCCCGTCGGTCACCGTGGACGCGATCTTGTCCTCGGGCACGTAGACGTCCCACTCGAGCGCGCGGCGAACCGCCTGCGCGATCTCCGTATCGTTGCGGGCGAACCCGCCGGGCACCTTGACCTTGATGTCGTTCGCGACGTCGAGGACGCCGATCACGCGCCGGGCCGCCTCCTGGGCCGCCAGCCGCTTGGCCCAGCTCGTCACCGTTCCGGTGAGCGTGACCACACCGGCATCCACCTCGACGCCGACCTCGGTCTCGTCGACTCGAGAATCCCAGCGGAGCTCCTCCAGGACATCGCGGTGGATCTGGGTGTCGGTCTTTCTAGCCTTCTGTGTCATCGTGATCTCCTTCCTAGTGCCTCCCCGCAGCGCTCAGCGGGCCGGTCGGCTCCTTCCGGACGGTGAATTCGGTATCGAGCGCCGCGAGTGACTCGACGATGCCGGTGTAGGCGAGCTCGGCGTGTGAGGCCATGGTCGGGCCGATGAAGCCCTGGCGTCGCCACTCGTCGGCCTTCTGCTGAACCTTCAGGCGTGTCGCGTCCCACGCGACGTTGCCGAACATGTCGACGAATTCCGTCGTGAAACGGCCTTCGCCGTCCATCGAGAAGGCCAGACACGAGACGATCGGCAGACAATACGGGCCGGCCACCGTGGTGTTGATGGCCACCGGCATGATCGGCATCACGTGGGAGCCGCGGCAATCGCCGGCGACGAAGTGGCCGAGCACGTAGGGCTCGATCACCTCTTCCGGGGCCGGGAAGATTCCCTGCGTTCGAACGACGGCGATCGGGTCGTCCTTGCCGGTGTACTTGCCGGCGATGTTGTGCAGCCGCGTCGCCGACACCGAGACGACCTGCTCGTCGGGCTTGCAGCGCGAGTGAATCGCCTCGACCGCGAAGCGGTCGGGGTTCTGCAGCAGGCACGCGACGTCCCAGATGCGCTCGGGGACCTCGAGCGCGATGACCCGGTCGCCGCCGTCCCCCTTGTGGTCCATGTCGATGATCGTGAACGTGAAGCCCTTGCGGATCTTCGGGCTCAAAAGCAGCGCGCCGTTGTGCATCGGGTCGCAGAACACCGAGTACAGCGGATAGTTGTAGGCCCCCGGACCACACTTGTCGCCCGCGAAGACCAGGAACGGCTCCGCTGGTCGATCCCGGCTGGTGGGGTCGCGCTCGAACTCGATCTCGGCCACCGCCGGTCCGGCGCCCCGGACATTCCCGGATGGCGCATCGACGAGGAGATCCTGGCCGGCGCCGTAGAGCCCGGCTGCGCGGGCCGACTCGGTCGCAGCGATGAAGCTGTCCCACGCGAACCGGTGGACGTCGGCGGCGCCGGCCCCGCGCGTGTGGCTCATGATGATCGCGATGTCGTCACCGGTGTAGGTGACGACGCCATCGAGCAGCAGGCGCCGCCGGACGGCGTCGCCGAGGCGTGTACGGACGCTCTCGAGCATGCGCTCCGACGGCCGGGTGTGACCGCCGATCGAGCCCACGTCGGCCTTGATGACGGAAAGCGTGACCTTCACTTCATCAGCCCCATGGCCTCGGTGGCCTTGCTGGTCGACAGCGCCATGTCGCCCTTCTTGCACGCCGCTTCCGACTCGCTGATCAGCTTGCGAACCTTGTCGAGCCGCGCCTTGTCCTCTGGGCTGGTCTTCGCCGCCGCCTGAGTTCTCGGGGCCTGGACGTCCTGCGAGGGAGTCCTTGGCGCCTGGACGTCCTGCGAGCTTCGCGGCGCCTGGACGTCCTGCGACGGAGTTCTGGGGGCCTGGACGTCCTGCGAGGGAGTCCGCGGCGCCTGGACGTCCTGCTTTCGTGCGCCGGCGAGCTGGCGTGGGGGTGCCGACGCCGTCGCCTTCTTGAGCATCGTCTTGGCCTCGGAGAGCTCTGCGGGGCACTTGTCGGCCGCTAGCGCCAATGGCGGCATGGCCAGCAGTAGAGCAGCAATCATCATCGTGTAGCCCGTCTTGTTCATGTTCTCGTCCTTTTCTAGTTGACGCGAGGCGTCGCCCTCGCGCGGTTTCCGGAGCTCTATCTCATCGTCAACGCAGCGCGCTCGGCCCACTGCGCGTTGATCCCGAGATCTTCGAGCGTCGCCAGGATCCGCCGTGGGCGACCCCAGTCGCTCCAGTGAATGCCGTCTACCGGCAAGGTCGCAAGATTCGCCGGGCGAGCGGCGAGTACCGCGTCCGAGAAGCTTGTCGACTCGAGAGCGTCGTATGCCGTCCGCGCCGCGCGCTCCTCGTCGGCAGTGCCGAGCGCGGTCCGGACCGCGGCGAACGCGTCCATCAGTCGCGGAACGAACTGGGCGAACAGCGCCAGAAGCGTCGGAACGCATGCGACCAGAACGAAGCTGTTCCAGAGGCAGTGCCGCTCGAACAGGGTCTCCGCGAGCGCCGCGTCCGGTTTCTCGACGAAGCGACCCACGCGCAGCAATCGCGTGCCCGGAATCGGGTCGCTCGGCTCGATCCAGCCGTACTCGGTCTCCGCGCGGTCGGGCGTGATCCCGAGCAGTATCGCCAGCTCCGGCCGTTTGCTCAGGACCTCGAATGCCGTTGCGACGTGCTCCATGAATCGCGCGTCGTCCGACACGTGGTGGTCGGTCGGGAAGACGGCGACCGACGCGAGTGGCGCGACCGCCGCGATCCGGAGGGCGCCGTAGAGAATCGCCGGCGCGGTCCCGCGGTTCGCCGGTTGAATGAGCAGGGATCGTGCAAGTCGACCGCCGAGCAAACCGCGGTAGTAGCGCTCGTGCGAGCGCGTCAGCGCCACGACGGTCCTCTGCGCGGGTACGACGCGCGCGACCCTGCGCTCCGTCGCCTCGAGGAGCGTTTGCTGGCCCAGGATCCGGCAGAACTGCTTCGGTCGGTCGTCCCCCGCGATGATCCGGGTGAGCGGGCGCAGCCGCTCGCCGTCGCCGCCGGCCAGCAGCAGCGCCCAGCGCGCATCCAGATCGATCGTGCGCGGCATCGTCAATTGGACAGTCCTTCTGTCGACCCTTCCAGATCCGCGCTGTAGCCCGTGCAACGACGCTGCCACGTCCAGTCCCGCGGCGCGTGTCTGATTTCCTCATACGGCGAGCGCACAAGGGCGATTACTAGTGTGCCCGGCGGCGGCCGCGGCGACCCGGTGGTGAGGCGACGGCGGGACAAGAGGGGCGACTACGCCCCGACGAGATCCTTGCGGGGCGGCCAGCCGGCAGCCCGACGTGGGCCGGAGGTGGTGTCTGACGCGTGGCATCGACCTCGCATCTTTTGACTCGCGGGAGGGGGACACCATGCCGAGCCGGTACGCGGTCGTTTGCGCGACTTGCCTCTATCGAAACTCTCATTCATCGCGCTGGGAGGCGAACATCGACGTCGCGGCGCACCTGCGTGACAATCCAACGCACTCCGTGACCGTCGTCGAGGAAGGGCAGGGCGCTGCCAGAACGAAGGCGGGCTAGTTCTCGTCCAGCTGGTCCTCGGACCGGCCGCACTGATCGCAGCGGGTCGTGAGCCGGACATTGCCGTCCGTGTCCTCCTCGGGCGTACCCGCCGCGTGCATCAGGCCGCCGCACCGGCACGGCTCCGGGTATTCTTCCGCGCACTCGGGGCACTGCGCGTTCCCGACGTGATGATTGGACTCCTCACCGACGGTGAATAGCGTCATCGATTCACATCTCCTCGCACGCGGCGGCGCCGCTTCGTGCTCGCGGGCTGACGCGCCACGGCGACCGCGGCGCGTCAGCGCGCTGTTGCGGCCATCGTACCCCATTCGCGGCCCGGGGCGGCGATGCGCGACCGGAGCGGGTAAGGCCGGCTGGCGTCGATCATCGAGTCGTTTGAGATCGACACGCCGACACGGCGGCCGCGTGGGCGGTCGGATTCCCCGCGAGGAACGGAACCGCACCGCCGCGATACGCGGCGAGGTCGAACGGGAACATCGCGCCGCCGCGCGGATCGGTGATGACGCCGCCGGCTTCCTGCAAGACACACCCGCCGCCAGCCAGATCCCAGAGCGCGGCTCGATGGTCGAGTACCACGTCGATGGCGCCGATCGCCGCGTAGGCGAGATGGAGTGCGACCGAGCCGAACCCGCGGAACTTGTGGCGCTCGAGCCAGCCGACCACGACGGGGCCGAGCACCGGATCGAGCGGCACGCGCGCCGAGACATTCGACGCCGCGGTGAGCGGCTGCCCCCGCAGGGCGAGCTTGCGGTCGACGAGCCACGCGCCCCGCTCGCGAAGCGCCCAGCACGTGAAGCCGGTGTTCGGATCGTGGACGACACCCGCGTAGGGCGCGCCCCGCTGGAAGACGCCGATCGACACCGCGAAGCACGGCAGGCCGAGCGCGTAGTTGTTCGTGCCGTCGAGCGGGTCCAGGATCCAGACGAACTCGCGGTCGAGCCCCGTCGCGACATCGCCCTCCTCGGCCAGGGCGCCGTCCTCCGGAAACCGCGCCCGTATCGCATCGAGCAGACGCGACTGCACCACGATGTCCGTCGGCGTCACGCGCTCTCCCGGGCGCTTCCAGCTGACCTCTCCCCGCCGGGCCGACGCCAGCGCCTCGCGTCCCGCGTCGTGCGCCATGGCCAGCGCCAGCGTCAGTCGGGCATCGCGCGCGGCGGTCTCGGGCGTCGAGGGCACGATGGCGCGCACCGCCTCAGCAGATCGGGTGCTCGCCGCGGGCCAGCTCGGCGCAGAACTCATCCAGTCGTCCGAGCTCGGCGTCGACGAGCCCGCGCAAGCCGGACGCGATGTCGGACAGGCTCATGTCCTTGGGCAGGATTACCTGGATGCCCGTCCACGGCCGGTTCACGGGCTCGCCGATCCGCGCCGCCAGATGAACGTAGACCTGGAGGATCTCCGGATGGCGGGCATGGATCAATGCGGCGATCCGATGACTCAAGACGCTGTAGATCTTGCCGCTGTGGGCCACCGGATTCTTGCCGGCCGCCGCCTCGCCACCCGCCGGGCGTGAGAAGGCGATGAGACCGTTGACGCCGTTGCCGCGGCCCACCTCGCCGGAATCGGCGTCTTCCGCGGACGTTCCGGTGAGCGTCAGGTAGACACCATCCACGCCGCGGCCGGGGCGGTCGAGGTTGTTCAATCGAAAGTCGAGCTGCAGCGCAGCGCCGGCGAAGCGCTCGACGAGCGCGGAGAGGATCTCTTCCTTGCGCTGGAAGTAGGCATTCTCCGACGTCATGGCGCCGCACTCGAGCGGCATCGCCACGGTGACGGCGAGGTGCTCGTCTTCACGCAGTCCGAAGACCTTGACGTCCTGACCGGTGTCCGGGAAGCGGTGCTTGAACTCCGCTCCGTTGAGGAAGCGCTCGATCGCGAGGACGATCGCCTCGGTGGGGCTGGGGGGAGCGTAGCCCGACGCGCCCGAGGTGTCGTTGGACGCCATCGATCCGGACCGGCCCCCGAAGATGCCCTGGAGCTCGGCCGAGCCCGGGGCCAGCGCGATCCGCGTGGTGAGATCGCGCCCGGGCCTGACGCGGGGCAGATGCGCGGTCGTCCACGCCTGCACGGCGGCGTGCACGGTGTCCTCGATCGGCAGCCGGCGGCCGCCCACCTCGAAGGTGGCCCGGTCGCCGAGGATCAGCTCCATCGGACGACGTACTTCGCCACGACCGAAGCCCTTGGTACACTCGCCGGCCACGAGGAGCGCCTTGTCGACGTTGTAGTGCGGGATGTACCCGAGCTCGGCCAGGTACATACGATTGAGCGCAATCGCGACGGCCTCCGCCAGCGAGTCGCAGATCGTGTCGGGGTGGCCGAGCCCCTTGCGCTCGACGAGCTCCATGCGCCGTTGCGCGACCGGGACCTCGGTGAGGGTCTCGATGAGCGTTGTCACTTCGCGATCTCGCCCGCGGGCCAACCTTCGCGCCCGATCAGCGGAACGAAGAGGACACCTTCGAGGTCATCGCGACGGTAATCGTTCGCGGTCGTCCGGGTCATCCGGATCAGGCGCTGCGCGAAGGCCGAGCCTCCGACCGGCATCACGAGTCGCCCGCCGACCGCGAGCTGATCCATGAGGGACGGAGGGACGCTCGGGCCGCTCGCAGTGACGATGATCAGATCGAAGGGCGCATACTCGGGCCAGCCGAGGGTGCCGTTGGCCGTCCGCACGTGCACGTTCGAGTACCCGAGATCGGCCAGCCGCTGGCGCGCCGAGTCCGCCAGGCGCGGCAGCCGCTCGATCGTGTACACGTCCGCGACGATCGACGCGAGCACCGCCGCGGAATATCCCGATCCGGTGCCGATCTCGAGGGCCCGGTCGCCGACCGCCGGGCGAGCGGCCTCGATCATCGCCGCCACGATGTACGGCTGCGAGATCGTCTGGCCTTCGCCGATCGAGAGCGGCTCGTCGTCATAGGCCGACGCTCTCAGGTCCGGCGGGACGAACAGCTCGCGCGGAACCTTCCGCATCGCGGCGAGCACGGCGGCATCTCGGATCCCGCGGCCGGCGATCTGACGTTCGACCATGCGCTCGCGCGCCTCCGCGCGTCCGCTCACCGGCTGCGCGGATCTGGGGCCTTGCCGCACGCGCGCCGCGAATTCGCGCGCGCGCCGGCTGATCGCCCGCTGCTCGGCGGATCCCCCTTCGAGCAGATCCACCGGAGCGCGCGCCGACATGCCCCGAGGCGGGCCGGCTGCCGTGAGGAAGCGGTCTTGCACGAAGGCGACGATGGTCGCCGCGGCGGTGTCGACGCTGTTCAAGGTCGTGTCGATGCTCAGCTCGGGGGATCGCGCGAGCTCGTATTCGACATTGACGCCCGGCACTCGCGCGCCCGCGCTCGTCGCCCGCGCATAGATGCCGGCAGGTGCGGCGCCCGGCGATCGACCCGCTTCGCGCTGGCGGCATACCTCCAGAGGGCAGCGCAGCTGGACCTCGGCGAACGCTGGCACGGTCGCCCGCGCGAGGTCTCGCCATGCGCGCCGGTGGGCGGTGGCGTCGAAGATCACGGGCGTGCCGGCGTCAGTCAGCGTCGCGCCGATGTAGATCAGCGCGCGGTAGACGGCTTCGCGCTCGGCGTCGCTGTACGTGGGCTCCGGCGTCAGAACTTTCCTGACCTGATCGAGCTCGAGCACGACCACGTTGACACCCCGGGATCGCAGCTGCTCCGACACCGCGCGCGCGAGGACGGATTTGCCGCTGCCAGGCAGTCCGGTGATCCAGATCGCCCAGCTCATCGAGCCGGCTCGCGCGGAGCCTCCGCCTCTCGCCGCACGCGGCGCCCGACGGTCACGGGCTGCTTGTTGAGCATCGCATCGTCCTGTTCGCTCCACGGTCGCCCTGCACATCGTGCGAACGGGGGCGGGCGCGGGCCGCTCGTGGACGGAGGCAAGGTCGATGCCAGCGGGGGGACTCGAGTCGGTTCGGCGGCTTACACGGCGCGGTGAGGTCGCCGGCTGGGGGAAGGTCGCCCCAACTGAGGCAAGGGCGCCGCGCCCGGGCCGCTCCGCCCCTCCTCGAGGGTCGCATGCTCATTGAACCTCGCTCCCCGGGGCCCTCAGGTCGGGGGTGGCATCCCCGATGCACACGGCGTGTGGTCGGGGGACATCACATGAGGGCACACGAGCTGATGACCGCAAATCCTTCGACCGTGACGCCGCAAGCCACCATCGCCGAGGCGTGGGACCTGATGCGCGAGCTCGACGCCCGGCATGTTCCAGTCGTCGACGGCGAGACCCTGGTCGGCATGCTCAGCGATCGAGATATCGGTAGCCTGGACGTCGGTCGCCTGCTCACCGAGGAAGGCGCCGACGGGCTCCGCCGCCGGCTCGACCGGCCGGTGATCCAGCTGATGAGCGATGACCTGATCGTCGCCGAGCCGGATACGAGCCTCGGCGACCTCATCACGCTCTTTCTCGAGAACAAGGTCGGCGCCATCCCGGTCGTCACGCCCGACAGCCGCCAGATCGTCGGCATCATCAGCTACATCGACGTTCTCCGGGCGGTGCAGGTCATGCTCGAGGGGGAGGACGAGGAGGAATGAGCGCGGCCCGACGCGCGGCGCGGATCGACAAGAACATGGCGTCATGGCCGAAGCCGCTGCCCGTACGAGACTGGATGGCCAAGCCCGCCGTCACGATCGAGGCCAACGCCACCTGTCGCGAGGCGGTCGACTCGATGAAGGCGCGGGCGATCCGCCATCTGCCGGTCGTGGATCGGGGGCGGCTCGTCGGGATACTGACGGATCGGGATCTCCGGCATGTGCTGCTCGACCCGGCGCTCCACGAAGGACTCGAGCCGGCCGCCCAGATCGTCGAGAATCGGATCGTGCGCGAGGTGATGACGTGGGCGGTCATCGCCGTCGGCCCCCAGACCGACCTGCGACAGGCGGCTCGCCTCATGCAGGAGCAAAAGATCGGCGCGCTGCCGGTCGTCGACGCGGGCCGCGTGGTCGGAATCTTGACCGAGCGCGACGTGCTCCGGGCGTTCGCGGCGCTGACGCCGCAAGGCGTGACGCGAGTGAAGCAGCTCGAAGTGAACGAGAGCGGCGACGCCTACGAATACGGTTTCGCGCGCCCCGAGTTTTCCTGATCCTTCGAGCCGGTGCTCAGAGCTGACAGGCGCCCGGATCGCACTTCGTGAAGAGCTCGCGCGCCGCCGCGTCCTCGCCCAGGCCGAGCGACAATACCTGCCCGGGTTTCGATCCCGAGCGGTACACGGTGACGCCCTTGAGCCCGAGACGCCAGCCGTCGACATAGGCGCTTTTCACCGCGCCCTCGTCCGCGTCCTCGGCGAGATTGATGGTCTTCGACACGGCGTTGTCGACGTGGCGCTGCACCGCCTGCTGGATCGCAAGGTGCTGGCTGACGGGGACCTCGGTCGCGGTGACGAAGAGGCGACGCACGTCCGCGGGGAGGTCACCGAGATTGCGCGCGCTGCCGGTGGCCAGGATCTCGTCACGCACCGGCGCGGCCGCGATGCCTCGCTCCTCGAGGAACCGGAGGAAGACCGGATTGATCTCGAGCAGCGGATCGCCGCCGAGCGTGTGCTCGCGGCGGTACGCGAGGGCGAAGAGCGGCTCGATCCCTCCGCTGGTTCCCGCGATGATGCTGATCGTTCCGGTGGGCGCCACCGACAGGCGCGTGGCGTTCCGCATCGGCGTGCCCGCCGAGGCGTAGACGCTCCGGCTCCAGTTCGGGAAGGATCCGCGAGCCACGGCGAGCTCGCGCGACGCCTCACGCGCCTCCGCCGCGACGAACGCCATCAGCCGGTCCGCCCAGTCGATGGCCTCGGGAGCGTCGTACGGGATGCCGAGCCGGATCAGGCACTCGGCGAAGCCCATGACGCCGAGTCCGATCTTCCGGCTCCCGCGCGAGGCCTCGGCAATCTCACCGAGTGGTGGACGGTTGACCTCGATGACATCGTCGAGGAAGCGCACGCCGACTCGCACCGCGTGCCGGAGCCGTTCCCAGTCCATCTGCCTCGCGCCGCCGACCAGCCGTGCGACATTCACGGAGCCCAGCGTGCAGCTCTCCCAGGGCAGGAGCGGGACCTCGCCGCACGGGTTGGTGGTCTCGATCTCCCCGAGCGCCGGAGTCGGGTTCGCGCGGTTGATCGCATCGAGATAGAGCATGCCGGGATCGCCGGAGCGCCAGGCCGCATCGACGATCCGGTCGAGCACCGCCCGCGCGTCGAGCCGGGCTACGCCGCGACGGAGCCGGGGATGGACGAGCTCGTAGGACTCGCCGGCGAGGGCCGCCTGCATGAAGCGATCGGTGGCACCGACGGAGAGGTTGAAGTTCTGCAGGCTCAGGCCCGAGATCTTGGCGTCGATGAACTCCAGGATGTCCGGATGGTCCACACGGAGCACGCCCATGTTCGCGCCGCGGCGGCGGCCACCTTGACGGATGTTCTCCGTCGCGCAGTCGAAGATGCGCATGAACGACACGGGCCCCGACGCCTCGCCACCGGTCGAGTGCACCACGTCGCCGCGCGGCCGCAGACGCGAGAAGGAGAATCCGGTTCCGCCGCCCGCCCGCTGGATCATGGCCATCGCGCGGAGCGCGTCGAAGATCGACTCCATCGAGTCGTCGATCGGCAGGACGAAGCACGCGCTCAGCTGACCGAGCGCCGTGCCGGCGTTCATCAGGGTCGGCGAGTTCGGAAGGAACTCGAGCGATGCGAAGAGAGCCAGGAACGCTTCCTCCCACCGCTCCGCCTCGCCGGTCGAGGCGAGCAAGAGCTCGGCCTGGGCGACCGCGCGCGCGACGCGCCGGAACAGCTCGTCCGGGGTCTCGACGATCTGCCGGTCGCCGTCCCGACGTAGATAGCGGGCCTCGAGGACTCGGAGGGCGTTGCGAGACAGGCCGGTTACCGGCATCGGCCGCCGCCCCTCACGGGCTGCGCTCCTCGACACGGCGGTCGCCGGCGGCCCGCGCGACCGCGTCGCGCGCCAGGTCTCGGATCCGCACCATCTCCCGCCAATCGTCCTTCTCGGGCATGATCGGCGCGCCGATCGTCACCGTGATCGGACCGCGGCGCGGGAGCCACCGGTAGGCCGGCAGGATGTCGCGGGTCCCCCGCAGGCCCACCGGAACGACGGGGCACCGCGCCTCGACGGCCGCCTTGAATGCGCCGAGCCTGAACGGCAGGATTCCCGGCGCGCGGACGAATGTCCCCTCGGGAAAGGCCAGGATCGACGTGCCGCCGCGCAGCACCCGCGTGATGTTCTCGGCGTCGGCGACGCCGCGGGACAGGTCCACCCGGTCGACCGTGAGATGCCCGGCGTTCCGGATCACGGCGCCGATCAGCGGCACCCGCCCAAGCTCGCGCTTGGCAACGAAGCGGAATTCCGCGGGGATCGCGGCCAGGAGCGCCACGACGTCGAGGTAGCTCGAATGATTGCAGACGAGCAGCGCCGAGCCGCGGGTGGGCAGGCCCGTGGCGTCCTCCACTCGCAGCGGGCACGCGGCGAGCGCCAGCACGATGCGCGACCAGGCTCGCGTGACACGGTCCACCGCGCGCCCGCGCGGCAGGAGGAGCACGAGGGCCCAGATCAGCGGGAACATGATGGCCAGCATCACGCCGATCCACCCCGCGTAGGCGATGGCTGCCGCGGCGTCGGGCACGCGGCGGAGCCTGGCCGCGAGGTCGAGCGCCACGAGGCGCGCCCACTGTCGCCGGGCCGAGGGCCGGGCGCCGAGCCGCCCGGCTTGATAGGCGTCGCGCGTCGCGCCGCGAC
>Ga0187776_10000361_pt1 | contig 22142 bp, 19 predicted proteins | sample 0216_BV02_MP12_2_FD_132426 | JGI IMG/M metagenome (GOLD analysis project Ga0187776, IMG submission 132426) | Tropical peat soil microbial communities from peatlands in Department of Meta, Colombia - 0216_BV02_MP12_20_MG | ecosystem: Environmental > Terrestrial > Soil > Wetlands > Peat | place...
AAGACGGCTTGCGAAAAAGGCTTCCCGGTCAGCATGATTACCAACGATCCAGAATTCACTTCCCTGGCAAACCAGCCGCAGTACCAGAGCCTCGTAAAGCAGTACACGCAACAAGCTCGCAAGTAGCCAGGTCACCTGGCTTCCAGACAGAACTCCACAGCCCTTAGGCAAGGCACCAAAATGAAACTACCCTCCGAAGAGGGCAGTTTCATCAACCGACTTAGATTACAGAAGACTAGCTGCGCTTGCCGTAGCGGCGGCGAATCACTACCAGCACGCCTGAGCCCAGCAGAAAAGCACTCATGGGTTCGGGAACGTTGGCGACGCCCTGGGCCGTCGTACCGTCCGGCCACGGCCCACAACTCGTCGCACCCGCAGGGCAGTTCATATTAATGAATAAGTGCCCGCAGCCTTCGTCATCATCCTCATCCCCCTGAGAATTGTCATCCCCCTCCTCGGAGCAGTGGTGGAAATCCGGGACTCCCGGAGGACCGGAGATGAAAACGTCCAGAAGATTCCCGGACAGATTCGTAACCACGCACTTGCTGAATACATCTCCCGTGGTGCAATCAACTTGAGTGTGATCGATGTGGGTCGTGCCCGTATTGACCGTAAAATCGAGGTTAGTCAGTGTGTGCCCGGTTTCGTTGCAAAAGTTGAATATATTCTTGCTCGGATCCGAGGAGTTGAAGTTCAGTTGGGGAAAGACGTTGGTGTTAAGGATCGTGTCCCTAGGGAACTGGCAAGGAGAGCCGCCGCTGTTAAAGCCTGGATCAACAACCGGGTCCGCAAGGGCCGCTGGGGCCGCAATAATTCCAAGCAAGAATAGAACTGTTAGACAGACGACGATTCTCCTCACACTCCACCTCTCGTGACTTTGGCTGGGTTGCTATTCAGCAAGTAAAAGCCCACTCGCGTCTGATGCAAAGTACGATTAACCCCCATCATTTCTTGCCTCTACATCGATTTCCACGACTGCCCTGAAAGTCGGGCACTCCCGAAAGCGGCACTTTATTGCACACCTTTGGGCAGCAACATTCCCTCTTCGGAACGTCACATTCCCAGTTGGCGTCCGAATCAGCACCACCGATTGTGCGTGCTGTTCGTCGCCCTGAATAAGGAGAACTCCGCGATTTACCTGAACTATTTCCTGGCGGAGCCGCGAATGCATGGGGACTACCCGAGTCCGGCTGTAATCTTGGGGCATCTTTGCCGGTTTTTTCCGTGCGTCACCAGTTGAATACCCCTCCGGGCGTCACGGTACTTGCGTAATCTCCCTTCGATAGCCCGACTGGACTATGTTCTATTTTCCCTCCCCTGCGGGTACCTGCGAGAGGTGTCGCCGAAATCTGGCGGTTTTGCGAGGAAGCAATGGTTCCAGAAATGATAGGCCGCTTTAAGGTCGAAGCCGAAATCACGCAGCATCCCTTCGGATCTGTGTACAAGGGCTTCGATCCCAAGTTCCACCGCCCGGTGGCCCTTCGTACTTTTCGTCTGGACGTACCCTCCCCCCAAGCCCAGCAGCAGCTTCGCCGTTTCCAGGCCGAAGCGCGCACGGCCAGTGCCCTCAGCAGTCCGAATATTGTGAGCATCTATGGTGGCGGCGAGGATCAAGGCTGCTTTTTCGTAGTCATGGAATATGTCGAGGGCCTAACTTTGCAAGCCATGCTGCTCGGGCGCAGCGAGGTTTCCACCGGCGACCTGGTGGACATGACTCGTCAGGCCTGCCTGGCTTTCGACCACGCGCAATCGCACCGCATGGTTCATCCCAACCTGCGTCCGGCCAATGTGATGATCGAGTGGGACGGCAGCGTAAAAATCATGGATTTTGGCGTCCCCAAGCCGGCTCCCGCCGAGCTGGCCGAGACGACTCCGCTGCCCGACATCTATCACTATCTCTCCCCAGAGCAGGTTAAGGGTGAGCCGGTGGATGTGCGCTCCGCGATGTTCAGCTGGGCCGCCATCCTCTATGAGCTGGCCACAGGCATTAAGCCGTTTTCGGGCGGCACGCCCGGGGAAGTGACCGGCAAAATTCTGGAGTACATGCCGGAACCGCCGCGGGACCTGAAGCCGATGCTGGGTCCTGGAATCAGCCACGTGATCATGAAGGCTCTGGCAAAGTCGCCGGCAGATCGCTATCAGACGGGCGCCGAGTTGGTTCACGAAATCGAGAACCACAAGAATTTCGGACGAGCCGAGACCATGGCTTCGCGAGTGGCCGCTCCGGTCAGCGAGCCGAATGTAGAAGCCGGCATCGCCCCTGTCCCGGTAAGTTCGGGAACGGCGCGGACACAATCGGGCATGGATTTGCTTCAGAGCTCGCTCGAGACATTCTCCGACCCGGGTAATGGAGCGGCGGCTGGGCGGACGCAGGCGCCCGCGCTCGAATTCAAGAATCTGGAATTCAAGAATCCGGTTCCGGCGGAAGCAGCAGCGCCAGCGCCCAAGGCGCCTGCTCCTCCGGCTGCGCCTCCAGTGATCGTCCAGGGTCAGGTGTTTCCGGCGGTGACAGAGCAGCCCTCCGCACAGGACCGCACGGCCGAGCGCGCCGCTTCGCCGCCTTTCCCCAGGCCAACGTTACGGCCCATGTTGCCCACGCTGCCGCCGCTGCCGCCCCAGCAGAAGCAGTTTTTGATGTATGGCGGTGGCGCGGTGCTGCTGTTTCTGGTGATCACCAGCGTTGCTGTGCTGGGATTCCACGGCTCGAAGAAGCCGGCAGCATCTCCCGCTCCGGAATTGGTCAGCGTGACCCCGGTCACGCCGCCTCAGGTGGATACAACCGCGGTAGAGCAGGAAGCGCAGACGCCCGAGGTGGTCCGCAGCAAAGATCCCAACCCCAAGAAGAACAACAAGCGCGCAAAGGTGGTAGCAGTGGCCACCCCCGCGCCGGTGGTCACGACCGGAGAAGTGTCGATCAGCTCCAACCCTGCTGGCGCTCAGATTCAGATTGATGGCCGTACGGATCCCAGCTGGGTGACGCCTTACACGGCCGCCGGGCTCAACGGCGGTTCGCACACCGTGACACTCTCCAAGAGCGGCTACGCAGCGCAATCGCAGGTCGTCCAGGTGGTTGCTGGCGGCAGTTCCTCGCTGTCCCTGAAATTAGCTGAGCTGTTCGCCACCATCTCATTCGCCAGCGAGCCTGCCGGGGCCAGCATCGCCATCGACGGCAAGCCCACGGGTAAGACCACGCCGGCGCAGATCAATGTCGAGAAGGGACATCACACCCTGACGTTCAGCAAGGCCGGTTATTTCGATGCCGCCTCCACCGCCGATCTCGCCGCCGGTCAGAATTTCCATGTCTCGCCCACGCTGCAGGCCATGGGCGACACAGAGAGCATCAAAGTGACCGGCAAATTCAAGAAGGTCTTTGGTGGCGGGGTGCCTGAGGGAATGGCGTCGATCGAGGTGAAGACGATGCCGCGTGGGGCGCGCATCGAAGTGAATCACCGCATGCTCGACAAGCCCTCGCCGGCGGAGTTCTTCGTCACTCCCGGCAACTATCAAGTCACGGTGTTCATGACCGGCTATAAACCCCTGGAGAAGATGGTATCGGTGGAAGCGGGCTCGAAGGTGGTGATTACGGATAATCTGGAGCGGTAGGTTTAACGAATCGAGAGCCACCCTTCCTCGCCCCCGCCTTTCTTTCCTTAGCCTTCCATGCTAGATTTAATGGGAACGGCGCTGTGCAGGGCATTGTCCGCTGCGCTCCCTCCCTATAGATTTCTAGGTACTACCGGCTGGCTCTGAACATCTTTTCCTCCGGGTGAGCAGTGCGGCTGCATGGATTGGATGGGTATGGCTGCGTCTCCTTCGGCTGCACGAATTGGCAAGTACGAGGTGCTCGACGTCATTGGGGAAGGTGGGATGGGTGTGGTCTATAAGGCCATCGATCCCCAGATCGGACGTCTGGTGGCCATCAAGCGGATGATGGTCCGCTTCTCCAACGATCCTCAACTGCAGCAGAGATTTCAGCGTGAAGCCCGCGCCGCCGGAACCCTGCAGCATTCCAACATCATCGTCATCTATGACCTTGGCGAGGACGGGGAAAATCCATACATCGTTATGGAGTACGTGGATGGGGAATCGCTGGAGAAGATGATAAACCGGCGAAAACCGCTCTCCACGGCCCAGAAGCTGGACATCATCATCCAGGTCTGCGATGCGCTGCACTACGCCCACCAGCACGGCATCGTTCATCGCGACATCAAGCCCGGCAACATAATCCTGCAGCCCAACGGCAAGGTGAAGCTGCTGGATTTCGGCATCGCGCATACCCTTGACAAAGCGCTCACCCAGACCGGCCAGATCATTGGCACTCTCAACTACGTATCCCCCGAGCAACTCAATGGAAGTCCGGTCGACGGCCGCGCCGATATTTTTGCCACCGGCATCGTTCTCTATCAGCTGCTCACCTACGAGCTGCCTTTCGACGCTCCCGAAACCGTCACCATCATCAATAAGATTCTGCGCGAGCCCGCGCCATCATTGCGGACTCGTCTGGCCGATTACCTGCCGGAAATGGACGAAATCCTCGATAAGGCATTAGCCAAGGATTACGCCCAGCGTTATCAATCGGCACAAGACTTCGCGCTCGACCTGTCGCGGGTGAAGGCGACCCTGGAGCGCGAGACCATCGATCATTCCCTGGAGCTGGCGCGGGAGGCCATTGTTTCGTCTGATCTCGCCAGGGCCAAAGATCTGCTGGCCGGCATAGTCAAGGTCGATACTCAGCATCCCGCGGCCAAGCAGATGCTGCGTGATGTGCAGCAATTGATCGAGCAGCAGCAGTGCCGCGAGCGCGTGCATGAGTTGCGAACGGAAGCCGAGCAGGCTCTCTCTGAGAAGCACCTGGATGTCGCGCTGGAACGCATTAATGAGGCTATCCGCCTCAGCAAGACCGACCCGGATTTGCTGAGCTTCCGCGAGACCGTACAGCAGGCGATGTTGCGCAAATCGCAGGCCGCCAAGCTGGTGCAGGCAGCCGACATCGCACGCGAAGCCGGGGAACTGGACATGGCCCGCAAGGCCATCGAGGAAGCGCTTCATACCGAGCCGCAGGACACCAAGGCGAAAATCCTGCATGCCAGAATTCTTACCGAGCTAGGACAGCAGACCCGCCAGCAGCAGGTTCGGCAACTGCTGGGAAGCGCGCGCCTGAAGATCAGCTCGCGCAATTTCACCGCAGCCCAGGAACTGATTCAGCAGGCGGAATTGCTCGATCCTTCCAATCCGGAAGTAGTGGCGGTGAAAGAGCTGGTGGAAACCGGCAGGGCGCAGGAGGCTCGGCAGCAGGAGATCGAGCACCGGGCAGAGATGATTCAGCGCGCCCTGGATACCTCCGAGTTTGATTCAGCTTGTCGTGAGGCTAAGCAAGCCCTGCAAGAATTTCCCGCTGAGCCTGTGCTGGTGCGCCTCAGCGCCACTGCCGAGAGCCGCCGCGAAATGGCGGAACGGGATCGCCAGATCGAACTCTGGGCAAGGGAGGCCCGGCGTCTCCTGGAGGAGGGAAAATCCGCCAAGGCGCTGGACGTCGTCTCCAGCGCGTATCGCAAATACCCGACAGACCCGCGCATTCAGGTTTTGGTCGCGCAAGTAAATGCGAGTTCCGCTCCCCCAGCTCAGGTCTCGACGCCAGACCGCGCGCGCGGTGATTCCGACGCGACCGCGGTGAGCGTGCTGAGTGTCCGTACTCCTGTGCCGCAGAAAGCTCCGATTCGCCCTGAGGATCTGGATACCGGGGAGCACACCCCCATTGCGCCAAAGCCACCGGAGCCTGCCCCAGTTCGCAGCGCGAGCAGCGTAGCCATAGGAAACGCACCAGCGGAACCGTTAATCAGTGCGCCGCCACCAGTTTCTGTACCGGTGACACCTGCGATTCAGCCGACACCGGCGCCCACATCAAGGCACGCTTCAGAGCCAGCGATTGCTGCGCCCTCTTCTGTTCCCATGACGGCATCCGCCGGGTCTTCTCCCCGACTACAGGTAGCGGCCCCGGCAGGGCAGATGACATCTGCCGCACCGAAGCCGGTTGCCACTGCAATTGGTGTGCCCGGCAAGAGCCGTATGCTTGTGATCGGTGCCGCGGCTGCATTGTTGGTGTTGGTGGTCGCTCTGGTTGCGCGCCGCGGTCCCGCCAAGCCGACTCTTTCATCACTGGAAATCAATGCCGTGCCCTGGGCCAGGGTGATGGAAGTGAAGCCGTCTTCGGGAAAAACGATCCAGCTCAATGAAGCAACGCCAGTCCGCTTGTCCTTGCCGCCGGGCGATTATCAAATTCGCATGACCGGGCCCAACGGGGACGAATACTCGGGCACGATTCACATCGAGCAAGATCGGCCTGCGGTGTACTCACATGAGTTTTCCGCAGTGGATGTTTATAGAATTCTCAATGCCTACTAAGCGCGCAATTCTGGTCGCTTTGGCTTGCCTCGCCATCAGCCTGCCTGCGGCAGCCAAGAGCAAATCGAAAGACCTGATGAAGGACGGCCAGTCGGCGCTGGAGTCCGGCAACGCCGAACTTGCTGAAGACTACTTCTGCCAGGCCGCGCAGGAAGATCCCAAGAATAAGAAAGCCGTGAGCAAGTGCGAGGAACTGCGCCAGAAGAACGACCAGGCCCGCGCGGCTGATGCCGCGTTCCTGAAGCAGGGTCAGGCGCTTTTCCAGCAAGGCAGCTACGAAGCCGCAGCAGAGCAGTTCAACAAAATCAAAACTTCCAAGTATCAATCCGCCAAGAAGGAGTGGATGGATAAAATAGCGGCCCTCCGCCAGCATGCTCGGGAGAAGGAAGAAGCAGACAAACAGAAACGCTCTAAACAGGAAGAGCAGTCGAAGCAGGCTGCGCAACAGGAAGAAAAAGAGGCCAACTTCCTTCGCCAGGGTATCGACGCTTATGACAAGAACAACTTCGTAGAGTCGAGAAGCCTGCTGGTCATGGTGAATGGGTCTCACAAGGGAGAAGCACAAACCTACATCACCAAGATTGATGCTTACCTGAAAGCCTTTGCTGAGGGCTGGAAATACGAGAGAGATGGAAACTACAAGCAAGCCCTCGCCAGCTATCGCAAGGCCGAATCCATCAAGCGGAACGGACCCGACAACGTAGGCCAGCGGATCGCGCGGGTCCAGGGGATCATCGCCAAAAGCAACAGCCCAACCCCGCCTGAGACTCCAACACCCCCCACTGCCCCTGTGGATGAAGGGGCTCTGGTTGCAGGCATCCAGGATTTTTATAAGGGTTCTTACGACACCGCCGAAGCCAAGCTGTCGAATTACTCCAGCCCTTCGGAGTTGAGAGTGGCGCTGGCTCACTTTTATGCTGGAGCCTCGAAGGTCACCCGCTATTACCTTGCGGGGGCAACTCCGGATCAGAAATCGCTGCTGGATAGTGCTGTGGCTGAATTCAAAATCGCCCGCCGCGCGGGCGGCTTTTCACCACCGCCCGGCGTTGTGTCGCCGAAAATTCTCGCCGTGTATGACGGCGTAACCCCATAGCAGCACCTGTACTACAGGCCAAGCCGCCGGTTCCTACCCCGAATTCCTGATTCCAATCATTCCGAAATCCGTTAACAATTGAGAAGAAAACAACCAAGCAATTAACAGGAGTTCAGGCATAAAAGGAATGCTCAGGTTCTCGACTCAATGCCCGCAGTGCCGCACCGGCGAAAAAATGTATCGCTCTCGCCGCAAGAGCTTTTTTGAGTGGTTATTTCTTTTGTGTACCTTCCTGCGTGCTGTCCGCTGCCACTACTGCAACAAGCGTTACTATGTTCCGCGTTTTTTTCATGTACCTGGGTTACCACACCGCCGGCGGCGCCGCCGGGTGCAGGAAAACTACTCCGACGAAAAAGCAATTCAAGCCAGGGAGGCTCCGAATCGCGTGACGGACCACTCTGTTCCCAGCGCAGGATCGGTATCAGGAGCGCGGCAGACTGTCTTACTTGGCTGACTCAGCCACCGACAAAGGGCGGGCTCCGGTTTTTTCCGCCAGTGCATTGAACGCAGCTACCTCCTGAGCTTTGAGTTCCGCCCATGCCTGTAACTGCGAGTTGAGGACAGCCAAGGTCTCGGCAAAAACCTGCTGCGCCTGTTCGGTCGGCGAAGCATCTGCCGAATCCACTATCGCCAGTTGATCGCCGAGGATGCGGTTCAGCGAGCGCAGACTCTTCCCCACCGGCCTGGGGGGATCCTCTACGCCGAGCAGATCGGCGATCTTGTGATCCAGCGAATTCGCCTGTTCACGTAGTTGATCAGCGCTGCTGATCTGCTTAATCTGCGATCTCAGTCTTTGTCCCTCAAGCACCGCCTCGTAATCCCGGCTCATGGCTTGCGAAATCTGCATTTCCAGATCGAATTGCTGTTTCAATTCCGCGGCGGAAACCTGCACGCGCGGATCCATGTCAATCCGCAAGCGCTGACTGTAAGGCCGGCCGCCGGTCTCGAATCTCAGCTCGTATTCTCCAGGCAGCACCAAAGGTCCCAAGGGGAGCGCGGGCGTGTCCTGGCCATAAGCAACCGCACCGGAGTACTCGTGATACACAGCGGGAGGACTGGGATATCGCAGATCCCAGACTAGGCGGTGCATTCCCGAGGTCTTCGCCAGCGGAGGCCGCGGACGCAGCCAATCCTGGGTAAAGGGCGGGGGCAGGTCGGGGACTTCGACAGCATCGCTGCTGGAAAAGCGGCGGACGAGATTGCCGGAGCTGTCCAGGATGGAAAGCACAACCTCTCCCTGAACCTGGGTGGAAGCGCCGAGGTAATAGTCGATCAAAGCGCCCGGGGGCGGATTCTCACCCGCCGGCTCCTCTTTCGGCAGGGGCGTGTCGCGATTTACGTTGTGCCGCATCCGGATGGCGTTTTGTGGCTGGAAGAGGAAGGTGTCGGTCGTAGAGAGTTCGGGACGCACCTGCCTCAGCGGCGTGAGATTATCCAGTATCCAGAAAGACCGACCGTGCGTGGCGATCACCAGGTCGTCGCCCTTGACTACCAGGTCGTGCACCGGCGTGACCGGCAGGTTCAACTGCAGCGGCTGCCAGTGATCGCCATCGTCAAACGAAACATAGACACCAAGCTCCGTCCCCGCGTATAGCAGACCCTGGCGCGCGGAATCCTCCCGCACTGCATGAACGTATGCAGGCGCTTCGATTCCGTCGCTCACCTTCTGCCAGGTCTGTCCAAAATCGCGCGTCCGATAGATGTAGGGCCGGTAGTCGTCGAGACGATGGCGGTCAACCGCGACGTATGCCGTGCCCGCATCAACGCGAGAAACATCGATCACGCTGATGCGGCTCCAGTCTCCCAGGCCAGGGGGCGTGACGTCGCGCCAAGTCTTGCCTTCATCGCGCGTAAGTTGGACAAGGCCGCTATCGGTTCCAACCCAAATCAGTCCCGGCTGAATCGCTGACGCCGCGATCGAGTAAACCACACCATAGCCCTGGCGTTTCGCGTTCGCTACGGTCGGCGGCGTGGACGGCGGCGGCTCTTGCGCTCTGCCCGTCAGGTCTGGACTGATGCGCTGCCAACTCTGGCCGCTGTTGCTGGTTTTCAACACATACTGTGCGCCGAAGTAGAGCACATGCGGATTCTGCGGAGAAAATATCAGCGGCGACGTCCACGAGAACCGCAGCTTCTTTTCCGGCATGGTCAGCTCGAAGGTGTTGCCCACCACCGGGGAGATGTCCTGCGACTGTCCGGTGCGTTTGTCGAAGCGGAACAATTGGCCATAGGTGTCGCCGCCATAAGCGATGTCAGGATCCGCGGGATCGGGCGCGATATAGCCCGATTCGCCGGCTCCCACCGAGTACCAGTCGCGGTAGGTGATCGATCCAGAACCGCTGCGGCTGGTCGTGGCCACGGTGCCGCTGTCCTGCTGGCTGCCGTAAACATAATAAGGAAACTGATTGTCGGTGGTGGCGTGATACATCTGCGCGGTGGGCTGGTTATTCCAGGAGCTCCAGGTGCCTCCTCCATCCACTGTAACCGCTGCTCCCTGGTCGCAACCCAGAATCATGCGCTTCGGATTCTGCGGATCGATCCACAGATCGTGGTAGTCGTCGCCCCCGGGTGCGCCTTTGAAGGCTTTGAAATTTCGTCCTCCATCCAGCGAGCGGTACAGCGCGACATCCGACACGTACACCACATCGGGATTTCCGGGATCGAGGGTGAGTCTGCTGAAATACCAGCTCCGCTGCCGGAAGCGGGGGTCGGCACTCATCCGGTGCCAATTCTGTCCAGCATCGTCTGAGCGGAACAGTCCACCTTCTTCCTTGGCATCGATCAGCGCATAGACGCGGCGTACGCCTTTGCCCTCGCCGACTACGATGCCGACCCTGCCCCAATCTTTCTGCGGCAGGCCGTGTCCGGTCAGCTGCGTCCAGTTCGTGCCACCGTCAATCGACTTGTAGAGCCCGCTGCCGGGTCCGTTGTCGGGCTGATACTGGCTCCACGGCGTCCTGCGCGCATTCCACAGCGCGGCATAGATCACCTGCGGATTGGCTGGCTCAAACGCCAGATCGATTGCACCTGTGTTGTCGTCTTTGTAGAGGATCTTTTGCCAGCTCTCGCCACCATCGCTGGAGCGAAATACGCCGCGTTCAGCATTCGGACCATAGGCATGCCCCAGCGCTGCGACCAGCACACGTTGCGGATTGCTGGGATCGATCAGGATTCGCCCGATTTGCATGCTGTCGCGCAGGCCGAGGTGCTTCCAGGTACGGCCGCCGTCCGTGGATTTGTATATGCCATTGCCAAACGAGATGTCGGAACGCATGTCGGCTTCGCCGCTGCCCACGTAGATCACGTTGGGATCGGAAGGAGCAATGGCGAGCGCGCCGATGGAGCCTACCGGTTGTTGATCGAAGATGGGCTCCCAGGTGACTCCGCTGTTGGTGCTCTTCCACACCCCTCCGGCGACCGCGCCAAAGTAGTAGGTGTTGGGTTGACCAGAAATGCCGGCAACTGCCAGCACGCGCCCGCCGCGAAACGGGCCAATCATTCGCCAGCGCATCTCCTGGTAAAGCTTGGGAGGAATTTGTTGTGCCACCGCTCCGCAGGTAACCAGGACAAGGATGGCGAGCCCGCCGAGAATCTGCAAAAAAGAGAATTTCTTTTTGATCATTCTTTCTTGGAGAACCGATAACTGAGTGTAACAGCCGGGGGATCCGGAAACCTCCAGCCTGCCCGGCTATTTGCAGTCACTCCGTCCCTGCATTTCTACTTTCGGCCTTAAAAGGGTCATCCCGACCAGGGTGCAGAAGGACCACAAAGCTCATTGATCTTCAGGCCTGGACCTCTACAGTATTAACCCCAGTTATTTTTTAGTCAGGAGTTATAAGGGGTGAGGTCCCCAATTGCTGAAAGCTTCTTTCACTTCGGCATTGCCTTAAGCAAGCCTTCCAATCCGTTCCAGGCAATCTGCACTCCGATGCACAGCAGCACAAAGGCGATCACCCGCAGGATGCCCTGCACGGTAGAAGGAGAAATTTTCTGCGTGATTTTAGGCGCATAGGTGTAGCAGAGATAAACCGCGTAGCTCAGCGCGACTACCGCGATGGCAATCCCAACGTGCCCCAGCGCATTTTTCAGCAGTACGCTGCTGGATGCGTGAGCACTCAGCGTGAGCATCACTACCACAGAACCTGGGCCGGCAGTGATAGGAAATGTTAGCGGATAAAAAACCTTGTCTTCCAGAGCGCCCTGGCTGTTGCCGGGCTCCACCGTATGGCCGCTGGCTGCCGCGCCACTGCTTTGGTTCAGCAGGCCCCACCCAATGGCAGCAATCACAAATCCGCCCGCCAGTTGGACCACCGGTAGCGAGATTCCAAAGAATGACAGCAACGTCGCACCCACTGCCTCAATCACCAGCAGAAACAGCACCGTGCTGATCGCCACCTTTTTCGCCAGTTGCCGAAATTCGCTGACCGGCGCCAAGCCCACGATTCCCATGAACATGAGGGCAGAACCCAGCGGATTGATGAGCGGCAGCAGCGCACTGAAGGCCAGTCCGAAATATTTCAGGATGGTTAACATTGGTGCTTTTCCACGCCGCTAATGCAAGCGCCACAGCGAGGGTAGGTGATCTTAACGGATAGCCGGCCATCAGTCACTTAGGGTGACGACGAAAATGGATGGAAGAGGCGATAGGGAAAGGAACCTGCGCGAGCCGCTGATCCGCTCACTTCTTCGCGCGCGCTTCGGCTTCTGCCAGCCAGCCACGACGCAACTGATCCTCGGGGATGCTCGACAGATAAGGCTTGATATCGAGAATAGGAGTTCCATCCAGCATGTCGATGCCGCGAACGTGCAGCAGCGTACCCTCGCGTCGCAGAAGCTCGACGGCGGTAAGGCCAATCGGGTTGGGACGGAACGGCGATCGCGTCGCAAACACGCCATGCGTTTTGTCGTCGCTGGGCGGTTTTGCCATCAGGTCGTAGCCCTCCGAGCGGTGGAAGGTCCAGACGACGATCAAATGCGAGAATCCCTCGATGTCCTTCAGCCCGGGCTCGAACTCCGGCAGGATTTTGAGCACACCCTCGGCGTCGTGCTTTGCGCCCAGGCCCATGGGAACATCCGCCGTGTCTTTGTAAGGACTGCTCACAAATCCTATTGGCCGCGGCGTGAACATAGGAGCTAGAGCATCTTCAAGAAATCTTCCCAAGGTGTTGCCATCAGAGTTTCTGTTACCGCGTGGCCGTGCGCGCGAATGATCATGGCTGCCCTTTCGACATCCCGGGGATCCTTCGCTTCCACCACATCGACCACATCGAAGCGTCCCATGGTGGCATAGCTGCTCTTCCAGGTGACGTTAGGACACTCTTTTTTGATCTTCGAGGAAACCGAATCCGCCAGCTTCTTGAACTCCTTGGGCTCGCGGAACGCTTCCGGAGACAACTGGCTCAGAATAATGTAAGTCGCCATGTGGCACCTCCTGGCTGGATCGGCGTGTGCCCACAAGCACGCGATCGCAGCAGTCTTCACGCTTCATCATCGGGCGGCCCCGCAGCCCCGGCAAGATCCTGTGGCCGGATCTTTTCGACGTTGAACCGTCCTGCGCGCTCGCGCATAGTCTTCAGCACTTCTTCCAGTGGCGGCGGCTCGCCTTTGATCCAGCGCAGTGGATTGATGCGCGCCACCACAAACGAGCGCAGATATGGGCTGACCAGCCCGCGCTCTTTCAGTTTTTTTACCGCCCCGGCGACCTTGTCCTCGAGGTCGAGGACCATGGCCGCGTGTTTTTCGTGATCTTTGACAGCGGAACGCAGCGGATCATCAGTAAACGACTCGAGCCGCCGCAGAATAGGATGGTAAACGCCCCCACCAAAGCGCGGAATTTTTTCGTAGCAGACTCCCAGGGTAACCAGCGCCGCCTCGTCGAGATAAAAAGAAAACTGGGATTCCGGCCGCGTGGCATCTTCCTCCACCAAGCCGCGGTAGATGCGTATGACCTCAAGCGCTCGTTCCTTGAGGTTGTGCGCCTTCTCGGTGTTGAGCGCCAGAATCTGCCACGCAATCTCGCGATCGGCCACCACCAGGGCGGCGATCGATTTCGCGCCCAGGCGGCGCATGGCCTCCAGGCGATGCCGGCCATTGGGAGTCCAGAACCCGCCGCGCGGCGCAACCACTGCGATGATGGGATCGAGGAAGCGTCCAGTCTTCAGAATCACATCGGCGAGCCGCTTGTGATGCGCGTCAGAAAGGTCGCGCTGAAAAGGAGTGGGCTCGACCGCGTCGATCGGCAAAATCGAAAGCAGCACTGGATGCCCGCCCAGCGGCTCTTTGTATGATCCCACAACGCAGCCGCCGGATTTTTCGATCGCGCCTGAGACCTCAGCAGCAGCGGCTCTCGGTTCGTCGAGACGGCATTCGGCGGGGCTGAGGCCCTTGGTGCCGGGCTTGGCCTTGCGAGGACGCCGTCGTGCAGCTGCGCGCTTGACCATGCGAGAAGGCTATTGTAGCCGTAGCGCTCGTATGCTTTCGTGGAGTCGGAATTGGTTGCTCTGAATACCTGGCCGAACATCACTCCTGCTGTACAAAGATAATTGCGACCCACCCTTCGCTGCGCTCAGGGCACCCGCAGTTTGGATCGTGTGGAGCGGGGGCCCACCCGTCCGACTACGCGCCCCAGGTCTGGTCCCCATAGTTTTCGCGCAGATATTTGTTCTGGCAACTGGCGGAGCAGAAATGCACCGCATTCCGTTCGCCGGCACGCTGCTCGTCCCACTTGCCAAGCAGGGTGATTGCGTACTTCATCACCTTTCCCGGCTTTCCTGTGCCTTCCAGGGCCAGCAACCACTCTTCGCCTTCGCCCTTGCGCTTGCCACAATATCTGCAGATGAACTCCATTGCGGGTACTCCGCTCGCTGCATGGCCCGCCTTTCGGCTGCTTTTGGCGAAGGGTGGGGATCGTCCGCAGTCACGCCCGAATCGTCAGCACTGGGCACTTGGCATGACAAATGAGTTCATGGCTTACCGCCCAGGAGAGATGAGCGGAAGCTCTCGCAGACACCACCGAATTTGCTCCAATCACCATCAGGTTTGGCTGATGTTTTTCAGCCGCGTTCAGGATCTCTGCCGTCGGCACTCCAAATTCCACCATGAACTTCGTCTTGCAGCCCATCATCCGGGCGTCCAGCGGGAGCAGGTCCTCCAGTCTGTCGCGATTCGCCAGCATTACCTCGTCTTCAAATTTGGTCGTGGCCACTTCATCGTCATAGAAGGCTGTGCCCAGTTCACCCAAGGGCAATGGCTCACCCCGTACCACGTACAGGAGGATGAGTTCGCCACCAGACTCGCGAGCGAAGAACAACGCATACGGCACCGCCTTTTCCGAAGCCGGTCCAAATTCGGTAGCGAAGAGAACTTTATGAAATTCCCCCGTCAGCGCGGCGGAAACAATGCTGTTGGGTCCTACTGTCAGCACGGGACAAGCGGCCAGCCGTACCATCTCCTCGGCAATCGATCCGACCAGCAGCTTTTCAAGTCCTCCCCGTCCGTGGGTTCCGAGCACGAGCAGGTCCACCCGTTCTTCACGCATCAGATGGGAAAGGACGTTCCACACCGAACCGCGCCGCAGCAGTAGTTGATGCCTGGTCTGCTTGAGTTCGTCCCGCTTGGCGAGCGTTTCCATCTCACGGGTTGAATATTGCCACTGCAGTTCTTCTGAGAGCTCTGGAACCAAGGGCGCGTCGGACTCCGGAATCACGTGGACCACCGAGATTTTGGCATCGTGGCGGCGAGCGATTGCGGTCGCATATTCGAAGGCCTTTTCCGACGCTGCGGAAAAATCAGTTGCCAGCAGGATGCTCTTTAGCCTGACACTATTTGCTTCCCGCGGCACTTCCACACAAGCACTCATAGTGCGCTCCTTTCCGTTTCGCCATTTCGCCCATTTGCGATGACTTACGCATCGTTGCCCATTTTTATTTATATCTGCCGGAACCCCAGAAATCAGTGATACAGGGCGGGCCTTGGGCCTGGGTGCCTAAATGAGACTGGCGTCAAGCAGCGCGTTTGGCGGTGTCTCCGCGCATCGCCGTAATCAACGCACACTCCGCAACTCGGTGTAATATCGAGAGTAGATTGCCCGTGCCTTGTGATGGCTTTCTACGCGGAGGGATGCGTGAGCGGTCGAAACGGGCGGTCTTGAAAACCGCTGTGGGGGAAACTCCACCGGGGGTTCGAATCCCTCTCCCTCCGCCATTTGAATGACGGGTTCCTTCGCTGCGCTCAGGACTTGGGCAGCGGGCTCCGACGCCCGCAAAATTGGCTCAAGTTAGAATCTCTTTTAGGATCGCCTTTCGGCGGAGGTAATCCTACCGGTAGCCCCTGGAAGGAGAAAACATGCAGAAGCGGAAACTGGGAAAAAGCAATCTCGAAGTCTCGGGGATCGGGCTCGGCTGCATGGGCATGACTTTTGCCTACGGCCCCTCCAAAGATAAAGAGGAGATGATCTCTCTGCTTCACGCCGCCGTGGAACACGGCGTCACATTCTTCGATACCGCCGAAGTCTACGGCCCATTCGCGAACGAAGAACTGGTGGGCGAGGCCCTGGCTCCTCATCGCGGCAAGGTGGTGATCGCCAGCAAGTTCGGTTTCAAACTGAAGCCCAACGGAGAACCTGGGTGGGTGGGCCTGGACAGCCGGCCAGAGCACATCAAACAGGTCGCCGAGGGGTCGCTCAAGCGGCTCAAGGTTGATGCGATCGATCTGTTCTATCAGCATCGGGTTGACCCCGACGTGCCCATCGAAGATGTCGCCGGGGCGGTGAAGGAGCTGATTCGCCAAGGCAAGGTTAAGCATTTCGGCCTCTCGGAAGCAGCCGCCAAGACGATTCGCCGCGCGCACGCCGTTCAGCCGGTCACCGCGGTGCAGAGCGAATACTCGCTTTGGTTCCGAGATCCGGAAAAAGAAGTCCTGCCGACTTTAGAGGAACTCGGAATTGGCTTCGTGCCCTATAGCCCTCTGGGCAGGGGATTCCTCACGGGAAAGATCAACGAAAACACACAATTCGACAGCTCCGATTTTCGCAACACCCTTCCCCGCTTTACGCCCGAGGCTCGGAAGGCGAATCAGGCCCTGGTTGATGTGCTTGGCAAAATCGCAGAACGCAGGAAAGCAACGCCTGCCCAGATCGCCCTCGCGTGGATTCTGGCCCAGAAATCCTGGATGGTTCCGATCCCGGGCACCACTAAGCTGGCGCGGCTGGAGGAGAACCTCGGGGCAGCTCACATCCAACTCACATCCGACGATCTCCGCGACATCGACGGCGCCTCGGCGAAGATCCCGGTGCAAGGAGCTCGATACCCCGAACAGCTGGAGCAAATGGCCGGTCGCTGAGCGGAATCTGTTCTCGCGGTGCACCTTTTTGGAAGGCGCAGGAGCAATCACCATGAATCAAGAACCTTCAGCAGCCCGTAAAATGCTCGGCGACTTTGCTCCCAAGCTCGTCGAGTTAACCGACGACGTGCTCTTTGGTGACGTGTGGGAGCGTCCGGAGCTTTCCAAGCGTGACCGCAGTCTGGCAACCGTGGCCGCGCTGATTGCTTTGAATCGGCCGGATCAGTTGCGGTTCCATCTGAATAGAGCGGTGGAAAATGGAGTCAAGAAAGAAGAGCTGATCGAGGCAATTACGCATCTGGCGTTTTATGCGGGCTGGCCGAGCGCGATGAGCGCCATCACGATCGCAAAAGAGGTATTCTCGCAGGCGTAGGGATCAAGACCAAGGCTCGCGATTATCAAGTCGTGTGATCGGCCGCTGAACATGGATGCTCTATCCATTCCCGGCGCGGAAATCCATTATGATCCGCATTTCCTTCCGGCCGGCGAGGCAAGCAGAATATTCAACGCGCTCTTGAGTGAGTGCTCGTGGGAGCGGCGGCGCGGTCCGTTTGGATATGCTGTGCCTCGGGACGAGGCCTATTACGGTGATCCTGGAACGCACTACACATATTCACGCCGCGAGTACAAACCGCTGCCGTGGATTCCGGAATTGCTTTCGCTTAAGACGCAGGTCGAAGAAGCCACGCCACTGTCAGCGTATGCCAACTTGAATTTGCCGAAGCAGAGCTACAACGCCGCGCTCTGCAACCTGTACCGCAACGGAAACGACAGCGTCGGTCTGCACGCCGATGCGGAAGCGGAGATGGGCCCGGTGATCGCATCGGTCACCTTGGGTGCAGCGCGACATTTCCGGCTGAAGCGGAATAACGGAGGGGTCGTGTTCGCTGAAAAGCTGCCGCACGGCAGCCTGTTGATTATGGCCGGGGAAACCCAGAAGAACTTCAAACATGAGGTTCCCAAAGAACCCGAGATCACTGAGCCGCGCATCAATCTGACCTTTCGGCGCATTGAGCATTAGGTGTTCTCTATCTTCGGACCCACCCTTCGCCAAAAGCGGGCGAAAGGGCCGACCACCCACCCGCCCTTCTTTCAATATGACAAATAGTGAACCTCATTCGGGCTCAAGCTGTTTTCATGCGGATTTGAATCTCTTAATTTCTGCGTAATCAGTCAGATAAGTCGTGTATCTCGCAACCCACCCCGCGCGCTGGTTTGCATCCAAGTCAGGAAACGCTAGCCGGAGGTACTTTATGAAAACAGTGGTATGCACGCTGTTCCTACTGCTGGCCACTTATGCTCTGGCGCAACGGGCGGGTCAGACGCCGCAGCCGGGGCAGCCGCCTTACGGCACTCCTCCGACGTTGCCAGAAGAGCGAGGGCCCGGGCGGGGCAACCTGCCGCCGGACGAGCAAGCCAGCCCTCAGCAGATGTCGAGCGGAGAAGTGGAGCAGCAAATTCAGCAACACCTGAATTCAGAGCCCACATTGACCGGCGTGAAGCTCAACGCTTCAGCCACTAATAGCAAAGTCACTCTGAGCGGAACAGTGGATAACGAGCGGCAGCACGATCTCGCCGTTCGCATTGCCCAGTCTTATGCCGGCGACCGGCAGGTCGTGGACAAGATCAAACTCCGTCAGTAGTGAGATTCCATCCAAGGAGGTCAATATCCGATGAAGGTACGAGAAATCATGAGCTCGAACGCGGTCTGTTGCCTGCCGAGCGACACCGCGCAGACCGTAGCCCGTCTTATGCGTGAACGCAATGTCGGATCCATACCGGTAGTGAGCGATCAGCAATCCAAGAAGTTGGTCGGCATGGTCACAGACCGCGACCTGTGCGTGGGGATCGTGGCCGACGGACTGGATCCGAAGACTACCCGTGTTGAGAAATTCTTAACCGCACACCCTGTCAGCTGCCGCGAAGGCGAGAATGTGGAGAACTGCGAGCGGGCGATGCAGGAGCGTCAGGTCCGGCGCATTCCCGTGGTAGATGCGGAAGATCGCGTCATCGGCATTGTGGCTCAGGCTGATCTGGCACTGAAAGAGAAGCCAGACAGAGTCCACAAGACGGTGGCAGAAATTTCCCGAGCCAACCGGCCTTCCGCAGCTGCGTGAAGCAAAACCCGGCGGGTATCCCCCGCCGGGCTTTCTCCTGGATGAAGAGACCCGGTGAATGCCCAGTCCTAAGTCCCACCCTTCTGAGCGTTGAGTTCGGTAACTACCGACCGGTTGCCGGGCCCGAGCGCTCAATGCGAAAGGTGTAGCAGCCTGCGGTGGTCGAGTTCACATGAATGTAATCCACATCCCGCCGCAGGAGAATCCGCTGAACCGATTCCTCCATCTGCTGATTCGTGACGTATTCCTGCACCACAAGACGTCTGCCACGAGCATACCCTTCCATGGTACGCGGGCTTGAACGAAGCTCCTCCGGGAAGAGCGCGCTCTCTGGATAGCGCTCGCACGGCGCGGCATGAATGAACACTGGTCCCGGAAGCGGTAGCTGCTCAACTCCGGCGAAGCGATCGTAGGTGAAGAGGATGCGTTCCTCGCCCGGCTTGATCAGCCGCAGGCAATGCCGGCACGGGGCTGCGTCCTCGCCTGCTTCGCGGTGCGCGGGGTGGTCGTATCCCGGCGCTTTCATAGTCCTGCGGACAGCTTCCGCAACATCAGTAGCAATGGCGACAATTCGGATGTCTGACACGATGTTGGCAACCTCACCTGGACTGAGGGGCAAAACCCGCTCTCAAGATTTGATTCTGGCGCAGGGGAGGCACTGGTTCTATCCGTTTCTTGCCTGCAAAATGGAATGTAGGTGTTAAGAGCGATATTAGTACTTTAACGATTCCTTGATCATATGCTTGGTCTTCAGCCAGAGGTTGCTCGAAGCGCTCGGATCAAGGTTGAAGCGGCCGTCGTTCTTCTGGTAGATGGAGACGCCCTCACCGGGCTTGACCTGATAGCCGGCGATCTCAAATGCCGGCACCAGCGGCCGTCTTCCCGAGAGAGTCCAGTGCAGGCTGACGGGCGAGATATCGTCACTGATGGCCATCTGTCCCGGGATGTAGTTGTAAGCCGGGAACGGGACGCGGCGCGTATCATCCACCTCCCAATACCAATAGCTATGGTCCTGCGCGAGCGGGCTGGGCGGAAGGAAGCGAAAAGCCTGTGACCGAGCAAACTGCGGACTTGGGCCGTTGAATAATTTGAGATTGAAGGCTTGTTGGGCAGGTGCAGGGGCGCTTCCAGACTGATTCGTGGCGGTGGGTTGTTGCGCCCAGGCGGTTGTCACTGCCAGCGTTAAGAGAAGAAGCCAACGGCGGAGCATCTTGTCTTTTCCAACCTACTATCAGTGGCGTGAAAGTACGATGAGTGTATCCCGGAAAACGGTTGCCGTCAGTAACCAGGGAAATGGGCGCGGGTAACGTCTCCTCCAAGGGTTCTTAGCTCGGCTAGAAGCTAGAACAAACTCCCCCAGTAACCTTAGATCCCATTACCCGCGTCCGCCTTTTATAGACCCGGAACCGGGGGAAAGTTGCTGATCCACTCAGGAATATCTTTAAGCCAAATACGGTGTCTTTGAACAAAAATACAGGCTTGCCTGCCGACCATTCCCAGGCTGGTTCCAGCCAAAACTAACTCCGCTTGCCCCTTGACGTGTGGCTGTTTTGGCGTCACCCGCCAACAGTGTGTGGCTCACACCCGCCGATCCCCTGGTTCTCGCTATAATTCGCCCGCCATGAACCTCGAACAAAAGCTGGAAGAGCTCAAGAAGCGTGATCACCTGGCCCAGGTCGGCGGCGGCCGCGAGCGACAGGAGCGTCAGCACAAAGAGGGGAAGATGTCAGCCCGCGAGCGCATCGAGTTTCTGCTCGATGAGGGCACCTTCGAGGAGACCGACAAATTGGTCACGCACCGCTGCTCCGACTTCGGCATGGAGAAACAGAAATATTACGGCGACGGCTTCGTTACCGGCTATGGCCGCATCGAGGGCAGGTTGGTTTTTGTTTTTGCGCAGGACTTCACCGTGTTCGGGGGATCGCTGTCGGAAGCCAATGCGGCAAAGATCGTGAAGATCATGGACATGGCGGCACGGGTTGGATCTCCCGTGATCGGTCTGAACGATTCCGGCGGTGCCCGCATCCAGGAAGGCGTAATGTCGCTGGCGGGCTATGCCGACATTTTCCTGCGCAACACCCTGTTCAGCGGCGTGATTCCACAGATCTCAGCCATCATGGGACCATGTGCGGGAGGGGCGGTGTACTCGCCGGCGATCACCGACTTCATCTTCATGGTGGACAAGACTTCCTACATGTTCATCACCGGCCCCGACGTCATCAAAACCGTCACCCACGAAGAGGTGACCAAGGAAGAGCTTGGCGGCGCTCACACTCACAATCAGAAATCGGGCGTAGCGCATTTTCTGGCAGAAGACGATGCCGAGTGCCTGTCGATGATGCGCGAGCTGCTGAGCTTTATTCCCTCGAACAATCTCGAAGACCCGCCGCGGCGCGACTGCAGTGATCCGGTGGATCGGGCGGATGATGCGCTCGATTCCATGGTCCCGGCGGAGAGCAATCAGCCCTACGACATTAAGGATGTCATCCGTGCAGTCGTAGATGATGGATACTTCTTCGAAGTGCAGGAGCTATACGCGACGAACATCGTGGTGGGTTTTGCGCGGCTGAATGGACGCTCCGTGGGAGTGGTGGCCAATCAACCTGCCATTCTGGCGGGGGTGCTGGATATCAGCTCATCCATCAAGGGTGCTCGCTTCGTCCGCTTCTGCGACTGTTTCAATATCCCGCTCATAACATTTGAAGATGTGCCCGGCTTCCTTCCGGGAGTACAGCAGGAACACGGCGGAATCATCACGCACGGCGCCAAGCTGTTGTTTGCCTTCGCCGAAGCTACGGTGGCGAAAATCACTGTGATCACGCGCAAGGCCTATGGCGGCGCTTATTGCGTCATGGCGTCGAAACATATTCGTGCCGACGTGAACTACGCCTGGCCAACAGCAGAAATTGCGGTGATGGGTCCGGAGGGCGCGGTTGATATCGTGTACAAGCGCGAACTTGATCGCGCCACAGACCGCGAACAGATGCGCCGGCAGAAAATCGAGGAATTCCGCGACCGCTTAGCCAATCCCTATGTGGCGGCCGAGCGCGGCTTTGTGGATGCGGTAATTCAGCCGCACGAGACGCGCAAACGGGTGATCCAGGCGCTGGAGATGCTGGATAACAAGCGCGACAAAAATCCGGGGAAGAAGCACGCGAATATTCCTTTGTAAGAGGGGTCAGCGATCAGCA
>Ga0187776_10000363_pt1 | contig 22071 bp, 24 predicted proteins | sample 0216_BV02_MP12_2_FD_132426 | JGI IMG/M metagenome (GOLD analysis project Ga0187776, IMG submission 132426) | Tropical peat soil microbial communities from peatlands in Department of Meta, Colombia - 0216_BV02_MP12_20_MG | ecosystem: Environmental > Terrestrial > Soil > Wetlands > Peat | place...
AGAATACGCTACCTGCTTCGTACTCTTTGGCTTGATAGGCGAGATCGTTCTGTACTTCATCCTGAGGCTCCAGCAATTCCTTCCCTGGTATTTCCCGCAGTATCTGACCACGCGCCTTACGCCGCATCTTGCGCTCAATACCGCAGTCAGCTTCGCCACTACCACAACCTGGCAGGCTTACGCGGGCGAGAGCACGATGAGCTACTTCAGCCAGATGGCGGGTCTGTGCGCGCAGAATTTTCTGGCCGGAGGAGCGGGCTTGGCTGTGGGAATTGCTTTTATCCGAGGCCTGACACGGCAACGTTCCGAGACCTTAGGCAATTTCTGGGTAGATTTGACGCGAGCCCTGCTCTGGGTTCTGTTGCCGGGGGCTTTGCTGGGAGCCGTTCTGCTGGTCTGGCAGGGCGTGCCGATGAGCACGCAAAATTACGCGGTGGCAACCAGCCTTGAGGGCGCCAAACAGGTGATACCACAAGGGCCCGTGGCTGCTCTCGAGATTATCAAGAACCTGGGAACCAATGGCGGAGGCTTCTTCAATGCTAACGGAGCACATCCCTACGAGAATCCGACGCCGCTGGCAAACTTCCTCGAGCTGCTGTCAATCGTGCTTCTGCCTGCGGCGCTGACCAACACCTTTGGACGAATGAGTGGTCAGCCAAGGCAGGGCTGGGTTCTCTTTGTGGTTATGCTTTCGCTGTTCACGGCTGGTTTGATCGCGGTGAACCGATTTGAGCATCGGGTCGATCACGGGATGGCCAGTGGGCTAAGTACCCAGGACTCAAATATCAGGAACATGGAAGGCAAGGAAGTACGTTTCGGAATTAAGGATTCTGCGCTGACCGCGGTGGTCACGTCCAATACTGCTACCGGATCCTATAACTCCATGCACGACAGCTACACCTCGCTTGGCGGCATGGTGCTGCTGGTCAACATGCTGCTTGGCGAGGTGATTTTCGGCGGGCTGGGCACGGGCCTTTACAGCATGGTGATGGCGGCCGCCATTGCCGTGTTTCTGGCCGGGCTCATGATCGGTAGGACACCAGAATATTTGGGCAAGAAAATAGGCCAGGCGGAAACCAAGATGATGATGCTGTATGCGCTGGCATCTCCATTGCTGATTCTGCCGCTGACAGCTATCGCCGTAAGCGGCAAAGCTGGAGTGGCGGGATTAGTCGCCAATGGTGGTCCGCATGGTTTCACGGAAATACTTTTTGCCTATACTTCCTGTTTTGCCAATAACGGACAAAATTTCGCGGGTCTGGACGCGAATTCGGTGTTTTACAACCTGACGACTGCATTAGCAATGACCGTGGGAAGGTTTGGGCTGGCGATTCCGGCGTTGGGGTTCGCGGGCCTCGTTGCCAATCAGCAAAGTACGCCGACATCCTCGGGCACATTGCCCACGGATTCCATGGTGTTCGGAGTTTTGCTAACCGCGAGCCTGATCATCATTGGGGCACTGAGCTTCCTGCCAGCAGTGGTGCTGGGTCCGGCGCTGGAACGGCTTCTGTCCGGGGTGTAGCATGCTCGCCTGGGCCAGACGAATCCCGGGTGTTCGCGGCTCCAACACTAGTTCAAAGGACGTGCGCGATGCTCGATACGTTGTCACAAAGAATCGCAGTTTGCCCGCACCAAGCTGGGGAAGCGCGGTGGTGGTTTGGCGGTCTCGCGCTTATTAAGCTGACTGGCGCGCAGACGGAGGGCAGATTTTCGCTGATCGAGGTGCTGTACCCACCGAACCGGGAAGTTCCGCTTCATATTCACAACCGGGAGGATGAGACGTTTCATGTGCTGGAAGGAACGATCTCATATCGGGTTGGAACATTGCGATTAGAAGCGACTGCCGGGCATACTCTGTTCGCGCCTAGGGGCGTTCCCCACGGATTTACCGTCTTATCGCCAAAACCCGCCCACTATCTGATCGTGTATTCGCCAGCGGGGTTTGAGGAATTCATTCGCGAAAGCAGCATACCGGCAAACACCCTCAGCTTACCACCCAATCCATATGAACCTGTTGATCCTTCGGTGCTCAAAAGGATCGGACTACTGATGTCGGGCAAGTACGGGTGCGAATTTGTGACTTAGGCGTCCACCGCTTCTCGCCGTGCCTGGACAGGTCACTTCACTTCCTGGGTGACGATGTGCACGTCCACCGGAGGGGCATCCCGTAAAAACCGATGTATGGCCGACAAGTAGAGGTATCTCCGCCAGCCTCTCTGAGCAGAACGGCCAAACACGACTTGCGTGATGTGGTTTTCCCGGACCACTTTGGCTACCGCCTCAGCGACACCCTTGCCTCTGGTACGGATGACTTTGGCTCCTAGATTCTCGGCGAAGCGAATGTTCTGGTTAAGCGTGCGCTGGTTTTCCGGGGTGTCATCAACTCCGATATCGACGTAGATGACATATAGATCGGCTTCGATGCGATGCGCCATGCGTCCGGCGCGAGCGACCAGGTACTGTGCTGCAGGATTGGAGCTGATGCAGACCCCGATGCGCTCGCGCACGCCGATGCCGGTCGCAGTACCTTCTTTTTCGAGATAGGTCTCGAGACTGCGATCCACGGCGCGGGCTACTTGTTGCAAGGCAAGTTCGCGCAGAGCAATCAGGTTTCCCGGACGGAAGAAGTGTCCCAAGGCCCGCTCAGCGCGTTCGACCGGGTAAATGTCGCCACGGCGCATGCGTGTCTGCAGAGCTTCGGGAGTAAGATCGGCCATGACAATTTCATTGACGCGCTGCATCACCCAGTCGGGGACGGTTTCCCGCACCTGCACGCCCGTGATGCTTTGCACCAGCGGCATCAGGCTCTCGATGTGCTGCACATTCATGGTGGAAATGACATCGATGTTGGCGTCGAGCAGTTCCATCACGTCCTGATAGCGCTTACGATTTCTGCTCCCCTCGACGTTGGTGTGTGCCAGCTCATCCACCAGGGCGACCTGCGGCTTGCGAGCGAGGATGGCGTCCACGTCCATCTCCTCGAAGGAGGCCCCCTTGTACTCTAGTTGGCGGCGCGGGACGGTCTCCAGCCGGGATGCCAGCTCGGCTATCGTCTTGCGGCCGTGGGTTTCGACCACGCCGATGACCACATCTTCGCCGCGAGTCTTGCGGCGAATGCCTTCGCTGAGCATGTTGTGGGTCTTGCCCACGCCCGGGGCGTATCCGAGAAAGAGCTTGAAGATGGCCTGCTTCTTCTGTGGCGCGGTCTCTTCCAGCCATTGTTCGGGCGTCTTCGGCATGCGAGGCTATTGTCGTCGAGAGCAGGACATCATGTCGATTGGATTACAATTTGCAGCGTGAAAAGACCGGTGCGGGTCATCTTACGCTTCGCCAGCGCGGCCGCCATCATTTTCGCGATTGTCTGGGTCTATTACCGCCTGATTCACGTCAACTCGACCACAGTTGGTTTTACTTTTCTGGTCGCGGTCCTGATCGTCTCTGCCGCCTGGGGTTTAAAGTACGCTATCTTCATGGCGGTGGTCGCGACCCTCGCATACAACTATTTTTTCCTGCCGCCGCTGCTCAAGTTCACCATCGCCGACCCGCAGAACTGGGTGGCGCTGATGGCATTTCTGGCCTCCGCGGTGATTGCCAGCAACCTTTCGGAACGCGCCCGCCGCGAGGCGTTGCAATCCAATCAGCGGCGCCGCGAAGTCGAGCGTTTGTACGCATTCAGCCAGCAGTTGTTAGTGACCGACAATTTCTTCGGTCTGCTGAACAATCTCCCGAACTACATCGTGGATTCCTTCGGGGTGAGTGGAGCGGCAATATTCCTGGACAATAAGCAGAAGACCTATTTCTCAGATCTTGATGTGCAGTCGCGTCTGCCGCTCGAGCGCTTGAAGTCGGTCAGCGGCCGGGGAGAACCCGTGCTGGACCGCGAGAATGCAGTCTGCTTCATGCCCATCCGCATGGGCGTGCGCCCGATGGGAACCATGGGGGTAGTGGGATGCCAATTGTCGCGGGAAACCCTTGAAGCAATCGGCAGCCTGGTGGCGATTGCCATTGAGCGCGCCACAACCATGGAGAAGCTGACCAAGGCGGAGGCCAGCCGTGAGAGTGACCGGCTGCGCAGTCTGCTGCTGGACTCGGTCACGCACGAGTTCCGCACCCCCTTGACCGCCATCAAGGCCTCCGCAGAAACCCTGCAGTCCGAAGTGCAGCTCGACAAACCACAACTCAAAGAGCTGGCCACGGTGATTAATGAAGAGAGCGACCGGCTGAATCGCCTGGTGGAAGAGGCGTCCGAGGTGGCGCAACTCGATGCACACCAGATCGAGATCAACCTCGAACCTCATCAGATCAGCGAAGCTGTCGATCTGGCGTTGCAGCAGTCCAAGCATGTTCTGGAACGACACTCGGTTGGAACAACGATCCCCGACGGACTTCCGCCGGTGCGAATGGACGTGAAGCGGATCGCTGAAGTTCTCTCGCAGTTGCTGGAAAACGCTGGCAAATATTCTCCGCCCGATACCCCAATTCAAATCTGCGCAGAAGTCCGTGACAATCAGCTGGTCACCTCCGTTGCCGACCACGGGCCGGGAATCGAAGATATCGAGCAGACAATGATCTTCGAGAAGTTTTACCGGGGCCGCAATCAGCGGGTTTCGGTTCAGGGGACGGGAATGGGACTGGCAATCGCCAAGGCCATTGTCGAATTGCATGGGGGAACCATCGGGCTGACCAGCCAATTGGGACGGGGATCGGTTTTCTGGTTTACGTTGCCGCTGAGATAGGGCGGGGGCCATGTGGTTATAGCGGTTCCAGCACCGAGCCGATACACGCCTGCAAGTGGCAGCCACGTGGGGCAACATATCCGGCTCTGCGGGGTTAGGATTAATGAGTACTCTGAGGAGGTTTATGTTCGAACGCCTTTTCCAGCCCATGCACTTGCTGGTGATTCTTTTCATCGCAGTGCTGGTGTTTGGTCCGAAGAAGCTGCCCGAGCTTGGCAAAAGCCTGGGCGACGGTATCAAGGGTTTTCGCGATGCGTTGCGTGAGACTCAGGCTGCAGACAGCGCCGACGCTAAGGGCACGGCCGAAGAGAGCGAGAAGAAGGTCTAGCTGTTTACCTTCCTTCTGCACCCAGGTTAGCGCCGAAAAGCATCGGCGCGAACCTGCGGCACCCAGCCACCAGCCACTCGTAATCAGATGAAAAACATTGAGCAGGAGTGTGTAGCGTCTTGGGGCTCGCCATCTCCTGCCATTGCTCGTACACTATCGGATCGAAATTCACTACTGATCGTGGGGCGGTCGTTCCAACACACTCGACTGGAGCATCGTAATGAAAACGCGAATCACTACCTTCGGATTCCTCGCGCTTGTGATGCTGATTGCCGTTCTCAATCGCGCCAACGCGCAGACCATTCGTTGCTCTTCCGATGATGGCAGGCGTCACTACTGCGCGGCGGATACACGGGGTGGAGTGCAGTTGTCACGCCAGGTCAGCGGCTCGCCCTGCACTCAGGGTTATTCCTGGGGATATGACCGCAGCGGGATCTGGGTGGATCGCGGCTGCCGCGCCGACTTTGTGGTCAGCGGCTACGGCGGGGGCGGGTATCCCGGCGGCGGGTACCCTGGCGGAGGAGGAACGATCAGGTGCTCGTCAGAGAATGGAGGGCGTCAGTTTTGTCCTGCCAATACGCAAGGAGGAGTGCAATTGTCGCGCCAGGTCAGCGACTCTGCGTGTATTCAGGGCTCAACCTGGGGTTGGGATCGGGGTGGAATCTGGGTGGATCGCGGTTGCCGCGCCGACTTTGTGGTCGGCGGCTACGGCGGGGGCGGGTATCCCGGCGGCGGGCACCCTGGCGGATACCCGGGAGGAGGTTCTGTCCAGACCATTACCTGTTCCTCTGACGATGGCGGTCGCCGCTACTGTCCTACAAACGTCTCGGGGGGAGTTCAACTCACGCGGCAAATCAGCGGCTCACCGTGCGTTCAAGGCTCCTCCTGGGGATGGGATCCGCGAGGCGTATGGGTAGATCGCGGCTGTCGCGCCGAGTTCCGAGTAACCAGCGGAGGAGGCGGATATCCCGGCTATCCCGGCGGATCTCCCGGTGGCGGCTATGGCAACGAGATTACTTGCTCCTCTAACGATGGCGGACGCCAGTACTGCCCCACTGGACCGAATCGCAACGTCAGCTTGAAGCAGCAGATCAGCGGCTCTCCCTGCACTGCCGGACGAACCTGGGGAGCAGACCGCAACGGAGTCTGGGTGGATCGCGGCTGTCGCGCGGTATTCAGCGTTCGACGTTGAGCTGACGCAAGGAAGGAGTGAATTTTCAGACGAAGAACATACTGTTGTGAGAGGGCGTGGCTTCACCCCCGGCAATAAGACTCCTCGTCGTTTGTCATCACCAGCCTGCGAACGATCTGCACCCGCAGCGGGTTATGCTGAGCCCGCATCGTGGGCGAAGCATCTATGCTTTCGGCCGACTCCAATAGTCTGTCTCCCAATGCTGGTTGGTAGGGCACTCTGTGTAGCTGCTTGCTGACAGGAGCGTTGGACGCTTGATCGACACCTTTCCCACAGACTTTTGAACGTCCTTGTTGAAATTCATCTCGACATGTTTCGGGCTTGACAAGATTCGCGCACACCATGATCACTTGCTCCAACTGTCGCCCTTCCTTCACCGAGTAGCTGGCGCAGGGGTTTGTTGTTGTTGTGCAGGACCCGGAAACGAAACGCGAGGCGCCTGCCTGGAACCTTCTTCCGCCTTGAAGTAGGCGTCGTTGCGGGTGAAGCCGCCCAAGCTGGCGACGATGTTGTTGGGGAACAGGGAAATGTAAGTGTTGTAGTCCTGCACAGCCTGGTTGTAGCGGCGGCGCTCGACGGCAATACGGTTTTCGGTTCCCGCCAGTTCGTCCTGCAGGCGCATGAAGTTTTCATTCGATTTGAGCTGGGGATAATTCTCGACCAGTACTAGCAGGCGGCCCAGGGCGGAATCCAGTTGGCCGTTGGCAGCGATCTTTTCTTGCGGGTTGCGGGCGCCGAGCAAGGCAGAGCGCGCATTGGCGATGTCGCCAAATACGGTCTGCTCCTGGCTGGCGTAGCCTTTCACGGTTTCTACCAGGTTAGGAATCAGGTCAGCTCGCCGTTGCAGTACCACATCGACCTGCGACCATGCCGCGTTCACGGTTTCGCGCTTGCGGACCATCTCGTTACGGTGGCTGACGTACACGCTGCCGAACCACGCCACCAGCAGGGCTACTATCACCAGCACGATCAGAAAAATCTTCATGGCTTTCCTCTGAGAGCTCTTCAGGATGACGGACGAGGGCTGTTCGAAACTCTCCGCCACTGTTCTTTCGGTACAGCTCGGTCAATCTCGCTAATGAGCGACGCCAGGCCCCGGATATAAAAATGATAAGTTTCGCGCACACCAGCCTGCAGCCGGCGCTCTTCCCTGAGATCCAACGCCGCAAGGAAGGGAGCTGGATCCACCCCAAACTGTCCTCCGGCCTGAGTGACCAGTTCGCGCCGCGACTCGGGGATGGGTGCGCCTACAACAATCAAACAATGCCGAAGGAGTGCTGAAACCTGAGAGGCTGACTTGGCCAGCACGCGCTCCAGCTCCTGCTCGTCTTCGTGGGCAAGAAGATAATGCTGGCGAAGGCGCAGCAGGGTGTTACGCAGTTCGTGTTCCACTTCCAGACGGTGAAGATTCATGGGAACGTCAATCTCAGGGATCGCGTCCCTGCCGTAAAGGATGCGATGACTGGCCTGGATATCCAGCATCTCCATGGCATAGACATCAGCCGAGGCTCGCATCTCTTCGGCTGTGAGCAACAGGGGCGGACGTTGTCCCAGATGCTTCGACCACCATTGCACCACAGGGGCCAGCTTGTCTAGCTCGGCGGAGCTGGCGTCTTTGAGAATGCAGAGCAGGTTCAGGTCAGAGTATTTTTCGCTGAAGTCGTCGCGGGCGGCAGAACCGTAGAGCACAACCGATTCGAGGTTTCGACCGGCAACGCTTTGCAGGCGCTGGACCAGTTCTTCGAGTTTGCCATTGGCGTTGCTCATTGCTTATTAACCGTGGCTTCAAACCTTGTGTGGAGTTGCGCCTTGCCTGGCCCCCCACGGGGTCATCGTAGGTTTACAAACACCAGGTCCTTCGACTCGGGCCTCATCTTTATTATTCGGCCCTAGCTCAGGATGACAAACGAAAGAACCTTTCAGTTCTCGCGCAGCCACTCTGCCGTTCCCCCGCTACCATGAGCCGCCGGCGCCACCTCCGCCGCTGGAGCCGCCGCCAAAACCTCCAAAGCCTCCGCCGGAGTAGCCGCCGGAGCTGCCACCCCACCCTCCTCCGCCTCCCCATCCACCGCCCATCCCACCCAGCGTGCCGGCCCACCAGAGTCCGCCAAGACCGGAGCGGCGACGGATGCCGCGCCCGCCGCCCCCTCCTAGTCCTCTTCCGATCAGGAAGATGATCAGGATAATCAGCCAGGGAAGCCACCAGGGAATCGAAACGTGCTCACGTCGCTCAGCCGGCGCCGGAAGCTCGCCAGTCAGCTTGACTCCTTTTTCGGCGGCGATCAGTTGAGCCAGCCGGCCAACCGCCAGCAGCACCGCTCCGCTGTAGTTGTTCTGGCGAAGCAGGGGAACCATCTCGCGGCCGATGTCCCCGGCCCGGGCATCATTAATTATGGGTTCGAGGCCGTAGCCGACCTCGATCTTGTATTGGCGCTCCTGCGGAGCCAGGAGCAGCAGCACGCCGCGGTCGTCTTTCTGTCCCACTCCCAGATGCTTGAAGAGATCGACGGCGTAATCCTCACGCGTTTCGCCCTCCAGGGAACGCACGGTTACGACGGCGATCTGTGCTCCCGTCTTCTCATCCACTTCCTTGCAGAGCGCCTCGACCCGCTGGATAGTTGCCGGATCGATCACCTTGGCCAGATCGATCACATACCCGGTGGGGCGGATGTCGGCGATCTTCTCGGCTGATGCGAGACCTGCCAGCAATCCCACCGCCACGAGAATAAGAAAAGGCAGGCGCCGCTGGGATCGATTCGGCATGCATGGGTTGAGCTAGCTAACCTAATAGCGGGAGGAAAAAGCGTCAAGACATTCCGCATGCGGAGTGTCTAGGGAACGGTAACCTTGAGGTTAGCTTTTGGCGTAAGCAAATCGTTGTTTAGGCCGAGTACTCCGACACTGATGACGTGCTTTCCGGCTGTTAGATCTTGAAATCGAAGGCGCGTGTCGGTGGTGACCACTGGGGAGCAATGATCCAATTGATACTGTAGGACACCAAGCTGGATGCCGGGCTCGGGAACGACATCGGGAGAGTGCAACCAGATATTGTTCACCTCCACTTCGACGGCGGCGATGTGCAGTTTGGCGTTCTGATCCTTGTCTCTGAGCCGAGCTCGGAGCGTTGGGCCGCCGCTCGGCCCAAGCCAATCGGTCCAGTCTTGCGCGGATGAACTGGGCAAGAACCCCAGCAGGAGCAAGAGAAGGCTGAGGCCGAAACGAAGTTTGGGCGATGTCGTCACAGTGGTGGCACGTCAAGACAAGCGATTCAGTGTCCCACACAAATCCTGGGTGGGACAGGCGAGATCGCCTTGATTGTGAGAAGATCGGGACGGGGATCATCGCTCCCCGCCCCAGTTGAACGGAACTACTTCCGCAGCTTGCGGCGCACCACTCCCGCCAGCCCGCACAGCCCGCTACCCAGCAGCAGCATGCTTCCCGGTTCGGGCACGGGATCTGTGGTGTACTTGAAGACGATCCCATCGTTGAAGAAGTGGCAATTCGGATCGAAACCGAAAGCCACATTTCCGCTGTTGTTCAGGTACGCCTGTAGCGCCGCCAGCTCAGAGGAATTGAAAGTCAGCCAGTAGGTTTGCGGCGTCGTGGTAAACGAGGGGCTGCCCAGCAGCGTGTTCCCTGAAGTCAGCACGCTGGCGCCGAACAGGTTCTCGGCGGTCGCATTGGCCGGACTGTGGCTGGGATTGTTCGTCCCGATATAATCCACAAAATTGCTGATGTTCGGATCCGGGCTGCCCAGATCGTACTGGTATTGGCAGGTTGTCACCGGCTTGGAGTTTTGCGTGTTGCTCAGGCAGGTTACCGGCGCAGGCGAGGCGGCCGGATTCGGCGTGTTCAGCGCGCTGTCGAACATGTGAATGTAGAGAATATTGGGATTGGCGTTCCAATTCTGAATGTTCGTGAACCCCAGCTTGGCGCTAGTGATGGTCTGTCCGGCCAGACTGATCCCTGAAATGGACCACGAGTACAGAAAGTGATGATCGATGTCGTTCATGTCGCTCGGCACGGGGTGGAAACTGTATGTCGTACCGAAGGTGGCGGGGGATACCAGTAGCAGAAGTACAAGAACCCAAAGTTGCTTCATCCAGGAGCCCTCTTTCATGACCCAACCACTTCATAGGCAATTGTCTTTCCATCTGGGACTGCTGCGGCAATCTCCTGCCTCACCGTATGCCATTGAAAAAAAGCAGATTACACACATCCAGAATCGGGGTCGGCAAGGTCCGCAGTCGCCGCTGGAAAATGTGCAAATTGCTTCACATCTCTAGGAAGGCATTGGGTAGGAGGCAGGCTTGTGCGCTACAGACGCCCTGTCCACAAGTCTCCGAGGTGGCGCGGCGCCCCGTCCGCGCCATCCAAGCCCGCCTACGGCGTGAAGAGTTCCAAGCGGACATGATAGGTAACCGACTGGCCGGGCTTTAGTGTGACCATACCGGTGTTGGTCTTTCCCCAGGCGGGGTTGAATGGATCCACAAGATTGAACTGCGGTTCGATGGCGACCACCGGCTTCTCCGGCGGTGCGTACACCTGGAAGGCCAGAATCTGGCGGGATAATGCAATAACTCGTAAGCCATATTTGGCAGCAGGATCGGCCAGGGTCACCTCGGGGGCGCCATTCGCAGAGCGCTGCAGGTCGGTGAAATTGTCGTCGAGATACTGTTTGGCAAGGGTCTTGCCGGCTGCAGCGGTGAAATCGAAGTCGGTGCCGGCTGTAGGCAGCAATTTGCCGCTAGGAAAAACATCGTCATAGTTGTTGACTTCGACTCTCATCTTTGCCGGGATGTGCAGTTTCGCCTGCGTGCGGTCCCCACTGAGAATCGCAAACCAAGGGTGCCAGCCAATCCCCATGGGCTCCGGTTCCTTGCCCACGTTCCTTGCGGTTACCTCCAGGTCGATGGCGCCGACGCTCAGCGTAGCTTTGAAGTTGAGGTCAGTTTGGGAAAGCCAGTGTCCGCCGAAGTCGCCAGCGTGCACGAGCGCGGTGACAACACCACCGTCCGCGGTTTTATTGGAGGAAAACTTATCCATCTTTGAGGCCAGAATCAGGCCGTGCATGGAGTGCAACTCGGCGCCGGGATTCTTCCCTTTCCAGTTTGCCGGCAGCGAGACCGTCCTGCCCATGATGGTGGCCTCGATGCCCTGGCCATCGGGCGCAAGCTTGCCGCGAATGCGGTTGGCATAGGGCACAAGAAATGCGCCACCCAGGCCGAAGGCGGCGTTGCCGAATTTGTCGTCGGGGCCGCCAGAGAGCTTCTGTTGTGCTTCTTCGACCGAGGGAGACTGCAGCAGGTCGACCTCTCCTGTGCCCGGCACATAAGCGCGGATCTGAAAGGTATTCATGCCGCGTCCGGGCAGAAGCTCGATGGAGAGGAACTGCGCACCTTCGCCGCTGCGAGTGCGGGTTGCGGTCAGCACAGGCTGGCCCCCCATCTGAATATTCGTGTTCTGATCAGCCGCATAGGAAAGTGCAGTCAGGTAAGACGTTGTCAGGAGAGCGCAGCAGGCAAAAAAGTGAGTAACGGTCAGATTCATCCAGGCGTCCCTCGATGGGTGGATTCGAAATCAGAATTGGACGGCTAGATGATACATGGGCGGAGCAAGGCATTTGTAATCGGGGAAACTGAAAACGGGTAATCTGGTCGTACCGCGACCTACGGTAGCATCTGCAGGGCAATCAAACCGCGAGATCCTTCGACTCGGGCCGGGATTGTTATATCCCGTCCTCGCTCAGGATCACACCTGTCAGATTCTTTCGAACCTCCAGGGCGGACAGGCGAGATCGCCTGTCCCAAACATGCTTGTCTCACCACTACGTCGGCATTGGACCCATTTCAGACAGTCTCGATGCTAGGCGGCGGGAGAACTGTCGGCCACCAGGGCAGAGTTCCCTGCCTGGAAGGCCGCAATTGCCTCCTCTTCCGTGGGGTGAATTTCAAACACGCTTTCGATCCGGGCTCCTTCGATCAGCTGCTGAATGTGGCTGGGCACACCGGAGATGCGGATATGCCAGCCAGAGGCCTGTGCCTGCATGTATTGCAGCCACAAGCTGCCCAGATCGCCGCTGCACATATCGGTGAGGTTGGAAAGCTCCAGCACCACATTGCGGGAAGAAGCTGCCAGCGCGAACACCTGACGGGAGATGGTCTCTACTTCATTGCCAAAAAGAATTTTGCCTTTGAGGTAGACAACGACTACCGAGTCCACTTTCCGGAAACTTGCAGTTAAATGCATCTTGACTCCCTGGTGACCCCCGCGGTCTCCTCTCGGCCGAACTGTTGATTGCTAACACCGCTGCAACACTCTTCACTCACTAGCAATCTAGCAGGCTCTTGTTGCAGGAGTGTAAATCGGGGAAAGATTCGTAATTCATTCGCCTGGACAGAATCTCCGCGCTGGCCAACCGCTGATCATTGCGGAATACGTACATTCACTTCCGGGGTTCGGGGTTGCACAATTTTCATTGCATGTTAATGATCCATTAACCTGTGGAAATCAGAATTTTCCTATGTGGAACGGGGTCTGCGACACGCTGATCATTTCCGATGTCCATTTGGGGTCGGAAGTTAGCCGCGCCGGAGATGCTCTCGATCTGCTGAAGAATTCCAGCTTCCGTCGCCTGATCCTGCTGGGCGACATGTTCTGCGATCTGAATTTCCGCCGCCTGAAGAAACAGCACTGGCAGTTTCTGTCGTACATCCGAAAGCTCTCCAACCCTAAGCGCGGGGTGGAAGTGGTCTGGGTCGAAGGCAATCACGACCAGGGGCTTTCTACGCTGATGTCGCACCTGGTGGGCGTGCCGGTGTATCAGCGGTACGCGTGGTCTTATGAGGGACTGCGGCATGTAGCGGTGCATGGGCACCAGTTTGACGGGTTCGTGATTAATAACATCCTGCTGAATCGCTTCGGCACTTTCTTCTACCTGCAGATCCAAAAGCTGGATCACAAGAGCAAGGCATTCGCCCGCTATCTGGACCGGCTCAACACGAGCTGGCTGCGGCTGTCCGATAAGGTCGCCCGCGGGGCCATGGGACTGGCGCGGCAAGTCAAGGCCGATCGCGTGTTTTGCGGACACACGCACGTGGCCACTGCAATCGAGAAGGACGGGATCAGTTACTACAACACAGGTTCATGGACGGCCTCGCCCTGCACATTTATCACCATCGATGAGGAAGGAGTGCATATCCATGAGCACCAATCGCCAACTGACGATCATTATTCCGGCCAAGAACGAGAAGAGCTATCTTCCGCGCTTGCTCGCGTCGTTGACGCGGCAGGATTATCCGCTCCTGCGGACTACGAAAGTGTTTATTGCTGATGCCGGCTCGACCGACGGCACGCAGGAAATAGCGCTCGGGTTTCGCGATTCGCTGGATGTGCAGGTGATTCCCGGAGGGCTTCCCTCAGTCGGCCGGAATGCGGGCGCCCGCCTGGCCGACAGCCGCTACTTGCTGTTCATCGACGCGGACATGGAGTTGGATGATCCCACGCTGATCCGGCGCGCGCTCGCGACCATGCAGCGCCGCAAGCTGCAGTGCCTGACGACGAACATCCGCTGCTCAAATGGCAGGATCAAAGATCACGCTTTGTATGCTGGCAACAACCTGGTGCAGCGCTTCGCCTCCTTTACCAAGCCGTTCGCGACCGGGATGTTCATGCTGTTTGAGAAGAAGGCATTCGATCGCCTGGGCGGGTTTCATGAGCGCGCGTTGTATGCCGAAGATTATCTCCTGAGCAAGAAAGTTCCGGTGTGGCGCTTTGGAATCGTGCGGGGACACATCCTGACATCGAATCGCCGCTTCAAGAAGATGGGCTGCTTCAAAATTGTGCGTATGTTTCTGAGAACGGCGGTGAATAGCTGGAATGAGAGTTACTTCCTGCGCGATCACAAGTATTGGCAGGAGCCGGTTTCGGGGAGTACACAGCTGAGCAACTGAGCGCCAGCAAATCAGCCTGCAACTGAGCCAGATAGTTGGCGCAACATCGCCATCTCACCAACTGTGCGGCTAGGGTACACCCCTTCTGGGTCAACGAGGGCACTAGTCGCACCCTACTCCCGCTTGACTTCGCAGCCGAGGCCTGCTCCGAGGAAGATCACACCTCGCTCGTCTGTAAACCCAGCCTGGTCGCACCAGCCCCCTTTGTTGGAGTCGTCCAACATTGGCGTCAACGAGATTTGGTAGTGCTCACCATCCGAACTGGTAGTTACGACCAGCTGAAACGATTTCAAAGGTTCAAGTCTGTGTGCATTCCAGCCTGATTCGCGGAGATATGCTAAAAGCTGCTCGCGATCGCCGTACCGGCCATATCGCTCCCGATAGTTAACTTCCTCCGTGTTCAGGGTACGAAGGATTCCTAGGTGTTTCGAAATTGCTTCGAATTTACCTTCTTCTCGGGTGCGCGCAGCGAGCGTGAGAATAAGGCCAAGTACCGTGCATGAGAGAAAAGACAATCTCTTCACACTAACCTCCCGTCGGGAATGGTCATCGGCGCACAAAATTCTATCTCCACTTATCCAAGCGTCACAGCTGTTGTCTGCCACCAAAAAATAACCTGGACTTCGGGATTTTCTCCAGGTTGGGTGACCAGAGCTGAGCCAAACCGCCTCACTTCGGCTGACACTCCCTCTCCGGCGTCCGCCCGAATTCCTCGAGCATTTCATGGGAGACGGCGTTCCCGCGGACAATGGCACTGAAGATGCGTCCGCTGTTCCGCACCGTTCGTTTCTGGGTCTGAGGATCCAGCTCGACCAAGCCGAAGCGCAGGGCCCAGCCGTGGTTCCATTCGAAGTTGTCAGTCAGGGTCCAGTGAAAGTAGCCGCGGATATCGTGCCCGCTGCGAATCAGATCATGGACCTCGCGGGCGGCATTCACGATGAGCCAGGGGCGCAGGCGATCGGCACGGTCGGGAACACCGTTCTCAAGCACATAGATCGGCTTCCCCAGGCTCGATACGCGCTGAACGGCGAGTGCGATCGCCTGAGGATAGATTTCGGGAAATGGAAATCCCAGGTCGCTATCGCCCTGAATGGCGTCTGGCGGAAAAATCACGCGGCCGAACAGGGTGGAAGGTGTAGTGGGATTGAACTCGACTCGCACACGTCCATAGACGTTCACTCCGGCGAAGTCGAGCTTGCCGCGAGCTTCGGGAACGTCACCGGTAATGATTCCAACGGGAAAACTGGTTTGTCCTTTCTCCACAAGATCGATGAAGGGATCGTTGTAGAAGAAGCCTTGCCAGCGGGCCAGGCTGCGGTCGAGAACGGAATCGGGGTCGGCGGGCTGGAAGGCGAGATAGTTTTGCGTCCAGCCGACGCGCGCGGACGGCTGCAGCTGATGTATGGCGTCGTAAGCGGCGGCGTGTGCGCGTGCCAGGTTGGCGATCACGCGGCAGGCATTGGCGAAATCTCCGGCTTTGCCGGGAGGCCATTCCCCGACCTGGTATCCGAGAATGGCATAAACATTAGGCTCGTTGAAGGTGAGCCAGTCCTGACAGAGATCCCCGAGCGCTTCGACGGTCCGGCGAGCGAATTTTTCAAAAGCTGCGACCGAATCCGGCGAGGCAAATCCCCCCTGCTCTTCAAACCACAGAGGATTAGTGAAATGATGCAGGCAGACGAACGGTCGAAGCTGGCGCTGTTGCAACCCGGTGAGGATCTCGCGGTAGCGCTTGATTGCGGCGGAATCGAAGTCACCGCGGCCAGGCTCGATGCGGCTCCATTCCACCGAGAGGCGAAGCGCATTCAATCCCAGGTCGCGAGCAAGATCCAGATCGGGGTCAGCGTTGTGCCACCAGTCGCAAGCCAGGCCGCAGCAATCACCGGAGCGGATCCGGCCCTGGGCCTCCCACCGCGCCCACTGACAATTAAGGTTACCGCCTTCGTTCTGGTAAGAAGAGGTGGACACGCCCCAAAGAAAACCAGCCGGGAATCGCAGAATGCCATTGGATGAGGAGTCCGCCATGCCGTTCGATGCCAAGCTGCCAGCTTACCAGAGACAGGCTCCGTTGCAGCATACGTGGTCTTTGTGACGGGCTGAAGGGCCGACGCTCACGCGGTTTCGCTCTTCACCAAAAGCCACGGAAGGGTCAGCCAGCTTTGACAGGGCGCGGCTTTAGCCGCGCCGATAAGGCTCCTCCTTATTTGTCATCACGACCCGGTGAAGGCCGGCTAGGACCTGCAGTTCCGCTCATCGCGGACAACTCTGGCCTTGGCAGTCCCGCCCGGCTCGGAGTTCTTCGACACCGACAGGGGATCCCATCAGAGCCTTTGGCCCATTCCTGAGATGCTTTGAAGAACACATCATGAGCTCCGCTTCCCAGCTCTCCTTTTCAGAACATTCCTTCCCGCAGATTAATGCCGTATTCCAAATAGGCCTTCAGGCAACAAGCCATGTTCATCCACCCTCCGCAGTTGTCGTAGGAGCTGTTCAGGTCGTGCTGCGTCTGATGCCAGCCGGATTCGGCAATGCGCACCAGGGTCGAGTTGGGGGAAAGCGTCTCAAAAGTCATTTCCACTCTGGTGTTGTAGTCGGCTGACGCAGGCAGCTGGTTGGGACTAGGCTGTTGCCCGGGTTTGGGCTCAGCCGCAGCCGCCCACTCGAAGACGATGCGCTCGTTAGGCACGACTATTTTCACGTGAACCGGAACCTCGCCGGGAAAATCAGCGAATTGCCAGATGACCTCCCTGCCTTCGACTAGAGGGCCGCTGGAGCCTCCAGTGGCGAAGTATCCGCGAATCTTGCTGGGCTTGTAGACGGCGTCGAAGACCTCCGCGCGCGGCTTATTGATTTTGGCCTGTATCTGAAATTTGAGTTCCATGGATTCCTCCTCGGCGAATTTAAACTATATGTTATAAATATATAACATGTCAACCGGGAGCTTGCAGGAATTGGTTTTCAAAGCCCTAGCCGATCACCGCCGGCGGGAGATTCTCGATCTCTTGAAGGACCAACCCAGAACTACGGGCGAGCTTTGCCAGCACTTTCGCAGCCTGGACCGCTGCACCGTGATGCAGCACCTGGGGGTGCTCGAGAAGGCGGATCTGATTATCGTCAAACGCGACGGACGGTTGAGGTGGAACTACATCAATCCGCTGCCCATTAAGGAGATTTACGATCGCTGGATCAGCGGTTACGCGGCGGGAGCCCTGGAGATTCTGGCGCGGATGAAACGGGAGATTGAGGGTTAGGCGTGGCCCACGCCTGCCCCTTCTCGGCGCAATGTTAGCCAGGCTTTGACAGGGCGCGGCTTTAGCCGCGCGATAAGGCTTCTCTTTGTTTGTCATCACGAGTCGGCGGCAGCCGGCGAGGGATGCGCAATTCCTGGTCATCCCTTGCCGCGGAACAAATAAAACAGCTCGATCACCAGAATGATCACTACCATCAACTCCAGCAGAAAGGTTCTTCCCTGGTGAAATTCTTCTGTCATGTAGCGGTACAGTTCCTCAGCTGTCTGCAATTTCTGCTTGACGAGGTTCTTGTAGTCGGGCACTCCCACCTTGCTGGCGGCCAGGCGATAGAGGCGGGCGGCGAACATATCGCTGAGGAATTTGATGGCATTGTCGGTGCGTTCGACCAATTCCGTCACTTCGACCGTAGTGGCCTCCAGGCGTGAGGCCTCGCTCGCCAGGCGCCACTTGGCGCGGAGTCCTGTACGGCGCTTCAGGGAGCGATACACATTGTTGAGCTCGCGAGTCAGCAGCTCGTCATAGTGGCGGAATTCCAGGAGCTGCGAATTGGCATATTCGAGGATCTGGATCGCGGCCCGCGCACCGGCAGGGGTGTCGTAGATCAAGGCCCCGTTCCAGCCCACGACCACCAGGTCCGTTGGGTAATAGGAGAGGCTGCTCTGCAGGACTTCGGCCTTCTCGGCATCCGCAAGGTCGGCAGTCTCTCCGCGAACCACCATGGCGATTTGTGTTCCGTGGCGTGAAAGCAGTTCGCTAGCCGTAGGATTACCGACCATCTCGCGCAGATGGAAGATGTAGTAGTCCTCGCTGAGCCACTGGGTATAGGGACGAATCAGGGCAGGGCGGGCGGGTTCGATGCGTTGCCGGACCACATCCAGGGCTTTACCCTCCAGGTCCGATTCGAACATCCATTTTCCCGCCAGCTGAACCAGGCCATCCCAGGTATCTGAGAAAGGCAACTCGAACATGACGCTGACGACGCCATAATCGTAGTATTTGAACTGTACGTCGAGGGACACCTGGCCGAAACTGCAGACCTTGGAGAGATATTCGACTACCGGAGGGTGTTCGAATCCCACGTATTCTGGGGCGGGGTGTTTCGCCACCCCCTTCTGCACGGTTTGCGCGCCAAGGCGCTGGCGCAATTCCTCCAGTTGGATTTCCTCCGCCAGATCGTAGAGGAACAGCGCAAGTGCAGTCCCGGTGACAGTCTGTGAGGGCGTTTCCAATGGGTTCACCTTGTATCCCGTGGCAAGAGGCAGAGCCGGTGAGATCATAACGGACCGGCTAAGAGACCGGGTGGACCGAGGACCGTTTGATTTTAACGTTTTGTTAACAATTTAGAACGGGTTCTAACGTACTCTATCTCCGCCATGAATGAGACGATGAGCCTGGAGCGCACGGACAACGCGAATGGCGGGCCGACAGTATTGAAGTTGAACGGGCCGCTCACCATCACCACCTTGTTTTCTTTCCAGGAGGCGGTTCGCAAGGACCCGCCGTCGGTTCTGATCCTGGACCTGGCCGAAGTCCCCTATATGGATTCAGCGGGATTGGGTTCGGTGGTGAATGCCTTTATCTCCTACCAGAAGAATAATCGACGGCTCGCTCTGGTCGGAGTAAACGAGCGCCTGATGAATCTGATCAAGCTCACCAAAGTCGACATGTTCTTGCCGATTTATGCCAACCTCAACGATGCGGAATCGAAGCTCGGCAGGGCGGTCGGACGCTGATCGACAGAGACCTGCGAGCCAGGAGGCAGCTTGTCCCGCGCATATCATCTCGCACAGATCAATATAGGACGCTTGCTGGCGCCGCTGGATGACCCAGTGATGGCCGACTTTGTCGCCAACCTGGATCCGATCAACGCGCTTGCCGACAAGGCTCCTGGGTTCGTGTGGCGGTTTCAGACCGAGGAAGGAAATGCCACAGCGGTCCGGCCCTATGAGGACGATCGCATCGCTATTAATTTCTCGGTGTGGACGGATCTGGAGTCGCTGCGGAATTATGTTTTCCGGAGTCCGCATGCGGAGGTGATGCGTCGCCGGCGTGAGTGGTTCGAGCGCCTGACCGACGTCTACGTTGCCCTCTGGTGGGTGCCGGCCGGACATCAGCCGACGGTTGCGGAAGCGGTGGCAAAGCTGGAGCATCTCCGCCAGAACGGACCTTCGCCAGATGTGTTCACGTTCCGTGAGGTATTTCCGCCACCTGATGCTTCGGGGGATGAGAGCGTAAGGCCGGTGGAGGATGCCTGCCCGGCGTAGATGGGCGGGATCGGATAGGCAAACCAAATAATTGTCATCCTGAGCGAGGCATACCAGCTCCCGTCCGAGAGAATGACCTTGCCGTTTCTCCCGGGTGATAGTAAGACTCTTCGCCTATTGTTGCAGGATCACTACCAACCTCCGGGGCCCATGTGCCCCAATCACCAGCAACTTCTCGATATCGGCGGTGCGGCTGCATCCGGTAATCAGGCCAACAAAGGAGCTGCGCGCGGGAAGCCCGCGCTCGGTGACCATTGCAAGTGCACGCTCGAGGTCGGGCACGAGTTGCTGCAGCCGGGCTATGACGATGTGGCAGGGAGCTACAATCGATGATCCGCGACCGCCGCAACCAACCGAAGAAACTAGGATCGACCCGGTGATGGCCACCAATGCCTCAGCTTGCGTGATAGTGGCCTGAGAAGCTTCCGACGGCGGCCCTTGCGACGACCACTTCACTTCCCTGCCATCGGCACGAGTAATGAGCTCGCGGAGCTCAGGAACGTCCTGCACATAGATTTCTCCCACCGGCAGTTCACCCAGGATCTTCGTGAGTGCTTCCACGGTTTCCATGCGGTTAGCTGTGAGCGTCAGCTCGGTGTAATTGGCGGCGCACTCGGCGGCAAAGCGCTCCAGCGGGCTGGGGATCGGTGAAAAGATGCCTCTGGGTTCCGCTCTCGAGGCGGGCAAAGGCACCCGCGCGCGCAGGGCGTTTCGAATACGCTCCAGGATCTGTTCACGGCTGGATTGGCTAGCGCTTTCCATCTTGCCTCTCCCACCACTGACGGAATGATTGCTTAGGAATCTCAGGAGCGGCGTGATATGCGCTCCAGGCGGCAGCGGGATCAAATGATGAGCCCTCATATCCCATGGAGTACAAGGCTCGGGCCGCCGTGCGCGCCAGTGCGCCGAAAATCCGATACCGCGTGGCATCCTGCATCGCCCAGCGCCACAGCTTGAACCCCAAACTCTCCTTGACTGGCTCGTCTCCGGCGCGTACCGAGTTGCGGCGGTTTTCGAGCAGGTGATGCGGCAGATTGATGCGTACCGGACACACCTCGGCACAAGCTCCGCATAAAGAAGAAGCGTAGGAGAGATGGCTGAACTCTGGTCCGCGCAGGTGCGGCGTGAGGACACTACCGATCGGGCCCTGGTAAGTGGCCCCGTAGGTGTGCCCGCCGACGTGGCGGAACACTGGACAGGCATTCAGGCAGGCGCCACATCGAATGCAATGCAAAACCTCGCGCTGCTCGGCATCCGCCAGCAACTCACTGCGGCCGTTATCGACCAGGACAACATGGAATTCGTCGGGTCCGTCAGCCTCGCCAGGCTGACGTGGACCGCCGATCAGAGTGCTGTACGTGGTGATGGGCTGGCCCGTGCCCGCAGTCGCCAGCACTGGCCAGAGGACCGCGAGATCCTGCAGCCGCGGAACAACCTTTTCGATTCCCGTGACCACGACGTGAATGCGCGGAACGCTGGTGCAGAGGCGGCCATTGCCTTCATTAGTGGAGATGGCGATCATGCCGGCATCGGCCACGATGAAGTTCGCGCCTGAGATTCCCATCTCGGCGGAAAAAAATGCCTTACGCAAGGCGCGGCGCGCAGCCGCCACCAGGCTCTGGTGATCGTCGGCGGTAACATCGGGCAGCTTGGCGCGGAATAGCTCCGCGATCTGCAGGCGCGTCAGGTGCATCGCCGGGGTGACGATGTGATATGGCGGCTCGTTGCGTAGCTGGACGATGTACTCCCCGAGATCGGTCTCCCACACCTCGATCCCGGCTTTTTCCAGCACCGGGGAGAGGTGAATCTCCTCCGTCACCATGGATTTGGATTTGACGATGCGCTTGACGCCGCGAGCGACAGCCAGGTCACGGATGTATTCCCGTGCCTCCTCGGAGTTACTCGCCCAGAAGACCTTGCCGCCACGATCGATAACTTGCTTTTCGAACTGCAGCAGATATTCATCGAGGTGAGCTAGCGCTTCGCGCTTAATCTGCTGGCAGCGGTCACGCGCAGCCTCCCAGTCTGCGAAGCGTGATTTTCCCCGACCGACGGCGGTGTCGTAATTATCGATGTTCCACCGGATGATGCGGCGGTGTTCGAGGTCCGATGTCTTCTCTACCGAGTGGCGCAGAAATTCCTGGGCAGCGGTGCCATGCATCAAAGGGTAGCCCCTTTCCCCTGGTTCGGTGTCCTCGCAAGAATGCTAGCCAGATGGATGGTACGGGCACGCGACTTGCCGCGTCGCAGGATGCCATCCAGGTGAAGCAGGCAGCTGGGATCAATGGCGGTAACGTATTCGGCTTCGGTGGATGCGATGTTGGCGGCCTTGGCGTCGCCCATGGCGG
>Ga0187776_10000364_pt1 | contig 22050 bp, 20 predicted proteins | sample 0216_BV02_MP12_2_FD_132426 | JGI IMG/M metagenome (GOLD analysis project Ga0187776, IMG submission 132426) | Tropical peat soil microbial communities from peatlands in Department of Meta, Colombia - 0216_BV02_MP12_20_MG | ecosystem: Environmental > Terrestrial > Soil > Wetlands > Peat | place...
CGTGACGCGCACGTCCTTGACTTTCCCGGCGAGCACCTTTTGGATCCGCCCGGTGAGATCCTGGAACTCCCCGGCCTCCTTCTCCTGCTCCTTCTTCTCCGCCTCGTCCTCGAGCTTGCCGAGATCGAGGTCGCCCTTGGCCACCGAAACGAGGCTCTTGCCTTCGAGCTCGGTGAGATTGGCCATGACCCATTCGTCGATCCGGTCGTGCATGAGCAGCACCTCGACACCTTTCTTGCGGAAGATCTCGAGATGCGGGCTGGAGCGCGCCGCGGGGAAGGAGTCCGCCGTGACGTAGTAGATCCTGTCCTGGCCTTCCTTCATCCGCGACAGGTAGTCGGCGAGCGACACGGTCGGCTCCTCGTTCTCCTCGCGCGTCGAGCTGAAGCGCAGGAGCCTCGCGATGCGCTCGCGGTTCGCATGGTCCTCGCCGATGCCTTCCTTCAGCACCCGCCCGAACTCCTTCCATGCGGTCGCGTACTTGTCCTTCTCCTTCTCGGAGAGCTCCTCGAGAAGAGATAGAACCCGTTTCACGCAGCCGGCGCGGATCGACTCCACCGTCTTCGACTCCTGCAGGATCTCGCGCGAGACGTTGAGCGGCAGGTCGTTGGAGTCGATCACGCCGCGCACGAAGCGCAGGTACGCCGGCATCAATTGCTCCGCGTCGTCCATGATGAACACGCGCCGGACGTAGAGCTTCACGCCGTGCCGGTGCTCGCGGTCCCACAGGTCGAAGGGGGCATGCGCGGGAACGTAGAGGAGCAGCGTGTATTCTTGCTTGCCCTCGACTCTCGCATGCGTCCAGGCGAGCGGCGCCTCGAAATCGTGTCCGACGTGCTTGTAGAACTCCTGGTACTGGTCGTCGGTGATCTCGGACTTGGGCCGCGCCCAGAGGGCGGAAGCCTGGTTGATCTGCTCCTCGCCGTCCTTGAGCGCGTACTCGCCCTTGTCCTTGTCCCATTCCTCCTTCCTCATCAGGATCGGGATGGTGATGTGGTCGGAGTACTTGCGCAGGATCGCGCGCAGCCTGATCCCGGACAGAAGCTCGTCCTCGCCCTCGCGCAGGCGGAGCGTGACGTCCGTGCCGCGGCCCTCTCGGCTGACCGTCTCGAGCGTGTAGGTGCCCTGGCCGTCGCTCTCCCAGCGCACGCCGTGCCCGGGTCCCATGCCGGCGCGCCGCGTCGTGAGCGTGACCTTGTCGGCCACGATGAACGACGAATAGAACCCGACGCCGAACTGGCCGATCAAGTGCGCGTCCTTCGCCTGGTCGCCGGTCAAGCTCTCGAAGAATTCGCGCGTGCCCGACTTGGCGATCGTGCCGATGTTGGCGATCACTTCGTCGCGCGACATACCCACGCCGTTGTCCGACACGCTGATCGTTCGCGCCGCCTTGTCGTAGGCCACCCGGATGCGCAGGTCGGCTTCGTTCTCCCACAGCGCCGTGTCGGCGAGCGCCTCGAAGCGCAGCTTGTCGCAGGCGTCGGACGCGTTGGAGACGAGCTCGCGCAGGAAGATCTCCTTGTTGCCGTACAGCGAATGCACCATCAGGTGCAGCAGCTGCTTGACCTCGGCCTGGAAGCCGAGGGTTTCGGCGGCGTTGACTTCGCTCATGGTCGGCGCGGCGAAACGAGGCGGACGAAAGCTCTCATTATCGCCGGAGCGGCGGGCGCCTCGCCAGCCGACCGGACTCGGCGACGCTTCCCGAGGCCGATCCGGGAGCCTTGAAATATTCCGCGCCGCGTTGTCTACTGCGCCGACGAAGGGGCGCGCCTCGCGTCGCCAGGACCTGCCGGGAGGTAAAGGTTCCATGACTGCCAGCCGAATCGGCGTCCACCCGGGCATGGCGTATCCGGCGCCGCGGCGGAAGATGGCCTGCGCGGTCGCGTCGGCGTTCCTGGCCTTGGTGGCCGCACCTTCCCACGCCGACGTGGCTGAGCTCTCCGGAAGGGTGACTTGGGGCCAGCGTGCCGTTTGCGACCGCCCGCAGGGACGAAAGCTCGTGTTCTCGGGCGATGCGGGGAAAGCCGAGACCGCTGTCGCGCAGGACGGCTACTACAGCGTGAGGCTCGAGCCCGGGCGCTACCGCGTCACGCTTCGCTGCGGAGGCACGGACGTCGAGTCGCTGGACCTCATCGGCTACCCGACGCCTACGCGACAGGATCTGGCGTTTTGAGCGTGCGCCGACAACGCTCTCGTTGATGCCCGCCGCGGCATGCCCTGGGACCCGATCCGTCGTTTGAGAGACCTTGAGCGGGCGATCTGGTCGCCGCGCCGCCGGGCGCCGCCGGTGTGGAAAGCGGTCGCGATACGGACCAGCCGGCTCCTCATCGTGCTCTTCCGGGATGTGACGACCGGCGAGCTGACGCTGCGGAGCATGAGCCTGGTCTACACGACGCTCCTGTCGATGGTGCCGCTGCTGGCTCTGAGCTTCTCCGTGCTGAAGGCCTTCGGCGTGCACAACCGGATCGAGCCGATGCTGCAGGACCTGCTGGCTCCGCTGGGCGAGCAGGGCCACGAGATCACCGGCCGGCTCGTGGAATTCATCGACCACATGAACGTCGGCGTCCTCGGCTCGCTGGGCCTGGCGCTCCTGCTCTACACCGTCGTGTCGCTCATGGAGAAGATCGAGGAATCCTTCAACTCGATCTGGCATGTCACGCAGCTGCGCAATCTCGGCGAGCGGTTCAGCCGCTACTTGAGCGTGCTGCTGGTCGGGCCGATCCTCGTATTCAGCGCGGTGGGCATCACCGCCGCGGCGGTGGATTCGAGCGTCGTTCGGGCCATCCTGGCGATCGCGCCGCTCGGCAGCGTCCTCCTCGCCATCGGCAAGCTCATGCCGTATGTGCTGGTGATCGGCGCCTTTACTTTTTTCTACATGTTCATACCCAACGCCAGCGTGCGCTTCGCGCCGGCGCTGGTCGGCGGGGTCTCCGGCGGCGTCCTATGGCAGTCGGCGGGATGGGCGTTCGCGGCCTTCGTGGCCTCGTCGACGCAATACGCGGCGATCTACTCGAGCTTCGCCATCCTGGTCCTGTTCCTGATCTGGCTGTACGTGAGCTGGCTGATCCTGCTGGTCGGCGCGGCCGTGTCGTTCTACGTTCAGCACCCGGAGTATCTCTACGCGATGCCGGGAGAGCCGCGCTTGAGCAACCGGATGCGCGAGCGCCTCGCGCTGGCCGTCATGTGCCACATCGGGACGCACTTCGTCCAGGGCCGCGCGCCCTGGACGCTGGAGCAGCTTACGCAGCGACTCGGCATCCCGATGCATGCCGTGAACGTCGTGCTCGACGCTCTCGAGGCATCCGGGTTCGTGACCAGGACGCACGACGATCCGCCCGCTTATCTGCCCGCGCGCGACCTGGCCGAGCTGCCGATCGGCGAGATCATCGCGTCGATCCGCCGGGCCGAGGAGGATCGCTTCCTGGATCCCGAGTCGCTCGTCCTTCCTCCCGTCGCAGAGGACCTCGCGAAGCGCGTGGAATGGGCGATACGTTCGTCGCTGGACAGCGTGAGCGTCAAGGCGCTCGTGGGCGAAGCCGTCAAGGCCTCGCTGCGGAGCGAAGGGTCGATCGATCCTGGCGCCGAAGAACGTGTCGCTAGGCTGAGCGGGATGCTGAAGAGCTGATCCGCATCACTTGGACCGGGGCCCTACATCGACGTAGGCGAATGGTGCCAGCAGCGTGGGATGCACGAGAAACCCGGAGACGTTCGGCGCCGCCAGGATCGGCGCCGTAACAAACACTGCTCCGAGCAACACGGGGAGCGTTCTAAAGGCGGTCGATCGGAGAAACGCAAAAGATCGCATGCTGGCGATCAAGCGTACGTTCGAAGCGCAGGCCATCTGGCTTCTGGGCGAGGCGACGCTCCGCGCGCCCGCATTGGACTTTCAGCCAACCCGTGACGCGTGCAGCGGCGGCAGGCGATCCTTCCAGGGCATTGCTGCTTGCAGCGCCGCCGCGAGCTGCAGCAGCACGTGCTCCTGCGCCGGCGGCGCGCCGAGCTGGATGCCGATCGGCAGGCCGTTCGGATGCATCGCCAGCGGCAGCGAGATCGCCGGCGTGCCCATGATGTTGTGCGGCAGCGTGAACTGGCACGTGCCGCGGAAGATCTTCTCGGGCAGTTCGTCGAAGGTCACATCGCTGCGGCCGAGGTTGTAGTTGCCCCACGGCTCGGCGACGCGCGCGGTCGTGGGCGAAAGCCACACGTCGTGGCGCGTGAAATAGGCGCCGAGCTGGCGGCGCGCGGCGTTGAGCCGGCCCATCGCGGCGATGAAGTCGGCGGGCTTCATGCGCTTCGCGTGCTCGTAGATCTCGAGCGTGACGGGCTCGAGCGTATCGGGACCGATCGCGCGCCCGGTCTGCGTCGCATAGCCTTCGAGGCGCTGGTCGAAGCCGAAGAACCAGATGTCCATCATGCCGCGCATCGCTTCCAGTCCGCCGAACTGCGGGCTCTCCTGCGCGACCTCGTGGCCCATGTCGGCGAGGACGTCGGCCACGCCGGCGACTGCGTCGGCCACACCCTCGTCGGTCTTCATGCCCATGAGCCCGTCGACCGACCAGCCGATACGCAACCGCGGCGCCGACTCCTCGATGAGCTCGGCGTACGGTCGCGCCGGCTTCGGAATCGCGAACGGATCGCCCGGCTCCGGCACTGCGAGGCAGTCGAGCATCGTCGCCGCGTCACGCACGCTCTTCACCTGCACGAAGTTCTGCGCGAGACCGTAACCGAGCTCGTCGAGCATCGGGCCGTAGGAAATGCGTCCCCGCGACGGCTTCAATCCCACGCCGCCGCAGTAGCTCGCCGGGATGCGGATCGAGCCGCCGATGTCCGAGCCGTGCGCCATCGGCACGATGCCCGCGACGACCGCGGCCATGCCGCCGCCGGTCGAGCCGCCCGCGGAATGGCCGGCGCGCCACGGCGTCGAGGTGTTGCCGTGGAGCGCGCTCTCCGTGGTGCCCGACATGGAGTACTCCGGCGCCGCGGAGCGGCCGAGGATGTTGACGCCGGCGGCGCGCAGGAGCTCGCAGTAGTACGTGTCCTGCGGGACGACCATGCCGCGGCACAGGCGGCTCCCGAACTCGATCTTCCGCCCCGCTTCGTGGCCGAACACGTCCTTGATGAGGAACGGCACGCCGCGAAAAGGCCCCGTGCCGAGACGGCTCTCGTCGAGCCCGGCGATGCGATCGGGGTAGATCTCGACCACGGCGTTGATCGCCGGATTGATCGCATCGATCGCGGCCGCCGCGGTCGCGGCCAGCTCGGAAGGCGAGACCTGCTTTTTCGCAATCAGCTCGGCGAGGCCGAGCGCGTCGTAGGCGGCGTATTCGGAAAGCTTCATGCGACGGCCTCGGGGGAAATGCCTCAATCTCTCAGTTCTTCACCGGGAAGGCAAGACGCGACGACAGGTTTCTCGTCCACGCGCGAGGAGCCGGTTCCCGGCGCGGCGCGGTGATGCTCGTTCTCCTGGGGATGTACTCGTCCGCGCAGGCGCAGGTCATCGCGAAACAACCCAGCCGGGACGGTTCCACGGAACGGCCTTACCGCAGGCTCGCGGACATCGAGGCGCGCCGGGAGCCTGCCAACGTGTTCCTCACCCGCAGGAACATACGGCCGTGGAGCGACGGACCGCAGGGCCAGCGGCGTGCGCCGGGCCTCGGCGGGTCGCGAGCCGCGCCGCCTTGCGCGGAATTCACGCCGCGGAAGCGCCGATCCGTCGGATTTCCCCCCCGGCGGCCGCGGGGCGCCCTAGATTGCCCGGCACCGCTCACCCAACGGGAGGGTTCGATGAAATACATTGGCGCCGCGGCGTTGCTCCTCGTCCTGGCCGGAACGTCGCATGCGCAGGCCGGCGATCCCGCACGGGGATCGACGCTGTATCACACGACGTACAGATGCACCTCCTGTCACGGGGATCCGCCGAACCCCGCGGAGCTTGGCGACGAGCTCCTGCTCACGCAGGGAACGACCGCCGCGGGGATTCAGGATGCGATAGCGAACATTGACGAGATGCGCATCTACAAAAGCACGCTCGCCAGCAACGCGCAGGACCTGTCCGATCTCGCGGCGTACATCGCGACCTTAGCACCACCTCCTGCGGCCAACTACCAGGGTCTGTGGTGGGCCGCTCCGGCAGGATCGGAGTCCGGCTGGGGGATAAACTTCGCCCACCAGGGCGGCATCATCTTCGCGAGCTGGTTCACCTATGACCTCGCCGGCAAGGGAATGTGGCTCGTCATGACCGCGAATCAGACGGCAGCCAACACCTACTCAGGGACGCTCTATTCGACGAAGGGGCCGCCGTTCAACGCGGTGCCCTTCAACCCAGCGCAGGTCACCGCCACGGCAGTCGGTAACGGCACGATCAGCTTCAGCGACGGGAATAACGGCACCTTCTCGTACACCGTCAACGACGTCGCGCAAAACAAGGCCATCACGCGCGAGGTGTTCGGTACGCTGCCGAGCTGTGCGGCGGCTGCTTCCAGCGCGAGCCTCGCCGCAGCCACCAACTATCAGGACCTGTGGTGGGCGGCGCCCGCGGGCTCGGAGTCGGGCTGGGGCATCAACCTCAACCACGAGGGCGACACGATCTTCGCGACCTGGTTCACGTACGACCTGGACGGCTCGCCGATGTGGCTGGTGGTGACAGCGGCCAAGACCGCGCCCGGGGTCTACACCGGAACGCTCTACCGCACGACGGGGCCAGCTTTCAATTCGGTGCCGTTCAATCCGGCCAATGTGGTTGCGACGGCGGTCGGGACGGCGACTTTCACCTTCGCGGACGGAAACGACGCGACCTTCGCCTACATCGTGAACGGCATCGCGCAGAAGAAGGCGATCACGAGAGAGATATTCGGCGGCTCCGGCACCGTGTGCCAATAGCGCTCTTGCGCTGACAACCCAAGAGGTCGAACCCCGGCTTCTGGCCGACGGGGTCAGGACTCCGTCGGTCCGAAGCGGTTCGTTCGGCATCCGGTGCGCCAAGGGCCGGCGGCGAAGGTCTCTTAAAACCCCAAAGAGGAGCCAGCGCATGCCAGTTCCCCCGACTCGAGAACGGTCACCAGGCTCGGCGCGGGCGTATCACGCCGGCTCGGCGCTTGGACGATGTTCGCGGCGTTGTATTAATCTGCGGCCCTGAGGCCGGTCGACCCGGCCGGGGCGCCTCGCGATGGACAACCAGCGGGCATGGGCAAGCCGCGTTTCCGAACGGTGGGATTCGTGGTTTGCCGGATTGACCTGGAAGGGCGTGGCGATCATCGCCGTGCTCTGCGCGATCAACGCCCTGCGCCGGAACACTCAAGTGTTCGTGCCGGACCTGACGGCGGAATATGCCCCCGGAGCGGCGATCGCCTTTGCCACAGGCCTCATCTACGCGTCGCTGATCGCGTTGACGGTCGTGGCCGCTTGCAATCGTGTCCCGTCGGGAACGCGCTGGCACTATCCCGTGTTGATCGCCGCGATCCTGCTGTCGAGCGCTATCGGAATCGTCATCATGGAGGGAATCGAAGGCCAGCTCCCGGAGCCGATGGGCAACGCCGTGCCGGGTATGAGCACGTGGTCGCTCGTGCTCGGCTGGTGGCCCCATCTCTGGCCGCGCTTTACGCTGATCGCCGGTCTCTTCTCCGCGGTGTACGTCTACTTTCGGCGTGGCGAGGAATGCGCGGCGGCGGCGCACGCGGCCGAGCAGCAGCGGGTCCAGCTCGACCAGCGCATGGAGGAAGCGCGGCTCCAGGTCCTGCAGGCGCAGATCGAGCCGCATTTTCTGTTCAACACGCTTGCGACCGTGCGCCGGCTCTATCAGACCGATCGTGCAGCCGCCGCGTCGATGCTCGACAACCTGATGCGTTATCTGACCGTCGCGCTGCCGCAGATGCGGGCCGCCGATTCGACCTTGGGACGCGAGACCGCGCTCGCGGAAGCGTATCTCAACATTCAGCGGATACGCATGGGGCGCCGTCTTTCGTTCGCGATCGACGTCACCCCTGCGCTCGCCGAGGCGAAGCTGCCGCCGCTGATGGTTCTCACGCTCACGGAAAATGCGATCAAGCACGGTCTCAACCCCCTTCCCGAAGGCGGCTTCATTCGCATCCGCGCGTGCGTCGAGGACCGGCAACTGCGGGTCCAGGTTGCCGATTCCGGTCAGGGCTTCCAGCGCACGGCCGGCGGCGGGACGGGGCTCGCCAACATCCGCGCGCGGCTGGCGGCTCTCTACGGCCGCACAGCGCACCTCAGCATCGCTCGTAACAACCCTCGCGGCGTGACCGCGACGATTGCGCTGCCCTACGCGACCGTCCCCGCGCCGACGGCAGCTCCGGCATGATTGTGGTCGCGCCTGCTCGATCCGTCTCCCGAAGTCCGCGGCTCGTGGCGCGGGCTTTGCCCGTCGCGTGGCGACGGCTTTCGCGCGAGCATGTCAGGGCGGCACTGCTCTTCGGTGTGCTGGTATCCGTGGTCCATCTGGTCGGCAGTCCGGTAGCTTTCAGAGACTATGGAATGCAAAATGCCCTGCGGACCGTGCTCGGCGACCAGCTCGGGGCATTCTGCATCATGCTGGCTGTCGTGGTCGCCGATTGCATCACAGCGGGCGACGGGCGGCGCAGGCTGCCGTACATCATCGCCGTGCTCGCGGGCGCAGCCGTGTGGGCACTGGTCGAATATGCGGGATTCCGGGCGCTGGGAATGGGTATCCGCTGGTATTCGGTCGAACGATACGCATACACGAGCACGGCCGAGATCACATGGCGGACGATGTACGGATTCCTCGAGTGGCTGCTGCTGGGAGGCGCCGCGACCTTCATCGTTCTCGACGCGAGGCGGGCGCGGATCGAGCAACGTCGTCTGCGGAGCGCGGAGATCGAGCGCGCGCGAACCGCCAAGCACATGCTCGAATCCCAGCTCCAGGCGCTTCAGGCGCGCGTCGAGCCGCGGTTCCTGTTCAACACCATGGCGCAGGTGAGGGGACTCTACGACGTGGATGCTCGGCTCGGGGAGCGAATGCTCGGCGATCTGGTCGCGTACCTGCGGGCCGCCATGCCACAGATGCGCGGCACGACATCGACGGTCGCCCGCGAAATGGAGCTCGCGCGCGCGTACCTGGGCATCGTCAAAGTCCGGCTCGGCGATCGGCTGGACGTCGAGCTCAGCATTTCGGAAGAGTCGGCCGAAGGCCGCATGCCGCCGATGATGATCCTGCCCTTGATCGATCGCGCCATCGCCCACGGGTCCGATGCTTCCGCCTCGAAGCGGACGCTGCGGATCTCGAGCGACGTCGCCGCAGGCAGGCTGAGAGTCCGCATCGTGGACAGCGCTTCGGGATTCGCCGCCCTGGAGGCCGGGAGCGATTTCTCGAGCATCCGCGAGCGGTTGATCGCTCTCTACGGCGATCAGGCGCGACTCGAATTCGTCTGTGCGCATGAAGCGTCGTCGCAGGCGACGCTGGAGATGCCGTTCGAAGCCGACGGCGGCGGCGATCCGACGAGTCCCGGCGTCGCGCTTCGCGCGGAGCTCGCATCGTGAAAACCGTGCGCGTCGTCATCGCCGAAGACGAGCCGGCGCTCCGCAAGAGGTCCGGAGCACCGCTACCCAAGGCTCGAGAAGGATGCGGCCTCGAACGCAACGGCTCGGCTTTCTCTGTCCCGGCTGTCCGGCAAGCGCTTCGGGAAGGCCCCGACTCGACGCAAAACGCTCGCTCCAGTGGCGCCTGCAAGACGGCGCGGCCCTTGTTCCGGTGCTGCAAATCATTCGCGCGGCTTGGACGCTCCCCTGGCGTTGTATTACTCTGGCGTTCGCGGCCCGGATCATCCGGCGGAGTCGGATGCCATGAACGAGAAGACGGCACGCAGCGGGGGGACTTCGAGGCGGCCCGAAGCCTGGCTCTCCGGCCTGACCTGGACGGGCGTCGGGATGCTCACGTTGCTGTGTCTGGCCAACGCACTGCGCCGGACCCTACCTCTGTTGTGGGGGCAATCGCAGATCTTCCCCCAGGCTTTCGTGCTTACCTTCACAAGCGGGCTGATCTTCGCGCTGCTGGTGGCGTTGGCGGTCGTGGCTTCCTACAATCGCGTGCCGCCCGGATCGCGCTTGCACTGGCCGGCGCTGATCGGGGCGTTTCTGCTGTCAAGCGTCTTTGCGGCTGCCGTCGCCGCGGTACTGGAGACCCGATTCGGGGCGGTGGACGACCTTCCCGACGACGGCCTCTGGACGGCGCTTCGGATCTGGTGGCCCAGCTTCTGGCCGCGCAACGCGACCGTCGCCGCGCTGTTCTGCGCGGTGTACGTGTATTTCCGGCGCGCCGAGGACAGCGCGGCCGCCGCGCACGAAGCCGAGCGCCAGCGTGCCCAGTTCGAGCAGCGAATGGAGGAAGCGCGTCTGCAGGTGCTCCAGGCCCAGATCGAGCCGCATTTCCTCTTCAACACGCTGGCGACGGTGCGCCGGCTGTATCAGACCGATCGCGCGGCGGCGGCGGCGATGCTCGACAACCTGATGCGCTATCTCACGGTGGCGCTGCCGCAGATGCGCGCGACCGATTCGACGCTCGGCCGCGAGGCCGCGCTGGCCGAGGCCTATCTCAACATCCAGCGCATCCGTATGGGACGCCGGCTCTCCTTCGCGATCGACGTGGCGGAGTCGCTCGAGACAGCGAGTCTGCCGCCGATGATGCTGCTGACCCTCACCGAGAACGCCGTGAAGCACGGACTGAATCCCTTGCCGGAAGGTGGGTTCATCCGCATCACGGCCCGCGTCGACACGGACCGTCTGCGCGTGGCCGTGGCCGATTCGGGACAGGGGTTCACCCGCAGCGAGGGCGGCGGCACCGGGCTCGCGAACATTCGCGCCCGGCTGGCCGCGGGCTATGGCCGTGCGGCGCAGCTGAGCGTGGCGCGGAACAATCCGCGCGGGGTCACCGCGACCATCGTCCTGCCTTTCGCGAAGGTCGAAACGGCGGTTGCAGCAGGGATATGACTACCGGCATATCCGCCCGTTCGACATGGCAGCCGCTCGTGTCTTCCGCGCGGCTCCTGCTTGCCGGAGGGCGTGGGCTTTCCCGCGATTACCTGGCCTCGGCGTTTGTTTTCGGCGCACTGGTCACCGCAATGCACGTGTTCGCGAGCCCGGTGCCTTTCAAGGGCTACTATCGCGACGCGCTGCAGACGGCGCTCAGCGACCAGGTCGGGGCGTTCTCGATCCTGCTCGCGGTGGCCTTCGCCGATCACTCGGCTGCGGGCCACCCGCAGCGCAGGACCCCGTACGTCCTGGCGGTGCTGCTCGGAGCGAGCGTCTGGGCGATCGTGGAATACAGCGGCGTCACGCTGCACGGCGCCGGGTTCGCCTGGTATGCCGCCAGCCGCGCCACGGTCGACGTCAACGTTGCCGCGCAGCGGACGGTCTTCGGGATCTTCGAGTGGCTGATCCTCGGCACCGCGGCGACGTTCATGTACCTCGACGCGAGACGCGCTCGCCACGAGCAGGACCGCTTGCGCAACGCCGAGCTGGAGCGCTCGCGTACGGCCAAGCGCATGCTCGAATCGCGGCTGCAGGCGATGCAGGCGCGCGTCGAGCCGCAGTTCCTGTTCAACACGATGGCGCAAGTGAAGGATCTGTACGACACCGATTTCGCGGTCGCCGAGCGGATGCTCGACGATCTCATCGCGTACCTGCGCGCGGCGATGCCGCGCATGCGCGATACGACATCCACGGTCGCGCGCGAAGTCGAGCTCGCGCGTGCCTATCTCGACATCGTCGAGCTGTGCCCCGGCAACCGGATGCAGTTCGAGATTCACGCGCCGGCCGATGCCGCCGCCGGTCGCATGCCGCCGATGGTGCTCCTGCCCTTGATAGACCATACCATGCGCCACGGCTCCCGGGCCGCACGGCCGGGAGCCGAGCTGCACATCTCGTTCGCAGTCGTGGCGGACCGGCTGCGCATGAGCATCGCCGACAGCGCGGGCGCGTTCTACGCCGGGACGGTCACCGAAGCGGTGGCGAGCATCCGCGAGCGATTGATGGCGCTGTACGCCGGCGATGCGAGCCTTGTGCTTTCGCGCGGCGAGGGCGATCTCGCGCAGGTGCTCATCGAGATTCCCTTCGAGAAGGCGGCGAACGAGACCGAGCGCAGCTTCGCGGAGCGCGCTGCCTGGCAACAAGAGGCAACGTGAAATCACTGCGCGCGGTGATCGCCGAGGACGAGCCGGTGCTCCGGCAGGAGCTGAAGGAAACCCTCGCGAGGCTCTGGCCCGAGCTGCTGATCTGCGCCGAGGTGGAAGACGGCATCGAGGCGGCGCACGCGCTGGAGACGCACGCGCCCGATATCGTCTTTCTCGACATCGAGATGCCCGGCATGAATGGGCTGGAGGTTGCCCGCCAGGCGAGCGGTCGCTGCCATGTGGCATTCGTCACCGCCTACGAAAAATACGCGGTCGCCGCCTTCGAGCAGGGTGCGGTCGACTATGTGATGAAGCCGTTCTCGCCCGCGCGGCTCGCAACGACCGTCGCGCGACTGCGGCAAAAGGTGGGAACGGTGCCGGCCAATCTCGACGGCCTCCTGGAGACTCTCGGGCGGAATCAGGGAGCGAAGGAGTTCCTGCGCTGGATCACCGTGGCGCGCGGCGATGAACTCCAGCTGGTGACGGTCGAGGAGATCTGCTACTTCCAGGCCGACAACAAGTACACGCGGGTGGTGACCGCGGAGCAGGAATCGCTGATCCGGCGCACGATACGAGAGCTCGTCGACCAGCTCGACCCGAGCATGTTCTGGCAGATCCACCGCGGCACGCTCGTCAACGTGAACGCGATCGCCGGCCTGGCACGCGACATGGGCGGCCATCTGCGGGTCCGGCTCAAGCAGCGCAAGGAGCTTCTGGCCGTGAGCGATCCGTACGTGCACCGCTTCAGGCAGATGTAGCGTGAGCAAAGCGCCAAACGTGCTGCGCATCAGCCCGAACGGGCCCAACGTCGTCACGGGCGACATCGTGGTCGAGGCCCGCACCGGCCGCCGCGAGCTGCAGACCGCCGTGCTCTGCCGTTGCGGCCATTCTCGGGACAAGCCCTTCTGCGACGGTGCGCACGTGCGCACGGCCTTCTCCGACCCGGCAAAGCTCCGGACCGAAGACCCGGGTGTGTCGGTGGGCGGAGGCAGGTTGACTATAACGCCTGTGCAGAACGGACCCAACCGCTGCGACGGGCCGCTCACCATTCAGGACATCGACGGCCGCGAGTGGAGCGCGACGACGATGTTGCTGTGCCGCTGCGGAGAGTCGCTGAGGAAGCCGTTCTGCGACGGCTCGCACAAGAGGAACGGCTTCGTGGGTTGAGCCGGCGCGTGGCGGAGGGCGCGCATGATGTGGCCTCGCCGGATCGGGCCGCGCCGCTCGCGCTGCTGAGCTTCATCTTGTTCGTCGGCGCCGTACCGATTCTCGCCGGTGACCTTCTTCGCGAAAGCGTCGGTTCGCGCGTCGTCACGGCCACCGTCGCCGCGCCATGGCGACCCGCCGAGCGGCAGCGGTGGTGGGCCCATGGGGGTCCCGTCCTCGGCATCGGTCTGCTGTTCTTCGCCCCGGCGGGACTGGGGGGAGGCGCTCGCGCCGCGCGAGTTCGGCGAAGCCAGAATGCTCTTCCTGCCGCCGCTGGAAGGATTTCCGATTCTTCTGGTCGGGTCGGGCATCGTGCGGCCGATTCGCGGGGCCAGCGAGCAATAAGCCGGCCGAGCCGGGTATGATTCCCGCTGAACCGCCTGTTCCGGTGGTGGCTCTTGCGATGGATCGTCCGACCGGCACCGTCACTCTGCTCTTCACCGATATCGAGGGCAGCACGAAGCTTTGGGAAGCGCACGCGGCGGCGATGCGTACGGCGCTGGCGCGCCACGACGGGCTCGTCCGGCACTGCATCGAGGACCACGACGGGTACATCTTCAAGACCGGCGGCGACGCGTTCTGCGCCGCGTTCCACACGGCGCCCGACGCGGTCGCCGCAGCGCTGGAGGCTCAGCGCGCGCTTCAGCGCGAGCCCTGGCCCGAAGAGGCGAAGCTGCGGGTGCGCATGGCGCTCCACACCGGAGCGGTCGACATGCGCGACGGCGATTACTTCGGCGCGCCGCTCAATCGGGTCGCGCGGCTTCTCGCGGCTGGTCATGGCGGCCAGACGCTGCTCTCCGAATCGACCCACGACCTCTGCCGCGACCATCTGCCGCCGCTCGCCAGCCTAAGACCTCTCGGGGCGCATGGACTGAAGGATCTCGGGAGGCCGGAGTCGGTGTTCCAGCTCTGTCACCTGGAGCTTCCGCAGAACTTTCCGCCGCTCAGATCGCAGATGGGCCCTGCGGAGAGCGATACGCCGTCGATCGCCGTGCTGCCGTTCGTGAATATGAGCCGCGACGAGGAAAACGAATACTTCGCCGACGGGCTGTCGGAAGAGCTGCTCAACGTGCTATCCAAGGTACGAGGGCTTCGCGTCACCTCTCGCACCTCGGCGTTCTCTTTCAAGGGCAAGGACGCCGATATCCCGACCGTCGCGCAGAAGCTCAACGTCGCCACGGTGCTCGAAGGCAGCGTTCGCAAATCCGGAAAGCGCGTGCGCATTACGGCGCAGCTGATCGAGGTGGCGTCGGATTCGCATCTTTGGTCGGCTACGTACGATCGCGAGCTCGACGACATCTTCGCCGTCCAGGACGACATCGCGCAGTCGGTCGTGAAGGAGCTGCGCTCGGCGCTGCTGCCGGAACGCTTCGACGGAACGTCCGCTGCCACCGCAGCCGCCGATGTCCGCCGCGCCTCGGCCGGTCGAAGCGACAACGCCGAAGCCTTCCAGCTCTACCTGCAGGGCAAGTTCTACGCCGAGCGCACGACGCAGGCCGACACCGATCGCGCGATCGAGCTCTTCGAGCGCGCCCTGGCCATCGATCCCGACTTCGGACTGGCATGGACGGGACTCGCACGCGCGCACCAGGTCCAGGCGGGCTACGGGTTCGCGCCGATCGACGAAGGGTACGAGCGGGCGAGAGAAGCCGCGCAGCACGCCATTCGCGTCGCGCCGGATCTCGCCGAGGGCCATGTGGAGCTCGGCAGCATCTCGCAGTTTCACGACTGGGACTGGACGGCGGCCGACGCGGCCTTCCGGCGCGCGCTCGAGCTCGCGCCCGGCGACGCCGACGCGTTGCGGGCCGCCGCGGTGCTGGCGAGAATTCTCGGGCAGTCCGAGAAGGCGCTCGAGCTTCTCGGCAAGGCCATCGCGATAGACCCACTGTCCGCCCGCACGCATCGGCAGCTAGGAATGACCTACGTCTTGACCGAACGCTACGACGAAGCTGCGGCGGCTTTCGAGCTGGCGATCGACCTGGGGCCCAGCCACGGGCTGAGCCACGCTTTCCTGGCCCTGACCCGCCTTCGACAGGGACGATCGGACGAAGCGCTGGTGCTCGCGAAACAGGAGCCCCACGAAGTCTTTCGCAACCTCGCGCTGGCGATCCTGCACCACGTTCAGGGCCGAGCTGCCGAATCCGATGCCGCTCTGCGGGCGTTGATCGACGGCTTCGGCTGGACCGCCGCATACCAGGTCGCCGACGCCTACGCTTGCCGCAACGAGATCGACAAAGCCTTCGAATGGCTGGAGCGCGCCTACGCGCAGCGCGACCCGGGTGTGGCTTTCGTCGCGACCGACATTTTCATGCGGCCGCTGCACGGCGATCCACGCTGGGAACCGTTCCTGCGGCGATTGCGGCTGGCATGACGGTTCGCTTTCCTCGCGGATGAATCGGCGAGCATTCGTCGGCGCGGCGGCGAGCGCTCTCCTGCTGTCATCGAAGCGCGCGGGCGCGCAGCGAAGCGACAAGGTCTATCGTATCGGCATCCTCGAACCGATCCCCGCGAGCCAGAACGCCGCCAATCTCGAAGCCTTTCGCCGCGGCTTGCGCGAGCTCGGCTATGTCGAAGGCCGTAACCTGATCATCGAATATCGATCCGCCGACGGAGCCGCGGAGCGCTTTCCGGCGCTCGCCACCGAGCTCGTCCGCCTGCCGGTCGATCTGATCGTGACGCGTGGCACGCCGGCCGCGAACGCGGCGAAAGCGGCCAGCCGAACGGTTCCGGTGCTCATGGCGACGATGGGCGACCCGCACCGCATCGTCGCGAGCTTCGCCCATCCGGGAGGCAATGTCACGGGAGTGACGACCTTCAGCACGGAGCTGACGGCCAAGAATATCGAGCTTCTGAAGGAGCTCGTTCCGCATCTTTCGCGCGTCGCCCTCCTTCACAACATGAGCAATCCCGCCGCCGCGGCCGAATGGGGCGAGACCCGGGCTGCAGTGCGCTCACTGGGGATAGAAGCCCGGCTTTTCGACGTCCGCGACGAACGCGACATCCGACGCGCCATCGAGGAGGCTGCAGGACAGCGCATCGATGCGCTGATCGTGGGAGCGGACGGCCTGACCCAGATGCACCGGGCGATGATCGTGGACCTGATCGCGCGCGCGCGCCTGCCGGCCACTTATCCGGGCCGCGATTTCGTCGTCGCGGGCGGCTTGATCGCTTACGCCGTGAACTACCCTGACCTCTATTACCGGTTCGCGAGCTACGCTGACCGCATCTTCAAGGGCGCGAAGCCCGCCGACTTGCCGGTCGAGCAGCCGACGAAGTTCCTGCTTTCGATCAATCTGCGAACGGCGCAAGCGCTCGGAATCGCGGTTCCGCAATCGCTCCTTCTTCGCGCCGACGAGCTGATCCGCTAGTCAGAGCAGCGCCTCTGATGCGGCGGCTCCCTTGGAGTTGTACGTATGATCGTACGTTCTCCCGCCGGTTCCTCATACACGCGAGCGCCGTGCAGCACAAGCTCACCGTCATCGTCTCGGCCGACGTCGTCGGCTACAGCGGCCTCATGGAGCGCGACGAGGCGGGCACGCTGGAGCGGCTCAAGGCGAACCGGCGGACGATCTTCGATCCGCGCGTGGCCGCGCACGGCGGGCGGATCGTCAAGCTGATGGGCGACGGAACGTTGGTGGAGTTCGGGAGTGTGGTCTCCGCCGTGCGCTGCGTGCAGGAGATCCAGGAGGCAACCGAAGCCGACCACAGCGCGGCGGAGCGCGAGCGCATCCGCTATAGTATCGCCGTGACGCTCGATCGCCGGTTCAAGGCAATGCTGGCGCAGAGCGAGGCGCGGCTCGCGGCTTCGCCGGCTCAGCCCTGAAGCCGGTCAACGGCGGCTCGCGCTGCGCGAGCGTGAGCCCGGCGGCGCTCCCGCCGGGTAGCGCAGCAGCGCCTCGCGCAGCGTTTGCGCCATGCGGGCGCGCAGCGTCGGCGGCGAGACGACCTCTACGTCGCCGGCGAGGCGCATCAGCTCGCGCACTCCGTACTCCGGCGACTCGATCGGGATCGTGCAGCGCACCCACCCCTGCTCGTCCGGCGCGCCGGCCGTCTGGGCGCAGGCTTGCGCGACGTAGGGTCCCAGCATGTCGATGAGCGCGCGACCGCGCGGCGAGAGACGGACGACGGCGCTGCCGCGATAGCTCGCCACTTCGTATTCGCGCGACGCGTTCGCCCACCACGCCGCCAGATCGAATTCCTTCGGCCGCACGTAGGCTTCCGCGAGCGCTTCGGCCTCCGTCATCCGTCCCACGCGATAGGTCCGGAAGGCGCCCTCCTTCTGCGCGACGAGATACCAGATGCCCGCCTTCAGCACCACGCCGATGGGGCCGACCTTGCGCGGCTCGCGCGCCGGTCCATAGCGAAAGCTCAAGTGGCGCTCGTTCCAGACGGCGCGCGCGATGACCGGCAGCGCGGTCGCCGGCTCGGTCGATCGGAACCATCCCGCCGGGTCGAGGTGGAACCGCTCGGCCACCCGCGCCGCCCGCGCGCCGGCGGGCAGCGCCGCGAGCAGCTTGGCGCGCGCCATCGCCATCAGATCCGAGAGCCCCAGCTCCGCCGCGGGACCGGGAAGCCCGGTGAGGAACAGCGCCTCCGCTTCGGCCTCGGTGAATCCGGTGAGCTGCGTTCGGAACCCTTCGGCGAGCTTGAAGCCGCCGGCGCGGCCGCGATCAGCGATCACCGGGATGCCCGCGGCGCTCAGCTGGTCGATGTCGCGGTAGATCGTGCGCTCGGAGACTTCGAGCTCCTCCGCCATGCCGGAAGCGGTCAACCGGCCGCGTGCCTGCAGGCTCAGCAGGATGGAAAGAAGCCGGCTCGCGCGCATGACGTGACCCTACCACAGATATATGACATCGGATGGCAGGTTTAGGGTGATACAACGTACACCGTGGCCAACCGTGGAAGCACGGCAGGCCCGCCCAAGAGGAGACCGCGATGAACGCCCGACCCGATTTCACCCGCCCGCCGGTCCTGAGCCAGCTTGTCGCCGCGCTGCTCGCATGCGCGCTGTCGGGCGGGCTCCTCGGGGCCGTATCGGGACTGTTTCAACGCGACGGCGCCCCCTTCGAGCGGATCGTCGCGGCGGCGCGCGATTGCGCGGGCTACGCGTTCGTGTCGGAGCGCGAAGCGTGCATTCGCTTGGAGGCCGAGGCTCGGCTGCAACGCGACTTTGGCGTCCTGGACGCGCGCTGGCGGGCGCAGGATCGGCGACTCAAGGAAAAGCTCGCCGGGTCCGACGAGTGGGTCGAGTTCAACTGCACGCCGCTGGTGCGCACCGCCGCGGAGGCGATCTCGCAGACGAACTGAGCGGCGGGACTGCAGCGGTGCAGGGATCCTGCCGGGCACCGCGGTGTGGGCTGCTCGTGTACACTGCCCCTGCGAGCGCCGCCATGGAAACGGCGCCGACACTTCAGGGAGAAGGACGTGAATCAGCGCGCGGTAGCGGGCGCGATCGGTTGCGCGCTCGGAGGCTTGCTCTGCGGCGCCGCAATGGGATCCGAGGTCAAGGGCGCGGCGATCCTCGATCATCCCTGCGGCAAGACCGCCGTCAAGCAGATGGGCCTGGTTCACGCCGGCAAGATCGAAGAGGCGAACAAGCTCTCCACGAAGGAGATGCAGGACCAGTGGCAGAAGATGCCTGCCAAGGACCGCGAGATGATGTCCGGGATGATGAAGCAGATGTCCGCGACCGAGCAGGATTTCTCCAACGACATCAAGTCCAACGGCGTGCTCGCCATCGACTGGCAGAACGCGACGCTGACGGTCAAGAAGACGACGAAGGACAAGAACGGCACGAGCGCATCGACCTTTACGCAGCGATTCAGGCTCGACGGCAGCGGCTGCCTCGTGAGCCGGTAGCGCGGTCGATCGGCGGCTCGGGCAGCGGCGAGGAGCGCGGTCGATGCCGTATCTGCGGTGCTGCATCGTCGCGGCCTGGGCTGCGGCGCTCGCGCTGTCCGGTTGCGGCGGGGAGACTCCTCCCGGCGCTCAAGACCGGAAGGCCGCGAAAGTCGTCGAGGAGAAGGCGCCGGCGTACACCTATCCGGCGCCGGTCAAGGGCCACTACAAGGAAGCCAACGTCGGCGAGTTCGACGTGGTCGACGGCGTGGCCTATCCGGATCCGAACGGCCGGGGCACGGTCGTCTACGTGACCAGCAAGCCGATCGCCTCGCCGATGATCGCCGGTTCAGCGTGCCCGATGACGCAGGCGCGGGCGCTGTCGCAACTGCGCGACCTGAGCTACCTCGAGGTGACGCTCGCCCGCGGCGCGTCCAAGTATTTCGCCGCGGGCAAATCGTTCGGCGGCAGCAGCCGGGAAGAGGAGGTCGGGGGGCGGTACTGGCAGAGCCGGGCCAAGGACGATCCCGATCACATCGAGGGACAGGTCGTGCACAAGCAGCACGGGAGCTTCCAGTTCGATCTGCCTTTATCCAAACCGCTCGTGAACGAAGCGAGCCAGGGAGAGTGGATCCAGGGTGCGCGCTGGGACGGGGCCGCGCCGAGACCGACCCAGCAGGCTTTGGCCGCAGCCTATCAGGCGGTGCACGACGCGGCCGTGAAGAAGGACTTGAAGGCGTTGCTGGCCGCGCAAGGCTTCGACCCGAAGCAGGTGCAAGCGATCCGCGGTCTGGACGGCATCGAGGCGGATCTCGACGTCTACTCGGCGCGCTTCCTGAACGCCGCCGCTCCGCCGGAATTCTCCAGCAAGCCCGGCACCGGTTACGTCAGGATCGAAGGCGCGAACGCGCAAGGCAGGAAATTCGCGAACTACTACCACTTCGCGCCCTGTCGCGGCGACCGGCTGGTGCTGGTCTTCATCGCCGAGAACCCGCAGTGAGGAGCACGGCCAGGCTGCGCCGCATCGTGGTCGCCGCACTGCGCGACGTCCTTGCCGATGTGCCAAAATCCGCGCGGTGAACGCAATCGATGCGGAGCTCGAGCTCGATCATCCCGTCTGGTCCTGCCTCACGACGCGGCACGCGCCGCTCGCCCGTGGCGGAGCGCTGGCGCGCCGCTACCCGGAAGCGATCTCGCCGATCGGCGCCGTTTCCGGCGTGAGCGCGGCGCACGGCGCGGCGCTGGAAGCTCTGATCGAAGTCGGGGACGACGTCGCGCTGATCGGTCCGGCGCCGGCGTTGGGGGCGAACTGGGAAACGCTGTACGCGTCGCGACTCACGCAGATGATCCGCCGCGATCGGTCGCCGCTTCCGCAAGGCGACGTCGAGGCAGCAACGCTTGGAGGCGCCGACGTCCCCGAGATGCTGGCGCTGGTCGGACTCACCCATCCCGGCCCGTTCCGAACGCGAACGATCGAGCTGGGCCGCTACATCGGCATTCGTCGGCAGGGGCGCCTCGTCGCGATGGCGGGAGAGCGCATGTGGATCGGCGACAGTCGCGAGGTGAGCGCGGTGTGCACGCACCCCGACGTCCAGGGACGCGGTTACGGCCGCGCGCTCGTCGGGCGGATCGTCAACGGCATGCTCGCGCGCGGCGAGACGCCGATCCTGCATGTCGACAATCCGAACTGGCATGCCATCGACATGTACCTCGCGCTCGGGTTCGCCGCCCGCACCGAGCTCGCGCTGCTGCATGCGAGGCGAAAGGGCTAGCGGGAGCCTACACGCCGCCGATCGCGGTCAGAACTTCACTCGGTCGATGGTGGTCAGCGTCATCGCAGCGGCAGGATTACGCGCTGCGAAGTGGCGCGTGCGAGCGCGTCGCGGCCGGTCGCTTCGTCGCCGTGTCGATGAGAACCTCGGCCGCTTCGCGCGCCGCGCGGGCGAGCGTCGGATCGCCCCACACGAGGTGCGCCGACAGCGCGCCTTCGGTGAGGAGCTGAAGCTGCCTGGCGAGCGCATCGGGCTTCGCGACACCCAGGCGTTCGAGCAGCGTGCGGTACCACTGCCGTCGCTGCTCCTTGAACCTGAGCGCGATGCCGGCGGCGGGATGTTTCGGATCGGAAAGCTCGCACACGGCGTTCACGTAGGCGCAGCCGCGAAAGTCGGACCGCCGGAAGTCGCGCTCCAGCCGGTCGAAGTACGCCAGGATCTGCTCGCGCGCGGGCGCGTCCGAGGGCGCGATGTGCCTGAAGCGGCCCACGAGATAGGCGGCAACGAGGTCGTCCTTGGTCGGGTAATGGTTGTACAGCGTTCGCTTGCTGACGCCCGCTTCCTCGGCGACCGCGTCTACGCCGACCGCCCGAATGCCGTGCTGATAGAAAAGCCTGTCCGCCGCCGCGAGGATGCGTTCGGCCGGCGACCCGACTCTCCGACGGCGCTCGGGATGGGGAGCTGTTTTCCTGGCGGCCAACATGGTTACACCGCTCGGTGTACTTTTCAGTTGACACGAGTATAGGTTATGCCAGAGTATATGTAAACCGATCTGTTTACCCCCGCTTCACGATGTCGCCCTCGCCATGACCCACACCCTGGACCGGCGCGCCACGCTGCTGCTGCTCGTGCTGAGCGGCGCGATCATTTCGATCTGCATCGGGCTGCGCCAGAGCCTGGGAATCTTCATGCGCCCCATGACGCTCGACTTCGGCCTGTCGGCGGCGACCTTCGGCTTCTCGATCGCGCTCCAGAACATCATCTGGGGGCTGTCGCAGCCCTTCGTGGGCGCGGTGGCCGACCGCTACGGCGCACGGCCGGTGTTGATCGCCACGGCGTTCATCTACGCTGCCGGACTGGCGCTCATGGTCTTC
>Ga0187776_10000365_pt1 | contig 22049 bp, 18 predicted proteins | sample 0216_BV02_MP12_2_FD_132426 | JGI IMG/M metagenome (GOLD analysis project Ga0187776, IMG submission 132426) | Tropical peat soil microbial communities from peatlands in Department of Meta, Colombia - 0216_BV02_MP12_20_MG | ecosystem: Environmental > Terrestrial > Soil > Wetlands > Peat | place...
ACGACATTGGGATGGTTGCCGGCTTCCGTGATCACGGCGCCGCCGTAGGAATGCCCGACCAGAAGGCACGGACCGGACACGAGCGACAGGTTCGTGACCAGGACGTCTTCGGCGAGCGTCTCGGTCGGATTCTGAACGATGCTCACGTGATGACCGTCTCGCTTGAGGATATTGTAAACCGCCTCCCAGCCTGAGCCGTCCACGAAACTGCCATGGACGAGCACGATGTTCAGCGCTCCGTTCGTCGACATGCTGTCTCCTGTGTTGAGGTCGAATCGTGGGAAGTGAGGGGGCAGCAATGGGTATGCCGGGCTGTGACGGCGCAACTGCACGAAGGGCGCAAACGGACGGAAGCGCAGCTGACGAACGCCGCGACCGATCAGGGGCGCGCCTGATTGAGGCGCGAAGGCCAAAAGACGCGAAGGGCGCGGACGCCGAACGGCGAGAGCCCCTCACGGGCGTCCTTTGGCGGGCGCGCCGTTCGCGCAGCTCGGCTGTTGCGCAACTCGCTTAGTCGCGCCGTCCGTTCCGCCGTTGGTCAGCTGCGCCGTCTCAGCCGTTGGCCTCCTGCACACAGGCGACCGGGACAGCAAGGCCGATCAAGGGTCGTGAGCGAATTGCAAAGAGGATTCCCGAACGGCGGCACGGCGTCGGCGCTTCGGATTGGATCTTGGTCCAATTCTTTCCCGCGGGCACCGGTTCATCTTGCTGCCCCCGGTCTCGCCAAGAACGGCGAGATGAGTCGCCGAAAACGCGACGCGGGCCGCGAAACACGCGAACAAAGAAGTCTTTTTCCTCGGCGTACGACGTGAGCGAGATCACGTTCGCATCGGGAGGGAGCAACCATGACAAAACCTGTAACGAGCAACAGCCATGGCCCGGCGGACATGGGCAACGCTCATCACGCGACGGAGTTACTCTCGTTCACGATCGACCCGAGTACGGGGAGGATTGTAAAGATCGAGGGGCTGGCCGCCGACGGCGGTCGCCGGGAGTTGTCCGACGACGACAAGGCGCGCCTGATCAAGCGACGAGGCGAGCGCACGATCGAGCGCGTCGTCGAGCGCGCGTTCGAGGCCGGAATCGCCTGCGTCATCGACGGCGAGGCCGCGGAAGAGGACACGAACGAGTCGCCGGAGGACGTGGACCTCACGCACCGGCTCTTGGCGCCGTTGATCGAGCACAGCGCCGCCAAGCGCTTGATTGCACGAGATGTCGTCGATCGAACGGTGCTCGATACACTGATCGAGCATTCCGTGACGTCATCGTCACCAGCTGCTGGAGAGAAGACCGCCGCCGATCTTCGCTGACACAACTCGAGCCGCTTCCAGCCGGCTCAACACACACCGCATGATCAACTACACCGGGAGAAACGAATCGATGAGCTCAGCCACGATGGACACCGAAGAGCTTGCCCGCCTCGCGCTCGGAGGGCGCGCGCTGAAGAATCGTCGAGTACGACGAGCCATCATCGCGCGCCTGATCAACGAGAACGGCGAGTCGTACGAGGAAGGCGAAGAGGGCGAGGAGGAGACGGGTGAGGAGGGCGGAGGAGAGGACCGCGAGATCCTGCGCGCGCTGGTGGCGAGCAAGGCGTTGAAGCGCCGCCGATTCCGTCGCGCCCTGCTGGCGCACATTCTCCGCACGAGGAGCGAAGAGAGCGAAGGCGAGGAGGGGGAAGAGGACACGGGTGAGGAAGGCACGAGCGAGGATCGCGAGCTCGTGCGTGCGCTGATCGGCAGCCGCATGCTGCGCAAGCGCCGCGTCCGCAAGGCGCTCCTCGTGCACCTCCTGAAGTCGAGGGCCGAGGCGTCGAGCGCGGGAGAAGAGGAAGAGGGTGACGAGGATTACGGTGAAGGTGGAGGCGAGGATCGCGAGCTGCTGCGTGCGTTGATGGCGAGCCGAATCCTGCGGAAACGCCGAGTCCGTCGCGCGCTGCTCACGCATCTGCTGCGAGAGCGAGAGGAAGCGGTCGCCTAACGACAAAGGCGGACGGAACGTCGGGCCCGGCTCCAACCTCTCAGCGCTTGGAGGAACGAACCGCCGAGGCTGAGAGGTTGGCGCAACTGACGAAACGGCGCGAGCCATAACGGCGCAGCTGATGAACGGCGCGACTAAGTAGGGGCGCGACTGACCGGAGGCGCGAAAGCCAAAGGGGCGCGAAGGGCGCAACTGCCGGACATCGCTCGGCAGGCGCGCCGCTCGCGCGGTTCGGCTGCGTTCATTGGTTTGATCTCGAGTTGCGTGATAAGCGAAGGGCGCGCCCACCGAACGATCTTCGGCAGTCGCGCCTCTCGCGTCGTGTGTCAGTTGCGCCGCTACTCAGTCGCGGCGTTAGCCCCGCAGTCAGTCAGCTGCGCCGTTCAGATGTCTATTCGCTCGGGCTGCTGTGCGCCGCCTTCTTCACCTCGGCGATGATGCCGTCGAGGTTGTACGCCTCGGGCTGTTGAAGCGGCGGGAAGTCCTTGTACGACATGAGCTCCTTCATCCACAGCTGCTGGCCGATCGGGAGCATGTTCCAGTCGTACTGGAACGCGGTGAGCGGTCCGCCGAGCGCGCCGCCGAGGCTCATCGCCGACTTCTGATCGATACCGACGAACTGTTCGAATGGGTCGCGCTTGATGTTCTGCACGAGCGTGAAGTGGAACGGGATCAGCGGCATGATCCAGCCGGCCGGTCCGGGCTGGGACATGGTGTAGTACATCTTCCAGTTCTTATAGCGAACCGCGGACGGAGTTGCGCCCGAGAAATAGAAGAAGTGGTCGCGCGCCGACTGGTCGCATGCGCCAGTCAGATAGTCGTACTGGTCGAAACCGTCGAGCGTCGTCTTGACGATGCCGGGATACTGACCCTGCTCGATTTGTGACCGCAGCTCGTTGCCCTTCGGGCCGCCGGCCGCGTGCACCAGCGTTGGCACCCAGTCGAGCGCCGCGAACATCTGGTTCTTCACGGTGCCCGGTTTGATGACGCCAGGCCAGCGCACGACCATCGGCGCCCGGTATCCGCCTTCCCAAGCCTCGCCCTTCTGACCTTTGAACGGTGTGACGCCGCCGTCCGGGAAGCTGATCGCCTCGGCGCCGTTGTCCGTGGTGAAGACGACGATGGTGTTGGAGGCCGCTCCCATGTCGTCGAGCTTTTTGAGCACGACGCCGACGTTGTCGTCGAGCTGCTTCATGCCGGCTTCGTTGACGCCCCAGTCCTTGCCTCCGCGTGTGCCGACCATCGCCATGTACTTGTCCGACAGCACCGTGGTGACGTGCATGCGCGCGGGGTTGTACCACACGAAGAACGGCTTGCCGGTCTTCTTCGGGTCGTTACGGTCGAGGAAATCGACGACGTGGGCAGATATCTCCTCGTCGACCGTCTTCGATCGGTCGAGCGTCAACGGCCCTTCGCTCTTGCACATCTGGTTCTTCACCGTGCCGTCCGACGAGTGACACCACAGCATGGGCCTCGGCGGTGTGAGACAGATCGTCGTCTTCGGGTCGACGGCGCCTGCCACCTCCGGCACGCCGGGTATTGGCGTGTTCTTGCACGGCGGAGCGACGGCCTGAGTGAGCGGAGCCGCGTTGATGTCGGGGAAGCTCACCTGCTGCATCGCGTCGAGGTGGTAGAGATAGCCCCAGAATTCTTGAAAGCCGTGCGCGGTCGGCAGCGACTCGGTGTGGTCGCCGAGGTGATTCTTGCCGAACTCGCCGGTGGTGTAGCCGAGGTCGCGCAGGAAGACGGCGAGCGTCGGCGTGCCGGGTCGCAGGTACGACGGACTGCCGGGCAGCTGCGGCGGGATCATCCCGGTGCGCAGCGGATACATGCCGGTGAAGAACGCGTTGCGCCCGGAGGTGCAGCTCTGCATGGCGAGGTAATCCATGTAGATCGCGCCTTCGTGGCCGATGCGGTCGATGTTGGGCGTTTCGCCGACCATCAACCCGCGATGGTAGATGCTCGGCTGCATCCAGCCGATGTCGTCGCCCATGATGAACAGGATGTTGGGCTTGTGGGCCTGCGCGGATTGCGCGCCGGCCAACGTTGGAAGTGCCGCGCCGAGCAGCGCTACGGATAAACCGGCGATCGCTGCGCTCCGCGTTCTCCAGACGCCGCTGCGCCTGAACTGATGGTTTTGCACGATTGTCCTCCCTTTTCCCCCCGTGGGGTCGCTGCGGACTTGCAAACACGCGTTTTCGAATAGACTGCGGCAGCGCAGTCGGATCGCAACAACCTCGAGGGGGCAGACCGCAAGCCAAGTGTGGCCGGCTTCCGGGTTCGCGCAGATGCGACCATGGGGACTAGCCGGCGTTCGTCACATCGAGCGCGGCGCTTGAACTGCTGCGGCCGAGAGGTTTGCGGAGCGGCGGATCTCTACTGCGGATTCTGCAATTGAAGCGCGCGCAGCCGATCCTCGTACTGCTTCGCGAGCTCTGGGCGTCCTTGCGCGACCAAGTAGTTCACGAGCGCGGCGAGCGCGTCGCGGTTGGTCTCGTCGATGACGAGAATCTTCTCGAGCGTCTTCAGCGACTCGCTGACCTTGCCAGTCGAGTACAACGCGACGGCGTATGTATATAGGAAGCGAGTGTCGGTCGGAGCGAGCGTGCTGGCGCGCTCCAACTCGTTGACGGCTGCACCCTTGCGACCGAGGCGGACGAGCGTGAGGCCGAGGGCGTAGTGCAGCGCGGCATTTTGCGGCGCCAACGACAGCCCGCGCCGCAGGATTTGCTCCGCGTCCGGGTCGCGAGCCGCTCCCTGTGCGCGGTAGACGTCGGCGAGGTTGGCGTATGCCGGGATGAAGAACGGATCGCGCCGAATCGCGCCGAGGAGCTCGGATGCGGCGCCGGCGATGTCGCCCTGAACAGCCAGGAACGTTCCGAGGTTGGTGCGCGCGTCGGCCCGATCCGCGTTGTAGCGCTGGGCTGCGACGAACTCCTCCTCGGCGCGGCCGAGTGCCAACCGCTGAGTGTCGTTGGTCACGAACGCCTTGCCCGGGTGCATGCCCGCCGCGTCGATGCGCACGGTTCGCAGCGAGTCAGATAGCAGAGGCGCGATGAGCTGCGCCCGCTGCTCCGGCGGAAGCGAGAGCAGCGGCCTGAGCGCGCCAAGGCGGAGAAGCGGATCGGCGGCGTCGAGGCCGCCGGCGACGGTCGTGAGCGTCGTGCGATCACCGGACGCATTTAACTGTGACAGTGCGGTCGCTCGAGCGATCGCGGGCTGTGTCGTGTCGATCGCGAGCGCGCGCAACAGCGCTTGCGCATCGGCCGCGCCGTGCTCGGCGGCGTCGAATGCGTCCGCGAATCGTTGATGGCCGAGCGCGCTCGTATCGCCGCCGCGCCACGACGCGACCTGTTGCGCCGCCCAACTCGCGGGACGCGCCGTGTGACATCCGGTGCACGCGTTCGGCACGCCGAGCCGCACCGAAAGGTCGGGCCGGGGAATGCGCAGGCTGTGATCGCGCCGCGCATCCACCCTCATGTACGTGTTCGTGGGCATGTGACACGACACGCACGTCACGCTTGCCGTCGCCGGATGATGAGTGTGTGTCGGTGTGTCGTACTTCGCGGGCGAGTGGCAGTTCGCGCATACGCCCGCGCCGCCGGAATGATCAGCGGCGCGCAGTCCGCCGCTATGTGGGTCGTGGCAGTCGCTGCACGTCACGCCGTGCGCGTACATCTTGCTCTGGAGGAACGAACCCCACTCGTACACCTCGCCGTGCTGTTGTCCGTCCACGTAGTAGAGCGGCGCCTCTAGCAGCGCGGGGCGATAGTAGTCGTAAAACGGCTTGCCGGCCTCGTAGCCGTCGGCGATCTGAGCGCGCCGCGAGTGGCATTGCGCGCACGTCTCGATCTCGCGGTCGGTGGTGCGCGGGTGTGAGCGAACCGCGTTTCCGCTGGTGGAGTTCACGGTCCAGCGGATGCCGTGGCGCTCGTCGAGGCGGTTGGCCAACCCGTAACTCGAATCGGACGGCGACGCGCCCGCCTTCGCCCACGCGACGTGTCTTGGGCCCGGACCGTGGCAGGCCTCGCATCCGACGCTGATCTCGGACCAACGCGTCTTGAACTGGTCGGACGCGGCGTCGTAGTTCTTGCGCACGCCGGTTGAGTGGCAGTCGGCGCACATGTAGTTCCAATTCTGCGCCGGGCGAGTCCAGTGCAGCTCGTCGGCGCTCGTGACGCGGTCCTTGGCGTTCAAGTGGAACCAGTGTTGGCCGCCCTGCGATCGTGGGCGCGCGTCCCACGCGATCGAGAGTGCCTGGATTCGCCCGTTCGACAATTCGATCAGGTACTGCTGGAGCGGATAGACGCCGAACGTGTAGCGAATGGCGAACGTCGCGAGCTGCCCGTCGGAGCCGTCGGTGCGGACGAAGAACTTGCCGTCGCGCGTGAAGAACTGACTGTGGGTGCCTGCGTAGTCGAACGAGACGTTCGCAAAGTTGCCCAGCACCGTCCGTGCCGAGGCTTCGGCCATCGCGGCCTTGTGATGCGATCGGGTCCAGGCGGCGTTCTGTGCAGCGTGGCACGAGCCGCACGTTTCGCTGCCGACGAACTGCGCACTCGGCTGCGTCGACTCGCGGTGGAACAGTGAACGCGGAGGCGCAATCCGCGCCAGAAATGCCGCCATCGCAACCGCGGCCGCGCAAATGCCGGCGCGAATCAGCGCCGTGCGGCTCAGTGATCGTTTCGCGACTGGCGCGGGAGTCAGTGCACCCGCCGTGCGACGTGCGGATTTCTTCTTCGGCACGTCGCCTCGGCTACTTCGATGGCCCTTTCTTGGCGCCAGCGACCGGCCAGAGCATCGTCGCCTCGAGTCGGAGCGACTCGGCGCCCGAGGTGCTCGGGTGGTTCACGTTGTGGTAGTACTGCATCTCGAAGCTCATGGGCTGATCGCCGATGTGAGCGATCTTCGAGACGCCCGCCCCGATAGGCACCGTCCACCTCTCACCTTCCGGCGCACTCCAGTCGGCGGTCATGAGCGGGGACGTGGAAATCGCCCAGGCGAAGGGGAGGTTGAAATTGATGAAGGGCTGGAGCGTGAAGTTGTTGAGCACGTGTCCGTGCGCATCGCCGCCGATCCGCCACACGTTGTTCGCGAGCAGCCCGATGACCCACGGGCCAGGCGTCACGAGCCCGACCGCGGTGGGTCCCATCCCCCATTGCCCCGTGCGCGCCAACCGGTTCGTGGCCGTCGGAAACGAAAAGATGGGGCCGACGCCCCACGTGAACTTCTCGGGCTCCTTCTTCGTGAAGAATGCTTCTTCTTGAACGTCGGCGATTCCGCCGGTTCGAATGTCACCGGTCAGGGGGAAGGGAACGCTAAGCGGGATGCTGACGAACGGCACGATCGTCCTCGAGATGACGAGCCAGCGCTCACCGACGGGCAGCGGCAGCACCGGCTGGACGTTGAGGATCATCTCGCTGTTGTCGCCGAGTCCGCCGGCGGTGTAGTAGTTGTACTGAAGGGGAAGCGATATGAGGTTGGCGACCGGATTCTGCGACTGCTTCGCGAGGTCGGCCTCCGTCTTGTGCTGAGCGACTGCTTTCGCGGCATCTGCCTTGGCAGAGTCGTCCCCGTCCTGCGCGCGCGCGGTCGCGTTCGTCGCGATGACGAGGAGAATCGCGACGGCAGAAACGGCGCGTCGCGGGACATTGGCCATGACGACTGGCATAACGACTCCTGACCCTGCGTGTTGGCGCTACGACAAAGCGGAAAGGCCGAGGCTGCGAGGTCGGAGCTGGGAGCGTGTGAGCCGGGAGCCGGGAACCTGCGCCTTCGGCGGCCTTCCTCTCCTCTTTCGCTCCTTTCGCCGTTGCCGCGGTTTGTCACCTTCGCTCTTCGTTAGCTTCGCGGTTTGTCAGCTTCGCGCTCCGTCACCTTCGCTGTTCCTCTTCGCGACCCTCCCGCCGTTGCGCAGCTTCATCCGCGTCATGCTAAAGACCCCCAACGCAGCACGGAGATTGGACGAAAGGGAAAGGCCCGTCTGCGAGCCGTCTGTGGGGTGGACCTGCCCCATCGTCCACGCGCGGCATCGCTCCGTCGCGTTCATTCTCCGTCATGCGCACTTCGAATCGACGCTTCATTCTTCTTGGGCTCTCGCTGCCAATTCTGACGCTGGCAGCGTGCGCCAGCGATCACATCGTTGGGGTGGACGGAGACCCGCAAGCCGTCGTCGTGACTGTCGGCGACGAACTCGACATCACGTTGGGCAATCCGAGCTCGAGCCTCGGCCAGTATGCAGTTCCGCCAAAGTTGACCTCGAGCATTCTGGTCTTCATCGGCGAGCTGCCGGTTTCACCGTCGACTATATCCGGCCCCTCTCAGCGATTCCGCTTTCAGGCGCAATCGACCGGGTCGACGGTGGTGACGTTCCAACGGATGCTCGGCGATTCGCTGGTCTCGAGCGTCGTGGACACCATCATCGTCCACGGGAAAGGCTAGCGCGCCTCAGCAATAGCTCTCTTCCGAGCACGTCAGGGATCGCTCGCGTGATGTAGCATTCCCGCCTTGAGCTTGGCGACGTCCGCTGCGTTGAGCTTCGGCCTGTCGACGTGCAAGGTGAGCTTGGTCAGCTTGCCGCCGAACTTGAACGGCACCTGATACTCGTCGTCCACGGGCGTGCCGGTGTCCGCGCCGATGTCGAAGTTCTCATCGAATTGCCAGAGGAGCGGGACGGTGCGCTGTACCGAGTCGCGTGCGACTTCCTTGCCGTCAACCTTGAGCACACCGATGCCGCCCCGACCGATGCCGCTCACGTTGTTGTAGGCCAGGGTTCCGAAGCCGAGTCCGTCGTACTTGAACTCGAACTCCAGCGTATGCTTGCCCGGCGTGAGCGGCGGTCCCTCCCAGCGAGTGCGCTTCAGGTCGAAGTAGTTGTAGACGAAGACAGGTTTCTCGTGGAAAACGTAGAAGCCGTAGCCCGCGAACCGGCCGCCCTGTGTCACGATCATCCCGTCAGCGCCGAGCTGCGGCACTTCAACGTCGGCCTTGTAGGTGAACGACGAGTTGAGGATGACCGGCGCGTCGCCGTTCGGCGTGCCGGTGATCTCTCCTGCCCACGTAAAGTCCGTTTGGCTGCCTGCGAGATTCGGGCGAGGCGCGACCGCCCGCGTGGCGACGGAGGCGTCGAGCGGCAGAACCTGGTACTTGTTGGCCTCGGTCCAAAAGAGCTGGTCGAGCTCTTTGACCTTCGCCGGATACTTCGAGGCGACGTCGTTGAACTGCGTCCAGTCCTTCGTCAAGTCATAGAGCTCGTAGGGATACCCAGCAGGATTCTGGCTAACCGCCGAGGCGAGGTGCCACGGGGCCCGCATGAGCTTGGTGCTGGCGATCCACCCGTCCTGATAGATGGCGTGGTCGCCGAACATCTCGAAGTATTGCGTGTGGTGGCGCGACGCCACGTTTGCGTTCGCCTTGTCGAATGTGTACATCATGCTCACGCCTTCGATCGGCTTCTGCGTGATGCCGTCGACCGTCGTCGGCGCTTTGATGCCCGTCGCTTCGAGAATCGTCGGCACGACGTCGATCACGTGGTGAAACTGGTTGCGAACGCCACCATGATCCGTGATCACCTTCGGCCACGAGATAACGAGCCCCTGGCGGGTGCCGCCGAAATGCGACGCGATCTGCTTGGTCCAGGAGAACGGCGTGTCGAATGCCCATGCCCAACCCACCGACATATGGGGGTAGGTTTGGTCGCTGCCCCACGCGTCGTAGAACTTCATCTGGTCGGCGAGGGGAATCTCGACGCCGTTGAGCGCCGCGACTTCGTTCGGTGTACCGACGGGCGTCCCCTCGGCGCTGGCGCCGTTGTCGCCCGAGATGTAGAAGATCAGAGTGTTGTCGAGCTTTCCGGCATCCTCGATCGCCTTTATCACGCGCCCGATCTCATTGTCGGCGTACATGAGATACGCGGCGTACACGTCAGCCTGGCGAATGAAGAGCTTCTTCTCGTCCGGCGTGAGCGCATCCCATTTCTTGATGAGCGTGTCGGGCCAGGGTGTGAGTTGCGCGCTTTGCGGGATCACGCCGAGTCGTTTCTGGTTGGCGAAGATCTGGTCACGCAGCGCGTTCCATCCGTTGTCGAAGAGGTGGAGATCGCTTGCCTTCTTGATCCACTCCGGTGTCGGATGATGCGGTGCGTGCGTGGCGCCAGGCACGTAGTAGATGAAGAACGGCTGGTCTTTGTTGATCGCCGTGACGCGATGCAGATACTCGATCGCGTCGTCGGCCATCGCCGTCATCAGGTTCCACTCCGGGTGGCCGTAGTACGGGTAGATCGCCGTCGTGTTGCGGAAGAGGTTCGGCTGCCACTGGCTGGCGTCGCCGCCGACAAAGCCGTAGAAGTAGTCGAACCCCATTCCCGTCGGCCACTGATCGAACGGACCGGCCTGGCTCGCCTCGAACTCAGGCGTGTTGTGATCCTTGCCGAACCAACTGGTCCAATAGCCGTGATCCTTCAGGATCTTGCCGATTGTCGCCTTGTCCCGCGTCATGATGCTGTTGTAGCCGGGATAGCCGGTCGACTGCTCGGCGACGACGCCGAATCCCATCGAGTGGTGGTTGCGTCCGGTGATCAACGCGGCGCGGGTCGGCGAGCAGAGCGACGTGGAATGAAACTGCGTGTAGCGCAGTCCCATCGAGGCGAGGCGATCGAGCGTCGGCATCGGGATCACACCGCCAAACGTGGACGGCGCGCCGAACCCTTCGTCGTCGATCATCACGAGCAGAATGTTCGGCGCGCCCTTGGGCGGTACGACGCGCGGCGGCCAATAGGGCGTCGATTCCGCGGCGTTGCGCTCGATCTTCCCGCCGAACGGCGCCGGCTGCGGCGGTAGTTGCTGACCCGAAATGGGCTTGGTGGCGGCGGGTGACCCGGCCGGCGGCGTGGGTTGCTGGGCATTAGCGTTGAACGACACCGCAGCCAGCGAGGCGATCAGCAGAGCGCCGCAGACTCGAGCGGACATGTCAGGCTCCAGTGCGTGTGAGAGTCACGACCGGCGTCTGGGCGTGGGTGGGGCCAGTCCGCGAGTCGATGAAGTGCGGACGTAGTTCTAACGACCACTTCATCGCCCGCGAATTGGGCTTTGGTCTCAGCGCCGCGCCTTCGGGAATTCCCGGACGATCCTGTCGACGGTGTTCTGAATGGCTGACACGTAATCCTTGGGATTGCCCGGAATCGGCGCGAGCCCGGTCCCGCGCCACACGAGCGAATCGTTGCGCGCGTTCACCACGTCGACGACGATCGTGCCGGCCGGATACTCGTATGTCTCCGTCGTGATCTTGCGCCCGTCGGTCTTGTAGCTCTTCTCCGACGCGCGCGTGCTGACGACGGAACCGGTCCCGGCGTAGTACGCCACGTAGAAATCGACGGGCCCCTGCGCGTTCTGATAACCGCGGCTGGCGAAGGCGTCGGACAGATCCTGGCGGATCGCGATGCCGACGGGAGACGTCGGCGCCATCGGATCCATGTCCATCACGACGCTCCCGGCTGCTTGCTGCTCGCCGTGACGGACGACGGCGGCGCGCCCAATGTTCGCGTCGACCGGAAGCGACTTGATCGCAAACGTCTTGAACGTAGCCGGCGCCGCTGAGTCCACGGTTATCGTGGCGACCCGAACCGGGTTCGAGTTGCACGCCACCGTGCCCGTCGCGGCGATGATCGCGACGGCGCGCGCGCAGACGAGGACGACGCGTTTCGTGTCAAGCATGGCCGAGCTCCAACGGAAGAAGTTGGCTCTCCGAATCGCAGCGCCCATGCTTGCACCCGGCGCATCGTTATCCACTACTCATTGTCCCTTCGTCCAACGCTCCGGACCCGTGTGACGCGCGAGAATTGGGATTGCCGACTTTCGCGAAGGGTGCACGGATGTCACGTCTTGCAAAGCATGCTTTGACGGCCGCAGCGCTGACACTCACGCTCGGCGGGACCGCCGTCGCACAGCCGGCTCCTCCCGGATGCGCCGGGGCCAAGTACAGCGACTCGCACCTGCACCTCACGAACTACATCCAGGAAGGCACCGACGCGCGCGACTACGTAAAGATGATGGGCACCGTGGTCTGCCGGTCGACGATGTTCGGCATTCCATTGCAGCAGGCGTGGGACTACGGGAACACCGGCGACTTCGCGCCGTGGTACTACCTGCAGACCGACGCGCCGCTCTACTACTACTCGTTCACCGACGCGGTGATCGCGATGGCGTACAAGTCGTTGACGCCGGAGGAGCAGGCGCGGATCGATCCGATGATCACCGGCTTCAATCCGACCGACATGTACGCCGCCGATCACGTCGCGCGCGTGCTGCGCCTCTTTCCGGGCGTGTTCACGGGGATCGGCGAGTTCACGATCCATAAGGAGTTCGTTTCGTCGAAGGTGGCGGGCGGTGCGGCGAGCCTCACCGACAAGGCGCTCGACCGCCTCCTCGACTTTGCGGGGGAAGTCGGGCTGATCGTCATTCTGCACAATGACGTCAACATGCCGTTCCCGAAGACGGGCCAGCAGCCGTACATCCTGGCGCAGCTCAACGCCCTCTTCAGGCGGCACCCGAACACGACGATCATCTGGGCCCACTGTGGCTTGGGCCGAGTGGTGCAACCGGTGCCCGAGCAACTGGACATGCTCGCGAAAGACCTCGCCGATCCGGCGTTCAAGAACGTCTACATCGACATCTCGTGGGACGAGACGGCGAAATACATCACGAGAACGCCTGAAACTGTCGCCGCGACGGCGGCGGTGATCAACAAGTATCCCGACCGATTCCTCTTCGGCTCGGACGTCGTCGCGCCGACGAGCATCGATGCGCCGATGGAAGTGTTCAACCTCTACGCGCCACTGTGGAAGGCGCTGACCCCGGCGGCGAGCGAAGCGGTGCGCCTGGGCAACTATCAGCGCCTCTTTGATGCCGCACGAGTCAAAGTCCGGGCGTGGGAAAAGGCGAACGCGGGCAAGCGTCAACCGGCGCCGCCCTGGTCGCCGTCGTCGGGCACCGAGACGAAGCAGCCATAGCTCCCCAGTACCGTGGGACGTTTGCCGGCCGACGTCTTGCGCACGTCGTCGACCGTCATTCGCGACGCGGCGAGCAAAGGCACGATCAAGGTGATTTGCGGCGTTTACGATCTCGCCAGCGGGAAGGTGGCGCTGTCATGAGCTGGGAGCTGGGGACCTGCACAACTGGCGCCCGCCCCCTCGCGTTTCCGGGCCCCGGCGCCTTCATTAGTCTCCGCGCCTTCCCCGCTCTCACTCCGCCGCCAACATGCCCAAAGCCGTCGTCATGTCCGCCGCGCACGCGCCCCTTCAAGTGCGCGAGATCCCCGAGCCGGCGCTGGAACCCGGCGCCGCCGTTCTTCGCACTCTCTACTCCGAAGTTTGCGGAACCGACGTCCATCTCCATCACGGCAAACTCCGAGTCCCGTTTCCGATCATACCGGGTCACGTCTCGGTCGGCGTCGTCGACAAAGCGCGGGGCGATCTCAAGGACATCGACGGCCAACCAATCAAGGAAGGCGACACCGTCACCTTTCTCGACGTCCACGAAACGTGCAACAACTGCTGGTACTGTCTCGTCGCGCGACAACCAACCAAGTGTCCGAATCGCAAGGTCTACGGCATCTCCTACAGCGCGACCGAAGGCTTGCTCGGCGGATGGGCGGAAGCGATCTGGATGAAGCCGGGCGTGAAGATGATCAAGATCCCGAGGGATCTCGATCCCGACACGTTCATCGGCGGAGGTTGTGGACTCGTCACCGCGCTGCACGCTGTCGACATGGCGCAGATTCGACTCGACGAATCAGTCGCCGTGCTCGGTGTTGGACCAGTCGGCCAATCATGCGTCGCCTTCGCGTCGCTCTCGGGCGCAGGTGAGATCATCGCCGTCGGCGCGCCGGAGGATCGGCTCGCGTTCGCGAAGCGCATGGGGGCGACGCATGCGCTCGACCTCGACATTCCTCCCGAGGCCCGGCTCGAAACGATTCGACGCCTGACCGGCGGTCGGGGCGTCGATGCGGTGATCGAGGCGAGCGGGTCGCCCGATGCGGTGAGCCAGGCGCTCGACATGGTCCGCGACGGCGGACGAGTCGTCGTGTGCGGGCACTACACGGACAACGGCGCGATCGAGATGCATCCGCATTGGCAGCTCAACCGGAAGCACGTCGAGCTCAAGGGGTGCTGGGGCTCGCGGTACGATCACTTCCATCGGGCGGTTTCGCTAACCGCGCGGTTCGGGGCGATGAAGCCGTGGCGCGAGATGGTGTCGGGTCGCTTCGGATTGGATCGCGCTGGGGACGCGCTTGCGGCCGTCGAAAACCGGACGGCAATCAAGGCGCTCATCGTGCCCAATTGAGCTGCGTTCGTGTCGGTGTTCGGCTCCCAGAATGCCAGGTCAAGCCTCTAGCCCGCGGAGCCCTTACACGCCTCAAACATCTGCAGGTCTATCCCGCCAGGATGACCAGGAGTAGCGTGAACGAATAGGCCGGCCCGAGCGCGATGTACACCACTTGTCTCTTTTGCCACTCCGACCTCGGCGCGAACCATTTTCTGCCGACGTTCCCCGTCGGCCGCCGCCTCGCGTTCGACGCGAAGAAGGGAAGGCTGTGGGTCGTCTGCACGCGGTGCGGACGGTGGAACCTCACTCCGCTGGAGGAACGCTGGGAAGCGATCGACGAGAGTGAGCGGTTGTTTCGCGGGACGCGGCTCCGCATGTCGACCGACAACATCGGACTCGCGCGCTTTCGCGGCGGATTCGAGTTGGTCCGGATCGGCCCCGCACTGCTCCCCGAGATCGCGGGTTGGCGTTACGGTGCGCGGCTCGCGCGCATCGAGCCGGATCACGAGCACTCGCGCGGCCTGATCACCCGCGGCGCACGACTTATAGTTCGTGGATTCGCAGGGGCCCTCGTGCGCTACGCGCACGCGGTGGGGCTGAGCGACGATGCGGTGCTGCGCATGCGGACTTTCCGCCGCGGAAACGGCGTGCTGCTCCGCACCGGCGACGAGCAGGGGCACACGATCACGGTGCGATACTCTCACCTTGGCGCCGCGGAGCTCGTGCGACCCGAACAGGACGCGCCATGGCAATTGAAGCTGCATCACGACCACGGCATCGCGACGCTGGCTGAATCGCCCGCGTTGCGCGTTGCGGGCAAGATGCTCGCGACGCTCAACTTCGGCGTGGCGAGCGCCGCCGAGGTGTCGCACGCGATCGCGAAGCTGGACGACGCGGGGGATCCGGAAGGCTACTTCACGCGCGTGGCGTCGCTCGCGATGCGCACGTCGTGGGGCAGATTCCCCGATGCGCCGAGGCGTGAAGAGGCTCCGCCCAAGGGTTCATTCTCGGAGCGACTCGCGCTGCAGTTGGCGAATCGATCGTTCTGGGGAAGAGGAGGCACGGGGAGCGACGAGCAGACGCCTCTATATAGATTGCCCGCCGTGGATCGGTTGGCGCTCGAGATGGCGGCGAACGAGGACATCGAGCGCAAGGCGCTGCGCGGAGAGCTCGACGCGCTCCAGGCGGCCTGGAAGGACGCCGAGGAGATCGCGGCGATCGCCGATGAGCTCTTCTCCGACGGCGTGCTCGAGGAGTTCAAGCGGCAGTACTATGAGAGGATCGCGGCGGCGGAAGAGACTTAGACTGCGCAGCTGACGAACGGCGCGAACTCACGAACGGCGTCGCCGGGGGCGCGAATGCCGGAAGGCGCGAATTGCGCAACTGACAGACGGCGTTTGGCGGCTGCGCACTTCGCGCTTGTTGGCCTGTGCGGTTCGTCGGCCGCGCCGTTCGTCCCGTAGTCCGTCAGCTGCGCCTTTTTGCTTTTATTTGCATCGCCCAGGATATTCGCTCCCTGCGCCTCCCGGAGCGTCCATGCGCGTCGTTGTGCCGTTGGTCGTCGTATCCCTCGCGGCGGGCTGCCAGAACGCCTCGTCGCCGCCGAGCAACGCGGCCGGCTCGTCCGGCGCAACGATCGCGGTCGCTCCGCCGAACAACAAGGACGGCGAGTGGCTCCTCCCCGGCCGCGATTACGCGAACAGCCGGTACAGCAATCTGTCGCAAATCACGCCGGCGAACGCGAAGGATCTGCACGTCGCATGGACGTTCTCGACCGGCGTGCTGCGCGGCCACGAAGGGCAGCCGCTCGTCGTCGACAACACGATGTACGTCGTCACCCCATACCCGAACGTGGCGTACGCGTTGGATCTGACGCAGCCGGGGTTTCCCCTCAAATGGAAATATCGCCCGGAGAATTCACAGGCGGCCGTCGGCGAAGCGTGCTGCGACGTCGTGAATCGCGGCGCGACGTACGCGAATGGAAAGATCGTGTACAACCTGCTCGACGGTCACACCGTGGCGCTCGACGCGGCGACGGGCACGGAGCTGTGGCGCGTGAAGATGGGCGACCTGAATCGCGGCGAGACGATCACGATGGCACCGATCGTCGTGAAGAACAAAGTGATCGTGGGATCGAGCGGCGGCGAGATGGGGGTGCGCGGGTGGATCGCGGCGCTCGACCTCGAGACCGGAAAGGAAGTATGGCGCGCGTACAACATCGGACCGGACGCGGACATCAAGGCGGGGCCGCGATTCAAGCCGTACTATAAGCAAGATCAGATCGCCAACTCCGGCACCGCCTCGTGGCCGGGTGATTCCTGGAAAATCGGCGGCGCGACCGTGTGGGGATGGGTCTCGTACGATCCGGCGCTCAACCTCATCTATCACGGCACGTCGAACCCGGGGCCGTGGAACGGGAATCAGCGTCCCGGCGACAACAAATGGAGCGCGGCGATCATCGCGCGCGACGCGGACACCGGCGAGATGGTGTGGGCCTTTCAGCCGACGCCGCACGACGTCTGGGACTACGACGCGGTGAACGAGAACATCCTCGTCGACATGCCGTTGAACGGCGCAACACGAAAGGTCCTTGTCCACTTCGACCGCAACGGCTTCGCGTACACGATCGACCGGGCGACGGGCCAGGTGCTCGTCGCACAGCCGTTCGTGCCGATGAACTGGGCGTCGGGCGTGGATCTCGCGACGGGGCGTCCTACCGTCAACGTCGACAAGGCGACGGCGCAGGGGAAGCACGTGACGAACATCTGCCCGTCGCTCGAGGGCGGAAAGAACCAGCAGCCCGCGGCGTTCTCCCCGAAGACGGGACTCTTCTACGTGCCCACGAACAACCTGTGCATGGACTTCACCGGCCGCGAGGTGACGTACATCGCCGGCACGCCGTACATCGGCGGGGACGCACCGGAGACAGGTGGGCCCGGCGGTTACAAAGGCGAGTTCATCGCGTGGGACGCCGTGCAGGGGAAGAAGCTCTGGGGCATCAAAGAGCCGTTCCCCGTCTGGAGCGGCGCGCTTGCGACGGCGGGCAACGTCGTTTTCTATGGAACGCTGGACGGCTGGTTCAAGGCGGTCGACGCCGTGAACGGAAACGTTCTCTGGAAGTTCAAGGTCGGCTCGGGCATCGTCGGCGCGCCGATGACCTACACCGGGCCGGACGGGAAGCAGTACGTGGCCATCTACTCTGGAATCGGCGGCGATATGGGATTGCTCATCGCCGGCGACGTGGCGGCAAACATGCCGTACGACGTTCGAGAGCGTGGGACGACGCTGCCGGACCTGGCGCGATACACTTCGTGGGGCGGGATGTTGTACGTGTTTTCCCTTTAGGAAAGCAACTGCGACAGCAACTACAACAGCGACTACGACGGCAACTACGACGGCGACTACGGCAACTACGACGGCGACTACAACGGCTCAACGCGGATGAGCGCGGAGGGCGCAGATGAACGCGGATACGGCAAACGGCGAGAGAAGGACCTTTTTTGGGAACGACGTCGGGAGGCTACGGGGGTGCCGGTGGTTGACTGAGGTAGCTCAAAGAAACCACTGCCGTTACGGTTGTTGACGTACATTCGTGCCGATTTGCCTTCCCCGCGTTCATCCGCGTTCGTGCTGTTTCAATCGGGGATAGGCGCCACGATTAGGCCCGTTCGCCGGGAGGAGCCCAAGTGCATTCTTCGTCGACCATCCAAACGTTGGCTGCGCTGATCACGCTCGGCGGCATCGGCGTGTATCGGGTACAAGCGCCGACCCAACAGACCCAGCACATCAGGGTCTCGGACGCGGGCACGCAGCCGACGTACTTTGTCGAGCATCCGGACAACGTTCAGCCCGGGCTCCAGATCCAAACGCGTCTCGCGACGCTGACGAATCCCTACTCCGGCAACGCGGCGCGGATCGCGGAGGGGGCCAAGTTGTTCGTAGCGTACAACTGTATGGACTGCCACGGCGCCGATGGGTCGGGGGCGATGGGGCCAAGCTTGCAGGATGGGCGCATGCATTTCGGAAGTACGTCCGGCGACATCTTCCAATCCATCTATGAAGGGCGCCCGGACGGGATGCCATCGTGGGGAGGGCGGCTACCGGACGATCAGATCTGGAGGTTGGTCGCGTACGTGGAAACGTTGGCGAAGGGGCACAACGTCGCGACGGAGAATTTCACGGGCAAGACGGTGGATCGCGGCGGCCGTTAGCGGTCAGGGCTTCCGGGCGGGCTAGACTTCGTTGTAAACCCGTTGATCGCCACGACGCACGAGAGCCCCCCGAACATGTCTTCCCCCGCAGTGAGCGCACCTGATCGCGCACTGATCCTCGACGTACTCGCCGAGTCATACGCCGGCCCAGCCTGGCATGGTCCATCCGTCGCCGAGTCGCTCACGGGCGTCGACGCGCGGGCCGCGTTGCATCGCATCTCGCCGCATCGACACACGATTTGGGAGCTGGTTCTGCATTTGACGCACGGCCGTCATCTGCTGATCGAGCGCGTCACCAACCAAAACGCGCCCGCGTTTCCGCGCCCCATTCGAGAACCGTGGTGGCCCGTCGCGCCGACCGACACGAGCGAGGCCGCGTGGAAACTGGATCGCGAACTGCTGGCCGACTATCAAGACCGTCTTCTGACGGCGATTCGAAGCGCGACGCCTGAGCAACTCGCACGGATTCCCGACCGATCGACCCAGACCGTAGGGCGGCAACTGGTCGGCATGTCGCTACACGACACCTACCACGCGGGCCAAATCAAGCTGATCGCGCTGGCGGCGGGAGTGTAGCCGGCGGGCTCTAGCAAGCTGCCGAGGCGGCTTCGTGGCCCCGTGGATGATGAAAAGCATGGACGCGGATGAACGCGGATGAACGCGGATCGGCGCGGATGTACGTCAACAGCCGGCAACGCCAGTGATTTCTTGAACTACCGAGTCAGCCACCGGCGGCACGTAGCCCTCCAAGGTCGTTCAAAAGGGTCCTTCTCTCGCCGCTGGCCGTATCCGCGTTCGTCCGCGCCATCCGCGTTCATCCGCGTTGAGCCGTTGTAGTTGCAGTTGTAGTTGCGGTTGCAGTTGCAGTTGTAGTTGTCGCTGTCGTTCCCGTTGCCGTCGCCCGTCACCCGTGCGCCTTCCGCGCATACGGCGGTGTCGCGTTCGACTTCATTCCGGGTGCCCAGAGCACCACCCTGTCTCTCCCGAGGCGCTTCGCCACATACAAAGCTTCGTCCGCGCGGGCCCGTAGCGCCCCAGCAATGTGCGGCTCCGTGACGATCTCGGATGCAATCCCGACGCTGATCGTCACGTGCCGAGTGCCGGACGGAACGCGAAACGCGTGTGAGCGGATCGAGTCCATCAATCGCTCCGCGACGACGCCCGCCGTCTCGCTGTCCGAATCGGGCAGCAGCATCACGAACTCTTCTCCTCCGACTCGCCCCACGACGTCTCCCGCACGCGATGCGTCGAGCAGCAACATCGCCACCTCGCGCAGCACCATGTCGCCGACGAGATGGCCGGCGGAATCGTTGATGGACTTGAAGTGGTCGATGTCAACCGCGAGAATCGCGATCTCGGCTTCGTCGCGCGCGGCGCCGTCGATCATCTGCTCGAGCGCATACTCGAATCCATTGCGATTCAGACAGCTCGTGAGGTTGTCCGTGAACGCGATCTCGGCGAGCTCCGATCGCATGTGGTTGTAGGCCCGGCCGAGCACGGTGATCGCGTCGGGCTCGCGATCGCGCGACTCGACGAAGGTGCGGCCGAAATCGCCGCGTTGCGCCGCGGAGAAGAGATCGACGAGCGCCGCGAGGCGTTGGTTCGCGCTGGCCTGGAGGATCACTCCGTGGATCGACACGACGAGGAAGACGGCCAGCATCCAGCTCTGCTCGCGCCAGTCGATGGGAACGCCCCGGCGGGAAGCCGTGGCCAACAAGCCAAGGTACGCGGCGGACGACCCGACGACGATGGTGAACGCGGGTGATCGGAGAAAGAACATCTGCATGAGCTGCAGCGCGAGAAGGCTCAGCAGCAGCGCGCGGCCGTAGTAGGCCGGACTCGTGACGAGGAGCGCGGTCGCGTAGATCGCGATCACGTCGGCCAGCGCAAGGACGACCAGCGCCGCGCGCGTGACCCGCGCGCGTTTCTCGATCACCACCGTGAGAAGCGCGACGAAGATGACGTACGCCGGCCCCACCACGAGGATCGGCCACACCGGGCCGCGCGCCAATCCAGTGAGCCGCAGCAGCACGCCGCCCGCGGCGACCGCGCCCGCCAGCCAGAAGCGACGCGTCGACTGCCACACCACCATCTCGGCGTTGTTGAAGACGCCCGCGCGCTCGGCGTACCGCGACCGCCCCAGCACGCGCCCGATGGACACCATCGACTCGGCAGCGAATCGACGATACGAGCGCGGGAAGGGGAGATTGGGGGGGGAGCTGCGGCGCTCGATCGGTTGCTGCTGCGTGGGAGTCTGTTGTGACATCTGAAGCGGCCTGAATCGGCACCGGAAATACCCGACCTGGGCGGAGCAGGCGGCTGTGATTTCACGGACAGACGGATGAGTGCTGCTCGGCATCTGGGCGGCTGGCGAACCCCCCGTCGTCAGCCAAGTATTCGCTCGACGCGCGGGACCGGTCGCTTGCAATGGCCGCACTCCGTCGCGTCGACGGGGATGGTCTTGCCGCAAAATGGACACGGCCGGAAGATCTTCCGGGTCTCATAATCCGTATCCGCATCCTGCAACATCAATGCATGCGGCAGCGCGACGATGAACAGCGTCGTGCCGTAGAGCCACCATTTGAATCCGCTTCGGCCCTTGCGCTCGGCGATCCACGCGACGATCACGCCGAGGAACGGGAGAATGGCGGTGAGACCGATATGCATACTTCAACGACGCGGCTGGCGGCCGACGCGCGTCAGCCGCCAGCGGCGGACCATTACATGGACAGGTAGGCCTGCCGGAGCACAGGCAGCGCACCAATCAACCAGACCACGATCCCGAACCCGACCGCCCTCCCTTTGCTCACCTTGCCCGTCACGTACAGGCCGACGGCCAAGAGGATGGTGATCCAGATCGTGATCACATCCAGCCTTCCCATGAACTGATATGCCAGCGGATTGGGTTGATCCGGCGCGAAGAAGCGCGCCGGGCTGAGGGAAATGCTCAGCTGCCCGGTGAGATTCGCCGGGTCCATGAGCAATCCTTGAACGCCTCCGAGCACCGCGCCGATGACCCGGGGCATGTAGGACCACGCGGCGACGACCAACGCGGCGTGAAACGTCTGCGCCGACCCAAAAAGCTTGCCGACGACCCAAGCCACCGCGCCGACCACGAGAACCGTCACGAACATGATCACCGACAAACCGTAGCGCGTGACCGATTCGCTGACGCCTTTCACGCGCGCCATTGCCTCAGGCGGGATCTGCTGCTTCTGCTGCGCGGCCGCCTTGGCCATGCCCCGCATGAACTCGGCGTCGAAAATCGGCTCGAGTTGGTTGAACGTCACGAAGAAGATGACGCCGATCGCGAGCGACACGAACAGGAGCGGCGGCCACACGCTCTTCTTCTCGTTGCGACGGAACACCGCCGCCGGCGAGAAGAAGATGTCGATCAAATCCTCCCAGAACGAAGCCTTCTGCGGCGCCGCGGGGGCGGTGGATGCCGGCGCGGCGACGGATGACGGGTCAGTCATGATGATCCCCGATTGGAAGAAGTACGGGTGAGAGTGGCTGCCGACCGTCCGCGGTCACGCGC
>Ga0187776_10000366_pt1 | contig 22043 bp, 11 predicted proteins | sample 0216_BV02_MP12_2_FD_132426 | JGI IMG/M metagenome (GOLD analysis project Ga0187776, IMG submission 132426) | Tropical peat soil microbial communities from peatlands in Department of Meta, Colombia - 0216_BV02_MP12_20_MG | ecosystem: Environmental > Terrestrial > Soil > Wetlands > Peat | place...
AGTTCTTCCGCGACGTCCTGGACGAGCACCTGCCCAAGGACGAAGTGGACAAGCAACTGAACACCGCGCTGGACTGGGGCCGCTACGCCGAGGTCTTTGCCTACGACCCGGAGACGGACAAGTTGCTGCGCCATCCGGGCGCGGCGGGGGCGGAGGAGGCCGAAGCTGCTTCCCTGCACTGAGCGCGGCTGCGGTAACAGGGAGATGGCGTGAGCCTGGCCGGGCAGGAGGCGGGCGGGCGGCGTCCGCTGTGGGGCGTGGTCCCGGCGGGGGCCGGCTCGCTGCTGCGCGATGCTCCCATCCTGCTGGCGGGGGTGGCGCTGCTGTTCGGGCTGCTCTCCTTCGGGCGCTACTGGGCCGGTCCGGTCACGACCCAGGCTGCGATCGACCTGCACGCCTCGGCCTTGCCGCGGTACGCCCTGTTCTCGCTGCTGCGCATCGCCGCCGCCTACTGCCTGAGCCTGGCGGTCGCGCTGGCCTACGGTTACATCGCGGCGCGCCACCGCGCCGCCGAACGCTTCCTGATCCCGCTGCTCGACACGCTGCAGTCCATCCCCGTGCTCAGCTTCCTGCCCGCGGTGATGGCCTCCATGGTGGGTCTGTTCCCGGCGCGGCAGATGGGGGCGGAGCTGGGATCGGTGCTGCTCATCTTCACCGGGCAGGTGTGGAACATGACCTTCGCCTTCTACAGCTCGATGAAGAGCATCCCCACCGAGCTGCGGGAGGCGGCGGCGGTGTACCGGCTGAGCTGGTGGCAGCGCTTCCGGCAACTGGAGCTGCCCTACGGCGCCATCGCCCTGGTGTGGAACTCCATGATGTCGGTGGCGGGCGGGTGGTTCTTCCTCATGGCCTGCGAGATGTTCGTGCTGGGCAACCGCGACCTGCGCCTGCCCGGCCTGGGCTCCTACCTGCAGACCGCCGCCAACCAGGGCGACACGCGGGCCATCGTGCTGGGACTGACGGTGATGATCGGAGTGATCGTGGCGCTGGACCGCCTGGTGTGGCGTCCGGTGATCGCGTGGGCGGAGAAGTTCAAGTTCGAGCAGGTGGAGTCGGCGGAGGCGCCGCGCTCGCACGTGCTCGACCTGCTGCGGCGCTCGCGGGTGCTGGCGCTGGCGCGGCGCGCGGTGGTGCTGCCCGCGCGCGAGGCGCTGGACCGCAGCTTCGCGCGTCCCGGGGGCGAGCCGGAGAGCCCGGCGCGGCACGGGGCGCTGCGCTGGGCGGGGCGCATGGTGGGGATCGCGGGGCTGGCCGGCATCGCCTACGCCATCGTGAAGATGCTGATCGCGGTGGCCTCCATCTCCCGGGCGGAGTTGCAGACGGTGGTGGTGGGGGCGGGGGCGACCCTGCTGCGGGTGGCGTTCGTGCTGGTGCTGGCCGGGTTGTGGACCATCCCGGTGGGGACGGTGATCGGGCTGCGGCCGCGGCTCTCGGCGGTGGCCCAGCCGCTGGCGCAGATCGCCGCCTCCATCCCGGCGACAGCGCTGTTTCCCATCATTCTGCTGCTGCTGATCCGCGGCGGCGGCGGCATGGGAGCGGCGGCCATCCTGTTGCTCTTGCTGGGGACGCAGTGGTACATCCTGTTCAACGTGATCGCCGGGGCCTCGGCCATCCCCACCGACCTCAAGGAGGTGTGCGCGGTCTACCACCTCGGCCGGGGAGGGCGCTGGCGCAAGCTGCTGCTGCCGGGGATGTTCCCCTACCTGGTGACGGGATTCGTGACCGCCTCGGGCGGGGCTTGGAACGCCAGCATCGTGGCCGAGTACTTCCACTTTCACGGCCAGACCATGTCGACGGCGGGGCTGGGCGCGGTGATCAGCCAGGCCACCGACCACGGCAACTACCAGGTCCTGCTGGCGGCCACGCTGGTGATGGCGGCGCTGGTGGTGACCATCAACCGCCTGTTCTGGCGGCGGCTCTACGGCCTGGCCGCGACACGCTTCAAGCTGGAAGGTTGAACCCACTCCAGCCCAAGGCAGACTGGAGCGGAACACCCGTCATTTCTCCGGCGGGTCGAGGTTGAGCTTCTTCATCTTGTAGAGCAGGGTGGTGCGCTTGAGGCCGAGGCGGGCGGCAGCGCCCTTGGGCCCGCCGATCACGCCCTTGCTCTCGCGGAGGGCGCGGCGGATGTGCTCGCGCTCCGCCTCTTCCAGGGAGACGCTGTTGGCGGCGGCCTCGCCGGCCACCGGCTTTAACTCGCTGAGCGGGACCTGCAGCACCTCGCCGCGGGTAAGGATGACGGCGCGCTCGATGAAGTTCTCGAGTTCCCTCACGTTGCCCGGCCAGTGCCAGCGCCAAACGCGTTCTATCACTCTGATCAAATGCCAAGGCCCTTAGCGGAAGGTCCATACCTCTCTAACAAGTTCACATTTGTCTTGCAGTAGACATCGGCGGGCGGGTGGCCCGGCCCTTCGCGGCGGAGTACATCGCTGAACCGGGAAAAGCTGCGCGCGAGATCCTTCGCCGCTAAAGGGGCTCAGGATGACGCCATCGCGCGCGGCGGGAGGGCAGGCACAGTCGAGGGCGGCTGCAACCCATCGCAAGATCATCGTGGTGTGCAGAGCGTACGATACGATGGACGCCAGACCAGAAGTCTGCTTCCCGGATCCACTACCGCATCGACTAGCTCACCCGGAAGGTCGATTTCAACCGTCACTTGGGCCCTATCGATGTGCACGCTGCGTGTCACTACGCCTTTGCGGGTGCGTAGGAGGACTTCCAGGTCCAGATCGTATGGCTCGCCGCGTTGCTTCTGGAAGATTGTAATGAGTGCTCGCGGCTTTCCAGTCGCGTTCTGATTTCTCCACTCGAGACCGATGACTGGGATACCCGGTCTGTCGAGCCATTGCCGGAAGAATTGCGAGAGCCCCATCTCGGGGGCCTCCGCCTCGAATGCTTTCCGAAAGCGCTCTTGTGTGAGATTCGGTTCGGATTCGAGCATTCGCAAAACGTGAAAGAATCGTTCCCTCCCAACGCGGTCAGCCAACATTCTCAATACCCAGACGCCCTTGCTTTGGGCAATGTTGTAATCATCCCCTGAATCGGGCTTCAATGCGGCGAGGGGCACGTCCTTCCCCGAGCATGCAAGCTGCAGGTACCCGTATGTAGTGGCATCGGGTGACGAGGACGGGCTACCAAACTCCAAATATGCCAGAGCTCCCTCTCTTCCTACCCTGCTCTCAAAGAACTCGATCCCGGAGAAAGAAGCCATGCCCTCATTTAGCAGATATGAGCCCGGGCCTGTCGGGGTCACTTTGTTACCCCACCATGCGTGAGCCAATTCATGGACAAAATTGTTCAATACCGCTTCTTCCGACCCCATCATTTCATTGCGCGTGATAATGAGGCCCTCCTCGGATGCGCCATACCAGGGGACAAGGTCGTTTGGCATCTCTGCGATCTTGTAGTCTGCGAAAGGGACTGGCCCGTACCGTTCCTCCAGGAATTGCCGGGCGGCCGCGAATGATTCCAGAAGTCGGGAGCTGTTGAGAGTTGCGTTCAACAGATAGAGGTCGATTGAACTCGTTGGCGCGCGGCCATTCGCAAGATGATAGGGCGCGGCAATGAATGCTCGCTGATGGCTCTTCGGGATCTGGTACGTCTCAAATGCCCGGCCCTCTCGCATTCCAGACGCAACAACCTTTCCATTTGAGGCAGCGTGCCAACCGACTGGCATCAGGAAAGTGAGCTTTCCCGGTGGCAAGTCGCAACCCATGTCGCCCGAGACTGGCAACCATACGGCATCGCTGATTGCGACTGCGGCATTCGCCTTGACTGCAAGAGGAAACGCATCTCGCTCCTTGACTAGCTCGAATTCCACCTGGATCCGTGAGCCCGGAGCTCTTGGCTTGCTGAATTGAAGGGTTCCGATCCGCCACGCTTTGTGTTCCGGGTTGAGCACATTGATCTTGCTATCGCCGGCCCGCGAAGAGAGTGATTCAAACCGCAAGGTCTGCCATGACCCGTTCACGCGAAGATCCACACTGGAGGTCTCGTGATGAAGGACGAGTGTTCCTGTGCCCCTTATGGAAAGCATCCCGCGATCGGGGACGATGCTCACCGTCGTGTCCAGGGTTTCGTAACACCACTGTGGTCGGGGTGCCTCTTGGGCACACAGAGTGGCGACGCAGAACCATGCGCTGATGCCGAGACAAAGCCGTTTGAACACAGTGAGGTTCATGTCGACTCAGCTTAAGCACGGGCTCGCTAGATGTCTTGAACGAGATTAACCCTCGTCTTGCGCCCGCGTGACCTTGGGGTCCCTGAGTCGGCCCGGCGTAAAGCCTGTGTGCCTAGCCAGTAAACGTGTCAAATGGCTCTGGTCAGCGAAGCCGCTTTCAAGGGCTATCTGACTGATAGAGAGCCCCGGCCTTCCCAATAGACGGGCCGCGATGCTCAATCGAAGGCTGCGTTGGTACTCACCGAAGGTCATCCCTACCGCGCTGCGGAACGCGCGCGCGAAATACACCGGGTGGACGCCAGCCCGGGCTGCCCAGCGATCCAACGCTACTTGCGAAGTTGGATTTGCATGCAGCTCTTCCACGACACGCGGAAGCCACGAGGGTCTATTGTCACCGACACGCGCTGTTTGGTCCCCTGCGCAGAAACAATCGAGCGCACAGGCCTCTAATTCAGAAGGCGTGCAGTCCGACATCGTCGAACGCATCATTCGTATCGCGGCTAACAATAGAGGGCCGAAAGATACCGAGACTCGCCGCTCGAGCAGCGAAGGATCAAGGCCGAACTTCCGGCAAAACTCCGTCGTCACCTGCAGATTGAAACATGTCGCATCGCTTTCGAACAAGTTCTCATGGGTCTCCTCCGCTGTCCGCACGAGCACAGCGCAGGGCCCGTACCGGGCCGCACAGTGCCGGGAGCGCTCTATGAAGTATCCTTTCCAGAGAAGACACATGTATGCGGTGCAGTGCTCGTGCCTTTCAACGAACTCTCCACGACGAAACGATGAAGCGTGCAGAGCCACACAATCAGAAGATTGGCTGATCAAAGTCTTGCCCTTGAACTCCTTGACCGGCATTTGGTTTGCCCGCTTTACGTGCATGGAGCCATAGACGTCTCCGAGATGAATTCGTCATCATCGTAGGGGTAGAAAACAGTGACGATTCCGCCTCTGCGGAATGCCGCCGTCAGGCAGGTAGCCCACCCTGAGGGTGCCCCGCCCTTTGCCGGCCCTGAGCGCCGGCGAAGGATGACGCCATCGCCCGCGGCGGGAGGGCGGGCACAGCCGGGGGCGGCTGTGCCACACGGTTCGCGCACAGGCGGGGCGCCCGTACCACACAGTCAATTCCTGGGCGGGGTGAGGTTGAGCTTCTTCATCTTGTAGAGGAGAGTGGTGCGCTTGAGGCCGAGGCGGGCGGCGGCGCCCTTGGGCCCGCCGATCACCCCCTTGCTCTCTTGCAGAGCGCGGCGGATGTGCTCGCGCTCGGCGTCCTCCAAAGAGACGTGGTTGGAGGCGGCCTCGCCGGCCACCGGCTTCAATTCGGCCAAGGGCGCCTGCAGCACCTCGCCACGGGTGAGGATGACGGCGCGCTCGATGAAGTTCTCCAGTTCCCTGACGTTGCCGGGCCAGGGCCAGCGCTGGAAGGCCTGCATGGCCTCCGCCGGGATGCTCTTGATGGGGCGGTCCATGCGCTTGGCGTACTTCTGGGTGAAGTAGCGGACCAGCACCGGGATGTCTTCCTGGCGGTCGCGCAGGGGCGGCACCTGGATGGGAAAGACGTTGAGGCGGTAGTAGAGGTCGCGGCGGAACTGCCCTTCCTCGACCATGCGGGCAAGGTTGCGGTTGGTGGCGGCGATGACGCGGGCGTCCACCTTCTGGGTGCGGGTGGAGCCCAGGCGCTCGAACTCCTGCTCCTGCAGGGCGCGCAGCAGCTTGGGCTGCAGTTCCAGGGGGATGTCGCCGACTTCGTCGAGGAAGAGGGTGCCCTGGTGGGCGAGTTCGAAGCGCCCGACCTTCTGGGCGATGGCGCCGGTGAAGGCGCCCTTCTCGTGGCCGAACAGTTCGCTCTCCAGCAGGCCGGTGGGGATGGCGGCGCAGTTGACCTTGACGAAGGTGCGCTCGCGGCGCGCGCTCAATTCGTGGATGGCGCGAGCCACCAGCTCCTTGCCGGTGCCGGTGTCGCCCAGGATGAGCACGGCGGCGTCCGTGGGCGCCACCGTCTCCACCTGCTTGAGGATGTTCTTCAGCGCCGGGCTCTGGCCCACGATCTCCTCGAAGTTGTACTCGCTGCGGATCTCGTCATCGAGGTAGAGCTTTTCTTCCGCGAGCTTGTCCTTCAATTCGGCGATCTGGCGGAAGGCGAGAGCGTTCTCGATGGCGATGGCCACCTGGGCGGCCACCTGGCTGAGCAGTTCCACGTCCTCGGCGCGGAAGGCGGACGCGCGCAGGCTGGCCACGCTGAGCGTGCCCAGAGTGGCGTTGCGGGTGGTAAGCGGGAGCCAGCAGGCGGACTTCACGCCTTCGGCCAGCATGCGGCGCGTGATCTCGGAGGGAAACTCGGCCAGCTCCAGGTGGTCCACCAGGAGCGGCTGGCCGGTGGAGAAGCACTGTCCGGTGGGCGAGCCTTCCACCGGGAAGTAGAACTCCTCGTGGACCAGGCCCCTGCCGCTGGGGAAATCCAGGGCGTGGAGGCGGAGCTGGCGGCGCTCGGGATCGTAGAGGGCGAGGCTGGAGTAGTCGTGGGCGACCACGCGTCCCAGCGAAGCGGAGATGGCCGGGAAGAGTTCCCTCACCTCGCGGTTAGAGACCAGGACGTTGCTGATCTCCAGCAGCAGGCGCAGGCGGTCGCGCTCGCGGGCGAGGGCGTCGCGGGCGCTGTGCGCCGCCTGCAGGTTGAGCACGCCTTCGACCGCCACCGCCACCTGCTCGGTGACGCGGCGCAGGAATTCCAGGTCGGCGTCGCCGAAGGCGTTCTCCCGGAGGCTGGCGAACGTGAGCCCGCCCAGTCGGCGCTGGGCGGTGGTGAGTGGCAGCGAGCAGCAGGACTTGATGCGGCGCTCGCGCAGGAAGGCCATGACCTTGGGAAAGCGGGTCTCCCGCTCCACGTCGGGGATGACCAGCGGCTCCTGGTGCTCGAAAGCCCAGCCAGTGGGACCTTCGCTGGCGGGCATGGCCATGGGCAGGGGCGCGGGCAGCGCGGGATTGCGCGCCGCCAGCAGGTTCAGGCGCATGAGGTCGCGCTCCGGATCGTGCATCACGAAGAGGAGAAAGTCGCAGGGCACCACGCGCGGCAGCCGCAGGGCCAGGTCGTGGAAGAGCCCGGGCAGGTCGCGGTGCAGGATGAGGGCGTCGGAGACCTCGAGCAAGGCCTGGTAGCGCTCGACGTCCGAAGCACCCTTGGCTGGTTCCCCTTGCGGCATTGGCGGAGAAGGTAACACGGTTTCGACTCGCGGCGGAAGGGCGGCTGCCCCGTAGAGCCGGCCACTACAATAGCCTCAGCGACGCTCTCGCCCGTGGGGGCGGGTGCGGGCGAGATGCGGGAGGCGGTGCCATGGGTCAGCTGCTGCGCGCGATCTGGCTGCCGGCAGCGGTCATCCTGGCGATCTGGGGATGGCTATGGCTGGACCGGCGCATGGCCTGGCACGGCCCGCAACAACAGCTCCTCGGCGGCGTGCTGCTGGTTTTGGGGAGCATGCTGGTCCTGTGGTGCTTCTGGCTCTTCCTTCACCTAGGCAAAGGCTCGCCCCACCCCTTCGTAGCCAAGACGCAGCGGCTGGTGAGCAGCGGACCGTACGGCTACGTGCGCAATCCCATGATGTGGGGAGTGGGAGCGATCCTGATCGGCCTGGCGCTCTGCCTGGGATCGGTGGGGCTGTGGTTCGGGTTCGCGGGATTCGTGGTGTTCCTGAGGTTCTTCGTGCGCGGCTACGAGGAGCCGGACCTGCGGCGGCGCTTCGGGGCGGAGTACGAGGAGTATTGCCGGCGAGTACCGCGCTGGTGGCCGCGGCTGCGGCGCTAGCCGGTCACCTTCCCGCGGCCAGGCCGTGGTCGTCCAGGTTGGCCAGGGTGGTGTTGGGGAAGTAGTGCTCGAGGATCTGGCGGAAGGAAGAGCCGTGGGCGGCTAGGTCGGCGGCGCCCGCCTGGCAGAGGCCGAGGCCGTGTCCGGCGCCGCGGCCGCGCACCACCACTTCCCCGCCCTCCCGGCGCGCCTGGTAGTCGGCGCCGGGGACGGCGGACCATCCCAGTTCGCGGCCCACGGCGAGCCGCGCGCGCTCCGATCTGGCTCCCAGCAGGGGCTCACCCTCAGCGGGATCGAGCCGGCTCTCCCAGACGGGCGAGCGCTTCTGGCAGTAGGGACAATCCACCGCGAAGTAAGGATATCCGTCGGCGCGCAGTCCGAGCTCCGCCAGGGTGTGGGTGCGTCCGCCGCAACTGGCGGAGTAGAGGGCGGGCAAAGTCGCGCCCTGGTAGGCCAGCACCCAGCCGCGGGTGGACTGGGCCGCCAGCCAGGCGAGGGAGCCCTGCTGGGGCGGCTGGCGCAGGAACTGGCAGTGGGTGGTATCGCAGAAGTCGAAGCGGGGATGGCGGCCGCGGGTGGCGGCGTAGTAGGAGCGCGTGACCACGGCCTGGGCCTTCAGAGCCTCCAGGGGCGCGCCCGGAGGACTCTCAGCGGCGACGGCGGAGGCGACGGCCACTTCGCGGTCCATGACCACCACCGCCTCCAGTTCGTGCGGGCGCGGCGCGATCTCCAGCACGCCACGATAGCGGCGCTCGATCCTTCCGGGGACGGCGAGGAGGAAGTCGGCTTCGCCGCTGCGCGCGCGCACTCGCACCGAGGCGGCGGTACGTCTTCCCTGCCCCGCGACGCACTCGATCGCCGATGGGCGCAGGCGCAGGCGGACGCTCTGCGTTCCCTCCAGCGTCCAGCGATGGGCGCCACATTCCACCCGCAGAACATCGCCGGCGGGGCGTACGGTGAACTCGCGGGGGTGAAACAAGCCGAGGACGCCGATGCGGACGCTGTCCTGGGCGGCGAGGTGCGGCGCCCCCGCCAGGGCGAGCAAGGCGGCGGCGATGATCGGGCGCCGGCTCATGGGCGGCCTCGCTCGAGGTCGCGAAGCATCTTGCCCGCGGTGACGGCGGCGTGCGAGCCGGGCTGGCCGTGCAGGCGCACCAGCAGCGCCAGCCGCGGCGACTCCGCAGGGTACAGCACCAGGGCGTAGCCGTCGCCGGGAGCGCGGAGGTTGTGCACGCAGGGCGCGGTGCCCGTCTTCGAGAGCGCGGCCTCGCCGCCCAGGGCGCGGTCCACGCCTTCGCCCGTGCCCAGGCGGGCGGAGAGGGCCATGCCCGCCACCACCTCGCGCACGCCTTCCTCGCCGCGGCGGCGGGCCAGCTCGACGTAGGCTCGCGTCAGGGCCAGCGGCGACGCGCGCCAGTAGTTCCCTTCTCCGATCAGCGCCGCGGGCGGAACCCGCTCGGCGGGGCCGTCCAGGCCGAAGCGCGCCAGCACCGCGTCCACGTCGCGGGGATGAAGCTGGGCGGCCAGTTGCGCGAAGTAGCTGTTGCAGGAGTGGGCCACTGCCTCCTGGATGCCGAGGCGGCCGTGACCGCGGGGCAGCCAGCAGACGCGCCCGTCGCAGCGGTAGACGGGAAAGTCGTAGTGGTGGGCGGCTCCATAAGCCAGCGCGGTGAAAGGCTTGATGAGAGATCCGACGGGTACAGGCTGCGCGGGCGACTCCCAGCGCGCGGCCAGCAAGCCGCCGCTGCGGGCGTCGAGCAGGAGATAGGAGACATCCGGCGTAGAGAAATCGCGGGCCAGGATGCGGGCGGCGGCCTGGCCGAAGAGGGCGTCGGGCGAGGCGGGAGCCGCGGGCTGGGCCGGCCGCAGGGGCGCGGCCAGCGCCACCACCGCGATCATCCACCCCAGCCTCTTCATGGCACCAGGCGATAGACCACGATCTGGGTGACGGTCGCGCCGCGGTCGTGCACTACGATCTGCTCGGACTGGAGCGAGCCCAGAGCGCGGCTCAGGCTGGCCATGTTCTCGGAGAAGAACATGGGCTCGTGCTCTCCGGATTGATCGCCCGCAGCCTGGGCCGCCTGCGGCTGGTCGATGAGCCGGGTCATGCGCGCGAAGTTCTCCGCCTCGCGGGAGTGGCGGAAGCCGGCGGCGTAGCTGGCGCCTTCCGCGGACGGCGGCTGCGAGAGGCGGGCCAGCACCGGGGCCAGCGACTCGGGTGAATCCGCCAGGATGAGCAGCTTGCCGCGCGTGGCCAGGGAGAGATGCATCAGGCCGTCCATCTGGTAGGAGGCGTTGGCGCCCTGGCCGCTCGCGCTCCAGGTCACGCCCAGGCGCGAGGTGGTCCACAGGCCCTCGACCGCGAAGCTGAGCGAGTCGCGCACGGCGGCGGCATCCCAATCGGAGGCAGCCAGCAGGACGACGGCCGACTGTGAGTTCACAAAGACGCCGTCGGGGAGTTTGCGGGTGGATTCCACCTGCAGGACGGCGCGCAAGCCGGCGGCGTCGAGCAGCTTCTGCAGGGGGCCGGTGCCCAGCTTACCCGCGGCCGCGGCGGCGACGGGTGGCTGATCGATGCGGGTCTCGAGGTCGGCGGCATTGCCCGTCTCGCCGCTGCCCACGCTGACCGGTGCCGGCGCTTCCTTGGAGGGCGGGGCGGCGCCCGACTGCGGCGCCAGGATCTTCTGCTGGATGAGCGCGAGGGCCTGGGCAGAGCTGGGATTGGCGGAGGCCAGGTAGAAGCCGGCATCGTCGGGAGCGAGGCGCAGGACTTCGGCGACTCCGGCCTCGTTCTGCTTGACGGCGGCGTCGTCGGTGGCGGGCGTCTGCGCGCGCAGCAGCACGCGCTCCTCGCGGTACTCGCCGGCGGAGCGCCGCAGGTCGGTGAGGGCGGCGCTGTACTGCTTCAGCTCGGTGATGTTCTGTTGGATCCAGTAGGTGCGGAAGTGCGGAGTCTTGACCAGCACCGGCATGTTGAGCACCAGGCGCAGGTCGCCGGGGGAGCCGGCGGCGCGCGCGGCCTGGTCGAACCAGCCCTCGGAGGCCACGGTGCGTCCCTGCTGGCCGTTGATGAGCTGGATGGCGCCCGCGATCAGGTCCTCGCGGGTGGCCAGGAGCAGGTAGTCGCCGGCCACGCCGAAGCAGACCACGCGGCCGGACTGCGGGTCGGTGCGCACGTAATAGGCGACGCCGGCCACGCTGCGCGGCTGGAAGTCGCCGCGCTTCTGCCAGAGCTGGCTTTGCATGGCGCGCGCCGAGGGCATGCGGGTGAGATAGAGGAACTCGAGCTTGCCGATGTCGTAGAGGGCGAGCGCGGACTGGCCGCCCGCCACCTGGTCGACCAGGGCCATGTCGGGCGGGACGCCGGCGGCGCCGGCGAACTCCTTCTGCGCCTGCTCCAGACGGAGCAGGAGGCGCGAGCGGGAGAAGACCTGGTAGTTGTCGCTCTTGAGCCACGCCTGCTTGGTGGCAGAGGCGTTCCAGTCCTTCACCAGGGAGGAGAAGTCGTTGGCCTGGAGATAGAGCAGCGGCCCGGCAGGAACGAGCTCGGCCATGGGTCGGGTGGCCTGGGCGCGCGACTGGAAGAAGGCGACGGCGCCGAGGCCGAGGATGACGGCACTCGTCAGCGTAAGTGCCCAGAGTCTCTTCACAGCGCACCTCCTGACCGCGCCGGGGCCGATGGTTTCTTGCGTGGGGGCGGAGGCGCGGGCCTCGCTTGCGCTACCAGCCGCGGGCGCACCACGCGGTCCTGCTCCAGGGCGTCGTGGATCACGGGAGCGCGCGACTGGTTCCGCTTCACCCGGGCCAGGCGCAGGTCCACGGAAGCCAGCGCCTTGCGCAGGGCGGCGCGCGCGGCCGCGTCCGGCTGCAGCCGGATGGCGGAGCGGTACTGCTGCTGCGCCGGCGCGAGCTGGTCGAGCCTGTCGTAGGCGCGGGCCAGGTCGGCGGCCATGGCGGCTTGCTGCGCTGCGCTGAACTGCCCGCCCACCAGGAAGCGTTCGCGCCCAGAGAGATATTCCTGCGGCTGGGGGACGGCTTCCGCCGCCGGCGCCTCGGCCTCAGATTCCCCGGAAGCCTCGGCCTCCGCGCTCTGGTCGCTCTCTTCCTCCGGCTGCGCCTCTTCTTCCTCCGGCGCCTGATAAGCGGGCTCGGCGGCCTCGCGGTAAGCCGCGAAGGCGCCGCCCGCCATGACCGGCTGCGCGACGCCCAGGGCCAGGCCGTAGCGGCCGGCTTCGACCGCGGTGTGCAGCAGCAGCGGCCGGGCCTCGTCGCCGGTGGGACGCAGGGCCAGCGCCTCGCGCAGCAGCTTGATGCGCGTCTCCCTATCTTTGTTGAGGGCCGGGGCCTCGGCGGCCTCCTCGCGCGCCTGGAAGTAGAAGGGCTGCTGCGCTTCTACCGGAGTGACGGGAGTGCCGCGGGCCAGCAGCGCCAGTTCCCCGCTACCGGGACTTCCGGCTGGACACTTGGCTTGGGCGCAGGCCAGGGCGGCGGAGATGCGGGTGGCGTAGGGCTGGTCGCCGGCGGCGGCGGCCGCTGCCAGGGTTTTCTGGGATGCCTCGACTTCCTGGCCGGCCTTCAGGCGCATCTCCGCGAGCTGCACCTTGGCGGCAGCGTCCCAGGGCGTGGCCTGGACGTAGTCGGCGAGGAAGGCGGCAGCCTCGGCGGGATGACCCTTGCCGGCCAGCAGCGTCGCGGCCTGCGGCATGCCTTCGAAGGAGGCGCCGGTGACCAGCACCATGCGGCGCAGCAGGGCGACGGCGCCGGGGACATCGCCGCGATTGAGCCTGATCTCGGCCAGGCCGAGGAAGTTGGCGGGAGTGAGGTCGTGGGCCTCGATGGCCTGGCTGTAGACGATCTCCAGCAGCTTGTCGGCGGAGGCCTGGTCCTTGTCGGCGGCCAGGGCGGTGGCCGCGGTCTTCAGGTCCTCCCCACCCGGCAGCTTGGTGGGATCGCTGCGATAGCTGTCGAGCAGGGCGTCGAGGCGGCCGGCGCGGGCGGCGATGCGGATGGCCAGGATGTTGGCCTGGCTCACGTCGGAGCGGCGCGTCTCCTCGGGGAGAGCGTCGAGCGCGGCCTGGGCGCGGTCGGCCTGGTTGGTATCGAGCAGGTAGCTGATCCACTTGAACTGCCAGCGGTGCCACTCGCCGAGGGCGGCGTCGTGGGCCTCGCCACGCGACGAACCCGCGGCGTCCTGCGCCAGTTGCAGGATGCGCTGGTAGATGGGCTCGCGCTGCGCCGCCGGGATCCAGCGGGCCTCGACCAGGTTGGTGAGGAACTCCATCTCGTTAGGAGCGACGTGGGCCAAATCGAGTATCCAAGCCACGCCGGCGGCGGGATCGCCGGAGGCGCTCATGGCGCCGCGCAGCAACGGGTCCACCTGGTAGGTGCCGTTGCGCTTGATGTAGTCGCGCAGCAGGCGGTCGGCGTCGGGACGCAGCATGGGAAGCAGCTTGCGCGTCCCGATGCGCACCATCACGCGCTGCACCTGCGACCAGAAGGCGGCGGGGGCGCGCCCGGAATTCTGCTGGCGATCGAAGCCGGCCAGCGCTTCTTTCCAGTGGGCGGCGGCCTCATCGTGCTTGCCCTGCGTCCACAGCACCATGGCCATGCGGTCGTGAACCACGCCGGCGTCGGGATGCAGTTCGAGAGCGTGCTGATAGTCGGCGAGGGCGGGCTCGTAGGCGCCCTTCTCGTCGTAGTACTCGGCCAGGGCCTCATAGGCGGCGGCGCGGCCGGGAGTGTGTTCCAGCTCGGCGGCCAGGAAGTCCTCGGGGTCGCCGCGCTTGCTGATGCTCTCGTACTCGCCGTAGCGCGAGCCGTAGTAGAACCAGATGTCGCCGGCAAGCTGCTGGTCGCGGTCCACCGGCTTGCCCAGCCGGTCGCCGATGACCATGGAGCCCAGCGCGGAGTTGAAGGCGGTGTCCACCTGGGCGCCGGTGTCGGAGAAGTAGAGGCCGGCGAGGGCGGAGTAGGCCTTGGCCCAAACCGGCTGCTGGGACTTGGCGCGGGCAGCCACCGCCTGCTGGGCCAGGCCGGCGCTGCCGTGGGCGATGACGTACTGGACGGCGGGATCGCGGTACTCCGGCCAGCGGCCCCCGGCTACCTGCACCAGGCGCGCCGGATCGCGGCTCAGCAGCAGCTCGAAGTAGCGCTCCTGCAGCGGGCCCAGCGCGCGCAGGCTGTAGAGCTGCGTGAGCACGCGCAGCTCGGAGGCCACGTTGCCGGAAGCGCGATAGTCGGCGGCAGCCTCCTGCAGCGGACCGGTGCTGCGCTGCTTGGCGGGCTGGCGGGGATAGTAGACCTCCATCTGCACGCCCAATTCGTCGAACTGGGTGCGGCGCTTCTGCAATTCGAGCAGGCGCGCGTACTGGGCGCCGGCTTCGGGCTGGCCGGCATAGTCGAGCAGGAGTTCGTCGCGCCAGCGCGCTTCCTGGTCGGCGAGGCCGGCGGCCTGGGCCAGCGGGACCAGCAAGTCGCGAAGATCGTCCTGGACGGCGGCCGTCTTCTGCTTGTCGAGGAAAGCGGCGAAGGAAGCCTTCTCCTCGGGCGTGAAGTAGCGGTTGACGTCGGCGCCCATCTCGCGCAGGGCGGCCTGCAGGCCGGAGAGCGCGTTCTCGCGGCGGCGGGCGTCCTGGGCCTTCTGGACGGCGGCCTGGTCGGCGGCCGCGCCCCCGCTCCTCTCGTGCCCCTCGGTGAACGCGCCCTGGGTCGCGGTGGAGAAGACACTGCCGCTGGGATGGAGGGCAGCCTCGCGGGCGGCGAGCAGGCGGGCATAGGCCGGCTCCTGCTGGCGCAGGCGCGTCAGGATGCGGGCGTAGAGCTGGACGCCGGAGAGGTTGCGGGGATCGGCGAGCAGGTCGTCGCGGGCGACCTCGAGTCCGTGCTCGGCGAATTCCTTCGCCTGCGGCAGCATGTTCCAGCCTTCCAGGCGGCGCGCCACCTCAAAGTAGTTCTGGGAACGCTCGGGGCGGCCTTCGATGAAGGCTTTGCGCAGCGCGGCGACCACGTCGTCGGTGCGCCCCTGGCGCGCGCGCACGGTGGCCAGCTTCTCCTGCCACTGAGGATCGTGGTAGGCGAGGTCGTAGATCTTCTGGTAGTCGGCGGCGGCATCGTCGAAGCGCAGCAGACGCTCTTCCAGGGCGGCGCGCGCGCTGCGCAGGTCCACGCGGTCGGGGCGGATGGCGCTCGCCTTGGCGTAGTCGTCGATGGCGGCCGGGTAGTCCTCGAACTGCACCTGCAGGCGCGCCAGCACCATGGGCCAGCGGTAATCCTTGGGCGAGTCGGCCGTGGTCTTGGTGTAGAAGGCGAGGAGCTTGTCCTTCAGGTTGTACTTGAGGGCGTAGAGGGCGGCCTCGGTGGTGAGCGCGTCGTCGTCGGGATACTTGTTGAGGAGCTCGATGTACTGGTCCACGCCGGCGTCGGGCTGCTTGAGCTGGGTGAGAGCCAGGATGAGGCCGCGGCGCAGGGTGGCGACGCGGGCGTTGAGCTCGTCCTTGGCCATGGGGGCCTGGCGGAAGGCCTGGATCTTGGCCAAATAGAAGTCGCGCAGGCCGGCAGGATCGTTGGCGCGGGCGTAGGTGTCGGCCAGCGCGGCCAGGGTCTCGGCGTCGTAAGGCGAATCGGCGAGCAGCGCGGTGAGGAGCTGGCGCGCCTGGTCGTACTTGCCGGCGTCGGTGGCCTTGCGCGCCGCCTCGAACTGGAACTGCTTTTTGAGCGCGGGATAGGCGTGGCCGGAGGCCTCGAGCAGCACCGCGATGGCGCGGTCCTGCTGCTTCCTGCGCCAGTAGAAGTCCACCATGGAGCGCACCACGCCCAGGATCATGGGGTCGTCCTTGTAGATGGCCTCGTAGTCCCGCTGGGCCGCGGCCATGTCCTTCTTGCCCTCGTAGTAGCGGGCCAGGGCGAAGCGCAGGCGCAGGCGGTCGACGGGATCGTTGGTGAGGGCGGCGCGTCGCTCCAGCGAGGCCTGCTGCACCGCGTCGAAGCCCTGCTGCTGGGCGATGGATTCGATGTGCTCCAGCAGGTCGAAGTTGGTGGCGTTGGGCACCATGGAGGCGAGCAGGGCTTCCAGGTCCTTGGGACGGCTCTGCGCCTGCAGCACGGCGATGCGCAGGTCGAGCGATTCCAGCGAGGGATTGGCGCCGCTGACCGACTGGGCGGTGGACTGGTCGACGAGGTCGCGAGTAGCGGGACGTCGCGCCAGTTCCAGCAGGCGCGACTGCGAGGTACCGGTCTCACCGGCGAGCGCGCCCTTGGTATATTCCGCGACCGCGCGGGCGTAGTCGCGCTTGCCCTCGAAGGCCGCGCCCTCCTCGTAGGAGTAGAGCGCGGGATCCTTGAGCTTCGCGCGACCCTGCTCCATCAGGCGCAGGGCGTCGTCGAACAGGTAATAGTCCCAGTAGACGGTGGCGGCAGAGAGGTAGCCGGCGGAGTCGCCGGGGGCGGTCGCGGCCATGCGGTCCCAGTAGGGCATGGCTTCGCGGAACATCTCGCGGTCGGCGTAGATGTCGCCGAGGCGGGCCAGGGTGTCGCGGTCGCCGGGCTGGTACTGCGCGATCTTCTCTTCGATGGCGACTGCGCGCTGGGTATCAGCGGGATCGAAATAAGCCAGCGAGCGGTAGAGGGTGGAGGCGTTACGGGCGATGCCCAGATCGGTGGGATAGGCCTGGGCGAGCGCTCCCAGGACCGGCGCGGCGGCCTCGAAGCGCGAGCGCCAGGCTTCGCCCTGGGCCAGGAACTGCGCGGCGGCCGGGCTTTGCTGCACCATGCCGTCCCAGTCGGCGGCGCGGGCGGCATCGTTGTGGCGCACCGCGTCGAGTTCCGAGTCCAGGCGGCCCTTCCGGGAGAGCCAGGCGAAATACTGCGAGCGCAAGTCGTCGTCGTAGAACCAGTACTGGCGGATGAGCTGCTCCCAGGCAGCGTCGTCGCGGGTGGGCGGGGTCTGGTAGAGCCCCAGCAGGTTGCGCACGAAGACCGGATTGTGCGGGAAACGCTGGTGAGCGAACAGGTTCAACTGCAGCGAGAGCCCCTCGCTGCTGCAGCAGGCCTTCTGGAAGTAGTCAGCGAGTTCGCTGCCGGAGAAGACGCCGGTGACCTGGCGGGTGAGGGCTTCGTAGTCGGATTCGCGCTTCTCGCGCAGGTACCAGCGGGCGAGCTTCTGGTACCAGGTGCGCTCCGGGAACTGCTGGATGGCGCGCTTGTAGACCTGCTCGACCTGATCGTCGATCTTGTTCTGCTGCAGGAAATTGGCCAGGCGCTCGTAGAGGCCGGGGTCATTGGGATTGCGCTCGATCTCGCGGCGGTAGAGGGCGAGGGCGTCGGGCAAGCGATCGAGCGCGACCAGGCGCGCGATGTAGCGGTCGAGCACGCGAGCGTAGTCTTCCGACCGTGGGCCGGCCTTGGTGGTGTTCTGGGCGGCGCCCACGGCAAAGGCTTGGCGCTGCGACGGGCGCGGAGCGGGAGCGGCCTGGCCCTCCTGCCCTTCCCCTTCGCCCCCTTCTTCGCCCTGCGACATCTCGCCGCCGGCGGCTTCGCCTTCGGACGCGGCCTGTTCGGGCGGGGGCTGCCGGTACTCGTCGATGCCGGCGGAGCCCAGGGGCACGCCGCCGGACTTCTCCGCCAGCTCTTTGAGCAGCGAATCGTAGACGGCGAACTCGTCGGCGGTCTGGTTCTTGCGGGCGTAGGCGTCGGCCATGAGCAGCGCGACGTGGGTGCGCTGGGGCGCGTTGGGAAATGCGGCCAGGAAGTCACGGCCGCCGCGGATCACGCCATCGCTCTCGCCGTAGTTGGCGTAGGCGTCGAGCAGCTGCGCGCGCAGCGCGGGACGCTGTGCCGAGTTGGGGAAGCGCTGGTCGAAGAGGCCCAGCAGCTCCGAGGCCTTGGCTCGATGGAAGTACGGCGTGGAGGCGCGCTCTTCGTCGGCGAACTTGTAGGCGGGCTCGGTGTCGTTGAGGATGAGCGAAAGGATGCCGTTGAGGAAGCCGGGGCCGCGGTCCAGCGTGGCGATGTCCTGGTACAGGGAGAGGTCGCCGGAGCCCAGGCGGAGGTTCTGTTCGGGAGCGCTGAGCAGCAGGTTGGCCAGGCCGCCCAGGGCCTTCTCCTGCGCGGCAGCGTCGGCGCCGGGCAGGCTGTAGAGGGCGTAGTAGTAGCGCGCGGCCTCGTTGTAGTCGTGGACGCCCTCGGAGAGACGGGCCAGGGTGTAAAGCTCGTCGGCGCTCCAGTTGGCCTTGCCCGTTTCCTTCTTCATGCGGAAGTCAGAGAGGGCGCGGCCGGCGGCGGGCAGGTTGCCCTGCTGCTGGTAGTAATAGAAGACGCGGGTGGCGGCCTTGAGGTCGTCGGGATTGGCGGCCTGGGCGGCGCGGGCGCGGTCGAGGAAGGCGCGCAAGCTGTGCGTCTCCTTGAGCAAGTCGAAGTAGTTCTGCACCAGCTCCGGCGGCCACAGCGGCTGGTAGGCCTGCTCGTAGACGGCCAGGCCCTGTGCCACCGAGCCGCGCTTGTACTCCAGCAGCGCGCGCGCCTTCACCGGGAAGACATCGTCGGCGGGAAAGGCCTTCTGATACTCGGGGATGAGCTTGGCGGCGGTGTCGAAATCCTTCTGCTGGAGCAGGTACTGGAAGAAGGTGGTGTAGACGTAGGCTTCGCCGGGATACCGGGCCATCCAGGCGCGATAGGCGGCGACCGAAGTGGCCGGCGGCAGCGCCTGGTCGTGGATGACGGGAAAGACGCGCTGGAAGGTGTGCCAGGCGCGCTGGTCGGCGGGCGCGACCAGCTTCTCGGAGGCGGGCGAGGGCAGGGCGGAGGCGGCCAGCAGCGCCTGCACTTCGTCGGCGCCGCGCAGGCGGCGGTGATAGAAGTCGGCGAGCGCGAGCTGCCCGGCGGCGGGATCCTTGGCCAGCGCGGCGGACTTCTTCCAGTCGGCATCGGCGGCGGCGAAGTCGAGATCGCGCTCGTCCTCCATGGCGCGCAGGGCGAGCAGGTCGGAGTCCGAGGGCGAGGAGGCGATCAGCTTGGCCAGTTCGGGGCGCGTCTCCCTGGGAGGGCGGAGGGCGAAGACGTCGCCGCCGGGCAGCCACATGGCACGGAAGAAAGCGGCCTCGGTGGCACTCTTGGCCTCCAGGTTCTGCACCCACTGGCTCAGTTCGGCGCGGGCGCGCACACCCAGGCCGGCAAGCAGCGCGAGCGCGGCGGCAGCGAGCAGCAGCGGCTTACGGGAGGACTTCAAGGGCCACCTCCTGGCTGCCGATGTTGTGAGCGATGTCTTCGGCGGTCACGGTGAGGGTGTACTTCCCTGCCGGCAGGTAGTCGGGGATCACCAGTTCTCCGGTGTTGGCGCCGGCCTGGTCGCTCCAGTGCAGGTAGACGGGCGAGGCGCCGGGCAGGCGCGCCACCACGGTGCGGGTGCTGGAGGAGGCGCTGGCGCGCAGCATCACCGTCTGGCCGCGGTGCACCTGCGCCTGGTCGAGGCGCACGCGCACCACCGGGGGCTTGCTGAGGATGACGAAGCTCTTGGACTCGCGGTAGACGTGGCCGCTGTTGTCGCGCAGCACCAGGCGCACCCGGTAGGTGCCGTCGTTCATCTCCGGCGGAGCCAGGAAGCGCGTCTGCCAGGTGTCTTCGTCGGGCAGATAGCGCAGCGGCTTGACCAGGCCGAAGGGAAAGAGCGCGACCACGGAGACGATGGAGGGATCGGTGCGGACGCGCAGCACGGGGTCGCCGGGGCGCATGACGCGCGGCCGCAGCAGCGCCCGCGGCACCGCCAGGAAGGAGGTATAGGGGGTCACGAACTTGTACTTGCGGGCCAGGCGGATGATCTCGTCGATGGTGGCCTTGTCCTCGCCCTCCCTCTCGATCTTCTCCAGCAGGGCGTCGACGCGGGCGCGCGCCCACAGGCGCGGCAGTTGCGGGTGTTCCAGGTCCTGCTCGGGGAGCGGGTGGGTGGCCTTCATCTCCAGCGGCTGGCCGTCGCGCACGCCCTGGGCGACAAAGCTGGCGGACTTGGCGGGGGCCTTGTACTGCCCGATCCAGGAGGCCATGGAGCCGGAGAAGGGCGCCTCCTGCAACGGGTAGACCATGTCGAAGTTCGAGGCGGGCGAGGCGTCCAGGTGGAGGCCGGCGATGGGGTCGCGGCCGATCTTGGAGAGGAAGGCGGTGAGCTTGAAGTCGATGGGCTCGGTGGAGCGCACCCACTCCTGTACGCCCTCCTGGCGGGAGAGCAGCTTGACCAGGGGCATGTTGGCGTCGTCGCCCACGGCGAAGATGTAGGTGTGGGGGCGCTGGTTCTCAGGAAGCTGCTGCCACTGGGCGGCGTACCAGGCGGCCAACTTGCCGTTCTGGATGGTGCCGCGGGTGGCGCCCGCGTCGGAGAGCAGCACCAGGTAGGCGCCGGGAGATTGCCGAGCTTGATCGAGAGCCGCGCTGAGAGCCGCCTGCACGTTCGTCCCGCCCCGCAGCCGGCTGGCCTTCACCGAATCCAGCGCCTTCTGCACGGTGGCGGGATCGGCGGCGACGGGCGCGGGCGCGAAGGGCGTCACCTCGGTGTTGAAGAGCAGCAGGTTGAACTTGTCGGTGGGACGCAGCGAGCGCAGCAGCTTGTCCAGGGCCTCGTAGTTGCGGTCCAGCTTCTCCCACTGCATGGAGAGTGAGGTGTCGAAGAGAGCGAGGACGGTGCGCGGAGGCCCGCCGGCGGTCGCGCCGCCGCCCGCCTGTCCCATGCCCAACAGCGCTGAGGCCTCGAAAAATCCGGGCTCCGGCCCGCCCTGCACCGGGGCCATCTCGGTGGGATTGGGCTCGCCGGGGTTGGGGTTGCGGTAGGTCAGGACCTCGAGGCTGTCGGCATGCGCGGAGTCCAGGTTGTAGCGCACGGAAAAGTCCTCCGCCAGGTCGACGTTGCGGCCCTCGAACTCGCCGCGCATGGTGTGCGCGTCCTGCTGCTTGATCTGGAGCGAGTAGAGCTGGCTGGGGAACTGCACGTCCTTCAGGGCGTGGGCAGAGTGCAATTCGAAGTGGATCCAGAGGTGGGCAGCGGTCTGCGAGTGATAGGCGTCGGGGCGCAGAGGGATGGCGAAGTAAGACTTTAAGGTTTCTACCGGAATCGATTCGTGGTACTCGATTTCCAGGCGCTTTGTCCCGTAGGCCGGAATGGGCATGATCTTGGCGGAGAAGACGGCGGTGCGGCGCGCCTCCTCGGCGGTGCGCTCGCCCATCTCCAGCAGCCCGGGATCGAGGGACTGCCAGCGCAGGCTGTTGTAGATCTCCTCGGCGCGCTTGCGCTCGAGAATCACGGCGGGGATGCGGGTGGAGCCGTCCCAGACCGCGAAGTCGCTGACGGTGGCGCTGCCGGGCAGGGCGAAGACGTAGTCGCCCTCCTGGATGCCGTTGGTGTGGTTGGCGAAGACCTCGCGCACGAAGACGCGGGCGTCGCCGTTGTCGATGCGGATGGTGATCTCCATCTCCTCCAGCGAGAGGATGGAGGGATCGGGCTGCTGCTTGTCGCGGGGGATGAGCACGCCGGCGTCGCCCCAGAGCAGGGGGACGGCGGCCAGCCAGAGCAGCGCGAAGTGCAGGGCGCGACGCATCAGAATCGGGCTCCTTCGGGGATGCGGACCAGGCCGTTGTCGGTGCCGACGTAGAGGAAGCCGCCGGCGACCGCCAGGGCGGTGACGTTGGAGGAGGGCAGGCCCAAGGCCATCACCGTCCAGCGGCCGCTTTCGCGGTCGTAGACGTAGAGGCCGCGGCCCAGCGTCCCGGCATAGACGCGGGTGGGCGTGACCAGCATGGCGTTGGGGTTGACCTCGAAGTCGGCGCTGGCGTCGTCAAAGCTCTGCCAGCGGCCGTTGGCGTCGAGACGCAGGATGCCGGCGCCGTAGGTGCCGGCGAACCACTCCTCGCCTACCGGGGCCAGCGCGGTGATCCAGTTGGCCTTGAGCCCGGAGTTGGCGGTGGTGTAGCTGGTCTGGACCACGCCGTCCTGCAGGATGGAGAGCCCGCCCAGCGTGCCCACCAGCAGGCGGTTGCCGGAGAGGCCGAGGGCGTAGGCGTGGTTGTTGACCAGGCCCTGGAAGGCGTAGA
>Ga0187776_10000369_pt1 | contig 21888 bp, 16 predicted proteins | sample 0216_BV02_MP12_2_FD_132426 | JGI IMG/M metagenome (GOLD analysis project Ga0187776, IMG submission 132426) | Tropical peat soil microbial communities from peatlands in Department of Meta, Colombia - 0216_BV02_MP12_20_MG | ecosystem: Environmental > Terrestrial > Soil > Wetlands > Peat | place...
ACCGCCGTGTCGGCGAACGCGGCGCCCGTCGGCTCGAACACGAACTGCAAGCGCGGCTGGTCGGTCGCGATCGTCGACGACATGCCGAGATCGAGCGTGCCCGTCGCGAGCGGCGCAGTGTCGAAGGCGCTGGCCGTGTCGACCTCGTAGCTCAACGTCTTGGGGTCGAGCCGCAACGTCGCCGTCGCGTTGAACGCGATCGCCGCCTTACGCGTGTCGCGCAGCAGGCCGAGCATCGCATCGGCGCCGCCGGGCGGCATCTCGGTGCCGAACCGCGCCAGCGCGGGCGCCGCGAGCGTGGCCGCGATGGCCATGACGAGCAGCACCATCGTCAGCTCCCACAGCGTGAAGCCGGTGCGCCGTTCGATGCGCGCGTCGCGAGCGATCACCGGCCGGCTCGCCATCACTTGAACGAGTTGGCGTTGATGCCGTAGATCGCCTGAAGCAACGACAGCGCGATGAACGCCACGATGACGCCGAACGTCACGATCATCGCCGGTTCGGCCAGCGTCGCCAGCCGATGCGTCGCGCGTTCGGTGCGCTCCTCGAAGATGTCGGCGGCCTTCATCAGGAACACGCGCAGCTGGCCCGCGTCTTCGCCGACACCCACGAGCTGGGAGAGCAATTCCGGAAACAGCTCGCTCTCGGCGAGCGCCGCGCGCAACGAGCTTCCTTCGCGCACGCGCGTCCGAACACGAACCACGTCATCCCGTGCTATGGGGTCGCCGATGGATTCGATGGTGTCGTCGAGCGCGGTGAGCAGCGGCGCGCCGCCGCCGAGCAGCACGCCGACGAGCCCGCTGAAGCGTCCGGCGAGCGCGTACCGGCGCAGCGTGCGCACGCCGGGGAGCGCGAGCATCGTCGCGGACCACGCACGGCGGCCGGCGTCGGTGTTCGTGGCCCACGCCGCGAACGCCGCGATGGCGAACGGGATCAACAAGAGCACCGGCCACGCGCGATGGAGCGCCGACGAAAGCGCGAGCAACGTCGCCGTGGACCGAGGCAGCGTCGCGCCGCTCCCCTCGAGCAGCGTCACAAAGCGCGGCAGCACGAAAAACAACAGCACGGTGACGGCGATCGACCCCGCCGTCGCCAGCATCATCGGGTAGATCGAGGCGGAAAGGATGCGGCCGCGCAGCTTTTCGTCGCGCTCGAGCTGATCGGCCAGCCGCGCGAACGCGGCGTCGAGATCGCCGCTCTTCTCGCCGGCGCGCACGAGACCGACATAGAGGGGAGGGAAGAGATTGCGGTGGTGCGCGAGCGCCGCCGAGAGTGTTTCGCCGCGCTCGACGCGACCCTTCACCTCGTAGAGCGCGTCTTTCACGTCGCCGCTCGCCACGCCCGACGCCGCTTGCAGGGCCTGCGCGAGCGGCATACCCACGGGCAACAGCGCGGCGAGCGCACGCGTCATCTCGAGCACCTCTCGCCGCCGGCCGAGGCGAAACCCGCGGCGACGTCCAGCCTCGCCCTCGGCGGATTCCGCCACGTCGAGCACGAAGAGGCCGCGCGCTTCGAGCGTACGCGCCAGCGCGCCCGAGCTCACCGCCTGCGCGTGGCCGCGCAGACGCTTGCCCGAACCGTCGACCGCTTGGTAGGCGAACGTCGGCATCGCTAGACCGCCGCTACTTCCAGCTCGTGATGTCGGCGTCCTCGCCCTCGCCGCCGGGCTTCCCGTCGGCGCCGTACGTCATGAGATCGTATCCCTGTGGATTCACCTGCCCAGGGGACACGTACGAGTAGGGGCGTCCCCATGGATCGGGCGGGACCGGTTTGCGCAGATATGGCGAGCGCCAGTTGTTCGGTGGGTCGATCGTCGGCTTTTCCCAGAGGGCGGCGAGGCCCTGCTCGGTCGTGGGATACTGGCCGTTGTCGAGCCTGTACGCGTCGAGCGCGGCTCCCAGCATTTCGATCTGGGATTTGGCCGTGGCGCTCTTGGCGGCGCCGACATGCTGGAAGATGTTCGGCGCGACGAGCGTGGCGAGGATCGCGATGACGACGATCACCACGAGGATCTCGATCAGCGTGAATCCTGCGCGGATTCGACGGAGCGAGGGGGACCGGTGACGACGGGAACGCATGCGGTTCATCGGACAAGGCTCGACGGACTCGGTGAGCTCTGTCCCGGCCGCTCCGGAAACGGACGCGGGACAAGGTGGACTGTTGGACACGAAGGCAGGCGAAACGGTTTTCATCGCGCGACTTAGACAGATGACGACGGCGCGAAAGGCGTCGTTAAGCGCCCGGTTTTTCCGCCGCACATGCTGCCCGGAGTCGGGCCGCCCCTTGGATCTCTAACACGCGGGCGGTATGCGCAGTTTGTTCATGGATTTACGGGCCGGTCATGCTCCTGTCCATTGACGGTCGGGACCCGATGTTGGTTCCAGCGCTGAGCCGGGCAGACCGCGTCGCCCGAAGTTCCCCATTGACTTTCTAGGGGAATGTAGCCAATGTCTGCCCACCTAGAATTTCTATGGGTCGAAGATGACGGACGCCAACGTCGAAGTCCTGCGCGGCACGCTCGATCTGCTCATCCTCAAGGCCGTGAGCTGGCGGCCCACGCACGGCTACGCGGTCGCCCGCTGGATCGAAGGGGCCACGGGCGACGTGCTGCAGATCGAAGAAGGCTCGCTCTACCCCGCCCTCCATCGCCTCGAGTCGCGCGGCTGGATCTCCGCCGAATGGGGAGCGTCGGAGAACAACCGCCGGGCGAAGTTCTACACGCTCACGCCGAAGGGACGCTCCCAGCTGCGCGTGGAGGCCGCCACGTGGACGCGCTTCGCCCACGCCGTGTTCGCCGCGCTCGAAGCCCCACCCGAGCCCGCGTGAGGATCGTGCCGTGAAGACGCCGGCGTGGCGCCGCTATCTCCGATTCTGGGGCTCGAACGTCCCGAGCGACGTGGACGAGGAACTTCGCTTTCACCTCGACATGCGCGCCGCCGAGTACGAGGCCCGCGGCATGCCGCGGGACGCGGCTCGCCGGCTCGCCGAGACTCGATTCGGCGATGAAGCGAGGGCGCGGGCCGAGTGCGTCGCGATCGATGAACACGCGGCCCGCGCGCGGAGCCGCGGCGCGTCGCTCGAGTCGCTCGGTCAGGACATGCGCTACGCGGTACGGGTGCTGCGGCGGCAAGCCGCTCCCGCGGCGCTCGCGGTGGCCTGCCTGGCACTCGGCATTGGCGCGACGACGGCGATGTTCAGCGTCGCCGACGCGTTGCTGATTCGGCCGCTGCCGTTTCCCAATGGCGACCGACTGTACCTCGTGTCGGCGACCCGTGACGCCGCGCGCGACGCCGATGTCGTGTCGTACGCCGACTATTTGGATTGGCGCGCACGCCAGCACTCTTTCGCCGAGCTCGCAGCGTTCGGTCAGACGACCTTCCCCATCGATCTTTCGCCTCCGGTGCGCGCCACGGCCGCCATCGTCACCGCGAACTTCTTCCGCGCGCTGGGGGTGCTCCCGGAACACGGGCGTCTGTTCGCCGACGGCGAAGACCAGATGAACGCGCCGCCCGTCGCGATCGTGTCTCACGGATTTGCCGAACGCGAGATGGGCGGCGCCGATCGAGCCGTCGGAACGACGATCTCCGTGCGAGGCATCCCGCGCACCATCGTCGGCGTGGTGCCGGACGGGCGCTCCATTCCCACCGGCGGAGAGCTCTGGCTTCCGCTGCCGCTGGATCTCGATCGTTCGCTCCTGCCGAGCCAGACGTCGGCGCGTGTGAATCGCTCCAACCGCGGGCTTCAGGTGATCGGCTCACTCGCGCCGACGCGCACGATCGACCAGGCCCGGGCCGAATTCGCATCGGTCGAAGCGGAGCTCGTTCGCGAGTACCCGAACGACGAAGCCGGTATGACGTCGAAGATTACGCCGATCCGCGAGGTCTACATCGGGTCGGCGCGGCCCGCGTTGCTCGCCATGATCGCCGCGGCGATTCTCGTGTTGCTCGTGGCGTGCGCCAATGTCGGCGGCATCCAGCTCGCGCGCGCCACATCGCGGATTCGCGAGATCGCCGTGCGATCAGCGATCGGCGCAAGTCGCGGCCGCGTGTTCCGGCAGTTGCTCACCGAGAGCCTGATGCTGTCGCTGGCGGGGGGCGTGCTCGGCGTCGCGCTCGCCTATCGCTCGTCGGAGTTCGCCGAAGTGTCCGTCCTTGGCCAATCGCCGCGGTGGTTGATGCCGTCGCTCGACCTGCGAGTATTGGCGTTCGCCGTCGCCGTCTCGATGCTCACCGGCATCTTGTTCGGGGTCGCGCCGGCCCTGCGTCTCACCCGCGTCGATCCGGCCGAGGCGCTGCACGGCGGGCGCAGTTCACTTGGTGGAGGCCCGCGGCGCGGGCGGCTTCAGCAGCTGTTCGTCGTCGTGCAGCTCGCGTTGTCGATCGTGCTCGTCGTCGCGGCGGGACTCTCCATTGAAAGTGTGCGTCGCGTGGAAGCGCTGCCGCTCGGCTTCGACGGCCGCGGCGCACTGATGTTCACCGCCACGATGCAAACGCCGAGATACGACGCCAGCCGTGAGCGCGCTCGGTTCGCCGATGCGTTCATCGAGCGCGCCGCCGCGCTGCCGGGCGTGAATGCGACGGGCGCCACGTCGCTGGCACCGTTCCGATGCTGCTCCCGGTGGGGGCTGGCGATCGACGGCCAGCCCACGCCCGCGGACCAGGCGCTGATGGTGCCGGGCAATTCGGTAACGCCCGGCTACTTCGCGGCGATGGGAATTCCGCTCGTCCGTGGCCGGGCATTTACGCCGGAGGACGTCGCCGACGCCACGCCGGTGATGATCGTCAACGAGTCGTTCGCCAGGCGCTTCTGGCCGAACGGCGACGCGCTCGGTCATCTCGTCCACGACGGCAACGACCACGCGTCGATCGTCGGGATCGTGCACGACGTGAAGATCGTGTTGACCGAAGAGCCCGGCCCGCAGTTCTATCGCCCCTTCGCGCAGAAGCCGGTCACGACGCTGACATTCGTGATTCGGACGCCGAGCGGCGACCCGACCCGCTTCGCGAACGATGCGCGTCGGATCGTACACGATCTGGACCCGACGCTGCCGATCTACAGCGTCACGACGGCGCGCGAGATGGTGGATCAGCAGTTCGCCGGACGAAGGACGTTCGAGTCGCTGCTGATCGCGTTCGGCGTCATCGCGCTGCTGTTGGCGACGATGGGCGCGTACGCCGTGATGTCGTTCTTCGTCTCGCAGCGCACGCAGGAGTTGGGACTGCGCGTGGCGCTCGGCGCGGCGCCCGCGCGCTTGCTCGCGCTCGTTCTGCGCTCGAGCGCCGCGATGGCGATCACGGGCGCGATTCTCGGACTCGGCGGCGCGTTCGTCGCGGCGCGGTGGTTGTCGCACACGCTCTACGGAGTCGGCCTCGGCAGTCCGGCGATCTATCTCGCTGCCGCCGGGCTCCTCACGCTCGGGACGCTGGTCGCGAGCATGGGACCGGCCGGCCGGGCCGTTCGCGCGGATCCGATGGCGACTCTGCGGGTCGACTGACGATCCGGGAATAATCCGGCCGCCGTGGGAGTCTCCGTGTGAACCACGGAGGCGTTCACACCATGACATCACATCGCGACCGCGATGCGGCAGAGTTCGACGCGCGGGGGAACACACGACCCGGCGGCAGCAACTACATCACCGACGACCCGAGCGACGACGGCATCGACCGGCGGGGATTCCTGCGCTGCATGGCGTGGGCGGGCACCGGCGTCGTATGGGCACTCGAGGGCGGACTTCCGCTTTCGATTCCGCTGAGCCGCATCGGCTCACTCACCGAACCGCAGAAGAAGAGCATCTTCTTCGCGCAGATCAGCGACAGCCACATCGGCTTTAGCAAGGAAGCGAACAAAGACGTCACCGCCACGCTGCAGGAGGCCGTCGGCAAGCTGAATGCGCTGCCCCAAAGCCCGGCGTTCGTGCTGCACACGGGCGACATCACCCAGCTCGCCAAGCCCGAGGAGTTCGACACGGCGCAGCAGGTGCTCACGGAGGTGAAGAGCGAGCGAATTTTCTACGTCCCCGGCGAACACGACGTCGCGACCGACAACGGCGCGTCGTATCTGCAGCGCTACGGGAAGGGCTCGAAGGGCGGCGGGTGGTACAGCTTCGACCACAGCGGCGTGCACTTCGCGGGCCTGGTCAACGTGCTGAATCTCAAGGCTGGCGGGCTGGGAGCGCTCGGCGGGGACCAGCTCGACTGGCTCAAGAACGACGTGTCGCATCTCGCGGCCAGCACACCGATCGTGCTCTTCGCGCACGTGCCGCTGTGGACGGTCTATCCCGAATGGGGCTGGGGCACCGACGACTCCGAGCAAGCGCTCGCGCTGCTCAAGCGATTCGGATCGGTGACCGTGCTGAATGGCCACATTCATCAGATCATGCAGAAGGTCGAGGGACACGTGTCGTTCCACACGGCGATGTCGACCGCTTTCCCGCAGCCCGCGCCCGGCACGGCGCCCGCGCCCGGACCCATGACCGTCGATCCGGCGCGCCTCAAGAGCGTCCTCGGGATCGCCGACGTGACCTTCATCCCGGGACGCGGCTCGCTCGCGATCGTGGACGCGACGCTGTCGGGCCAGCCGCCGGCGTTCGACGCGGCGTCGCACGACGCGATGATGGAGCGGCAGACCAAACGCCGGAGCATTGCGCTCGCCGACAACGAGATCGGCATCGACAATTTCAGCTTCACACCCTCCGTGCTCACGGTGAAGCCCGGCACGAGAGTGACGTGGATCAACAACGACGACGTGCCTCACCTCATCGTGAGCGTGCAACGGGCATGGAAACAGTCGCCGATACTCGACACGGATCATCGCTACTCGGCCACGCTCACCACGCCCGGCACCTACGACTATTTCTGCTCGCTGCATCCGAAGATGCAGGGGAAGATCACCGTGCGGCGTTGAATGCTTTCACGAATTGCTCGAGCTCGGGGCGGTTGACGTCCGACACCGCCTCGAGCGACAAGCCGCCGGCGTGCCATGCGATCACGTTGTACCCGTTGCGGGCGGAGGTCGACAGGTCGGTGTCTCCACGGTCGTTGGCGGCCGGCCACGCGTAGACGTCGATCAGATGCTGGCGACGCCCGTACACGACGACCGGTACGGCTCTGCCTTGCACATAGTCGACGCGACCGCCGATCAACGGGAAACCGATCGAGTCGAGGTTCGGAACCGGCGGTGAGAGATCCACGCGGCCGTTGAACCATGGCTTCACGTTGTGCTGATTCGTCGACGCCACGTCGGTGAGGTGTCCGGGCATGAGCGCGCGGATGTGACTCGAGACGACATCGTCGGTGAGCGAGCGCGCGGGCGCAACCGCGCGGACGACCGCAAAAGTCAGGATGCTGCTGGCGATCGCGATCCCAAGGCCGCCGATCGCCAAGCGCCGCGCGGCGACCGGCCCCGCCAACGGCGCCGGCGCCGCGAGCGGGTCGGGCTGTTGGAGTGCGACGCGGATTCTCGCCTTGAGCACGTCGGGAGCCTGGTATTTCACGAGTCCGTCTCCGATTCGCCGCGACACCGCCACGAGCTGCGCGTGTTCGCGCGCGCACTCCGCGCACGACGCGATGTGCTCGCGCACCGCTGCGTCCTCGTCTCGCGGAAGTTCGCCATCGACGTACGCGTCGAGCAGTTCACGACACTGAGCACACGTCATCTCATCCCACCCCCTGCGCGCCTACGCCCAACGCCGACGCCAACCGCCGACGCCCTCTCGCCAGACGCGACATCACCGTTCCGATCGGAACGCCGACGACGTCGCTGATTTCGCGATAGCTCAGCCCCTGCACCTCTCGCAGCACGATCACCTCTCGGAATTCGTCCGGCAGCGCGGCGAGCGCGCGTTGCAGCACCGCCCGCTCCGACTGCTCGATCGCGCGCGCGTCCGTGGCGCGGCCGTCGTGCGCGACATCGACGTCTTCGACGAATGAGAGGCTGGCCCGCTCGGCCTGCGCGCGGCGATGTCGAGTCAGGCAGCAATTGCGCACGATGGCCAGCAGCCATGCGCGGGCGTCGCCCTCACGGTACGTCTCGAAGTACCGGAGCGCGCGCAAGACGGCGTCCTGCACGGCGTCCTGGGCGTCGTGCTGGTCGCGAAGCAGATAGCGGGCGAGCGTGTACGCATCGTCCAGATGCGGCAGCACGACGCGCTCGAAGCGTTCGACGTCCTTGGGGGGCATCCAGAGCCCAGACCTTTCGAGCCCGCCGTTTATTCCTCGGACTCCACGATCCGGCGGCGGCGAAAACGCCGGTGGCTCGCTGGCGACAGGTCGACCATCAGCGCGATCACGATCCCGATGATCGGGCCGGCCGACCAGACGCCGTTCCACCAACGCATGACCGCCGTGTACCAAAGGAACGTCGTCGGCAGGAAGATGAAGCCGAGGATGGGCCAGAGGGGCGTGGTGAACAGCCCGCGGAACCAGAACGTGAAGAGCCACAGCAGCACGATCACGAGCCGCGGCATGAACAACGCGATCACGACGAGGAGGCAAGGCATCGATTTGATCTGGAGAAGTGCTTGACTACGCAGCTGACGAACTGCGGAACCGACTGCGCGACTGACTAGACCCGCGGCAGCCGAACGGCGCGCCGCTGGTCAGCTGCGCCCTTAGATCCGCCGCTTGTCAGCTGCGCCCTCAGCCTCTTGCGACTCCGCCGGTAGTTCACAACCCCCACCCCGGCTCGTACTCCCGCCCCCACTGCTTCGCGGCCTCAGCGTCGCCGATGATGTGGCCGTTTGCAGGATCCGTCCGCAGCGCGCGTCCGGTTGATTGCGCGATGTTGCCGAGGTGACAGAGCAGCACGGTCGTCGCGCCGTCCGCGATTGGCGCGCGCAGCCGGGCACCCGTGCGAATCCCCTCGAGGAAGTTGTCCATGTGCACCGACGTAGCCGCGTCGTCGCCGGTGAGCTCGAGACCGTCCCCAGCCTTCGGCTCGACGTTCCGCGTCGTCTCCTTGCCTTTCAAATCGAAGATCACGTAGCCGTCGCGGTCGACGACGAGCGTGCCGCTCGTCCCGTAGATCGCAGTGCCGCGCGAACGGTCGAAGGTCTTGCAGCCGTTGCAGCTCTCGCCCTGCCAGATGATCGTCTTGCCGCCCTCGAACTCGAACGTGGCTTCCTGGGTGTCGGGAAACTGCCAGTCATCGTCGTAGTGGCGGCGGCCGCCGCTCGACAGCACTCGCGTGGGATGCTCGACGCCGAGCGCGAGACGCGCGATGTCGATCTCGTGCGTCCCGTTGTTGCAGATCTCGCCCGTGCCCCAGCGCGTGAACCAATGCCAGTTGTAGTGAATCACGTTGTCGCGATACGGCGTTCGCGGAGCGGGGCCCTGCCACAGTTCGTAGTCGAGATTCGAGGGAACCGGCGCCGGCTTGCCGCGTCCGATTCCGACGCGCGTGTTCGCGTACCACGCGCGGGCGAGATACGGACGACCGATGACGCCGTCCTTGATCCGCTGCAGCGCTTCGATCGTCCGTGGAGACGAACGCTGTTGCGTCCCCATCTGCACGACGCGACCCGATTCCTTCTGCGCCGCGACGAGCAACTCGCCCTCGCGAGCGTTGTGTCCGCAGGGTTTCTCCACGTACACGTGCTTGCCCGCCTTCATGGCGAGCACCGCCATCGGCGCGTGCCAGTGATCCGGCGTCGCGATCGACACCGCGTCCACCGTCGGATCCTCGAGCGCGCGGCGGAAATCGGCGATCGCCTTCGGCGGCTTGATCGCCGTCCTCATTTCTTCCGCCGCCTTCGCCAGCACCTTCGAATCCACGTCGGCGATGTACGCGACCGACGAGTTCTTAAGCCGCGAGAAGTTCTGCGCGTGCACCATCCCGCGACCGTTCAGACCGAACACCGCGACGGACACGTGATCGTTCGGCGAGCGGGATCGCAGCAAGCCGGGCGCGTGTGACGTCATCATGAGCCCAAGCCCGGTCGCCGACGCCGTCTTGAGAAATTCCCTGCGGTCTACGCCGTCGTCGTCGGATGTCACGGTGCGATCTCCCGGATCTTGATGTCGCGGTAGAACACCTGGTCGTCGTGGTCCTGCAAGATGATGTGGCTCCCGTCAGCACGGTGATCGCCGAAGGCCGGGTAGACATGGTACTTGCTCCTGGCGATCAACGAATCCATGCGGGGCGTGCCGAGGTAGAATTCGACGATCTTGGCGCCGTTGAGCCAGTGTTCCCCGTGCCGTCCCTGGAAGACGATGCGCGACGTGTTCCACTGGCCGACGGGCGCGAGATGCTTCGCGCCGTTGGGCGCGATGAGATCGTAGAGCGATCCGGCGCGATGCGTCGCCACCTTGTTGTCGTCGCTCAGCGAATCATCGAGCACCTGGTACTCGAACCCGAGCGCCGCGTGATTCGACGCGTGTGCGAGGGAGTATTGCTCGGAGACGTTGTACTTCACGCCGCTGTTCGCGCCGGGTGTGGCCTTCCATTGGAAGGAGAGCTCGAAGTCGTGGAACGTCTCCACCGTCATCAAGTCGCCCCCGTTCGCGGGCTGTCCATCGGCGATCTTGGGCACGTCACGCTTCGCGATCTTCTCGATCGCGCCGTCGACGACGCGCCAGTGCGCGGTCGGCACCGAGTCGTATCCGAGCCCGCGCCAGCCTTTCAGGGTCTTCCCGTCGAAGAGGAGCCGCCACCCGGCCGCACGCTCGCCGGCCGTCAGCGTGTTCGGTTGCGCTTCGAGCGCTCGCGCCAACGCGAGCAAAAGGAGGACGCAGCGTGTTCGCATGCAGTGACGATACCGGCACCGCTCGCCGGCGCAAGGCAAGCCCGGTCCGCCGGGCGGCTCCTCTATCGGGACGCTTCAGTGAACGGCTTGAACGCGGAGGACGCGTCCTCCGCGTTGAAGCAGTTGCTGTTCAGAAGTCGGGGAACCGGATCAGTCCGCCGCGTCTCCGCTGGATTTCGCCAGCTGACCGTCGACGGCAATCAAGCTCGCCGCGGCCGGCACCGGTGCAACAACCTCCTCGGCGCGCTTCTTCTTCCCGAGGCGCGCGAAGAAGTGCGCCCCGCGCTCGCTCACGGTGTCCATGTACGTGTAGAACACGGGCGTCACGTACAGGGTGATCAGCTGCGAGAACGCCAGACCGCCGACCACCGCGATGCCCAGCGGACGGCGCGACTCCGAGCCGGCGCCGGTGGACACCGCGATCGGCAGAGTTCCCATGAGCGCCGCCATGGTCGTCATCATGATCGGGCGGAAGCGGATCAAGCACGCGTGCACGATCGCGTCGGCCGGCGCGCGCCCCTCCGACCGTTCGGCCTCGAGCGCGAAGTCGATCATCATGATCGCGTTCTTCTTCACCAGACCGACGAGCAGGATGATGCCGACGAACGCGTAGACGCTGAGGTCGATCTTGAAGATGAGCAGGGTGAGCAGCGCGCCGAACGCCGCGAACGGCAACCCGGAGAGGATCGTGATCGGGTGGATGAAGCTCTCGTACAACACGCCGAGCACGACGTAGATCACGAAGATCGCGATGCCGAGCAGCGCGAGCATGCCCGCCTGCGTCGACTGGAACGCCTGCGCGGTGCCGGAGAAGCCGGTGCTGATCGACGCCGGCAGTGTCTTGTTGGCGATCGCCTGCACCTCGTCGGTCGCCTGGCCGAGGGCCACGCCCGGACGAAGGTTGAACGACAGCGTGACCGACGGGAGTTGTCCCGAGTGATTGACGCTCAGCGCGCCGGCCGTTTGAGTGATGCGCGCGACGGCGCTCAGCGGCACCAGCGCTCCGGTCTTCGACCGGATGTAGAGCATGCTCATGGCCGACAGGTCTTGCTGGTACTGCGGCAAGAGCTCCATCACGACCCAGTACTCCTCGTTGGGCGTGTAGATCGTGGAGACCTGGCGCGAGCCGTAGGCGTCGTAGAGCGCCGTCTCGATCTGGTCGGCGGTGACGCCGAGCTGCGCGGCGCGCTCGCGGTCGATCGCGACGCTCGCTTGCGGGTTGCCGAGCTGGAGGTCGGTCGTGACGTCCTGCAGCAGCGGCGACTGGCGCGACTGCGCGACCAGCGCGTCGGCGGCGGAATAGAGCGTCGCGATGTCGGAGCTCTGCATCGTGAACTGGTACAGGCTCTTCGACACGCGCCCGCCGATCTGGATCGGCGGCGGATTCTGCATGTAGACGACGATGCCGGGGATCGTGGCGAGCTTCGGCCGCAGCTCCTTGATCATCTCGTCGACAGTCACGCGCTCGTCGCGCGGCTTGAGCCCGATCAGCAACCGGCCCTGATTCGTCCCGGAGACGACCGAGCTTCCGCCGATCGCCGAGTAGAAGCCGGAGATGTTCGTGTCGGCCCGCAGAATCTCGTTGACCTGCATCTGGTGCTTGGCCATGTCGTCGAACGACGTCCCCTGCGCCGTTTCCGTCGTCACGAAGAGCTGGCCGTTGTCCTGGCTCGGAATGAATCCCTTCGGAATCAGGACGAACAGCACGACCGTGCCGACGAGAATCGCGAACGAGAACGCCATCGAGAGCGGGCGATGGTTCATCACCCACTCGAGGCTGCCCTTGTATCTGGCGAGCAGCCAATCGTACCCGGCTTCGGTGATCTGAAACGCGCGCCCGTGCTGCTCGCCGTGCTCGTGCGGCCGCAAGAAACGGCTCGACAACATCGGCGTGAGCGTCAGCGACACGAAACCCGACACGAGGATCGACACGGCGATCGTGACGGCGAACTCGTGGAACAACCGGCCGACGATCCCTCCCAAGAACAGGATCGGGATGAAGACGGCGGTGAGCGAGATCGTCATGGACAAGATGGTGAATCCCACTTCCGCCGCCCCGTCCACCGCCGCGCGCATCGGCGGCTTTCCCATCTCCATGTGGCGGACGATGTTCTCGAGCATCACGATCGCGTCGTCGACCACGAAGCCGACGGCGAGCGTGAGCGCCATCAGCGACAGGTTGTCCAGACTGTAGTTCAACAGATACATCACGGCGAACGTGCCGATCACCGAGATCGGCAGCGCCAGGCTCGGGATCAGCGTCGCCGACACGTTGCGCAGGAACACGAAGATCACGCCGATGACGAGGAACAGCGTCAACACGAGCGTGAACTTCACGTCGTGCACCGACGCGCGGATCGTCGCCGCGCGATCGTACATCAACGTCATGTCGACGCTGGCCGGGATCTGCTTCTGCAGCCTCGTCATCTCGGCCTTCACGGCGTCGGAGACGGCCACCGTGTTCGTGCCGGGCTGGCGCTGAATGGCGAGAATGACGCCGCGCGTGCTCTCACCCTTCTCCGAGAACCACGCGATCGACTTGTTGTTCTGAATGTCGTCGAGCACCTGGCCGATGTCGCCCAGGTGGATCGGCGCGCCGTTGCGGTACGTCACGACCAGGCGGCGGAACGACGCCGCGTTGTCGAGCTGGCCATTCGCCTGGACCGTGTACGTCTTGGTCGGCCCGTTGAGCACGCCCGTCGGCAGGTTGACGTTCTGGTCGTTGACGGCGTCGGCCACTTCGTCGACGCCGATCTGCCGGCTCGCCAGCGCGTTCGGGTCGAGCTGGATGCGCACCGCGTATTTCGCCGAGCCGTAGACGTTCACCTGCGCCACGCCGGGGATCATCGAGATGCGCTGCGCCATGAACGTTTCGGCGTACTCGTCGAGCTTGGAGATCGGCATCAAGTTCGACGTGAATCCGTAGAACACGATCGGCTGGTCCGCCGGATTCACCTTCTGGTACGACGGCGGAATGATGCCAGGCGGCAGATTCTTGAGCGTCTTGGCGATCATCGCCTGAACGTCCTGGGCCGCCGCGTCGATGTTCCGGTCGAGCGAGAACTGGATGGTGATGTTGCACGCGCCCAGGCTCGACGTCGACGTCATGTTGTCGATGCCGGCAATCGTGGAGAACTGTTTCTCGAGCGGCGTCGCGACCGCGGACGCCATCGTCTCCGGGCTCGCGCCCGGCAGACTCGCGCTCACGGTGAGCGTCGGGTAGTCGACCGTCGGAAGGTCGCTCACCGGCAGCCGTTTGTACGCCGTGACGCCGAAGAAGAGAATCCCCAGCATCACGAGCACCGTCGTGACCGGCCGTCGGATGAACAGTTCCGAGATGTTCATCGCGTCGCTTTGCCGCCCGCCTGCACCGCTTCAAGGGACGCCGATGTATTCGGCGTCGCCTTGACATCGACTCGCGCGTTCGGCGTCAGACGCGATTGCCCGTCGGTGACGACTTGCTCGCCGGGCTCCAGCCCGCTGTCGATCGTCGTCATTTCACCCGTGCCCACGGATCTCCCCACCGAAATCGGGCGCACTTTCGCCACCCGGTCGCTCCCTATGACGAATACGTAGTTGCCCTGCTGGCCGGCAAGCACCGCCCGTGTCGGGACCGCGACGACGCCCGCCTGCACCTCCAGCTCGACGCTCACCCGAACCGCCTCGCCCGGCCAGAGCACGTTGCGCTGATTCTGGAAGCGGGCTTTGGCGCTCACGCTCGCCGTCAGAGAATCCACCGCGTTGTCGAGAAACGCGAGCATTCCCGTCTCGTCGATTGCCCCGCTGTCCGCGGCGACGACGCGGACCGGCACGGAACCGCGGGCGGCGCGGCGCTGGAGCGACGGGAAATCATGTTGCACGACCGGAAAACGCACCAGGATGGGACGCAGCTGGTTGATCACGACGAGCGCGTCGTTGTTCGCGCGCACCAGGTTGCCGCGGCGCACGAGGAGTCTGCCCGTGCGACCGGTGATCGGCGAACGAATGGTGGCGTACTCGAGATTGAGCCGCGCATTGTCCACCGCCGCCTTGTCCGACTGCACGGTCGCTTGCATCGCTTCCGCCGCCGACTGCGCCTGGTCGGCCTGCGACTTCGTCACGTAATCCTTTTCGACGAGCGCCTTGTATCGCTCGGCGTCGCGCTGAAGCGATTGCGCCTGCGCCTGGTCACGCGCGAGCGCCGCTTCCGACTGCCGAAGGGTCCCCGCGAATGGACGCGAATCGAGCTTGAAGAGAACCTGCCCCGCTTGCACCTCGTCGCCTTCGTTGAACATCACGCTGTCGAGCGTACCACCGACCTGCGACAGCACGGACACCGTCTGCATCGGCTCGACGACACCGTTTGCCTCGAGGGTGAGGGGCGCGGAGATCTTGCTCACCGACGCGACCTGAACGGGCACGGGAGGGGCCGCCTGCGCGGGCGGCTTGGAGCACGACGCGGCAGCCACGATCGCGCCGCAAACGGGAATCCACCGCGCTCTCATCACTGCGGCCTCACGTAGGGCAACGGCGTGAACGGCGCGAAGCTCGTATCGCCCCGCGCATTCAGCACGCCGACATCGTGGGCCAGTTGGGCGAGCGACGTCCGCCACTGCCAGCGCGTATCGATATCCTGCGCGCGGGCGTTGGCCAACGCCGACTGGGCGACCAGCAAGTCGACGATGCTGCCGACGCCTTCCTTGTAGCGGCCTCGCGCGACGCTTTCGGACTGAGTCGCGCTCGCGAGAAGATCGTGCGCGGTCCGCACGCGGTCGGTCGCCGTACGAAGTGTGTAGTAGGACGTGAACACCTGCTGAATGACCTGCTGTCGGGTGGCCTCGCTCCGCGCGATCGCGGCTTGATACTGCTCGTTCGCGGCGGCGACGTCGTACGCATTCGAGTTGCCCGTGAACACCGGCATCTGCACACCGAGCGTCACCGAATAGTTATTGCCGGCGAAGCCTGAAACGTTCGACGCGCTGTTGCCGCCGATCGCGGAGAACGACAATGCCGGGAGATACCCCGAACGCGCGACCTTGATCTGCGACGACGCGGCCGCCGCCTGGGCCCTCGCCTGGGCCAGTTCCGGACGGTTGCGTATCGCCAAATCAATCAGCGAATCGACCGACTGCGCCACAAAGAATACCGAATCCGTTGCGGGGACGTCGGGGATCTCGAAGGGGGTGGTCGCGGGAAGTCCCATGGCGACCGCGAGCCCGCCGCGCGCGACCTGCAGCGATCCCTCGAGGCTCTCGAGATCGAGCTGCGCCTGCGATCGCGCCGTTTGAGCCTGGAGCACGTCCGCGATCGTCGCCAGGCCGACGCGATGCCGTTCGTTTGCCGCGTCCAGGGCGGCCGACGCGAGCTCGACCGATGATTCTTCGGCGTCGCGCTGCGCGCGGGCCGACAGATAGGTGAACGCCGCGCCTTCCACCTGGAGGATCGTGGTCTCGACGGTCGAATTGTGCGCGAGGTCCGCGGCCACGGCGGTCTGCCGCGCGACGTCGATCGACCCCGACCGGCCGCCGAAGTCGAGCACGGTGTAGGTGAGCGTCAGCGTGGGTCCCGCCTGCGAGCGCGTGGTCGGCGGGCGTCCAGCGGCCCCGAGCACACGCGAGTTGTTCACGGTCGCGCCCGCTGTAATCGTCGGATACAGGCGACCCTCGCTCGACCCGTACACGTCGGCGCTGGCGCGCGCCTGAAGCCAGGTGTTTCGCGTGACGGGACTGTTACGGAGCGCGATGTCGACGACGTCGGCGACGGTGAGGCGCTGCAAGGCCGTGGCATCCGGAACGCCGACGGCGGTCGCCGTCGATCGCTTGGCGTCACGCGCCGCCGTCGACGCGACGCTCGCCGACGGATTCCACAGCGCCGCGGCGCTCTTCGGCGCCGCAGCCTCGCCTTCTATCGATGGTGGTGAGTGAACGCACGCCGTGCCGATCGCCAGGATGCAAGAGAACGCGAATAGCGATCCGGTCGCGGCCGTCACGGCTTCCTGACTGAACTCGCCGGCGTGGCCTGCGCTGGTTCTCCGCGGGTCTTCGACGGGGCCGCCGCCGGCGTCGTCGTCCCGCTGGGTTGACCTGCCTGTGTGCTGGTCGCTCCAAGAGTCTGGGGTGATCCAGGCGCCGCTGGTGGGCGACTGATGTTCGCCGCGAGCCGAAGCGTCGGCGGGACGGCCGGCTTGCCGGTGATGATCGCACCGAGCATCACGACCTTGTCGCCCTCTTTGACGCCATCGACGATCTCCTGGACACGCAGATCGGTAGGCCCTGTCTTCACCAGACGCATCTCGTACGTCCCGTCGGGCAGCGCGACCACGACGTATCGTCCGGGCACACCCGTCGTTCCCTCGGTGCCGAGCAGGTCCTTCCGCATCTGGCTCGTGATCGTGTCGACCGAGAGGCCGAACATGCGTGCGACCGGGGCCAACTCGTTCGTCGGCCGAATCGCATCGATCGGAAGCTGCACCACCTGTGAGAGATCGGCCGCGCGAATCGTCACTTCGCCGTTCATGCCCGGCATGAGCAGTCCTTCCTTGTTGCTGATGCTCACCAGCGCCTGGAAGAAGGTCACGCCCTGGGTGACCACGGCCTGCGGCTCCACCTTCTCGACGACGCCGTCGAAGACGTGATCGGGGAACGCGTCAACGGCGACGGTCGCCGTTTCACCCACGCGCACGTTCGCCATTTCCACTTCGTCGATCGTCACGCGCATCCGCACGCGTCCGAGGTCGGCGATGGTCATGAGCGTCGTGCCGCCGTTGGCCGACGTCGCCGACGTGATGATCGTGCCCTGCGTCGTCGGACGGCTCACGACCGTTCCGCCGAGTGGCGATTCGACGGTGGCGTCCTCGAGCGCCTGCCGGCGTAGATCCAGCGCCGCGCGGCTGTTGACCAGATCCGCCTGCGCCGCGGTGAGCGTCGCCTTGCTGCTGTCGTGCTCCGACACCGTGATCACGTGCGCGGCAAAGAGCGAGTCCTGTCGGACTTGATCGCGTTGGGTCGCCTGGAGGCTCGTGTACGACACGACGTCATCGGCGACGGCTTGCTCGTACTGGTTCTTGACGTCGCGCGGATCGATCTGGGCGATCACCTGCCCTTTCTTGACGACGGATCCGACCTCGACCGGCAGCTGAATGATCTGTCCCTGTGCCTTCGATTTGATGTCGACCGGATTGATGGGCTCGACAGTGCCGGTGGCTTGGACGCGGACGGCGATGTTGCCACGTACGACCGACGTGGTCGGCAGCGCGGCCTGCTCCGCTTTTTTGTTCTCGCACGCGGCGAGTGCCGCGACGGCGGCCGCAACGGCGAGGAGCTGTATACGTCGAACTGGCATGGGGTTCGGTGGGGAGGCTCTCAGGCGCACCGGGAAAACTTACGCGCCGGAGAGCGGATTGGAACAAAACGGCGCCCCCGAACGGAGGCGCCGCCGCGTTCATCTATTTGTGGTACGCGTGGGAGGGGGGAGGTGTTGACCGCAAGGTGGGCGGCGCCCGTCGCCCGTCCACCTAGTGCCCCGCCCCCGCCGGCGCGTGCCCCTTCGGCCGCCTGAGGATCAAGACCGCCGGCGCGACGATGACAAACGTCGCCAGGATCAGCATCCAGGCGTCGTTGTAGCTGAGCATCACTGCCTGCCGCATGACCGACGCATCCAGAATCGCCAGCGCGCCCTGTTTCGCCTGAACCACGCTGTAGCCCTTCGCCAAGAGGCCCGCCACGGCGGCATTCTGTCGGGCGACGAGCACCGGGTTCTCGACGTAGGTGTTGGCCACCAACATCGCGCGGTGCATCGCGATCTGGTGATCGAGGAACGTGGTGATGATCGCGATGCCGAACGAGCCGCCCAACTGCCGCGCGAGGTTGATCAGGCCGGAGGCCTGTTGCGCCTGGCTCGGCTTGAGGTTCGCGTAGGCGACGTTGTTGATCGGCGTGAACAGGAAACCCAATCCCAGGCCCCGAACGATCAGCGCGTACCGCGCCTCGGGCTCTCCCGCGTCGACGGTCAGGTGCCCGAGCCGCCACATTGCGACGACGAAGAGTGAAACGCCGATGTAGATCAGGACGCGCGCGTCGACCAGCGGCTTCGCTCCGTTGAGCATTCGGCCGCATACAATGGCGGCCACGGCGGTCGCGAGGCCACCAGGCATGAGCGTGAGGCCGGTCTCCGTCGGCGTGAAATGCAGGAGGTTCTGCGTGAACAAGGGGAACAGGAACACGCCGCCGTACAGGCCGAAGCCCAGCGCGATGAACAGGAAAATGGACCCGGCGAGGTCGCGATTCTTGAGCACGTGGAAGTCGATCACGGGATGCTTGTTCCGCGGGGACAACTCCCACCACAACATGCCTGCAAGGGAAACGATGGCCACGACGCTGAGCCGCACGATCGTCGTGCTGTTGAACCAATCCTTCTCCCGCCCTTCCTCCAGCACGTACTGAAGCGATGCGAGCCCGATCGTCAACAGCGAGATGCCCGCCCAGTCGATCGCCTGCGGCTTCTTGCGCATCCCCGGCGGGTCGTGCAAGAAGCCGGTCACGAGGAACGTGGCCGCGATGCCGATCGGCACGTTGATGAAGAAGCACCAGCCCCAGTTGTAATTGTCGGTGATCCACCCGCCAAGCGTGGGGCCGAGCGTCGGCGCAACGATGATGCCGAGGATGAAGATCGCCTGAACCATCCCCTGCTCTTCGCGCGGGAAGATCTGGCGAAGCGTCGCCTGCGCCGTCGACAGGAGCGCCGCGCCGCCCGCGCCCTGCACCACGCGCCACAGCACGAGCTCTCCCAGGCTGTGCGAGGTGCCGCAGAGGAACGACGCCGTCACGAAGAGAATGATCGATCCGGTCAGATAGTTCCGTCGTCCGAACGTCGCCGTGAAGAACGCCGTCATCGGCAGCACGACGACGTTCGACAGGATGTAACCCGTGCTCACCCACGCGATCTCTTGGATCGTCGCGCCGAGGTTTCCCGCCATCTGCGGCAGCGCGACGTTGATGATCGTCGTGTCGAGCACCTCCATGATCGCGGCAGTGATCAATCCCAGGAGGATGATCCACCGGTAATGGTCACCGCGCTCCTGTTCCTGCGTATCGCCGCGCGTCGGGATCGTGCGCTGGTTCTTCCCTACAGCCGATGTCGCCATCTCGTCCAGTCGTCGAGGTTCAAGCGCGTTCGCGGCGCCAGGTCGCCCGGCGACCAGCCGCGTGCTACAATCATCGCGCGCCGCTCCGCTCGCCCCATCGATGACTCCGGGGGAGTCGTGCGCCCATGAAATCTCGCGAGGTGGAGAACCGGCTGTGGCCCCTTTGTGTAAGAATCCTTCCCCCCTTCGTCAGTGACCGAATCAACCGCAGGCGCATCCGGTCAAGCCGCGGCGATCGCCCCCGTGGAAGTGGCCGCAGCCCGGGGCTCGTGGCTCCGCACGCTCACGATCGCCGAGCGACGCGCTTTGTTGGCAGCCGGCCTGGGCTGGATGTTCGACTCGATGGACTTCCTGATTTACGTGCTCGCGATCGGGCGTTTGAAGTCCTACTTCGGCTTCGGCGACGCCACCGCGGGACTGCTCGGCACGCTCACGCTCGTGAGCGCGGCGGTCGGCGGCCTCTCGTTCGGCGTGATCGCGGACCGCATCGGCCGCGTGCGGGCGCTCAACATCACGATTCTCATCTACTCGATCTGCTCGCTCGGCGCCGCAACGGCGCAGAACGTCGTGCAGCTCGCGGTCTGGCGCGCGCTGTTGGGTCTCGGTATGGGCGGCGAGTGGGCATCTGGTGCCGTGCTCGTCGCGGAGACGCTACGTCCGGAGCTCCGCAACAAGGCGACGAGCGCGATGCAATCGACGTGGGCCATCGGCGCGATTCTCGCTGCCCTTCTCGCGGGGCTCGTGCTCGACGTGCTCCCGCTCGGCGATCGTGCGTGGCGCGTGCTTTTTGCCCTCGGAGCGCTGCCCGCGGTGTTCACCCTCTGGGCGCAGCGGAACGTCGAGGAGCCGGAGATCTGGCGCGCGTCGCGACGCTCACCGCACGCGAAGACGAATCCATATCGCGTGTTGTTCGGCCGCGATCTTCGCAAGCGAACGCTGCTCGCCTGTCTGCTCGCGTCGTTGCTGCAGTTCGCCTACTGGGGCTTGTTCTTCTGGCTTCCGAATCTGCTCGCGTCGCCCGTGGACAAGGGCGGGGCCGGGATGAGCGTCGTGAAATCGACGGCATGGCTGATCCCGATTCAGGCCGGCGCGTTCGTCGGGTATCTCTCATTCGGCCCGCTCGCCGACCGATTTGGGCGTCGGCGCATGTTCGTGATGTTCGTGTGCGCATCGGCGATTCTCGTGCCGATCTATGGGCGCCTCGTGCACTTTCCAACCGTGTTGCTCTTGCTGAGCCCAGTGCTCGGCCTCGCGGGCCACGCCTACTGGAGCGTCGCCGCGCCGCTCATGTCCGAGTTGTTCCCCACCGCCGTTCGCGCGAGCGGGCAGGGCCTCGGGTACAACTCCGGGCGGCTCCTCGGTGCATTGGCGCCGTACGTCATCGGCGTCCTCGCCACCGTTCCGCACGTCGGCATCGTCTCGGCGTTGAGTTTGACGTCCGCGTTTTACATCGGAGCGGCAGCGGTGGCGTTCGCGTTGCCGGATTCGAGTCGAACAGCGTTGAGCTAACACACTCCGCTGAGTCCAGTCCCTCGATCGGGGCGCGTTTGGGACGCGCCTCCTCTGCGATGAGGCAGTTACGGCCCGGCACGCCTCACTTCGGCGGCACGGCCGCGAGGCACTCGATCTCGACCTTCGCCGTGGGACTCACGAGCGCCGCCACGGCGACGGTGGATCGGGCGGGCGGCTCTTTGGGGAACGCTTGTGTATACGCGCTGTTCATCCCGGCGAAGTCCTTCACGTCGGCGAGGAACACCGTGCATTTGAGAACGTTGCCCATGTTGCTTCCCGCGGCCTCCACGATCTTCTGGACGTTCTCGAGCGCGCGCTTCGTCTGTCCTTGAATCGTCGTATCCGGATTGTCGCGCGAGACGCCGAGCTGGCCGGACACGTAGAGAATGTTGCCCGCTCGGATTCCCGGAGTGAGCGTGGCGGTCGCGTTCATGCCCGGCGCGGTGACCGGTTGCTTTTGCGCGAAGAGCGAGGCGGGCGCGACGAAGGCGGCCAGCAGAGTGGCGGAACGGAC
>Ga0187776_10000371_pt1 | contig 21819 bp, 15 predicted proteins | sample 0216_BV02_MP12_2_FD_132426 | JGI IMG/M metagenome (GOLD analysis project Ga0187776, IMG submission 132426) | Tropical peat soil microbial communities from peatlands in Department of Meta, Colombia - 0216_BV02_MP12_20_MG | ecosystem: Environmental > Terrestrial > Soil > Wetlands > Peat | place...
GCTTGGCGGAATGCGGCACAAACCCTGCCCCGTGATCCTCAACTTCGAGCTGTAACGCGTCCGGCAGAAACTGAAGCCGCACCCACGCCTGCCGGGCGCCGGAATGCCGCGCAACGTTGTTGAGAGCTTCCTGCAGGACGCGATAAATATGGATACCCGTGCTGCCATCCACGGGAAAGGGCGTGCCTGACTTTTCATAGCTTATGACAATTCCGGTTTGTCTTTCCACCGTGGGCAGGTACCAATCTAGTGTGTTCTCCAGCCCCGACTCGTCGAGGGTCACGGGATGCAACGCCTGCGAAAGGGTGCGGACGTTATTGAGCGTAGATTGGGCAATTTCCGAGACTTCACGCAGTTCGGAACGCAGCGGCGATCCCTCAGGAGCATGATTTCCCGCCCGCGAAAGCATGGATCCGATGGCGGTCAGGATCTGGCCAAATTCGTCGTGCAGTTCCCGCGAAATGTAACGCAGGGTAGATTCCTGAGTGGCGATCAACTTCTGCGCCAGCTCGCTGCGCTGTTCGGAGAGCTCCGCCAGTTGCGTAAACAGCCGGCGGTTCGAACGAATCAGATAAAGGCTGGTGAGGGCGATAGCAATCAAGGTGGCAGTGAGAAAGAAATACACCTGCCGTTGAACGCGGCTATAGATCTGGTTAATGCGCTGCGCCGCCAGTTCTTCGCTCTCATTATTTTCCACCAGTAAACGTGCTACCGCTGTGCTCAGGGCCGCCTGGCGTGCCTGCAGGGAGAGCCGGATCTGCGTGCGAGCCTCGGCTTCCTTGCCATCACGGGCCAGCGCGAAAATACGATCCGCGGCATCCCAGAACTGCGCCAGGGAGTTGCTGAGAAACTCGCGTTGCTCGGGCGTGCGCGTAGTCACCGCCAACTGCTCCTCACGGCGTAGCGCGTCTTCAAGATCTGTACGCACACGTTGAAACTGCGTTGCCCAGGCGGTGAGCGGATAAGGCTCATCGGCGTCGAGCATGTCGCGCATGGCTAAGGCGAGGGAATTGAGGTCGTTCTGGATGCGCAGCAACTGGAGGGAATCTTTCCTATTGCGGTCAACCAGGTTGGTCTGTAACTCACGCAAGCCGGAGATCTGGCGCGTAATGTACCAGGAGTAAGCCACCACCGCCGCCAGCGTAATCAGCAAGCCCAGCAACAGAGCGGTGGCCGGTGAGCGGCCGGGCGCAGAGGGACGCGACACGCCCCGAGGATACAATGCAGGGCAAGTGGCTGTCATAGGCCGATGAGGGGAGTGCGGGGCGGTAACGCCAGCGGTTGGCGGGACCCCATCGACCGTAACGGCATCCTGACTCTTCCTGATAGACAGGCGTGCAAGCGGACTGGGATAATTAAGCATTGATCAGGCCCGCTGGCCGTCGCAAGCCACGGGCCTGGATGTTTCAGGGGATATTTGTTAATGGCGATCAGTACCTTACGGAAATTTCAGAAACGCGGCATTTGCCTTGGCTTGATTCTCATAGCATCAATGGCTGTTGTTGCAGCGGGTCCTGCCACCTCAACGCCTCCAGTGAAGGTAGTGACAACCAGTACCAGCCAGGAACATCGGCTGATTCTCTTCCACACTCATACTGGCGAGAGCCTCGACATCGTCTACCGTCGTGGTGACGAATACATCCCCGACGCACTTGCACAGCTCAATGATTTCCTTCGCGACCACCGCACCGGCGACGTCCATCAGTACGACCCACGTGTATTCGATCTGCTAAGCGATCTCACTGCCGCAGTTGGAAAACCGGGAGCGGAAATCGACATTATCTGCGGCTATCGCACGCCCTGGAGTAACGAATATCTGCGCACGCACGGCCATGGAGTCGCCCAGCACAGCCTGCATATGCAGGCGATGGCGATTGATATCCGAATTCCTGGCGTGAAGACCTCGGAACTGCGCGACGCAGCCCTGGCGCTTCACCGTGGAGGCGTGGGCTACTACGCCGCCTCGGACTTCGTCCACGTCGACGTGGGACGGGTGCGGCGCTGGTAACTCGTTTTTTCTAATAGCCGATAATCATCGGAAGTCAAGGCCCCGCCCAAGCTGCGCTTGAACGGGGCACCCTCAGAATTATTGTTCGACTCCCCAAATCACTCTAGCCAGGATAGGGGTAGCCTTTCGCCAGCACCACCTCCAGGTCGCGGTCGTGCCCATAAATATCGTCGAAGAATTCGACATCACCGTTTTCGAGTACCACGGCAGTCGCGTACACGATTAGAACTGGAATCTTCTGCTTGAGATTAACTTGCACCGGCACGGTACCGTCTATTGCCGCCTGGATCTTCTGCCGCGTCCAATCTGGCTGGTCCTGTAAAACCCACAGCGCCATGGTCATGGGATCCTCCACGCGTATACAGCCATGAGAAAAGTCGCGACGCGAGCGGGCGAACAGTTCGTGCGCCGGACTGCCGTGCAAATAGACGTTGTACTGGTTGGGGAAGATGAACTTGGCCGGACCGAGAGCATTCTCAGGGCCGGGCCGCTGGCGGATGGACAGCTTTCCCGAGCGCAGCTGTTCGAGAACTTCGTTACTCACGTGGGCGGAGGCCACTACCTCCCCTTTGCTGTTGTAGGCCTCCAGATCGTGTTTTGCCAGGTAGTCGCGGTCCTTGGTGAGCTTTGGGACCATTTCGCTGCGCTGGATGCTGGGGGTTACGTTCCAATAAGGACGAAAAATCACATATTCCATGTTGTCAGAGAATACTGGCGTTTCGCTGCGATAGGCCCGGCCGACCACCACATTCATCGTCAGCTCTACGTGGCCCTCACGGTTCACTCCTCGCACGCGAAATTCCGGAATGTTGACCACAACTGGCGGACGCGGAAAATCATGCGGAACCCAGCGCCAGCGCTCCAGCGTGAGTTCAAGCTGATGCACTCGCTGGCTCAGCGGCACATTGAGTTGTTGGACCGTGGCCGCATTAATGCGGCCGTCTGTATCCAGGCCGTGTCGTTGCTGAAAATGCTTGACGGCATCAACCAGCGGTCCCGAGTAAATATTCGAGTCAGGAGGGACCTGGGCATCGGCGGGAAGGTCACCAAGCAAGCGCAGCAGGCGCGTGAGGCGGGGTACCCCGGTATAGGGCTGCCCGGGCGGGATCGGCTTAGCAGGCACGGGAAGCGCCTCTCCATCGTCCTGGCTGGCCAGCTTGCGATAGATCTCCAATGCTTTCTGAGTGCGCTGATATCCGGGAAAAGGAGGCTCGACATGTGCCAGGGCTGTGGTGATGTCAGTTGCGGTGAGCACCTGCTCGCGTACCAGGTCAGGAAGGTCGTATTTCTTGTGCTCGATATCAAACCCGAAGTGAAAGTAGTGGGGATTGACTCTGCCGATATGCAGATCGGAGATATAGCGCATGAGGCAAACCGTCAGGGCAAGATCGAACTCGGCAAGGTCGATGTCCGCGGGGGCCGAGGTTGCTGGCCGAAGCTTGTCTACGCGTGCCGCCCAGCGCGAACCGTCATAATCCTCCGCATGGAGACCCTTATTGTCGGCATTTTGCAAGACCGCGATCACTTCGGTCGCCTGCGGCGTCGGCTGTGAATTACGGATCCAGGCGAGGGCGTAATTGCTTGGACCGTAGAAGTGCTGAACGTGAGCACGGTAGTCGGAAAAGTTCGGCCACTTAAGGCTGGCCAGCGTTCCGGCATCGATCCAGGAACGGAACGTAGCGTCGCCAGCACTCGATAAGTGCTGGTCGGCTTGCGATGAACCAGACGCCTGATTGTTCGGCCCGGCAGCCTCCACCTGATTTTGTGTGCCTGCCTTCCGGGCGCATGCCGCCGAGATTCCTACCACCAGCAGCAACAAAATTGTGGACTGCGACCTCTTCATCAGATTTGCCTCCGGGGAATGGCTGCATAGAACATTTCGCGGCAATACATGCTGCAATCCGAGAATGAATATTGGCGACGGCTCGCGAACCTGCAACTTTAACTGCGGTTTCGTCTGGAAACCGAACGAATGAGCTGATTGGGCCCATGGAGACTGTGACGGTAGGGTTATCTTAAAGGCGGGTGTCGAGGTTCACAAGCTAGAGCAGGCGAAGGCCGGACATCACCAACTCTCCGACGGACCAGTTCCAGACCACCTCGGTGTGGAGATCGTCACCGGCGAGCGAGACGCGCAAGCGGCGTCCGGGAGGCAGTTGTTTGAATTGGTGACGAATGCACAGGCCGCGCTGGCTGCGATCGACCAGAAACGCGGGAAATTCTACGTGCCCGTCTGTTTGCTCGACCACGACGGTTACAGGCTCGCAGGCTGGTGTGCGCGGTTCGCTGCGTCTTTCTACCGCTTGGGTACCGATCACGGGTTGTGGGCTTTCTTCCATGACCGTTGGGGAAACGATAGGTCAGTCGATCCAGCCGGGCAACACACGAACGTCGTTGGCCGAGCGACAGGACTAAACGCCAAAACAGTCAATACACAAAACCACTAGCTCCATATTTTTGTTACGGTTCTGGGCAAACTGCCAAATCAGGATAGTCTCAACGTTACTTCAGTTACCGCTTCTTCCCTATAGAGACAAGCTTGTTGAGGAGTTCAGCGTTACTCTTAGCTCTGGCACATCCCCGGCCAAGCGTGGCCATATGCCCACAGGAACTCGCGGCGGCGTGTCTTTAGGAAGATACGAAATCCTGGCCGAATTGGGGCGGGGAGGCATGGGTGTTGTCTACCAGGCCCACGACCCCAAAATTAACCGGCTGGTAGCCATTAAAACCGTTTCTCTGGCCGCTCTCGAAGTCGACGAAGAAGCCGAATATCGGGAACGGTTCTTTCGCGAGGCGCAGGCCGCAGGCCGCCTATCCCATCCCCGCATTGTGACCATCTTCGATGTAAGTGAGGAAGGCACGACTCGCAGTCCGTACATCGTGATGGAGTACGTACCCGGTCAATCGCTCAAGAAATTGCTTTCTACGGCTCCGCAAGGCCTGCCTTGCGATACCGCCCTGCAGCTCATCGAAGAACTGGCGGACGCTCTTGGCTATGCGCATGGTCAAGGGGTGGTGCATCGCGACATCAAGCCGGCGAACATCATCGTCACCGAAGATGGGCACGCCAAGATCACCGACTTTGGCATCGCCAAAATGGATCTCACCACGTCTACGAAGGCGGGAGAGTTGCTTGGCACGCCGGCCTATATGTCGCCGGAGCAACTGCGAGGCGCCGAGGTAGATGGCCGATCTGACCTGTTCTCTTTGGGAGTGGTTCTATACACGCTCTTGACCGGCCACAGGCCTTTCCAGGGCGATGGAAACAGCACGGTTCAGTTCAAGGTCATGCATCGCGCCCCTCTGCCGGCGGCCACCTACAACATTGCACTCCCACCCCAGGTGGACAGGATCTTGAGCCAGGCCATGGCCAAAGATCCCGCCCGGCGGTATCAGACAGGCGCGGAAATGGCAACGAGCATTTGCCAGGTGCGGCAGGAATTGAGCCTTGGACAGAATCCAATTCCCGCAGTCCTGCCTGCAAGCGTGAGCCATGTCTCCGCAAGGCCAGCGTCTCAGAGTGTCGCGACGACAGGGTCGCCTGCGGCCCGCACGATGCGGGTCGGGGCCCGAGGGCTGCTGGCCGACACCCAGAGGTCTGCCTGGGCACGTCTGTTGCAGCTATGGCGAACCGATTCTGTAGTTCAACAGATCAGGAAATGGCAACAGCTATGGGTGCGATCCGCACAGGCTTGGGGTAAGAAATGCAATCTCTCCATCCGCAAACTGCTGACCACGACTCCCCCGATCTCTCCTAAGTGGTATTTCGCGCTTCTTAGTTCAGTTTTGTTGGTTGCCGCTCTAACGGTGAGGGGAGCGCAGCATCGTTCGTCGCGGGCGATGCCGGCCGGAGCCGCACACTCGGCCGTGAAGATGCCAAACAGTACTGGTTCGGTGGCTGCGCCCGGGATACCGATGCAGGCAGCCAACTCGACGAAACCAGCAAGCCAGAAGCCTGCAGCCGACGCCAGGGCTTCCGTCCAAACGCATTCCCAACTGCAGTCAGAGAGGAACACTGCCGGGCACGTCACTGGCGCTAAGAAGGGCTCTCCGAGGCCGGGCAATTCGGGGGCGGATCTGTCCGCGATGGCGTCTAGTTCCGTCGCCAGCACACCTGGGTTAGAGGCGGAGCCCTCCGCAGCTCCGCAGGTCACCAAGCCAGTCGCATTCATTCCGGCGCCTGCGCGAGTTGCTCCTGCCACCCTGGAGCTGGGAGTTGAGCATCAGCTCGCCGAAGGCACCATGACTATATGGATCGATGGCGCGAAGGTATATAGCGATACATTCCAGGGAGACGTCAAGAAGCGCCTGGGCATCTTCCGGAAAATTCATGGGGCATTCGCTCATGAACTCACGGTATCCGCGGGCAAACACCGGGTGCGGGTGAGGGTGCAGTCGGCCGACGAGAAATATGATCAGTCCAAAGCGATAGCGGGCAACTTCCCCGAGAATGGGAAAATCGTGCTCAATATCAAGTGCGAGAAGAACAAGGACATGCAGATCGCGCTGGATTGACCGAGTCGGGTTATTTTCACTAAACAATTTCTGTGAGATCCGATGGCCTCGCCTATTTCTGATTTTGATAGCGAGGTATGGTCCCTGCTCTATCCTTTCGGATTGGGTACGAACTGGTATCCCAGTCCCCTGACGGTGAGCAGATAGCGTGGCTTGCTGGGGTTGGGTTCAATGTAGCGGCGCAGGCGCACGATGAAATTGTCGATGGCGCGGGTATCGGTATCCTCGCGCAAATTCCAGACATCTTCCAGAATCGCCTTGCGCGAAACTGGGCGTCCGCTGTTGCGAATCAGGTAGCGCAAAAGCTCCAGCTCCATCAAGGTGAGCTGGATTACCTGTTTTCCGCTGCGCAATTGCAGATTCTGAAAGTCGACTGTCTTACCCTCGAAGGTGAATAGGTCAGGCGGAGCTGAGGAGGACGCCTCTGCGGCGCCGTTATTTTGTGTCCAGGTCTTACGGCGCAGCAGGCTTCCCAGGCGCGCTGTGAGAATGGCGAGATTGAAGGGCTTGGAGAGATAGTCGTCGGCGCCGGATTCGAACCCTTTGAGCACATCTTCCGGGCGGCCGAGAGCGGTCAACATCAGTACGGGAATATAGTTCTGAGCTGCGCGCAACTCGTGTGCTACGGCGAAACCATCTTTTCCCGGCAGCATGACGTCCAGAACCAGGGCATCGAAGTTTTCTTTGTTCTGTAGCAGCCTGGCCAGGGTATCTTCGCCATTGCTGCTGACAGCAACGAAATAGCCTTCGGCCTCCAAGTTAAAACGCAGCCCCTCGGCAAGGTGAGCTTCGTCTTCGACTACGAGGATGCGGTTCATACGCGATAGATCCTGGGGAAGCGCAAGGTAAACGTACTCCCGTGGCCTTCGCCATCGCTCTCGGCGAATGCTTCACCTCCGTGGCGGCGGGCAATCGAGCGCACGATGAATAAACCCAGTCCTGTGCCCTTCACCTGACCCGTGCCCGGGTGGGTTACACGATAGAAGCGCTTGAATATGCGTTTCAGCTCTCCGCGCGGAATGCCAATGCCGTTATCGCGCACGCGCAGCAAGACGGTGTCGATGTCGGGCGTGAGGATGTCAACGACAATGTCCTTTTTCTCGCCCGAATATTTCACCGCATTGTCAAAGACATTGGCCACCGCGGTGCGGAGTTCGTCCGAGTTTCCCAGCAGTGTCACGCCCTGGGGCAGCTCAGTTCCGAAGCGCAGCGTCTCCGGCTGCAGGTTGTGGCGGAGGCGCGCCAGCTCCAGGGCATCGCGCACCAGGCTGGAAAAATCCACTTCGCGCCAATTCTTGCTTCGCGTCCCGTGGCGCTCCTCGCCGGCTTTCAGGACCTGCTCCACTGTTCCCAGCAACCGCTCGGTATCTTCCAGCATGACGCGGTAGAACTGCTGGCGCTGCGCCTCCTCCAGATGGCGCCGCTCCAGCGTCTCCAGGTAAAGGCGTATGGAGGTGATGGGAGTCTTCAGCTCGTGGGTGACGGCGTTGAGGAAGCTGTCCTGCTGTTCGTTGCGGCGGATTTCCCGGACGAGGAAGATCGTGTTGACTACCAGGCCGGCGATGATGACTCCGAAAAAGATGACTCCCAGCACCAGGGGAACAATTTCGCGCCAGTTAAGGATGATCCAGCCAACATTAAGCGTTACCGCCAGCCCCACCAGGCAGGCGCTCAGGGTGATGAAGAACGCGATCGTCTTGCCGCGGCTGGCTATGCGCATGGGAATCAGCCAAAATTGTAGTAGATGGGCCGGCCCCAGAAGCAAGAACCGCAGGGGGCGCCTGCGGTCCATGGCATTCACGAAATGTCGAAGCGATTAGGTCCAGGTGGCCCACTCAAGCTTTCTCTTGCTTCAGTGGGTATCTGTCTCTGGCAGAAGCGCTGGTACGAATTCAAGATCAATCGTCAGTTTTGTGGAAAAGCTGCGTTATATTCCGCTGAGGTGACAAATGGTCAACTGGATCATCGACCAGATCGTGCATTTCGACTTCAGACGGGATACCGTCAAGAACGGCCTGGCCCACTTCGGTTTCTATGACAGGCGGGGCCGCTACTTCGCAGTTCTTCACGCGAAACACTTCATGGGCCTCGCTGGTGAGAACGATCGCCTTAAGTGGACCGTCGCGGCAAAACCAGTGTTCGCTGACGTGCCGAACATTCAGGCGCCCCTCGAATTCCCCATGTACGTCGATGTTCTGCACGATGAAGCGCTGGTGGTGTCGAACTTTAAGACTGCCGAGTTGTACCGCATCGATCTGTCCACAATGACCGCGCGGCTGCTCGTTGATGGGCATGCGCTCGGCATGGTGAACATGGGCAACTGCGTCGTCGATGCGGAGGGTTACATCTGGGTGAACGAGGTAAGCGGTTGCCGACTCTGGCGGTTCGACTCAGGTGGCCACTCCGTCGAGGTGCTCGGCGATGGAACTTTCGGGTTTCAGGCGGATCCCGTACCTTTCAGCGGGTCACGCTTTAGCTGGATTTACGACATACGGCGAGGTCCGAATAACACAATCTATTTGCTGGACAGCCGCAACTTCGCGGTCCGTGTTATCGATATAGCCCGGCGCTGCGTAACCACGATCGCGGGCGATGGCCAGCCGGGATATGAGGGTGACGGGAGAAACGCGCGAATTGCACGTTTCGGCGGGAATCCACAGGCGAAGTTCGATGGTCCGATCGCCCTCTCAGTGGACGAGTATGGGAACGTGTACATCGGTGACCGTTTCAATCACGTCGTTCGAATGATCGATGGCGTAACCGGGGTCATCTCTACGATCGCAGGCACCCAGGACGTCAATGAGGAGCGGGCGAACGACACCAACGAGCGCGACCCTCTACGCCTCAATCTGCCGAAGATCGGCAGTATGGACTACCACGATGGTCGCCTCTTCGTGCCCACGAATTTGACTGCCGATTCGGGAGATCTTATTGTCCTCCACCGAGTTGCCTAAGAGGGGTGGGGAACTAACCCCATGCTCTCTCTTACCCCTCAGGCGATTGAGGGGGCAGGCGCGCTCTTCTAAGATGGCTTCTTAAGTTTGCGGCTAGTCGCCCGAGCCGGCTGTGACTAGTTCTTGTGCGGCCGGAACTGGGAGAGCGGTTGGGAGAGCCGGACTGGATTCCGGTTCGGGCTTGAGCTTAGGCAGTTTAATATCCCAGGCCAGCCCGAGCTTACTCATGCACCAGATGCCGTACCAGTTGATATCGACTTCGTACCAGGCGAGTCCGTGCCGCGCGGATTGCGGGTGCGCATGATGGTTGTTATGCCACCCTTCCCCGAACGTAAGGATAGCTACCCAAAAGCTGTTCTTGGAGCTGTCACCGGTGAGGAAGCGCTGCGTTCCCCACATATGGGTGGCTGAATTCACCAGCCACGTGGAATGCAGGCCCACCACTGTGCGCAGAAAAATGCCCCACATCAAATATTTCCAACCGCCGATCGCCAGAATCACTAACCCCAAAACAGTGATGGGCACCCAATGCCATTTGCTGATCCAGGTATGGAATTTGTCTTTGCGCAGGTCCGGAACATAGGGCAGCACGTCGACAGAATTGTTGTGCATCGCCCGGCCGGTGATGATCCAGCCCATGTGGGACCAGAAGCCGCCGTCGTGGGGGGTGTGGGGATCGCCTTCCTTGTCCGTGTTCTGATGATGCACGCGGTGCGTCGCCACCCAGAAGAAAGGCCCGCCTTCAAGAGCGAGAGTAGCGCATGTCGTGAAGAAGTATTCCACCCACTTGTAGGTTTTGTATCCACGATGGGTGAGCAAGCGGTGATATCCCATTCCGATGCCGAGGCAGCCAGAGACAAACCACAGAAAAGCCGCCAGAGCCAGCCCCTTCCAACTGAACATGAACAGGGCCACAATGGCTCCTATGTGAAAGATCACCATAAAAAAGGTGGTGATGGGGCTCAGCGGCTCGCTGAACGTACGATCGTGCTTAAACCATTTCATCGTTCTTGGTCCTCTTTGCTGTCTTTGGGACTTATTTCTGAATTTCGCAGAGCAGATTCTGTCGGCTGATGTAGCGAGGCTATCAGGAGGCTGCGAGAGCGTTTGTAATACTTCTGTAATTGGTGCCGGGTATTGCAGCACGAAAGGGCGGGATCGATCGATTGCATTGTGTGTCCCATGCCACGCCGCACTTACCGCAAAGCTGTCTCATAAAACCAAAGTAGTAAACATTCGAGCTCCGCAAAGCTACGGAAGTCCGGGCTTTAGCGAGCTACTGACGCATCGGGTTACCCATTTATGAGACCGCTTCTGATTGCTGACTGCTTCTTTTATTGCTGCAGCATGTTCAGCTCTGCCATTGAGGTCCAGGGACCACCATTGATCTCGCCGAGGGCGCGAAAACGGACATAGCGGGCAGCCAGAGGCGCGGCGAGCAGCACCTGCTTCTCTGCCGCGTCGGTCGAGTTCGTAATGAGCGTTCCTGTAGCGGAGGCAGCACCCCAATTGACGCCGTCGGTGCTGACATAGAACTCGAAGGCAGTGATTTTGCCTCGGGCCTTTCCGTCCTGACGCGGAAGATAGCGGAATCCGGCGACATTGTAAGTGGCGCCCAGGTCAATCTGAATCTCATGGGGCAGGTCTGGGCTTCCGCTGCAGTACTGGGTCTGCCACATCGAACTAAAGTTTCCATCGAAAGCGTTCGTGGCAGCGTAATTGCCGCAGTAGGTTTCCTGGCTATCCGCATACAGCAGCTTCCAGCCGTTCTGCGGGATCGACCTAGGAGATGATCCGGGCGGCGGCGGTGGGGGCGTGTTTACCACCGTCAAGGTGACGGAAGCATTTTTGCCGATATTGCCGCCAGTCGCTCCCACGTTCAGGGTGTAAGTGCCGGGTGCGGTGTTCTGGCCAACAGAAATATTCATGGTCGAGTTGCCCTGGCCCGGAGCGGGAATCGAAGCCGGACTAAAGGTGGCGGTCACTCCTGCCGGTTGGCCGCTCGCGCTAAGGCTGATGGCGCTGTTGAAGCCTCCGGTCACGGTAGTAGTCACGGTCGAAGTTCCGGAACCGCCGGGAGAGACCGTTACGGCAATAGGGTTAGCGGCGATGGTGAAGTCGGGCTGCGGCGCTAAGGACGTAACTCCCAGCGTAGCGCTGGCACTGGAGTTGTTGTAGCTTGCGGTGATTACTGAGCTCGTGGGGGAATTGACGGCGGTGGTAGTCACGGTGAAAGTCGTGCTCGTCTGACCTTGCACGAGGTTCACCGCAGCGGGGACGCTAGCCACACTAGGGGTCCCGCTGGAAAGGCCGACCTGCGCACTACCGGCAGGAGCTGCTGCGCTGAGGGTGACGGTTGCCGTCGAAGAACTGCCTCCGGCTACGGAGCTGGGAGTAAGCGTCAAGCTCGCCACGGTTGGGTTGCTGTTGCCGCCGCCGGAGGTGCTGCCGCTCGCCAGCACGTTCAGTTCTGCCACATTGGTCCACGGACCGCCGTTCACTTCACTGATCGCTCGCAAGCGCACGTACCGGCCGGAGACTACAGTGCTGAATGTGACCGACTTCTCGGACGAATCGGAGGCACTGGTGATGAGGTTGCCAGAGGCCACTGGCGAGCCCCAATTCGTGCCACCGAGGCTTACATAGAATTCGTACTGTTTGATGTTGCCTCTGGATCTGCCGTCCTGTCGCGGCTTGTAGCGAAAACCGGAGATGGGATAAGTGGCTCCGAGGTCGATCTGAATCTCATGCGGAACGGATGGACTGCCGTTGCAGTACTGGGTTTGCCACATCGTATTCGGGTCGCTGTCAAAGGCATTGGCGCCGCCGTAAGATCCGCAGACGGTCTCCTGATTGTCAACGTAGAGCAGTTTCCAGCCACTCTGGGGAATTGGTCCGGAAATCTGGGGAGGCGGAGGCGGTGGAGGCGGCGAGCCTGGGGCTGTTACCGAAAGCGTTACATTCGTGCTGTGGTTTACTCCTGTGCCCACTCCATTCACAGTGACCGCGTAGGAGCCGACGGGGACGCTTGCGCCAACGGTGAAAATCAAAGTCACACTGCCGCTGCCAGGCGCAGGCAGAGCGGACGAACTGAAGCTTGCGGTTGCTCCCGACGGCAAGCCTGAGGCCGAGAGCGTCAGCGCTGACGAGAAACCGCCGCTGACTGCAGTGCTGATCGTGGTGGAACCATTTCCGCCTTGAGGAATACTCACAGAAGATGGATTAGCGGAGATGGAGAAATCGCCAGCGTTTGTGACCACATAAGTGCCGTTGATGCCACTGGCGTACGGTGCGTTTGCTGCCACAGTTGTGAAGCTATAGGAGCCGCTGGCTGTGCCCGGAGACGAAGTTAGAAAAAGCGTCGTTTGTCCGGTCGCTCCGGGAGCCAGGGTCAGTGATGCATTCGTAAAGGTTGAGGTGAACCCGTTGGGCAGGAAGGCCCGCATAGTGAACGTAGCGGGATTGCAAGTGTAGCTGTCCTGGTCAGTTACCGTTACTGTGAACTGAACAGTGGTGCCGGGCGCAACCTGAGCACTTTGCGATGGAGAAATGGTTATCGCGGGATTCGCCGGAGCGCAAGCCGGAGGATTGAGAGTGACATTGACCACCGCCCCTTTGGCATCGGCCTTGACCGTTGTGAGTGAAACACCGGAAGTGGGATCGCTGAAATTCTCTCCCACTGCCAATGCGGCCGTATAGAACGTGGTGTCCTTGGGGTTCATATTCAGCAGATATAGGTTGTTGGGAGAGGAAGGATCGCCGCTGTGAATCAGCACTCCCTGCGTGGACGCAGGATATGGGCTGAGCACGCTGTCGAATCCCAGATCCTGACGGTATTCAGCATAGTAGTAAGTCGTGAAGCCAGTGCTGGGATCGACGCTTTGCAGCAGCTTCAAAGCTTTCGGTCCCGGTGAAAGGTCTTCATAAGGCGCAATGGTGTAAGTTCCGCTGCTCTGGATGAACTGTATGGGCAGGGAGGACCCATAGTTCAGCCATCCCAGCCGCTCTTTCTGAAAGGCATTGAAGTGTCCAGCAACCGTGTGGCCCATGATGTCAAAAGCATCGCCATACTCGATCTTCGTGCAGTTGCTGCCGAGAGTGAGGCCACCGCAATCCAGTGAGTGAGAATGCAGGAGTCCAAACTGGTGGCCCATTTCGTGCCCTACGACCTGCAGATTCATGAAGCCGTTGACCCAGGCATGACCGGGTGAACCGCCCAGGTTGGCCAAGCCCTCCCAACCGCACCCTGGAATATTCGGGAACGCGTATATGAAGTGGTTATAGTTGGAGAGAATCGCGCCTGCATTGATTGCAGCCGCCTCGCCCTGGCTCTGAATCTGAGCAAAATCACAACTGCTGCTACTCACCGCAATGGTGAACCAGCCGAACACATCCCCAACCAGCCAGGTCTGATTTTGAGAATTCTCCATATAAAAGCCATTGACCTGATTGAAGACCACATCCTGCGTGGTAGGTACGTCAAAGGGCTGGACCGGATTATCTTGGAAGTTCACCAGGATGACGATCGTGGATTGCACCCCAAAGGTGTTAGTCAATGGTGCCGGTGTTCCGCTGGCTGCGGTCTGAGACAGGTTTTGGGGAGCAAGGTTCTGCGCTGATTCCATCAGCAGGACGTTTCCCAATTGCTTGCCTTGAACCTGCACCATCGCACCGCTGAGGATGTGTTCCGGCGGATTGGCAGCAAAATAGAGTTCAAGCTTCTGATCCCGAGCCTTCAGGAAATAGCGCATGCGATGGCGGTCGGCGTAATCCTCCACCATGACTTCGAGTTGTCCGCTGTGCCTGGCATCTGTCTCCACAAATGGCTTGGCGGATTCGTGCAGCGTCGAAACTACGTCAGGAGGAAGGCTGAGACGCAGTGCGTCTGCGGGCGAGGTGGCCGCCAACTGCAGCCAAAGCTGAGAGCGGACGCGTGCCAGAGCCTCAGCCTGATCGCCCAGAGTTTCGGATTGTGGCCGACCTGAGGGCTGGCGCTGACTGAGCTGAACCAGCGAATGCGTCAATTCTTGCAGCCGAGCAGCAGTCTGCTCGCTCGATTCCTGTGAGGTCGCTACTCCCGCTAGCAGCCAAAGCGGAACCAATCCACCGATGATTAGCTTGGAGACGAGAGCGAACGCGCGACTACGCATATGCAACTACTCCTCATGCTGTGGCCGTTTGAAGGAAGGAAGAACGACGCCAACTTCGAGTTCTGTACACCTGAGAAGTGAATGGAAATTGCTGGAGAGTCCCGTGGCACAACTGCAGATCCGGTCCGCGCGCTTCAGCCCTGTCCATTCTGAATACCTCCCCGGCGTGCATGGGGCAAACCAGTGGCTGGAACAAAGCCGCCCTTACCTTTGAGTTTTGAAAGGGACCCGACTCGAAGCCCAATTGGAAGCCGAGTTGGCACAATCATAGCGCCGAATAGTCGCCACTCATTAGCAATTTGCGCTTTCCTGGATAACTAGAATTGTTCGGGGCCGAATTGGGCTGAACCGCTTCTGGTTCGTAACGTCGCGAAACTACGCGAGCGGTCTAAGCGATCAGGAGCGATAATCTAGTAATGGCTAGGGAGGATGATTATGGCGAGCGAATCCAAGTCTGCAGTGTCAAAACAAAAAGCCCAGGCCGCGCAACAGGTGGCCGATGCGCATCACTTACTGACCGCCTTACGCGAGCGGCTGGAGAAGCATCCAGAACTCGATCAGGCGATCCTCAAACTGGAGCAGGCGTTGAATGTGCTGACGCTCGAAACCGGCGGGATGTTGTAGGTGTATGTTTAGGAATGGGCCCTACGTTTTTTCTTGGTTAGTGATAATTCAGCGCAGCTGCTCCCAGAATTTCTCCGCTTTCCGGTTGCTGAACAAAGACAACAACTCGCAGATTCTGCAGTTTCCACTGGGGATCGATGGGGACTTGCAGATTCTGGCTGAAATTCCCGTCCCGGAGCTGACCTAAGTCACGTAGAGACCGCACCAGCGCGGGATGATGCAACACCCTTCCGCCGTTCTCACCACCAGCAACAGATGTACTGAGACCGCTTTCCGTAAGCGCCAAGAATACTCGCGCATGACCAGGACCAGCCTGATGAACGTCTATGGCAAGCGACCTCGATCCTGGCAGATCGTTATCCGCAGTATCCGCAGCTCCACCTTTGCTCTCAGGTAACGACGCAGTTGCGTACGTCTTCCAGATCAGGCTAATCTTCGCCGGCTTCGGTTTGGTTGCTGCCTGAGCAATCTTGCGCAGGACTACAGCCGAATCACTTCCGACGGTTTCAAAGCGCCCGTCGATTACCAATTGCGGTGTGTAGACCGAATTCAGCGAAAATCTGGAAGCATACTGTCCTTGCCGCCGGGTGAGTGCATGAGACGAGAAGCGGTCGTTCCAGCCCAGATCGTTCCAGTAATCGACGTGTTCAGCAAGTGCGATGATCTCGGCTCCCGCAACCGCGCCCGGCTGTTCGAGTTTCATCAGCAGAGCATCTGCCGGAGGACAGCTCGAGCACCCCTCAGATGTGAATAGTTCCAGCACTACGGGATTGGTTACCTGGGCATTCGCTGGGTTCGTAAGCACGAGGGATGCAACCAGACCCGATAGGAGCGCCATGGTGCGAAACACTCGCATGCCAGATTGGACGCGCTTGGAGGGTCAAAAGTTTCAGCGCCTCACACGTCCAGCCGATAGCGGTTCTCGGCCAGCCGGAATAGCGGCTTCCACAGCAGCCGGTTCACCGTAACAACCAGCCCAGCCATTACCACCGTGGACAGAAGAAGCAGATGGAAATTTCCGGTGTCGGTAGCGCGGCTGATTTGCGCTCCGAGCCCGAGAGTGGAGTACGTCTGGTCTTTCAGATGAAAATATTCAGCCACGATGCTGGCGTTCCAGGCGCCACCAGAGGCTGTAACCAGGCCGGTCAAGAGGTAGGGGAAAATTCCGGGGAGGATCACCGTCATCCAGCGCTCCCGGTTGCTAAAGCGGAAAATGCCTCCCACCTCGCGAAGGTCGGAGGGAATTGCCAAAGCGCCGGCAATGACGTTGAACAGGATGTACCACTGTGTTCCCAGCAGCATCAACAGGATCGAGCCAATACCTAACCCTCCTCCAAGCCGAACGATCGCCACCAGCAACACGGGAAACAATGCCGTGGCGGGGATCGATGCCGCGATTTGTGCCAATGGCTGCGCAATTCGCGCCAAGCGCGGATGGAATCCGATGGCGACCCCCGTGGGTATCGTCCATGCCGAAGCGATCAAGAGGGAGGCGGTAACTCGCAGGAAGGTCGCTATCGCGCTCTTGACCGTCAATTCCAATTCGCCACTGCTGATTCGTCCCAGCAGGATGACACTATGTATGAGTGCATAAACCACGGCCCCTAAAGCCGCCACGGCAAGCACTATGCCGGCAATCCTTTTGAATTTTCCATTCGCAGCTTCCTGGGTTGTGGGCTCCTCACTGCGGTGCGCAAAACGCATCACCAGGCGCTCGCTGAGCGGAGCAAACCATTTCTTGCGCATTATCCCCAGGATACGGGAATTCTTGATCCATGCGATCAGCGGGGAGCGCGGCACCACCGAGCTTTCTACCTGCTCGAATTTGAACTTGTCGGACCAAGCGATTAGCGGCCGCCAGACGAGTTGATCAAGCAGAAGAATGACGGCGATCATGGCGGCAAGGCCCCAGATCATCTCAGAAGTGTCGCCAGCGCTGGCCGCGGTCTGCAGGTACGAACCGAGGCCGGGCAGACGGAAATCGCGATTGCCCAGGACAAACATCTCGCAGGCCATTAGAAAAAACCAGCCTCCAGCCACCGACACCATGGAGTTCCACACCAGGCCGATGGCGCTATAGGGAAGCTCGAGTTGAAAAAAACGCTGCCAGGGGCTAAAGCGGTAAATCCTGGTGGCTTCGCGGAGTTCGCGGGGGATGTTCTTCAAGGAGGAATAAAAGCTGAAGGCCATATTCCAGACCTGGCCGGTGAAGATAAGAATGATCGATCCCAGTTCCAGGCCTAACTGGCGAGTGGGGAACAGAGCCACCATTGCCAGCATCACTCCAGGCAGAAAACTCAGAACCGGGATCGACTGCAAAATGTCAAGCACCGCGATCATCGGCGCTTCCAGTCTGCGGTTGTAGGCGGCGATGTAGCCGTATCCCAGCGCAAAGAGCAAACTCAGAAAATACGCGGCGAAGATGCGGACCAGGGAATAGAACGCGTAGGCGGGAAGGGCCTTGGGAGAGCGTGAAATTTCAGCCACGGGAACGGGATTTCCGAACCAATAGCGCGCGACGAAGACCACCGCATAAAACAGCAGCGCGAATCCCAGGAGAGTGGCAGCAATATCCAGAAACGCCGACCAGGTGCGATAACGGACCAGTGATCGCGCAAAGGTGCGGACCTGGATCAACGAGCTCCTCCCGCGTGTTCCGGGATCCGCTCATCATGGATGATGAAGCGCTTGCGATCGGCGTCGTACTCGTACAACTCGGCGTAACGGCCCCAGTTGATAGCCGTATCCAACTGATGGAGTGTCTCGTCCTCACTGAACTGTTCATCGAGCGTGTCGTGAAACAGATCGGCCGGTGCGGAGTGGTCGCGCTTGGCTTCCAGCGTACGGTAGATCTGGCGGATCAGAGTTACGTTATCGAGGGCTGCCTGCCGAAACAACTCCTTCTGGCGGAGGATTTCGGCATCGGCGAATTCGCGGCCCGCAGGAGTAATTTCCACATCTCCCTCTTCGACCTTTACGAATCCCAGAAGGCGGGCAGCCTCGATAATCGGCAGCAGATCGTCGATTTCGAAGGGCAGAGCATCGGCAAGGCGATACATATCGGCTTTGCCGTCGTAATCTTCGATCAACTCTAGTAGCCCCGCAATGCCGCCCGGACGCGCGTGGGGCAGCATTTCATAGCGCTGCACCTTCGTCAGCTTGGCAGCTTCCTCGGCAGCGGCTCCGGGCAGTTGCGGAAGTTTCCCGGGAGCCATCAAGACCTTGTAGATGTAATCCACGTAGCTGATGAAATCGGCAGCTTTGCGATCGCGCGGACGCGGCAGCGCAATGCGGAAATCGGTTCGAATGGATCCCGGATTTTTGCCCAGGACGATCACTCGATCGGCGAGCAGGACCGCTTCTTCAATATTGTGGGTGACAATAAAGATGGCGCGCGTCGGAATGGCGCGTTTTCCCCACAGCTCCAGCAATTCGCTGCGCAGATTCTCGGCGGTGAGGACATCCAGCGCAGAGAACGGCTCGTCCATGAACAGGACCTCGGGCTCGACCACCAGCGCCCGCGCAAAGCCCACCCGCTGCTTCATTCCGCCCGAAAGTTCCTTGGGATAGGCGGCTTCGAATCCATCCAGACCGACCGTGTCGATTATGCGCAGGCTTCGCTTGCGGCGCTCCAGCGCATTCACTCCCCGGGCTTTCAGGGGAGCCTCCACATTCTCGATCACGCTGAGCCAGGGGAATAAGGCGAAGCTCTGAAATACGATCGACACGTTAGGGGAACATTCCCGCACCGGCTTGCCATGCCAGAACACTTCGCCAGCCGATGGCTTGGCCAGTCCAGTCAGCATGCGCAGAAGTGTGGATTTTCCGGATCCGGAGGGGCCGAGCAGCGTAACGATCTCGTCGGGATAGATGGCAAGATCGGTGGGCGCGATCACCTGGATCACGGGATCGGGCGGTTGCCCGTAGAACTTCTCCACCTTCGATGCCCGGATGATTGCTTCCGAAGCTACACCAGCACCCTTCGAGGTTCCGGTCGTGCTGCTGTTAATCTGCATGTGCGCGCAAGACCTTCATCGTAGCAGTCCGATCAACCTAGAGGAGAACTATTAGCAGAGTGTAAATAAAGGGGGCATAAAGACAGGTGAAAGGTGCCGGGCAGGGTGCGGTCATTCGGGATTATTTTTGTTGCGCTTATGCTAACCATGATGGCTACTAATCCGTCCAAATCGCCAAGTCAGCCTGGTGTGTCCTAAACCTGGAGAGATACTAATGAAGCGAAGAGACTTCCTTGAAAAATCAGCACTGCTGGGCCTGATGGCAGCAGTGCCTGCGTCGCCATTCGTCGAACTTTCGGCCGCCACGAGTCCAATCGACGGAACCCAGTCGTCCTCCACCGCCAATCCCCTGAAGCCGCCGGCTCAAGGCAGCATTCCGGTTGGCTTTCTGCTCTCCGAGGGTGCGGTGGTAATCGATTTCTGCGGACCCTGGGAGGTCTTTCAAGATGTCAGCGTGCCTGGCCGCATGGAGGACGCGTTCCGTCTTTACACCGTGGCCGAAACGACTAAGCCTATTCGAGCCAGTGGCGGCCTGACTATCGTCCCTGATTACACTCTCAGCAATGCCCCTGCTCCCAAGATTATCGTGATTCCAGCTCAGCATGGACACAGTCAAGCCATGCTGGATTGGATTCGCAAGTCGAGCAGGAATGCCGATGTAACCATGTCCGTCTGCACCGGTGCATTTCTGCTCGCCAGCACCGGATTGCTCGCCGGCAAACCTGCCACGACGCACCACTCGGGTTATAAGGGCCTCGAGGTAGAGTTCCCGGACGTACAAGTCAAACGCGGCGCCAGGTTCGTAGAGGCAGGCAATCTTGCCACTGCCGGTGGACTTTCATCTGGCATTGATCTGTCACTACGCGTGGTCGAGCGCTATTTCGGGCGCGAGGTTGCCACACAGACTGCCTATTATTTGGAATACCAGGGACAGGGCTGGATGAATCCCGATTCCAACCAGCTTTACGCCCAGGCGCCTGTGTCAAGCGACGAGCATCCCCTCTGTCCGGTATGTGAAATGGAGGTGGATCCGAAGACCGCACCCACGTCGGCGTACAAGGGCAAGACTTATTACTTCTGCTCACAGGATCACAAGCAGCTATTCGATCAGACTCCGGACAGGTACATTGCGGCTGCTCAGAAGCGCTGATGCGCGAGAGCGGAGCCGTTAATCCGATTGATAACTTGGCTTGCGCACCCAGCGGTGCTTGCGCAATTGTTGCACTAGATCGGGCGGAAGCCTCTGGCCATCGCTGATTGCAAAATTTTCTCTTACGTGATCCAGCTTGCGCATGCCGATGATGGTGGTGCTGACGTCGGGATTTTCCAAAATAAATCGCAGCGCCATTTGCGGCAGGGTCACCCCGGGTGGCACGATTGCTTTCAACTTTTCCACCCGCTTTAGAGTCGGCGTTAGGTTCGAAGCGCGGAAATAACGCGACCGCCAATCACCCTTGGGGAACTTTGTATCTTTCGTGAGCTTGCCGCCCAGGCTGCCTTCATCGAGCGGCACGCGCGAGATTACGGCGATATCATGTTTGCGGCAGGCGGGGAAGAGCTCATCCTCCGGATTCTGATCGAATATGTTGTAGATCACCTGCACCGCGTCCACCAGCCCTGTCTCAATTGCACGGATGCCATTCCACGGTTCCCAGCGGTTGAGACTGAGACCAAAGAATTCGATCAAGCCTTCGCGTTTGAGTTGCTCTACTGTTTTTCGGAAGTCAGGATCCTCGATCCAGCTATCGTCCCAAACGTGGTATTGCAAAAGATCGATCCGCTCTACACCGAGCGCCTTGCGAATCTTATTGGCGTACTCGAGAACATGATGGTTCGGAAAAACATCTTGCAATGAATCCTTGGGACTCGCTGGCCACTGCAGATTCTTGGGGGGAATTTTGGAAGCTGCGTAGAGCCGTCTGCCGGGATTATTCCGAATGGCTTCCCCCAGCAGCGTATCGCTCTTTCCATCTCCGTATGCCCAAGCGGTGTCGAAGAAGTTGCATCCCATGTCCACGGAAGCCTGAATTGACTGGCGTGATTCGGCGTCATCAGAACCTGTCCAGCCACTCATTCCCCAAAGGCCATAGGCGATCTCGCTGACTTTCCATCCGGTGCGTCCGAATCTGCGGTAGATCATGGGTCGATTTCCGTCCCTGATATGGTTTTGCGGCTTTCTACCCTAACCGCGGGCGAGCAAAACGACAAGCGCGCACTAGAGGTTCGCAGACAGGCTAGTGTCAGCTGCGATCGCGCGGGTATCCGCATCTTGGCGGGTGAGACTCAGGCGTGAAAGCAAGCGGTGAAAACGCGGATGGCTGGAAAGTGGATCGTAGACAGGATCAATGCCCAGGAAGATCATCCAGCAGGATCTTTCCGCGAATCCCTTGTCGAGCCAGTCGAGCGCACCCTCGTTATCTCCCAGTCCGATGTAAGCCATCGCCACCTGTGGTGATGCGAGGTAGCGATTAGACGAAGGCTTCAGCGCCTCTTGCAACAGTTGCCGTGCCCGGCCGGTGTTTGCGGCTCTGGCGTGAGCATGCGCCAGGAAA